>SAMEA104315421__coassemble_452_pt1 | contig 185398 bp, 159 predicted proteins | sample SAMEA104315421__metabat2_low_PE_015 | metagenome-assembled genome bin SAMEA104315421 (sample SAMEA104315421) | gut metagenome | biome: Monkey gut; feature: monkey-associated habitat; material: faeces | place: China | collected 2013
TGGAAATACCATCTCCATGAACTGGAGAAGCAAATTGTTTTCTCTTGTTGTCATATCATGTACCTTTAGCTATTCAAAGGTACATACTTTTTAGTTATCCTATACACAGGGTTTTCCCCATGACCCCGCTTTTCTGGCAGTTGTGGTATTTGGTGCGGGCAATCTTCTCCTTTTTGCCGTTTGTGGCACTCGCTGCAGGCAATACCCTTCTCATTTTTGGCTTTTGTGGCATTCGGTACCGGAGAGGGCCTTCTATGGTACGGAATATGCGTGCCGTGCTCAAAAAGGCCTCCTGGGGTACGCGACGCATTTTCAGAGGCATTCGGTGTAAAAAACAGGCGTTTTCGGTACAGAAGGGATATTCGGTGCGCAGAACAGCCTTCTGTGGTACGCGGCGCATCAGGGATATTCGGTACCAGAAGCCATCACCGAAACAACACAAAAAAAGGACAAATCTTGCGACTTGTCCTTTTTAGTAGCGGGGGCTGGACTCGAACCAACGACCTCCGGGTTATGAGCCCGACGAGCTACCAACTGCTCTACCCCGCGATGTTTGGGAACACAAAGGTAGGCATTAGTTTTGAATTTACAAAATTTTTCTCCCTATTATTGCAAATACTCCGCTCAGCAGCGCAATTCCTGCCCGTTCCAAGATTATTCTCCACCGCAGAGGAACTGAGCCATTGACTCGAAATCATCTTTGGCAAAAGAGCACTGCTGCCCGGATTCGAGGCTTTTGATATTAACCTGTCCGGCTTCCATTTCCGAAGACCCATTAATGGAGATGAAAGGGATATTCTTGCGCTGAGCATAATCAAACTGCTTCTTGAGCTTGCAGGCGTCGGGATACAACTCCACCGGAATGCCCCTGTCGCGCAGTGCTGCCGTTATCGGCATGAGATATTCAAGCGTGCTCCTGTCCATATTGGCAAACAGCACCTTGGTGGAACTTGAGAGATCTTTCGGAAACTTCTCAAGACCTTTGAGCACATCATAGATGCGATCCGCCCCGAAACTGATACCGACCCCGGACATGTCAGGCAGGCCGAAAATCCCGGTAAGATTGTCATAACGCCCTCCCCCACAAATACTTCCTATCTGAAAATCAAGTGCTTTAACCTCAAAAATAGCTCCGGTGTAGTAGTTCAACCCCCTGGCAAGGGAAAGATCCATCTCTACCGGAACGCTCACGCCGGCTGCACGTATGAACCCGAACAATTCCTCAAGCTCATCCAAACCCTTGAGTCCGATTTCCGAACCGCTCATCAGCGAGCGCATCGCCCCAAGCTTCTCCTCAGTGCTGCCGTTCAACAGCAGAACCGGTTCAAGTATTGACAGGGCCTTCTCGTCAAGCCCTTTGCCCCGAAGCTCTTCCTTAACGGCATCAAGACCTATCTTGTCAAGTTTGTCAATGGCCACCGTGATATCAACGACATGGTCCGGATGTCCGCATACCTCAGCAAGCCCGGTAAGCACCTTGCGGTTGTTGATTTTCAGCAGGACCCGCACATCGAACTTTTCGAACACCTTGTCCACTATCTGCACCAGTTCCAGTTCACACAACTGGCTACGGCTGCCTATGGCATCCACATCGCACTGGTAGAACTCGCGATAACGCCCTTTCTGAGGACGGTCCGCACGCCACACAGGCTGAATCTGGAAACGCTTGAACGGGAACGAAAGCTCATTCTGATGCTGAACCACATATCTTGCAAACGGGACAGTAAGGTCATACCTCAATCCCTTTTCGCACACCTGAGGCGTAAGGGGCTTCTGCATATCTACGGAAGCGAATGCATCTCCGGAATTAAGAATCCTGAAGAGAAGTTTATCCCCCTCATCGCCATATTTGCCCATAAGGGTGGAAAGATTCTCCATAGCCGGAGTATCTATCTGCGAATATCCGTATGTGCGGAATACGGAACGGACCGTATCGAATATATAATTCCTTTCGGCCATCTCCTGCGGACCGAAATCTCTTGTCCCTTTGGGAATTGAAGGTTTTTGTGCCATTTGCATTTGATTTAAGTCACAAAGTTACTACATTTGTCCAAATTATAGTTATATATAAGGATGAAAGATTTTCTTAAAACTACTCTTGCCGTCATCTGCGGCACTCTGTTAACCTCTGCATTATTCTTCTTCGTAGTCGCCGGTTTCTTCGGCTCATTGCTGGCTTTCAGCGAATCTACTCCCGTACTTCCCCAATCGGGCGTCCTGGTGGTAGACATGAGCAAGATTGTACTGTCGGAACAGACCAAGAAATCAGATCCGGTATCATCCCTTAGGGGCGGCAATATCAGCGCCATCGGTATATGGGATGCCATCAGTGCCATCAACACCGCAGCTACAGACCCGGGAGTCAAATACATATATTTGAAGACCGATCTCAATGCATCAGGAATCAGCGCACTCGAAGAGTTCAGAAAGGCGCTTTCCGACTTCAGAATCAATAGCGGAAAGCCTGTCATATCCTACATAGAGTCTCCATCTACCGGGAGTTATTACCTTGCATCGGTAGCCGACAAAGTCTACATGACATCCTATCTTGGTGCCACGACCCTCGTCAACGGTGTGTCTTCGCAAATGATTTTCCTTGGGGACCTGCTCAACAGGCTTGGCATCAACGTCCAACTCATAAAACACGGCAAATACAAATCTGCCGGGGAGATGTACACGCGAAGCTCCTCAACTCCGGAAAACAGGGAGCAGAACCAGAGAATGGTGGATGCCTTGTGGGAGGTGATATCTTCCGATATTGCCGAGAGCCGCGGACTCGACATAGAGGACGTCAATTCCGCTGTCAACGACCTCAAGCTCAACCTCCCCGAAGATTTCCTTCGCTGCGGCTTCGTGGACGAACTCATGACCAGCGAGCAACTTGAGGACAAACTCGCAGCACTGGCCCTGGCCGACAATTTCAAAGACGTAAGCATGATTCCTTTCTCGGACTATGTCGCCGTCAAGACAGCTGTCAGCACAGCCAAGAAAGAAATAGCCGTCATCTATGTAGACGGAGAGATTGTGGATGGTAGCGCAAGCAGCGATGTGGCCGGAGACAGATTCGCCAGAGTAATCGCCAAGGCAAGGGCCGATTCCTCCATCAAGGCAGTCGTCCTCAGGGTCAACTCTCCGGGCGGCAGCGTACTTGCCAGCGAAAAGATAAAGCACGAGCTCGACCGTCTCAAGGAAGACAAGCCTCTGATTGCTTCATACGGAGCATACGCGGCTTCCGGCGGATACTGGATTTCCAACAACTGTGACAAGATTTATTCTGACGCAACTACATTGACCGGCTCCATCGGCGTATTCGGAGTTGTCCCGGATTTCTCCAAAGTTGCGAAAAACACACTCCACGTAGGTGTTGAGAGCGTAAGTTCCAACAAACACGCCGACATGTACGGACTGATGAGGCCTTTTGACAAGAGCGAATACGCCTACATGCAGACCTCCATCGAAAGCATATATGACAAATTCACCGCTACCGTATCGGAAGGACGCTCTCTTCCGGTAGAGACCGTGGATGCTATCGGGCAGGGACGCGTATGGACAGGATGCGACGCTCTGGACATTCATCTGGTGGACGAGATTGGTTCTCTGGAGCAGGCTATCCTCTATGCTGCCGACTGCGCCGGAGACCCGGACATCAAATCATGGAGAATCGAAGGATATCCTCGCCCTCAGACTCAGATGGAGATGATTATGAGCATGCTTGGCGGAGACAGCGACACATCAGCGCAGGTACGCATCTTCAAGAGACTTTCTACTCTGAAATCACCTCAGATACTTGCACGCATGGACACCGAAATAACCGTACAATAATGAAAAGAATACTGTTTTTAGCAGTGGCCGCGCTTATGAGTGCAGCCTGCTGCCAGACTTCCAACTCGGAAGCAGAAGCCGTGGACAACGTGATAATGAGCCGCAGGAGTATCAGGAATTACAAACAGATTCCCGTATCCCGTGATACCATGCAGGTAATTCTGAAAGCCGGCATCAATGCGCCAAACGGACAGAACAGACAGTCTTGGGAAATTAGAGTGGTGGACAATCCGGACACCATGTCTGAAATAAAAGCCGCGATGTCCGCAGCCAATCCGGACACACCTATGGCCGGCGACAGTTTCCGCAACGCACCGGTAATGGCATTCATTGCCGCAGATACAAGCTATGACTTCTCCCTTCTGGACTGTGGAATGCTGTCGGAGAATATGGTTCTTTCCGCATGGTCCATGGGTGTCGGTTCCATCTGCCTCGGCAGTCCGGTACGCTTTCTTGACGGTTCCGAGAGCATCCGTTCCAATCCGGAAATCCGCAAGGTCATGGATAAGTTCGGCTTCAGCGAAGGCTACCAGCTCGTCCTCTGCGTAGGATTCGGATACCCTCTTGAATCGCCTGACGCCAAGCCGCGTGATGAGAGCAAATTCAGGTTTGTGGATTAGTTCCCAGGTCTTCATAAAGGCTCTTTTTGCAAAAAAGGTCTTTTTAGAGAAATATTTTGCAGATTTGAAATAATTTTCTAAATTTGCAGTCCCAATTCGGGATGGAGAGGTGGTAGAGTGGTCGATTACGGCAGTCTTGAAAACTGTTGAGCTGCGAGGCTCCGGGGGTTCGAATCCCTCCCTCTCCGCAAACAATTTGAAGCTCAGCGCAAAGCGCTGGGCTTTTTTCGTGCAAGGCCGTCAGGAGCTTGCTCCTGTAAGGGCTTGTGCGGAAAAAGACCATAGGCCGTCAGGCCGCGAGCTTCAAATAGCTTGCAAGGGCCCCTCCGGCGAGGAGGAATGGATGTGGCGCACGAAGTGCGGCAAATCCCACGTCTATCTTCTGACTATGTTTTGCAGCCATTTCCTCGCCAAAAATTCTATGCGAATCAGTTTCATCTAATGAGTGTGATACAGCCAAAATAAAGAGGCGCGCAAAAGGCACTCCGTACAGGAAACCACCTTCTCAGGTACGGAATGCACATTCATTCTGTGCTAAAAACAGCCCCGTGGTGTACGGGGTAATCATATCCCATTTTACATTTTTGCCATTTTCGTTAAAACGTAAAATACAGATAGCCAAACACATAACCTACCATCGAAGAAGGCATTCGATGGCTACGTTGTCTTTGGCTGTCGGAGCCGACTTATACACGGTCGGCAAATTGCTCGGACATACAAGTATAAATTCCACACAAGTCCATGCCGATATAGTTATGGAAACTACGATTGAAGCAGTAAAACGAATATCGGATTTCTTTTCAACCCAACATTAAAAAGCTATTTTGAGCATTTAGTGTGGACTCCTGAAATTCAATACATTAAACAAAAGAGACGACTAACGTACCACCAGACTATAAAGACAATTCACGTTCTATTATGACATTCTTAATATTACCAAGAATTATTTTTATTGATTATCAGTTAAATCTATCCGCGTTTATTATCCAAATCAATTATTATTAGTAATTTTACAACAAAACTTAAATGGCACTACTCCGTAAAGGTGGGAATAGGGATCAATTCAGAATGAAGCAAGAAAATGAACTAAAATCGCTTTTGACAGATCAACAGTTTGAAGCCTCGGATAACAGGAAACTATTACTCGCTCAAGCAAAAGCGTGTGCAAACGGTTATGCATTGGCAACAGAAGGCATAGCAGTTGTATCAGATTTTCAAAACAACGAATGCCATATTTATGCCGGAAAATTCGGTCAAACTATAATGAATCTTCCAGAATATATGGTAGACCGCAATTCTGCCTTTGAGGACATCGTATTCAGTCATGCAAAAGAAGACGAACTTATTGAACGTCATGTACTGGAACTTCGTTTCTTCAACTTTATAAAAGAACGTTCAATAAAAGAAAAGACAAATTTTTCAGCTTCATGTATCCTCAGTTTTTACCGGGCCGGAGACAATGAAAAAGTCAAGATACTCCATACAACGAGATATTTCAGCTGCAGTGCCAACGGAAGTGTTTTACTCGGTCTATGCACTTACATCCCGTACCCTATTTTCCATAACCGACAAGATGGAATAATTGTCAATCTACTGACCGGGGAAACGGTTGGACGAGACATATACGAAGCGAGTGACCGTAAAATTCTTAGCCGCCGACAACTTGAAATACTGTCCTTGATAGCCAAAGGAGTGCCAAGCAAACAAATTGCAGACAACTTGAACATATCCATTTATACGGTTAATCGCCATCGTCAGGATATTTTAGCGGCATTAAAAGTTGCCAATACCGCAGCTGCAGTAGAAATTGCATTGAGAATGAACCTTATTTAATGTGCATACCTGCTTCATAATTGGTTAGAAATCAGTATTGTGCTCGTCTCATATTCTATCTAATTTTGCAACCGCAAATAAATCACAAGGAAGTTGATTTAATAAAAATCAAATCAATATCACAATGAAAGAATTGGTATTTATCGCGGTCATTGCACCTGAGTCCCCAAAGACCTAAAGACGATGCACACACCTGCTATTTCACGGAAGTATCGCTTAAGCAAGAGGATGTTGCCGATTTTCGCATAGGTAAGCTCAACGGGGAATAAATTCCATACTTTAGTATTATTATCAGATTTTAACAAACATATTGAACATTTCAACAAATGAAGAGAAATCAATTTTTCATAGCATTGTCGCTGCTTGCATGCACTCTATTGTCATGTCAAAATAAGAAGCAACAACAATCGTCAACAGCAAACAAATCAAATATGGAAAAAAATGACACCATCTTAAAGCCCTTTGTGGCAGAAAACTTGTTTTGGATCCGTGAGCCCCAAAAACATACAATCACGGACTCTTTGATTACAATCGTTTCAGAACCTCACACCGATCTGTGGCAGCGCACCTATTATGGGTTCAGTAACGACAATGCTCCAGTGCTGCAAACGAAAACCTCTAACCTGTTCTTTTCTTTCACTGTAAAGACATCGTTCAACAGTTCGGCCTTGTTCGATCAGTGCGGAATCGCAATCTATCTTGACAGTGACAACTGGATGAAGGCGTCAATCGAATACGAGAACGAGGAATACCAGAGATTGGGTAGTGTTGTGACAAACAATGGATATTCCGATTGGGCTACGCATGACATTCCATCTTCCATAAAGGAAATGTGGTATCGTCTTAGCCGTCGGGGAAGCGATTATTATATAGAGACAAGTCCTGACGGTATCACTTTCCACCAGATGCGTACATTCCATTTGGATAAGGGTAATGGGGAGATCTCGTTCGGAATATATGCGGCAAGCCCGGTTGACCATTCATTCACCGCACAGTTCTCTGAAATGGAAGTCGGCGAGTGCAAATGGCAACCATGGTCAGCGGAAGATACAGGATTCAAACAGACTGCAAACAAGTAAACTGTAATCCAAATAAAATCAAGGTCATAATGTCCAAATAGAAAGATTTACCCCTGTCACAGATAACTGTTGCGGGGGTAAATTCTTCAAAAAGGGAATTTTTATATTCATTTGCAACATGATGTTGCAATATGTCTTTTTAATAAGTTTAAAATGGATATTCTTCATAACCAACATAAACATTTGCTTATTTCCAATCGTGTTGCCTTTATGATAATAGGGGTTCTCGAGGCTGCGTGGGCACCGCTTGTACCATACGTCAAGAGTTCTTTTGCAATAGACGAGAGTACTCTTGGGTTGCTTATGCTGTGCAGTGGTTTTGGCTCTATCTGCGCACTTCCGCTTTCCGGCTTTCTTGTAAATCATTTTGGCGCAAAGAAGGTGGTTTATGTATCGGGATTGCTGATGGCTTTCGCATTGTTAGTCATAAGCCTTCTTATAAATATATGGCTGACAGGCGTGATGCTTATGGTTTTCGGAGGTTGCACCATCACCATTGATGTTGCGGCAAACATGAATGGTGTTACCGTCGAGCGTATGACGGGACGGCATCTTATGTCTGGTTTTCATGGCGGCTATTCGTTGGGCACACTGATTGGTGCCGGAGCAATGAGCGTGCTGTTTACTTTGGGACTCATGCCTAAATGGGCTGTTGTTATTTGTATAGTGTTCATATTGCTTGCGCTGGTATTCGGATGTAGGGATTTGTTGCCGAAAGAAGAACTTGTGTTGTCTGACGCACCTATTGAGAAGCCAAGAAAAAATAAATTGTATATTCCTCCTATGGTCATCGTGGTTGGATTGTTGTGCTTTATCATGTATGCCTCGGAGGGTGCTATTATGGGCACTCCGTACAGGAAACCACCTTCTCCGGTACGGAACAGGTCATGTGTGCAAAAAACAACCTTCTGGTGTACGGGGTAATCATATCACATTTTACATTTTTGCCATTTTCGTCAAAAATGTAAAATACAGATAGCCGTTTTGAATGCAGGATGCTTTTTATTTATAGCAATTATTCTTGGGAAATTCGCGCGCGTGACCCCTTTCGGGGCAGCTCCAGGAGAGCGCCCACATAGAAGAAGTCCAGAAAAACCAACTCACGAATCCCGGAACACAACAACGGCTGGCGAAATGCCAGCCGTTGTTGTGTTATTTGTTCCGAAATTTAATCCGGTTGAACCGTTTGGTAAGTCAGTGAAATATCGTATACTTTTCCGGCAACGATTCCCTTTTGGGTAGTTGTGTTGAATGAAATGGTTTTTGCAACTGTGTTGTTTGGCACCATACCGATTGAATCATACAAAGAATCATCCTCTATATATTCCATAGCAGGAACAGCAAAGTAATATGTTTTTGTTGTTTGAGGTGGAACATTTAAGGTCGTGAAGTTTGCCCAGAATTGTCTGGAGCTGTGTGAATATGTTCCGAGACAACCGCTTGCAAAGGCTTCATCTATCTTTGCATTCTTGAACACCAAATTCAATTGTTTAACATCCTTATTGGTACTCGATGCCGCATACTTATTTTGGACAGTAACTCTCAGAATCGCGCACTTATGCTTGAATGCAAAAGAAAGCGCTCCGTCAGTCAGTTCTGAGGTGGCTGTCATCACATCATAAGCAGGCAAGTTTTCAAGAGTACCATTCTGCTGAGTAAAATCGATGTTGATAGCGCCATTGCTGCTGAGCGTAGCTGCAGAGCCATAAAGACCTGTGAACCGGGTACTTGTAGTCACCCCTTCCGGCACATTCACAGCAGAGAATATACTGCCAGCCTCGCTCTTGCTGAAAGACAGGTTATTTGTGCCGTTGTAATATGCTGTGAAACCGTCGGATTCAGCCCAGTCGACCTTCATTCCGTTTCCGGCTCCATTATCTGTATATGCAGTCTTTGTCTGGGTGTCGATAGATGCGACAGCTGAAAGCGTATTGCTATTTGATGGTCCTTCAATCTTGTTGCAAGCCATCAAGCAGAGCACTCCTGCCAAAATTGAAACAGTCTTTTTCATACTTACAACAGATTAAAGCCTTCCACCATATTCATAATCATCAGGATCGTTGCTCCCTGTCCGGTCGAAAGAACCGCACAGGCATCCCTCCGAGACCATCTCAATGACACAGGCAGTCGGGGCCACATAGGATGCGTCAATCTTTGTAACATTTGTCTTTTTCATTTTCTCTCTTATTTCAATCCGGCAAAAATACCCCCCCCCGATGACTTTTCCAAATTTTTCTGCAACAATTTGCCATAAGATTGAAACAGTATATAACGAAGCGGCCTATCTATAGCCAAGACGCTCTTTTTCAGCGGCTTCAAGCAGTACAGAAACTAACGATGCGGTCAAAATGCGGACAGATGTGAAAACAATACAACCAAAAGCAATAACATACCCGAATAATTACTATCTTTATATCTTTCTAAAACGGATATGTCATGGCGATTGTTTCTGCAATTTTCTCATTGATGCTGTTATTCTTGGTAATCGGCACCATCATCGTCATCATTTTTGACAATGGGGATTCCGCCAAGAAAATCGCTTGGATACTGGTAATCACCATCTTGCCTATCATCGGACTTCTGCTGTACTTTGCGGTAGGCTTCAACCTGAGGCAATCCTCGTTTTCCAAGAAAAAGCACAAGAAGTTCATAGATACCTTCAACAGCAAAGCCGACCGTCAAGTGCACGACCTGCTGTTCGGACACGAGAAAGACTCCCTCATCAAAACAGAATACAAGCCTCTCACCCGTCTTTTGTCCTGCGACGGTTCGACTTGCGTCACGGACGGCAATGGCCTGGAAATAATAACTTCCGGGCAGAGGAAATTCGAACTTCTCATGAAGGATCTCGAGAACGCCAAAGAATACATCCACATGGAGTATTTCTATTTTCGGCATGACGACGGAGCACAGCAGATTAAGGAAATGCTGATGAAAAAGGCCCGCGAAGGCGTGAAAGTCAGATTCATACATGAGAACATAGCCAATATTGACATTCTGCCGGGATACTATAACGAAATGAAAGAAGCCGGCGTGATGGTGGAGAAATTCACAAAACCGAGATGGCCTCTAATCAATCTTGTCACGCAACTGAACTATCGCGACCACAGGAAAATAGTCGTGATTGACGGAAAGATAGGGTACACCGGAGGAATGAATATCAGCGATGATTATTTCGTAAAGTGGCGCGACACCCATATTCGCGTCACCGGAAACGCCGTTGCCGGACTGCAATACAGCTTCCTGGACACATGGATTACCGCCGAAGGTAAAATTGATGACGATTTCGCGAAGTATTTCCCAATGTGCGGCCCTCAGGAGCCCGTCACCACAATCAACCCTACCGGGCAGAACGCCACCACAGAAAACGCAACCTCCGATGAGAGTGACGCCGAGGGCGACGGCATAGCGGAAGTTCTGGCGAAAACCCCTATCCAAAGCCTGAACATGAACTTCAGGTTCAAAAGCCGGGATCTCCTCGTCCAGATTGTTCCTGACGAGCCGGAATCCCGATGGGGCCACTTTTACATGGGTGCAGTCTGGGCAGTTCAGCACGCCAGGAAATACATATACATACAGACCCCTTATTTCGTACCTCCGGAGTCCATGATTCAAGCTCTCCAGTCTGCCGCATTGAGCGGAGTGGACGTAAGGGTCATGGTTCCGAAGAAATCGGATGTGTTTTTCATGGACCCGGCCAACAAATCCTATTTCAAAGAGTGTCTGGAAGCAGGCGTAAAGATTTATGAGCGGGCAGGACGATTCTCACACGCCAAAACATTCGTCAGTGACGATTATTTGTCCGAGATTGGCTCGTCAAATATGGATTTCAGAAGCTTCAATCTTGATTATGAGCTTGTTGCCTACATTTATGACACCACTGTCGCAAAAGTCAACAAGGCCATTTTCCTAAAAGACATGGAGGCTTGCAATGAAGTTACCCTCGAAGATTGGGAGCGCCGCCCATGGTCTCGGAAAATCACCCAGAGAATCGTCCGCTTATTCGCAGCGCTATTATAAAGAATAACTAATGTTCAACATTAAATCATTCTAAAATGTTCAAATTCAAATCACTTGCAGTCATTGCCGCATGTGCGGCAGCAATGGTTCTCGTGTCATGCGAGAAAGAGAAAGAGTTCCCTATCACACCTGGGGAAACACAGTTGACAACAACAGCTGAAGGAGGAGAAATCTCTCTATCAGTCATTTGTGAGCAGAGCGACTGGCAGTGGTCCTTTGCAGAAGAGGACGCATCACAATGGTGCACAGGAAAGAAAGACAAGGACAAGTTGGTTTTGACGGTAGCGCCGAACTATACGGGCAAAGACAGAAGCCTCACCATAATACTTTCATCGTCAAATTCTTCAGCAGAAGTGGTTCTCACTCAGGGAAGTTCTGTCACATTCTACAAGGTAGCTGTTCCTGACTTCAGCAATATGGATGCCGCTGAGAATGTCGGCAAAAGCCTTGTATATGAAGTTTCAGACAAGGACGGAAAGGTGATAGGAGTGCTGTGCAACGAATACATTCCTGCATTCTCCAATAGCAACAGAGCGACGGTATTCTATCCTGCCGCAGCCTCTACGGACGGACAGAGCCATATACAGGCAGAAGGAAAGGTTCTTGACAACTGGGGTTCAGTCTCATGGGATGCAGCCAAAGGAAGCTGCACTTATAGCGCCGGCAGCGCATCAAAACCGGCATCAGAATTTTACCTGATGAACGGTAAAGAACCAAAAGAAGAACCATTCCAGAATGCTTCAATACAAGACGCCACACTCAAAGAGGTGACTATCACCGACAAGGCAGGCAAGGTTTATCCTGTCACGAAAGTCGGAACACAATACTGGATGCGGGGCAACCTGGCCGCCACCACATACTCGGACGGAAGCGCCATAGCCACCGGTCTCACCAAAGATGACTGGAAGGCTGCCACCTCCGGAGCATGCTGCATCACAGGATACGAAGATGCTGCAGACGCCTCAGACAAAGCCAAGGAATATCTTGCCAAATATGGAATTCTTTACAACTGGTACGCAGTCTCTGACGCCAAAGGAATAGCTCCGGAAGGCTCACATGTACCGTCATACGATGAATGGAATCAGTACTATCAGTTCGTCGGAGGATCCAAAGCTCTCGGGAACAACGGTCCCAAGTATCTCAAACTTTCCGGCATGCAAGCTCTGTTCGCAGGAGCACGCGATCTGAACGGAAAATTTGTAGACAGAGGAGATTACGGCTATTGGTGGAGCAGCAGCGAATATACTGGCGAAGACGCTACAGCCAATCCGGATCACGCAAGTCACGCATTGCTCGGATACTCTTTCGACGAGGAGACCTATGACGAGTATTATTTCTTTACTCCTAATGGATATGCCCCATACCGTGAGGCCTACTCATTAAGACTCGTTGTGGATTATATCTCCTTCAGCAAATAAAATCCGTACCACTAAGTGAAAAGGGCTGACCGGTAATAAACGGCCAGCCCTTTTTGTATTACATTCCCACAAACAGGTAAGCGTAATAAGCTATGAAACACAACAGCATGACTGCTCCCTCCCAGCGGTCAATTCTGCACTTGCTTCCGGTAAACGACCAGACAAGAAGCAACGCCGGCCCGAGAATCAGCGCGATCATATCCGCAATCCCCATAGCAGCCAACGACATCGGAGTCACAACCGCCGAACATCCTACCACAAGCAGAATATTGAAAACGTTGGAACCAAGGATATTGCCAAGCGCCAGCTGGTCCTTATGTTTAGCCGCCGCCACCACACATGTAGCCAATTCAGGGAAAGAAGTTCCGCCGGCCAATACGGTTATGGCGATAAACTTGTCGCTGACACCAAGATTATGAGCTATCACTTTGGCGGAATCGACGAACAAATCTCCTCCGAAAACAAGTCCCGCGAGTCCCGCCAGAACAAGGACGATCGCGACAAACAGATTCTTCGGTTTCCCATCTTCCGAAGACTCTTCCGCACCTTTGTCATTCTTGAAGCAAAAGTACATATATCCGGCAAACAACAGAATAAACAACGCTCCTTCAATCCTCGAGATGGTATCACTGCCGCCTATACCGAAAAGCGTACTGCTCATTCCGCACAATACAAGAAGAAGACTGACGCCGAGAGTTACGGGAATATCAAGCTTCCGGTTCTCCGATGTCATGGAGACCGGTGACAGGATTGCAGTCAGACCAAGAATGAATAACACATTGAAAACATTGGAGCCCACCACATTACCTATGGCAATATCGGGATTCCCCTGAATGGCTCCGGTCAAGCTCACGACAAGTTCCGGGCAGGAGGTTCCAAACCCTACGATTGTAAGACCGATTACAAACTCGCTGACTCCGATTCTTCTGGCAATCGACGAGGCCCCATCGACGAGCCAGTTGGCGCCAAATACTATCAGGCCCAGACCAACCAGCAATAAAATAACATTCATCATCATTCAATAATTATACTCCACCAACACTGCGCTATCGCATCAAATCCCGCAAATTTACTAAAAATCACACATTCTTAAAATCCCCCCTCCCATACTAAAAAAGCTCCGGGCAAAACCCGGAGCCATCTGAATTATATCTTCTCTATTAGAGAGCGAAAGGATTCTCGCCCGGATAGAGCTGACCTGCAGGAAGCGGAGTATTGATATCATCAACACCAAGAAGGTGGAGAGCCTCGAAGAGGATCTTGCCTACATTCTTGAATGCGTATGCTCCGTGGTGAGGGAATCTCTTACCTACGAGTACGTGACGATAGAATCTTGCAAATCCAGGGATTGCAGCGATTCCAATACCGCCGAATGAGCATGGATCGATATCAAGGAAGTGACCTTCAGCGATGTAGCTGACAAGCTTGGAGTCAGAATTTGACTGAAGACGGAACATGGTTGTAGCGCTTGGCTTGATCTGTCCCTCAAGGGTTCCCTTGGTGATATCCTCACCCATAAGACGAGCCTGGATGAGCTGATACTTAATCTTGCAAGACTTCATGCAAGAAGAGCAGGTATTACCGCAGTGGAATCCCATGTAAAGGTCTTTCTTGCTTGCACCTTCGAGATTTGCGCCGGCAGGAATCACATCGTCAGGAACTGAGTTGTTGATGTCAAGGAGAGTAGCAGGCATCTCTGATGCGCACTCTGCCATGTACTCAGATACAGCACCGTAAAGATCCACCTCGCAAGCTACAGGAATTCCGCGACCGGTAAGTCTTGAATTCACATAGCAAGGCTCGAAGTTGAATACAGGCTGCCAAGCCGGCCAGCACTTGTTGGCGAATACGGCATATTCGCAAGCGCCCTTGTTGTTCTCATACCAATCCATGATAGCGAGCTCAAGCTGAGCAAGCTTAGGAAGGATCTCAGGATAAGTGTTGCGCTCTGCACCGAGTTCAGCCTGCATATCCTTTACGATAGCATCAATCTCAGCGGTACGTGAAGCCACCTTCTCGAACTGAACCTTCATATCAAGCTCAGAGTTCTCCTGAACCTCGACACCGAGGTCGTAGAGAGGCTGGATAGGAGCGTTGCAGGCAAGGAAGTCGAACGGACGCGGTCCGAAGCCGAACACCTTGAGGTTGCGCATTCCGATGACAACGCGTGCGATGTGACGGAAGTCTTCAAGTTCCTTAACTGCCTCAACAGGGGTAACGTTAGGATACTCAGGAATATATACGCGAAGACGACGAAGACCTACGTTGTAGCTGAAGTTGAGCACACCGCAAAGAGCATCGCCACGGTCTGAGGCAAGTCCGTTCTTGCTCTCTTCCTTAGCTGCAAGAACCATTGCAGGGCCACCGAACTTCTGTACGAACATGGTGGTAGGGCCTTCAGGGCCAAAGTTGCCGAGGAACATGCAGACAGCATTGATACCATTCTCACGAGCCCAGTCAAGAGCCTTGAGAGTGTCTTTCTCGTTCTCGATGGTCACAGGGCAGTCATAAACTTCAGGAAGTTTTGCCTTGTGCACTTCTTCCATCAAAGCCTTCATTCTGGCCTTGGTGAGGGATACTGGGAAACAGTCACGGCTTACGCCGACGATTCCAAGTTTAACTACTGGTTGATTAATCATACTAATTGTAATTAAATGTGTTTATAAAACGTTTACAAAATCTTTTACATTCCGGGCACTTATGACCTCATCTCCAAGAATCAGCAGACGATCCACGACATTGTCAAGTTCCCTTATGTTTCCGGGCCATGACTTCTGCTTCAAAAGTTCAATCGCTTCCGGAGAAAATCTCCTTGCAGACCCCGGCTCCGTATATTTCTTGAGGAAAAAGTCCACAAGAAGCGGTATGTCGTCCCGTCTTTCGTCCAGAGACGGAACCTTGATCGGGATGACGCTGAGACGATGGTACAGGTCTTCGCGGAAATTGCCTTTCTCTATCTCTTTCTCAAGATTCTTATTGGTGGCGGCTATCACGCGCACGTCCACTTCGATATCCTTGTCGGAGCCGACCCGTGAGAGTTTCTTCTCCTGAAGCACCCGAAGCACCTTCGCCTGTGCGGCAAGACTCATATCGCCTATCTCGTCCAGGAACAAAGTACCGCCGTCGGCCTGTTCAAACTTGCCCTTATGCTGCTTTATGGCGGAGGTAAAGGAGCCTTTCTCGTGGCCGAACAATTCACTTTCAATAAGTTCTGACGGGATGGCAGCACAGTTGACTTCTATAAGAGGCATAGCGCTTCGCTTACTGAGCAGATGGAGGTTCCTGGCTACAAGTTCCTTTCCGGAACCGTTCGGCCCGGTTATTAGAACCCGTGCATCCGACGGGGCCACCTTGGCTATAATGTCCCTTATATGCTTCATCGGTTCGGACTCCCCTATCATATCCACGCCACAAACTTTTTTCTTAAGAGCCTTGTTCTGCTTTGTGAGATGAACCCTGTCCGTGGCATTCTTGATAGTGATAAGCACCCGGTTGAGATCAAGAGGTTTCTCCACGAAATCAAATGCCCCTTTCTTGATGCACTCCACCGCCGTACTGATGTCTCCATGTCCGGAAATCATCACCACAGCAGCATCGGTACCGTTACCCACAAGGGTATCCAATACTTCAAGTCCATCCATATTAGGCATTTTGATATCGCAGAATATCACATCGAATTTCTGCTTCCCGGCCTTCTCCACTGCCTGAACACCATCTTCCGCGGTATCCACATCATACCCCTCGTCGGTCAGAATCTCTTTCAGCGAATTCCTGATAGCCCTCTCGTCGTCAACTACAAGTACATTCATTTTCTATCCTATTTCTGCGCCATTGACAAGACTTTCCTCCGGAGTGATGAATCTCATCTTGCCATCGTTCTGTCTTGCCATCAATATCATACCCTTACTCTCGATTCCTTTGATTACGCGCGGCTTGAGATTGGCGAGAATACAAATCTGCTTCCCGACCATATCTTCCGGCGAATAGTACTCGGCGATACCTGATACTATCACCCTCTTGTCCATACCCGTATCAATGGTCAGTTTCAGAAGTTTATCTGTCTTAGGGACACGCTCCGCCTCAAGCACGGTCGCCGTGCGGATATCCATTTTGCCAAAATCATCGAAGCTGCATTCCTCCTTCTGAGCGGTCACCTTTTTGGCGTTCTCAACTTTCTCCAACTCCTCGCGCTCAGCCTTTATTTTGCTGAGGCGGGCCATCTGGGCATCTATCTGCTCATCCTCCACCTTGCTGAACAAAAGTTCGGCCTCTCCGAGGGAATGTCCGGCAGGGATAATCTGAGGCTTCCCGAGAATCTCCCAGCTCAAGCATACACATTTGTCTTTCTCAGGACATTTCACCGCAGAATCAGAGAACTGTACAGTATGGAGAGCAGCGCCCTCCCTGTCTTTCTTATGATCCATACCCGTATAAATACATACGCCCAACATACGGCGCAGACGCTCGGCAGCAAAAGGAGTGAACGGCTCGAATGCTATTGCAAGATCAGCACAAATCTGGATTGAGAGGTTCAAAATGGTACCGGCCCTTTCCAAATCGGTCTTCGCAACCTTCCATGGCTCCGTATCGGAGATGTATTTGTTGCCAAGGCGCGCAATGGACATGGCGTCCTTGAGAGCTTCTCTGAATCTGTAGTTTTCAAGGTTATTCTCCATCGATGTCCTTAACTGAGGAATCTGTGCCAGCACTTCCTTATCTACATCAAGAAGGGAGGCACATGCAGGCACCTTACCCCCGAAATATTTATGTGTCAGCACCACAGCCCTGTTGACAAAGTTGCCGAATATGGCCACAAGTTCGCTGTTGTTGCGCTGCTGGAAATCTTTCCAACTGAAATCATTGTCCTTTGTCTCCGGAGCATTGGCCGTCAGCACATACCTGAGAACGTCTTCCTTGCCCGGAAAATCGCGCAGGTATTCATGAGCCCAAACCGCCCAATTGCGAGACGTGGATATCTTGTCGCCTTCGAGGTTGAGGAACTCATTGGCAGGAACATTCTCAGGCAGGATATACCCGTCACCGTAAGCCTTCAGCATAGAAGGGAACACGATACAATGGAACACGATATTATCCTTGCCGATAAAATGCACAAGTTTCGTATCCTCTGACTTCCACCATGTCTCCCAATCGTTCGGAAGCAGTTCGATGGTATTGGAAATATACCCTATAGGTGCATCGAACCATACATACAGGACCTTGCCCTCGGCGCCTTCCACAGGCACCGGAACGCCCCAGTCCAAGTCTCTGGTCACCGCCCTTGGCTGGAGGCCCCCGTCAAGCCAACTCTTCACCTGACCATATACATTGCTCCGCCATTCCTTATGTCCTTCAAGAATCCATTCGCGAAGCCACTGCTCATAATCCTGCAAAGGCAGATACCAGTGGGTAGTTTTCTTCTTGATAGGCTCCGCGCCGCTGAGCTTGCTCTTAGGATTGATGAGCTCGTCCGGGCTGAGAGTACTTCCACACTTTTCACACTGATCACCATAAGCCCCCTCGGCCCCACATTTAGGGCACGTACCGACTATATATCTGTCCGCCAGGAAAGTCTTGGCCTCAGGGTCATAATACTGCTCGCTCTCCCGAGTGACGAACTTCCCTTCGTTATAAAGTTTCTTGAAGAAGTCCGAAGCATTCTTGGCATGCGTCTCGGAGGTTGTTCTTCCGTAGATATCGAAATTGATGCCAAGTCCGGAGAAGGAATCCTTGATTATCTTGTTGTACTTGTCCACAATATCCTGTGGGGAACATCCCTGCTGCCTCGCCTTGATAGTAATAGGCACGCCATGCTCATCCGACCCACAAACATAAAGAACATCCTCTCCCTTCATCCTCAGATATCTCACATAGATATCGGCCGGAACATACACTCCGGCAAGATGTCCGATATGCACCGGGCCATTGGCGTACGGCAACGCGCAGGTCACCAAAGTTCTTTTGAATTTCTTGTCCATTATTCTGTCTTTTCTCTTCCTATTCTCGTTTTGATTTTCTTCTGTGCTGCCTGCAGTTTCACAATTTCCTGCATAGCTGACATCTGTTCGTCAGAAGGCACGTCAGATACAAGCTTCCGCTTCAACGCATCTATTCTGTCACGAATGCGGCTCTCTGCATAACACAGGATAACTTTCGGCACTTGCGTCACTAGCCATGACGACTCAGTGGTAAGCGCCGCTTTCAAATCCTCCACCGAAAGCATATATTTCTCTATCGACAACTCCCCTGCCGCTTCGGCCACGCGCCTGTCATCAGAGTCAAGAAGACGCTTTACTATGTCAGCTTGTCCCAATCCGTCGTCATAAAGCTTACAATATGCATCATATACGGCGGCATATACTGTATTTGCCATTTTCGTGCCATCACAGTCAAGAGCGTCCCGTATAAAATCCGTCACCGTAGGCTTAGGTACGTCTTCCCCTCCATAGAAGTCCGAATCACTCTCAAACTCAAGCACATCCCGCCCGTTTCGCAACAGGAATGACAAAATGTCCTTCTCCACCGGAGCCAATATTTTGTTCTCCTCCAACATCACGGTAGCCTGTGTCGGCTCAGCCACCGGCTTTTCTCCCGCCGTCTCCGTCTTGGCGCTTCTTCTCTGGTTCTGAATCCTGTCAAACAGAATGGAGTTCTCTACACCGAACTTCGATGCCGTATCCTCCACATAAGTGGAACGCTTCACCGGATCGGGAATATGCGAGATGGTATCGGCTATATCATTTATAAGCTGGGCTTTCTTCAACGGATCCCCGGCAGCCTGATGCAGCAGCAAATCGCTCTTGAACGATATAAAGTCACGCTCATTGGAGGAAATATACTCCTGCACTTCTTCAAGCGTGTGCTTTCGCGAGAACGAGTCCGGGTCTTCAGATGGCGGCAGCTGAACGATTTTAACGTTCATCCCCTCTGCAAGTACCATCGGAATTCCACGCAAAGCCGCATGTATTCCCGCCGAATCACCATCATACATGATGGTCACATTCTCGGTAAACTTGTGTATCAGACGTATCTGCTCCACAGTAAGGGATGTGCCACAGGAAGCCACCACATTGCGTATTCCCAGCTGGTGCATCATCACCATATCGATATTGCCTTCCACCAGGATACATTTGTCCAGCCTCGATATCTCTCCTTTGGCGAAATATATTCCAAGCAGGTTACGGCTTTTTATATAAATCTCTGTCTCCGGCGAATTGACATACTTGGCCGGATTTTCCGCGCTAAGGGTTCGGCCGCTGAAAGCGATCACACGTCCGCTGACCGAATGAATGGGGAACATCACCCTCTCCCGGAATTTATCCACAATACTTCCGTCATCCCTTTTCACGGCAAGCCCGGCCCCAAGCAGATATTCCATCTTGTAGCCGGCAGACACCGCCGCATCCACCAATGAGGTCCTTCCGGACGGAGCCCACCCGAGCCCGAATTGCTTCACGGTCTCTCCTGTAAGCCCGCGACTGCGAAAATAACCCTCACCAAGCGTTTTCCCTTCGCTTGTCTGAAGCTGGGACACAAAGAATTTCTCCGCAAACTCGGTCACCAGAAGCAGACTCTCCATCGCCTGACGCTTAGCCCGCTCCTCATCAGTCTGCTCCTCTTCCACCACTTCTATGTGGTACTTGCGGGCGAGATATTTCAGGGCCTCCACATAAGAGCAATGCTCCTGCTCCATCACAAAGCCTACCGCAGAACCGGACTTTCCGCATCCGAAGCACTTGTATATCCCTTTGGCCGGAGAAACGTAGAAAGAAGGCGTCTTTTCATTATGGAAGGGACAGCAGGCAACGAAATTGGCTCCGCGGCGTCTAAGCGTCACATAATCTCCCACCACATCGGCAATCTGCGCCGTGTCCAAAATCTGATTTACTGTCTCCTGCGGTATCATCTGTTACGATGCTATTTCACATAGGAATTTCAGTCGGACCAGCCGGACCTCCTCCTCATAATAATCTGACCCAAGTGCCTGAATGGCCTGATTGACATCATCCGAAGTGGCTTCGTTCCGGAAGTAGTCATATATCTCATCCACTATGTCGGAATCCAGATTCTCTTCGATATAATAATCCAGATTCAGCTTCATGCCGCTGGCCACGATGGCCTCTATTTCTGTCAGAAGCTCGTCCATATCAAGACCTTTCGCCTCGGCGATATCCTCAAGCGACATTCTTCTGTCTATGCTCTGAATGATAAATATCTTATTGGCGGATTTGTTCGGAGCCGATTTAAGGACAAAGTCATCCGGCCGGATAATATCATTTTCCTCTACATATTTCTTTATGAGAGATATGAATTCCTCTCCGAATTTGTGGGCCTTACCCTCTCCGACACCCTGACAATTCTTCAACTCATCAAATGTCACGGGATACATGGTCGCCATATCCTCCAGAGAAGGGTCTCCGAAAATGACCCAAGGCTGAAGCTTAAGCCGTTTCGCAAGATTCTTGCGAAGGTCTTTCAGCATGGAAAGCAGCATCGGGTCCCCCGCGCCGCCACCATTTCTCTCTGCGGCAGAAGCAGCACTCAACTCCTCATCATCTTCATCATCAGTCCCGTTGGAAAAAGCTCTGTCCTCCACGAGCATCAGCGGCCATGGTTCCTTCAAGAACTGCCGGCCCTGCTCCGTAGCATATATGAGTCCGTACTTTTCTATTTCCTTGGCCAGAAGATGAGCTATCAAGCCCTGATGAATGACCGTGCACCAGAATTTGTCGGAATGAGCGGCACCCGCACCGAAAAACTTAAGCTTGTCATGCTTATACGACTTGATAATGGAGTTGGACACTCCTGCAAGCACATTTGCAAGATGATCTATCTTGAAATGCTCCGGGAGCGATTCCACCAGTTGAAGTACAAGTTTCATCTCTTCGCGCCCGTCGAACATCTCCTTAGGATGTACGCAATTGTCACAGCAATGACAATTATCGGCAGTGTAATCTTCTCCGAAATAGTTCAGAAGCAGCTTTCTGCGACACTGACTCGACTCAGCGTACGCAGTCACCTCCGAAAGGAGTTGTTTGTTGATTTCCTGCTCGCTGACAGGCTTCCCCTGCATGAATTTCTCCAGCTTCTGTACATCCTTATAGCTGTAATATGCTATACAATGTCCTTCAAGCCCGTCGCGTCCGGCCCTTCCGGTCTCCTGATAATAACTTTCTATACTCTTCGGTATATCGTAATGGATGACAAAACGCACGTCAGGCTTGTCAATTCCCATTCCGAATGCGATTGTGGCTACGATTACATCCACATCCTCGGACAGGAATTTGTCCTGATTCTCCGCCCTGGTCTTGGCATCCAGACCGGCATGATACGGCAAGGCGCTTATACCATTGATACACAAAAGCTCCGCCAACTCTTCAACCTTCTTCCTGCTCAGGCAGTAGATAATGCCGGATTTGCCAGGATTCTGCTTTATATACCGGATTATGTCTTTTTCGGCTTCAACTTTATCTCTTACTTCATAATAAAGATTCGACCGGTTGAATGAAGACTTGAACACTTTCGCATCCTGAATCCGCAGATTCTTCAAAATATCACTCTGAACTTTAGGCGTAGCGGTAGCAGTCAGGGCAATAATCGGAGCACGGCCTATCCGGTTCACCATATCACGGATATTCCGATATTCCGGACGGAAATCGTGTCCCCACTCGGATATACAATGCGCCTCGTCTATAGCGTAGAACGAAATCTTGACCTCCTGAAGGAAAGACACGTTCTCCTCTTTTGACAAGGACTCCGGAGCCACATACAGAAGCTTGGTCCTACCTGCCAGCAAATCGCTTCTAACTTCCTCTATCTGAAGTCTTGACAGCGAAGAGTTCAGGAAATGAGCCACACTTCCGGCACCGGCATCAAACCCGCGCATCAAATCCACCTGATTCTTCATCAAGGCAATGAGCGGGGACACCACAATAGCCGTCCCTTCCATCAACAACGCCGGAAGCTGATAGCAAAGAGATTTTCCACCTCCGGTAGGCATAAGGACGAAAGCATCCCCACCACCCATAACATGAGTGATGACTTCCTCCTGATCACCTTTGAAGGTGTCGTAACCAAAGAACTCTTTGAGTTTATGTCTAATCAAGTCCGGCTCCATAAGTCAAATTAATCCAAAGTATGGATAGCAAGCCCGGAACGGAGCTTCGGCTCGAACCATGTAGTCTTAGGCGGCATGATTCTTCCGCTGTCCGCAATGGCAATAAGCTGCTTCATGGACACAGGATAAAGGGCGAACGCCACTTTCATCTCTCCGCTGTCAACCCTGTCTGACAATTCGGAAAGTCCGCGGATGCCGCCGACAAAATCAATCCTCTTGTCTGTGCGCAGGTCTTTTATGTTCAATATCTTGTCCAACACCAAATTGGAAAGAATGGTCACGTCAAGCACTTCCACCGGATCATCATCACGATACCTTCCTTCCTTAGCGGTAAACGAATACCAGTTGCCGCCAAGATAAAGCGCAAAATTGTGCAGCCCCGACGGATGATATATTTCTTTCCCCTTCTTCTCCACGATGAAATCCTCTTCAAGGGCCTTTAGGAATTCCTCCTCGGAAAGACCGTTGAGATCCTTTACCACTCTATTATAATCAATTATCTTAAGCTGGCTCTCCGGGAAACATACAGCCATGAAATAGTTGTACTCCTCATTTCCGGTATGATGCGGATTGGCAGCCTTTTTTTCAGCGCCCACACGCGCAGCGGCAGCCGTCCTGTGATGCCCGTCAGCCACATAGAAAGCGTCTATCTTATTCTCGAACGTATCGGTAATGAGCTTGATGTCATCGTCATTGTCAATCACCCAGAACTCATGGCCGAAACCATTCTCGTCAGTAAAGCGATACTCGGAAGGCGAAGATATGGCGCGCTCAACTACAGCGGCCAGAACAGGGTCATCCTTATAAGAGAAAAACACAGGTTCAATATTGGCATTCTGGATACGCACGTGAATCATGCGGTCATCTTCCTTATCCTTGCGGGTAAGCTCGTGCTTCTTTATGCGGCCATTCATGTAATCATCAGTATGGGCACAGAGTACGAGTCCGTACTGAGTCCTGCCGTCCATGGTCTGGGAATATACATAATAACACGGCTTAGGATCCCTTACAAGCCACCCTCTCTCCCTCCACAGGCGGAAATTCTCTACCGCCTTGTCATACACCCTCTGATCGTGATCCGGAAGAATAGGGTCAAAATCAATTTCCGGCTTCGTGATATGGAGCAGCGATTTCTCACCTGCCATCTTCAGAGCCTCTTCTGAATTCAACACATCATACGGAGGAGCCGCCACTTCAGTGACTGACTCATGCGGCGGACGAAGCGCCGCAAAAGGCTTTACGCGTACCATAGCAGAATTACATATTAATTAGTATCCGAAGATAGTCAATAAATATGTAAAATCAAAACTTTCGGCTACTCTTTCTCGTCGTAGATTATTTCTTCGTCCTCTTCGTTTTCGTCCTCATCGTCCTCCTCATCATCCTCTTCTTCATCGTCAAGAGACTCTCCCGGAAGTCTGCGTTTCTCTGCAGGAAGGTCCTCAAAAGCCACATACCCGTTCTCAAACTCGGCCGGGACAGGTCCTTTGCTCTCCAAAAGCTTAGGAAGGAGAACATCCTCTTTCTCATACTTGCCCTCAAGCGTAACAATCACGCTCTTCTTGGACTCTATATCATAGAAATACACAAAACTTTTGACACCGGCCTTTATAGTGTCGGCAATCGTAACGGCATCCACGGTTCCGGCCCCAAGGTCAATCAACGCATAACGGGCCACCACCGCCCCATTCTCATCCAGTCCCTTGAACAATATCGGCTGATCCATCGGGAATTCCAGATCAGAGCGCAACTGCTTATGCAATGTATATAGAGAGTTCTTCGCATTGACAGCGTAAACTCGGAAAAAGCCCTTTATACCGGCAAGCGTAATTCTATAAGTATAAACCATACCACTATTTTGAAAAACCAACTTGCGAAGATACTAATTATTCACTAATTTTGGTTGTTGTGAGCACAAATGATACATACAAAAGCATCTCCATGCCCTCCAAAGGCCTTTTCAAGGACAATGGAAGCCGTTTCATTGCGCTTGCCTACCCGGTGGAAAGCGAAGAGGAGATAAAAGAGATAGTCTCTTCCCTGAAGAAAGAATACCACGACGCACGGCATCACTGCTATGCCTACAGGCTCGGACTGGACGGAAGCAAATGGAGAGCCAACGATGATGGAGAACCCTCCGGATCAGCCGGCAGACCCATACTCGGCCAGATTGATTCCGCAGGATTGAGCGACATACTGGTAGTGGTGGTCAGATATTTCGGAGGCATAAAACTCGGCATACCGGGCCTTATACGGGCCTATAAGACATCTACGGCAGACGCCTTGAGCAGAGCCGAGACCTGCGATAAAATTGCCGGAGAATGGACCAATCTCAATTTCCCGTACGACGAACTTCCGGCCGTAATGAAGCTCGTCAAGGACCTCAACCTTCCCCAAAGAAACCAGTCATTTCAGGAACAATGTGCGCTGGAGGTATTTGTAAGACTCAACCAAAAGAATGATTTCTTGGAAAGATTAATAAAAATCAATACCTTTACGCACACTACAAAACAAAACCAATATGAGTAAATTGCATGTTTTCAATGCTGGGCCTTGCCTGCTTCCTCAGGTGGCCATCGACAATGCCATAGAAGCCCTCAAGGACTTTAAAGGTACAGGTGTATCTCTCATTTCCATCTCCCACAGGACCAAAGGCTGGGAAGAGACAATGGAAGAATGCAGATCCCTCTGGAAAGAGATTCTGAATATCCCGGACACCCATGAAGTGATCTTCCTCGGAGGAGGTGCCAGTCTGGAATTCCTCTATGTCGCCATGAACTATCTCGAGCACAAGGCAGGATACCTTGACACCGGTGTCTGGGCCAAGAAAGCCCTGAAAGAAGCCAAGGGTATCGGCGACGCAATCGCAATCGCCAGTTCGGCAGACAAGAACTACTCATACATCCCTAAGGGATACACCATTCCGACAGATTTGGATTATTTCCACATCACGACCAACAATACCATCTATGGTACGGAAATAAAGGAAGACATCGACTGTCCGGTACCTCTCATCGCCGACATGTCATCCGACATTCTTTCCAGAAGAGTGGACGTCAGCAAGTATGCACTCATATATGGCGGCGCTCAGAAAAACGCAGGCCCTGCCGGCGTAACCTTCGCCATTATCCGTAAAGACTCCCTCGGAAAGGTCAGCAGGTATATTCCTACAATGCTTGACTATCGTACGCACATTGACAAGGGCTCCATGTTCAATACTCCGCCGGTATTCCCGATTTTCGTAATGAACGAGACCTTGAAGTGGCTCAAGAGCATCGGAGGAATTGATGCAATTCACGCCATCGACATCAAGAAGGCAGAAACTCTGTATGCGGAAATTGACCGCAACAGCCTCTTCACCGGCACAGCCGCCAAGGAAGACAGATCAATCATGAACATCTGCTTCGTAATGGCTCCGGGATACGAGAATCTTCAGGACGAATTCATGGAGTATGCCAAGGCCTGCGGTATGGTAGGCATCAAGGGCCACCGCTCTGTCGGAGGATTCCGTGCTTCTATATATAACGCTTGCACACAGGAAGATGTGGAAGCTCTCGTAAAATGCATGCAGGATTTTGAAAAATCACATAAATAATGAAAATTCTCCTCGCGACACAAAAGCCGTTTGCCGCAGCAGCTGTGGCCGGCATTAGAAATATTGTTGAAGAAGCCGGATACGAACTCGCCATACTCGAGAAGTACGAAAGCGCCGAAGAGCTCAAGGCAGCAGCAGCCGATGCCGACGCCATGATCGTTCGCTCAGACAAAGTCACAAAGGAGGTAATCGAAGCAGCAAAATCCCTCAAAATCGTCGTTCGTGCAGGTGCCGGATTCGACAATCTCGATCTTGAAGCATGTTCCGCACATGGAGTCGTAGCGATGAACACGCCCGGACAGAATTCCAACGCCGTGGCAGAACTCGCCATTGCCATGATGATATTCATGTCCCGCAACCAGTTCACCCCGGCTACCGGCAGCGAGATTCAGGGAAAGACTCTCGGAATCCAGGCTTTCGGAAATGTCGGAAGGCTCGTGGGTGCCAAGGCAGCAGCTCTGGGCATGAATGTCAAAGCCATTGATCCTTTCCTGACCGCCGAGCAGATTAAAGCTGGTGGAGCAGAGCCGGCAGGCAGCCTGGAAGAACTCTACTCAGGATGCAACTTCGTAAGTATTCACATCCCGGCTACTCCGCAGACAATCGGATCAATCGGGTATGACCTTGTAACCAAGATGCCGAAAGGCGCAACTCTGGTGAACACGGCAAGAAAGGAAGTGATAGACGAAGCCGGTCTTCTCAAGGCTTTGGAAGAGAGGACAGACCTTAAATATATCACAGACGTGGCTCCTGACAATCTCGAAGAGATGAAAGAGAAATGCGGACTCAGAGTCTTCGCTACACCTAAGAAAATGGGTGCTCAGACGGCAGAGGCCAACATCAATGCCGGACTTGCCGCAGCAAGACAGATAGTAGCTTTCTTCAAGGAAGGGTGCACCAAATTCCAGCTTAACAAATAGGAATTCGCACTGTACTGAAAAGGGCCGCTCAAGAGCGGTCCTTTTTTATGTCTTTCTGTTTTTCCTCTTCCTTGGAAAAGAATTTCCATTGGAAAAACAGCAGATAGAATGCGCCTATCGTCACACAAGAATCAGCGAAATTGAATACCGGACTGAAGAATATCACCTCTTCTCCTTTCGTGATGAGAGGGAAGTAGAACATATCCACAACCTTTCCGAACATGAAAGGAGCATAGCCCCAAATCAAGCCATAGAAAAGACAGTCAATTATATTCCCTATAGCCCCTGCCGTAATAAGAGTCAACCCCACAAGCACCCCTGTAGGCGTATTGCCTTTCTTTATCAAGGAGTGTATCCACCATATCAGCACTCCACTCAAGCATATCCTGAACAGGGAGAGCAGAAACTTTCCGACATTCCCGCCGAACGCCATTCCGAACGCCATTCCTTTGTTCTCCACAAAGCATAGGCGGCACCAATCACCTATCAGGTAAATCTGCTGGCCAAGATCCATGTTCGTCTTGACCAGCACCTTTATCACCTGATCTACAAGAACCAGCACTGCACCAAGAATGATCAGTCCGGCTCCCTTGGAAACTTTCATATAATGCTAATTCTTTCCCTCTCGGGTAAGTTTCTCTTTGGCTTCCACAGTAAGGGTAGCGTGCGGAACAAGGCGCAGGCGCTCCTTAGGAATAAGCTGACCTGTCTCACGGCACACACCATAAGTCTTGTTCTCAATTCTTGCAAGTGCAGCCTCGAGGTTCTGGATAAACTTATACTGTCGCTGAGCCATCTGGCTCGCCTCTTCCTTGGAAAGTTGGTTGGCGCCATCATCCTCCACTGTCTTGAATGACGGAGACGTATCCTCTATATCATTCGTTCCATTGTGGAGAATCACCTCGCGGAGAGTATTGTATTCAGACTTGGCCTGAGCAAGCTTCTCTTCGATGATAGCCTTGAATTCGGCAAGTTCTGCATCCGAGTATCTGGTCTTTACTGATACTGGAGTCTTTGTTTTGTGATCTTCTGCCATAACCTCTATTTTTTAGAAACTTTTATGCAAATGGTGGAATCTCCCCATTCGATTGAGACAGCCCCTTCGGGCATTTCGCTCAACTTCTTGAGTTCCAAAGAGACGGAAAGAGTCTGAGCCGCCACATATTCCGAATACTCGGACAGCGCATCTCCAATCTCTTCGTAACTGAGGCCATCAGCATAAATAGTTGTGTTTATTCTGTCAGTAACTTCAAGTCCGCTTTCTTTTCGGATGGTCTGGATCGGGTGTATCAGTTCCCTGGCCACACCTTCGCGCTTAAGCTGCGGAGTCTGCACTATGTCAAGGGCTATCGTAAGAGTTCCTTCCGTAGCCACAAGCCATCCCGGCATATCCTCGGAAGTGATCTCGTAATCTCCTTTGCCAAGCAGCACTTCTCCTCCCGGAAGATTCCAGACATATGTATCGGCAGAACGTTCAATTGCAGAAATCTCTTCCTGCGAGAGCTGTCCGAACGCTGCCGCTATCTCCTTCATCCTCTTCCCGTATATCTTTCCAAGAGTCTTGAAGTTCGGTTTAATCTTCTTTGTAATTATACCGGTAGTATCATGAAGGAATTCTATTTCCTTGACATTCACTTCTGTAAGGAATATATCCTTCACTTTCACTATGTGTTCCTTGACTGTCTCATCCATGACCGGCACAAGCACTTTCGCCAAAGGCTTGCGGACATTGATTCCGACCTTCTTTCTGAGAGCGAGCACCATGGATGATGCTTTCTGGGCAAACTCCATACTCTCCTCAAGTCCATTGTCCACAAGGCTTATATCGCACTGCGGCATTGCCTGATAATGTACGGAATCACCATCCGGCACAAGGTCAAGCCACAGTCTTTCCATGAAGAACGGAGCTATCGGAGCCGAAATAAGAGCTATGCTCTTCAGCACTTCATACATAGTCTGATATGCAGAGAGTTTATCCTCAGTCATACCCGAACCCCAAAGACGCTTCTTGTTGAGACGGATGTACCAGTTGCTGAGATCGTCACAGACGAAATCCTGAACAAGTCTTCCGGCTCCGGTTATATCATAATCCTCATAGCAGTCATGAACGCGTCTTTCGAGCGTATTCATCCTGCTGATTATCCACCTGTCGAACATAGGCCTGTGCTCGTACGGCACAGCCTCAGATGCAGGGTCAAAGCCGTCAATATTGGCATACAGTGCAAATACGGAGTAAGAATTGTACAGCGTTCCGAAGAACTTGCGACGTACTTCTTCAACGCCGGCCGTATCAAACTTAAGATTGTCCCACGGCTGGGCATTGGTAAGCATATACCAGCGAAGCGCGTCAGGGCCATAAGTATCAAGAGCCTTGAACGGATCCACGGCATTGCCCAGACGCTTGCTCATCTTCTCTCCCTTCTTGTCAAGCACCAGTCCGTTGGATATGACCCTCTTGAAGGCAGGAGTTCCGCTTACCATCGTATGGATTGCATGCAAGGTATAGAACCATCCTCTTGTCTGATCCACGCCCTCCGCAATGAAGTCCGCAGTACAACCGAAATCACTTGTATCCTTGCCTCTGAGTCCTGTCTGCGCATACGGCATAGAGCCGGAATCAAACCACACGTCTATCAAATCCGCCTCTCTTGTCATCTTCTTCCCGCTTGGGCTGACAAGGAAAATATTATCCACATAAGGACGATGAAGATCTATCCTGTCATAATTGTCCTTACTCATGTCATCCGGAGAGAATCCCTTGTCTTTCAGAGGATTTGACGACATCATACCGGCAGCCACCGACTTCTCTATCTCATTGTAAAGCTCTTTCACCGAGCCAATGCATATCTCCTCTTTTCCGTCTTCAGTTCTCCATATAGGCAGAGGTGTACCCCAATAGCGGCTTCTGCTCAAATTCCAGTCCTGAATATTCTCAAGCCATTTTCCGAATCGTCCTGTTCCGGTGGATTCCGGCTTCCAGGCAATGCCGTTATTGAGCTCCATCATCTTCTCGCGCACGGCAGTTGTCCTGATGAACCAGCTGTTGAGCGGATAATACAGAACAGGCTTGTCGGTACGCCAGCAGTGCGGATAACTGTGGACATGCTTCTCGATACGGAATACCTTACCCGTAGTTTTCATCATCACGCACAAGTCCACATCAAGCGTCGGAGCATCGGCAGGGAGGCTGTCATCGTATGCGTTCTTGACGTATCTTCCAGCCCACTCACGGTACTCGTCGCTCACCCTTTCCTTAACGTATTCCGGATCCAGATCCTCCACCCTGTAGAAACGGCCGCGAGGGTCAACCTGCGCCTGAGGGTCACCGTTACGGTCTATAACCACGAGTCCCGGCACACCGGCCGCTTTGGCCACCTTGGCGTCATCTGCACCGAAAGTAGGCGCGATATGCACAATACCGGTACCTTCCTCGGTGGATACATAATCACCAGGAATAACCCTGAATGCACCCTCATCCGGACGGAACCATGGAATCAGCTGCTCATAGCGCATTCCGACAAGTTCGCTTCCTTTCATTTCTCCCGGAAGAACCTCGAACGGGATTTTCTCGGAGAAGAGTTTGTCTACCAGATCCTTGGCCACGATGTAAGTGGCAGGAGCTCCGGTATATGGATTGGAAGATTTTACCTTGACGTATGTTATGTTCGGACCGACGCAAAGCGCTGTGTTTGAAGGCAGTGTCCACGGTGTAGTGGTCCATGCAAGGAAATACAGATTGTCTTCACCTATGACCTTGAACTGCGCGGTACAGGTGGTGTCTTTCACATCCCGATAACAGCCCGGCTGATTAAGCTCATGACTGCTCAATCCGGTACCGGCAGCCGGAGAGTATGGCTGGATGGACTTGCCTTTGTAGAGATATCCCTTACCGTATATGTCCTTGAGGAGCCACCACAGGGTCTCGATATAACGGTTGTCATACGTGATATAAGGATCGTCCATATCCACCCAATAACCGATACGCTCGGTAAGGGTCCGCCACTCCGCGGTGTATTTCATCACCTCTTCACGGCAGGTACGGTTGTAGTCCTCCACGCTGATTTTCTTGCCGATGTCTTCCTTGGTAATACCGAGTTTCTTCTCCACGCCAAGCTCTACCGGCAGTCCATGTGTGTCCCATCCTGCCCTTCTGCGCACTTTATATCCGGACTGTGTCTTGTACCGGCACACTGCATCCTTGATGGATCTGGCCATCACATGATGTATACCAGGCATGCCGTTGGCTGACGGTGGCCCTTCAAAGAAAATGAATTCGGGGGCACCCTCCCTCAATTTCAGTGAAGTCTCGAAAGCAGACAGCTTCTTCCATCTCTCCAGCACCTGTTCAGCTGTAGCGACAAGATCAAGTCCGTTATACTCTTTGAATATCATACTTTTTTATCTATTTTTGCGTTCGGTATACTTTTTATTAAACCGCAAATTTAAGAAAATATACTTTATTATACAATTCTGAAACATGGCGATTGTAGATATAATACTTCTGATATGCTTCATACCGGCCATAGTGTCGGGCATTTCAAAAGGATTTGTAAGACAGGTGGTGGAAATAGCGGCCATTCTGCTCGGTGCATGGGTGGCGTTCAGGTATTCCTCCATAGCAAGCATCTGGCTGTCACAGCACATTGAAGCGGACAAGATAGTACTTCATGTCATCTGCTTCATCGTTATTCTGATTCTGACAGCAGGACTTCTGACACTTGGGGGACATCTCCTGACCAAAATCCTGAAAGTCGTGTCCCTGGGCTGGATAAACGGAGTACTTGGAGTCGTATTTGGAATCATCAAGGCCGCCATGATCATGGGACTGGTAATAATAGCATTCGACGCAGTCAATGATTCCATCCATCTTATTGATAAAGAATCACTTGACAATGCCGTAATATACAATAAGCTCAATGAGCTCGGCAATGACATTTTTCCTCGCCTGAGGAGTTTAATAACAGGAATCGATGAGTAAAATCATTCTCATAGAGACTTCCACCGCTCTGTGCTCCGTAGCGATAGCAATAGACGGAGCCATAGCAGGAAGTCGCGAAAGCAACAAGCCAAAAGCGCATGCCTCGCTTACGGCCGTATTTGTAAAGGAACTTTTGGATGAACAGGGGCTGTTCGTCAAAGACTGCGACGCAGTATGCGTCAGCGCCGGCCCGGGATCATACACCGGACTCAGGGTTGGTGCATCCACAGCAAAAGGGCTCTGCTTCGGGGCAGACATCAAACTGCTCAGCGTCCCTACCACGGACGTTCTGGTAGCTCAGGCTCTCAGCGAAAAACTGCTGCCAGAAGGGTGCAAGTACATAGTACCTATGATAGACGCAAGAAGAATGGAAGTCTATTCCGCATTGTATGACGCAAAAGGCAAAAGACTGACCGAGACAAAGGCGGAGATAATCGACGAAAACAGCTATTCTTCCCAGATACAGGAAGGTCCTGTGCTGTTCATAGGGGACGGAGCGGCCAAATGCAGCGACATCATAAAGTCGGACACCGTCAGTTTCGTTCAGACATGCCCGCACGCAGGTGCCATGCTGAAGCCGGCCTGCGAAGCCTTCAAACGGGAAGAGTGGCAGGACTGTGCATATTTCGAGCCTTTCTATCTGAAGCAATACATAGCCACGATAAGCAACAAAAAGTTATTCTGATATGGAGTTTATAATCGTCTTGATAATGTTTGCCGTGCCGATCATTGCCGCCGCGATGGGCAACAAGAAAGCTTCCAAAACTGTCGTTTACAAAAAACTTGACAGCGACACGCTGCGAAGACTCGTTGGTGAAGGCGGCTCTTCGGATGATGAAGCCAGTGATGACACTGAGACGGACACGACCTGCGATGACAAGCCCGAGTACAACTCGGCAGAGGAAGCCTCTCCGCTTGAGGCCGTCCCTACAGAAGGCCTTCCGGCACTGACCACGGAAAGGATTGCACAGAGCGAGAAAGCAGAAAATACGCAGGAAGTCGCCGCCGCAGACACTCGCAACGAAAAGAAAGACGGATTCTTCCTTTCTGATGAAGAAAAGAAGAAAATGATAATTTATTCCGAAATACTGAAACCGAAATTCGAAGACTAATCCAATTTTTTTGCTAACTTTGCAAAAGAGGATAAACACATAAGGGTTCTGCCGAAAAGCAGGACTCCTTTTTAATTACGTTATTATGAACCAAGTTCACTACATGAGTCAGGAAGGCCTTGACAAAATAAAGAAAGAGCTTGCGGAAGCGCTGGCTCAAAGGCCTGTCATTTCCGCAGCCATTGCGGAAGCAAGAGAGAAAGGCGACCTTTCAGAAAATGCAGAATACGAATCCGCCCGCGAGGCACAGGGTCTGCTTGAACTGAAGATTGCGAACCTTCAGAACATGGTTGTCAATGCCAAGGTTCTTGACAGTTCACAGCTCAGCACAGATAAGGTACAGATGCTAAATAAAGTAAAAGTTCAGAATCTGAACAACAACAGAATAATGGAATTTACCATTGTCGGCGAGAGCGAAGCCGATTTCTCAAAAGGCAAGCTGGCATCCACCACACCTATTGCGAAAGCTCTGCTCGGACACTCGACAGGTGAGACCGTAGAGGCCAAAGCACCTTCAGGAGTCATCAAGTTCAAGATTCTGGAAATCTCCATCTAACAATAGACATGGCTACCATTTTTACCAAAATCGCAAATGGCGAGATTCCGTCTTACAAAGTAGCGGAAAATGCTGATTATTACGCCTTTCTTGACATCAGCCCACTCGCTTATGGACACACTCTGGTGATACCTAAGCACACGGAGGATGATTATATATTTCATCTTGACGACGCTACGTACTCCGGGCTATGGGCGTTCGCCAAGGATGTGGCCACAGCTATAAAAAAGGCCATACCATGCAAGAGAGTAGGAGTTGCAGTGCTTGGTATGGAGGTTCCTCATACCCATATCCACTTGGTTCCTCTCCAGAGTGAAGGAGACATGGATTTCAGAAAGACAAAACCGGAGTTCACTCCGGAGCAAATGGCAGAAGCAGCCGCAAAAATACTCAGCGCTTATGAAAACAAATAGGACAATTCTCATCGCGGCAGCTGCTCTTATGCTTGCATCTTGCGCAGACAAGGCCAAAATCAGCGGTACGCTTGACGGTGTCCACAACGGGCAATTGACAGTCAAGCAGCTCGACGTCAACAAGTTCACCATCCTTGATACCATAAAGACCAATGGTGAGGGCAATTTCAATTATTCCGTACCCGTCAAAAAGGGACAGCCCGAGTTCGTATACCTTTTTTACAAGGACACCCGCATCGCCGCCCTGCTTCTTGAGAAAGGAGAACACGCTGTCGTAAAAGCAGACACTCTCGGCAATTATTCAGTAGCCGGTTCGGAAGGCTCCGCCAATCTTTCCGAGATAGACAAAGAGTATGTTTCCTTCGTCAAGAATATGGATTCGGCAATAGGCGACGGCCCGGAGATGGCAAGGATTTACCTGCAGCATTACCGCAACAGCGTGAAGTATGTCATCAGCAATCCGCATTCACTTACTGTCATTCCGGTTCTTTATGAACAGATGAGCGAATATACTCCGGTATTCAACCAGCCTTCAGATGCGCTGATCTTCAAAACTGCGGCAGATTCGCTCAGCGCCGTTTATCCGGATTCAAGATATGTAAAGGCCCTAAAGAAAGAAACCGAGCGCAGACTTGGTCTGTTCGAACTTGACCAGCAGCTGAAGAATGCTCCGAAGGTTCCGTTCCCGGACATCAGCCTCACTGATATCAACGGTCAGAAGAAGGCCTTGAGTTCCGTTGACGCAAAAGCAATTTTGATTCACTTCTGGAGTGCGGACAACATCGCGCAGAAGATGCTTAACATCGAGACTCTTGTCCCTATTTATGAAAAGTATCACAGCCGCGGATTCGAGGTGTACGCAGTGTGCCTGTCGCAGGACAAAGCCCAGTGGGGGTCAATCGTAAACTCACAGAAGCTTCCTTGGATCAACGTATGCGACAATAGAGGCGCCGCATCTCCTGCAGCTGCAGCATACAACGTGTCATCCCTTCCGACATCCATCCTTATAGTAAACGGTGAGATTTACAATAAGCCTGTTAGTGGCGAGGATGCGCTAAGAAAGATTCTGGACAAAGAATTAAGATAAATACGATAACTAATTGAGCGCGTTTAGCATCTGCAACGCGCTCAATTTATCTGCAGACAGCTGTGATTTAAGGTCATCAAGGCCGCTCATTGTCCGCATGTCGCGTATTCTAGAAATAAAACGGAGCGTCAGTTCCAGTCCGTAGATGCTCTCGTCAAAGTCAAAGATGTTGGTTTCCACGACATCGCCGATATTGGTCATCCCGTAGAAATGGCCCCCGAGGACATCCACCTCTGTAAGATAAACACCACGCTCCGGCACAAGCTTGAGCGGAGCAGATGGCAAGGTGTTCGCCGTCGGAAATCCGATAGTGCGTCCTATCTGCTTCCCGCTGACCACAACCCCGGTCAGCATATATTTATACCCGAGCATATCGTTGGCATAATCCACCATACCGCCCGCAAGAGAGTTCCTTATCCGAGTGGAACTCACTGTCGTTCCATCAGGCATTACATAGGGGGCAACCTCCTCCATCTTCAAGCCAAGTCCAGCACACAGATTTCCTATCTCCCCAACGCCCAGCATGTCGGAGCCAAGCCTGTTGTCATATCCAAGGATAATGGATGTGGCCTTGAACTTATCCATCAGCACATTCCGTATGTATGATTCCGCATTCATAGAAGCAAACTGCTTGCTGAACGGAATCGTTTCCACCCTATCCACCCCAAGAGATAGCAGCAATCGCTCTCTTTCCTGCGGCGTCGTCAAGAGCCTTAATTTTCCTGCATCCTGCTGGAGGACGGTTCTCGGATGGGCGTCAAAAGTAACGACTAACGCCTCCTCTCCCTTTTTACGGGCAGAGGAGACGAGAGTCTTTATCACTTCACGGTGTCCGAGATGGACACCGTCAAAAAATCCTGTTGCAACTACAGCCATTTCACAAGAGGGAAATCCTGTCTGTGAGGAAGGAGCGGATTCTTAGGATAGAATCTGGTCCCGACCTGATACATACCGGTTCTCTCCGGAAGCACCTCTACCTGATAGGTAGCCTTGCCATCCTGATATGAAACAAGAGTGAAAGGACTGACATTCTGCAGATGGAGGGCACCCTTCTCGTCAGAGACAGTAAACACCATCTCCACGCCGATATCTTCAGGCTTGAGTCGTCCAAGATCAAGGACAACCTCACTCTTCAACTTGCTGTCAGCAGACAATGAATACGAAGAATCAGGCTGCGTATAAGAAACGATGCGGATGTTGTTCCATTCCTCCATGACAAGACGCTTCCACTGCGCTATTTCGCGTGCCACCTTGTCTCCGTCAGCGACAAGACTTGCATAGCGCTGACTCTGCGGGAAATAGTACTGATTGCAATAATCAGTAAGCATCCTGTTGGTGGTAAAATCACAGGCAACCTTGGCAATGGTATTCTTGATATATGTTATCCACTTGGAAGACAAGCCAGTCGCCGGCTCTACGGCATAGTAATCGGGAGCAATCTCATTCTCGATTGTAGAATAGATGGTAGCTGCATCCAATTCATTCTGGTAGTTCGGGTCATCGTATGTCTTCTCAAGAGGAAGAGCCCAGCCGGCGCCGGGTTTATAACCCTCAACCCACCATCCATCAAGTACGGAGAAGTGCATTACTCCGTTCATAGCGGCCTTTTCTCCGGAAGTTCCGGAAGCCTCAAGCGGACGCGTAGGATTGTTGAGCCATACGTCCACGCCCTGTACAAGTCTCTTGGCAAGAGTTATGTCATACCCGGGCACAAACACGATTCGACCAAGGAACCTGTCCTGCTTGGAAATCTCGATAATCTGCTTTATAAGGTCCTGACCTGCTCCATCGGCCGGATGTGCCTTGCCCGCAAATATGAATTGTACCGGGCGGGCAGGATTGTTGACTATCTCCGAGAGCCTGTCAAGGTCACTGAAAAGAAGCGTCGCCCTCTTATAAGTTGCAAAACGTCTCGCAAATCCAATCGTGAGGACATCGTCACGAAGTCGCTCCTTGATAGTTACTATCTGGCTCGGGGTGTAGTGGGCACAAGTCTGCGGATCCGAAAATCTGTCTTTTATGGCACCTATCAGTTCCCCCTTCAATTCTTTACGGGTATCCCAAACTTCCTTGTCCGGCACAGCATAGATTCCTTCGAAACAAGACTTGTCGTAGTGATGACTTGCAAATTCGGCACCGAACACGCGGGCATGGATCTTTTTCCATTCGCGGGCAGCCCATGTCGGATAGTGTACGCCATTGGTCACATAGCTGATATAAAGTTCCTCCGGGAGGTATCCGGGATACATGTTTGCAAATATCTCCTGACTGACAGCACCGTGAAGCATTGACACGCCGTTAACGTTCTGGGACATGTTGGCGGCAAGTACGCTCATGGAGAATTTCTCGTCACGATTGTCAGGGTTTATCTTTCCAAGGCTCATCAGCGTAGCCCAGTCGATTCCAATGGACGGAAGCTTGTTTCCAAGATACTTTCCTATCAAATCCTCTGAGAAAGCATCATGCCCGGCAGGCACTGGAGTATGGGTCGTGAAAAGTCCGGAAGCCCTTATGAGTTCCATGGACTCGGCAAAATTCAATTTGCCTCCCTGCAGACATTCACGAAGTCTTTCTATTCCGGCAAATGCCGCATGACCCTCATTGTAATGATATATTGTCGGATTGAGACCAAGTGCTCTAAGGGCACGCACACCGCCTATACCAAGAAGAAGCTCCTGCTTGAGACGGTTTTCCCAATCACCGCCGTAGAGCTGATGAGTAACCTGACGGTCCTCCGCAATATTATCCTCAAAATCAGTATCCAGGAGATAAAGGTCTGTACGGCCGACAGCCACTTTCCATATTCTGGCACTCATATCCCTGCCGGGAAGAGCCACCTTGACGGTCTTCCATACGCCATTCTCGTCAAATACAGGCTCCGCAGGAATCTTCAGGAAATCCTGAGCCTGATACTCGGCCACCTGATTGCCCTGTGGGGTAAGACGCTGGGTAAAATAGCCATATCTATAAAGAAGGCCTACCGCCACGAGGTTGACGTTCATGTCGCTGGACTCCTTCAGGTAGTCACCTGCAAGAATTCCAAGTCCCCCGGAATAAATCTTCAATGACGTATCAAGCCCGTACTCCATACAGAAATATCCTACGGACGGCTCTGTACGCTCGGATTTCTTGGACATATAAGAATTGAATTCCTGCATCACCGCATCCAGGCGGGCTACAAACTCTTCGTCCTGGGACAAGGCCAGATATCTCTTATAACTTACTCTGTCCAGAATGACCATAGGATTGTGGCCGGATTTGTGCCACAAATTATAGTCAATACTCTTGAAAAGATCTTTTGCATTGTCATTCCAGCACCACCACAGATTCTTGCACAAGGTCTCAAGCCCTGACAATTTTTCCGGAAGATGCCGGGTCACCATAACGCTTTTCCACGATGGCGATCCAATTTCGTTTCTATTCATATTTATTTAACACACTACTATTTTTCTGCTATAGCATTATTGACTCTGATGGTGAAATCGCTCAAAACATTCATATAATTGATAAATGCCTCATACGGAGTCGCATACGGATTGAAGCGACTATGGATTTCTCCGTCAGAGAAGAACTTTGTACACATGTAGTAGAAATGATCGCTCTCCTGCAGGTGACCGTAATCCGCCCACAAAGCGGCATCATCAGCAAGAGAAAGATTCTCTTCAAGTGCATAAAGCTTGTTGTATGCGTCCTGCTGGAGTTCGTTGCCCAGCCATGCGGAAAGATCCCTTTCCTCATCCGCCCACGAAATAGGTTCCGGAACGGATATCTCATCCACGGCCTTGTGCTTTGTAACAGCCTTTGACGGAGTGACAAACTCAAGATCCGGATCCTTTACTACCATATCGGCAAGAGCCTTCATGAAATCGAAGATGCCGCACTCCGCGCCCTGATGTTCGCCGAATGTCTCGTAATCCATAAACAGATTGACAATCTCACCTTCTGCCGCCTTCAGCCAGCCAACATATTTTTCAGCCGTCAACGGCCACTCCGACCACTCTTTATTGGAAAAACGGAATGCAATGTCATCGCTTAGGGAATAGTTCCTCAGCAGGACCTTCAAGCCGCTCTTCAACTCGTTCTTATACACATAGTCCGGACTCCTCCAACCCATGATGTGACGGGCACCTTCTGTAAGGACCGTTTTGAACCCGAGGTCGTAGATATCTTTACCTATGCTGTCGGAATATATAAGTTCAGTATTGCGGAATGTAGTAGGTACCACGCCGAAATATTTCTCAACCGCGGCCCTGTGCTTGTTGACCTGATGTTCAAATTCCAATTTTGAAGCCAAGGAAGCCAAGGAATGGTTGTAAGTCTCGCACAGGAATTCCACACAACCCGTATCTGCCAGTTTTTTGAAACTGTCAAGCACTTCCGGAGCGTATCTTGCAAACTGCTCAATCGCAGAACCGGAAATGGAAAACGCTATCTTAAATTTTCCTTTGTTCTTCTCAATTCTATCCAAAAGGAGTTCATTCATAGGAAGATAGCACTTCTTTGCTATCCTCTTGAGGATGGTCCTGTTAGCAAAATCGTCGTAGTAATGCGAATCCGTGCATATATCGAAGAAACGATACAGACGGAGTCTTGTTGGCTGATGGACCTGAAAATAAAGGCAGATTGATTTTTTCATATAATTACTTTACTACTGATTCGTACACTTTCTTGAGTTTGGCCGTAGCGTTGTTCCATTTAAGCGCATTGACCTCATCATATCCCTGCTTGGTCGCAAAATCGGAAAGAGCAGGATACTGGAGAAGGGCATATATATCGTCCGCCATGGCGTCCACATCCCAGAAATCCACTTTCAGAGCATATTTAAGCACCTCGGCAGCGCCGGACTGATGAGAAATGATGGACGGCACATTGGAGCGCATAGCCTCCAAAGGAGAGATTCCGAAAGGCTCCGACACGGAAGGCATGATATATACGTCAGAAAGGGCAAACATCTTCTGCACCTCCTGCCCGCGAAGGAATCCGGTGAAGTGGAAACGGTCTGAGATACCCAGACGAGCCACTTGCCTGATGGCCTTGTTCATCATATCACCGCTCCCGGCCATGACGAAACGCACATTAGGAGTTCTTTTCAATACCTTGGCCGCAGCTTCGATAAAATACTCCGGACCCTTTTGGAAGGTGATACGTCCAAGGAAGGTGACGACTTTGTCTTTCACTCCCCTTTCGACCCGGATGTTGTCCCGGCCGCTGAAATCCACCGCATTGTGGACCGTAACGACCTTTGCAGGATCAATACCGTATTTGTTGATCACTATATTGCGGGTCAGGTCGCTCACCGTAACCACGGCATCAGCTGCTTCCATTCCCTTCTTCTCTATGGCATATACGCGAGAATCCACCATATCATCGGTGCCACGGTCAAACGAGGTGGCATGGACATGCACGACGAGCGGCTTTCCCGTAAGTTCCTTGGCTGCCATGCCGGCAAGATATGTGAGCCAGTCGTGAGCATGAATAACGTCGAACTGCTCTGCATACTGCATGGCGATAGTTCCTCCGACCTGGGCATAGCGGGACACCTCTTCAAGCAGATTGGCACCATACTTCCCGGAGAATTTGAACTTCTGTCCGAATCCGATTGTAGTCTCGGTGACGCTCTTCTTCTTCATCTCCTCTATGGCGTCAAAATACTCTTCCGGATCCACATACGGAACGATATTGGAGTCCACGTTGATAAACTTCACCTTATCAATAAACTCCTCCACAGTATCGCTTACATTGGCCACCGCCACATCACTGGCATTCAATATCCTGGCACAGCTCTGGTCCTCGTCTCCGGAAGCGGACGGCATCACAAAAAGCACATCCACGCCATTATAGGCCAAGCCTTTGACTATACCTTCGCACGCAGTGCCGAGTCCTCCGGCAATATGCGGAGGGAACTCCCAACCAAACATCAATACTCTCATTTTCCGTCCTCCCTATATTTGTCCAACATTCTCTCCACTGAAAGCAAGGCTGCCGTACTTAAGGCCGAAGAAATGGCTCCGTGAGGCGCATGTGGAGGATCTCCGTCATAGAGTTCGGAAAACGCCCCAACTCCATGCTGCCCAAGGTCCTCATAAAAGCCCTCCACAAGAGATTCCGCCTTCTTGACAAAGGAAGGTCCCTTGACATTGAGCGCAACCTTTACATACGGCTCAAGAAGACATGGTCTTGTACATCCCTGATGGTAGGCAAGGTCCCTGTCTATCTGTGTGCCCTCATAAACTCCCTTATATTTTGAATCTCTAGGAGAAAGCGTCCTTATACCTCTGGATGTGACAAGCTCATTGGACACTACCCTGAGTATGGACGGGGTCAACTCCTCGTCCAAAGGTGAATACTTGCATGCCAGCGGGCAAAGCTGGTTAGGTCTGATGTCCATGTTCTGACCGGCATTGTCCACATAGTCGGCAAGGCATCCGCGCTCAGCATTCCAGAAAGTCTCCTGGTAGTTGGCCTTCACGAGATCCCTGATAGCTGACCATTTGCTCACAAACTGACTCTTCTTAGTGCCGTACTTCTCTTCCATCTCCAGCACAAAGCAGATTGCATTGTACCACAAAGCATTGGTTTCAACCTGATATCCAGCCCGTTCGGTAACAGGACATCCGTTGGAATATGCATTCATCCAGGTAAGCGCGGTACCGTCTTTCTGCGCCCATAGCAATCCGTTAGGCTGCATCGCTATCTCCGCACGCTCTCCTGGCAGGTAACTCTCGATGATACCCCTCATTATCACGCCATACTTCTTCCATACGGCCTTTTCGTCCGCTCCATAATCTATATAATCCTGAAGCGTGCAGGCCATATAAAGCGGCGCCTCCACCTGGGTGGTTCTTCTGAAAAGCCTCTCCTGCTGGTCAGCAATGAGATTGTCCAATATCTCCTCGAACATCTTCGGGCTGTCAAGTCCGTAAAGGGAAAGCCCGGCAAGCGATACGAGGGTCTCTCTCAGAAGTCCGGTGTACATCCATGTGAGTCCGGCACTGATTTTCTTCCTTCCGTTATGGTCGGTAATCAGGCTGTCGGCACAGCGGCGCAACTGATCCCTGTATCCCGTAATTTCTCCTATGGCCTTGACTCCTGAAGTGAAACGTCTCTTAAGTCCGGCCGTCTCTTCCTGAGACAACGAGGCGGAGAATACTACCGAGCCGCCCTCCTTCAAAGAGCACTCGAACCAACCGGGAACCAAAAGATCTTCCCGGCAGTCAAAACCGCGGCGGTATTCATCGGAATATGTAATATTGTTGTTCCAATATGGCTCTTCTATGAATTTGGCCTTGGAATCACTTACCTGAAGGTTCAAATCAGGGAAATTGGCATACATCCTGAACGCCATACCGCCCTGAATGGCATTGCCCTTTGTATTGGCATCCGGGTTCTGATATGTCAGGGAATGCGTATTTCTGAATGCAAGGAACGGCTTCAGAACCAATTTTGCCGGAGCCGGAGAGCTGAGAAGCTCATACTTAACCAGCACCTGGTCGCGGTCCTGGGCAAGAAGGATGCTCTTTCGGAACAGCATTTCGCCTACTTTATAAGTAATCTGGGGCACCGGGTCGGCGCTGAAATCAACTATATACTTATGTCCTCGAGGCTCATATATATCTCCATAGCAATGGATTCCAAGATTAAACTGCTTTCCTTTCACCACAAGACTCTCATCCACTCCCGACAACAAAAGATATCTGTCACCGCCAAAACGGTCGAGCGTAACTGCCAAAAGCCCATGGTAGCGTCTGGTGTTGCAGGTCAGAATGGAAGTGTTGCAATACGCACCGGTCTTGTTGGCACACAAAATCTCCCTTTTCAGAGAGTAGGCAATGTTTACAAGTTCAGACTTGTTGAATTTAATGAACGCCATATCCAACTAAATTTTTTTCAATACAATGGCTGTCCGGCAAGGTAGGTACAAAGACAACATTCCACCCACGGTGCAATGCCTCTCCCCTGCCTGAAGGCGGCGAAAGCCTCCGAACTCGGAATCATCCGAACTGAACGCCATCACATACTCTGCGTCCGGAGCACAGAACCGGAAATCCCGGTATGAATTCTGCGGACTGAAATTAAATGCAAAGATACTATTTCCACGCTTGAAAATCAAGACTTTTGAATCGTCATTGATATACAATTGTTCAGGAACGGCATCCAGAATCTTATCGGCTTTTGCATACTTTATCATAGCGGCGTCGAAAGCCTCCAAGCCATGATACCTCAGCGACAGATCATCTGCCAGAGACCATTGCCTCCGGGCATATTTGTAGGACCAGTCGTTACCCTCCCTTGGAAAATCTATCCACTCCGGATGACCGAATTCATTGCCCATGAACGTCAGATATCCACCTCCGCATGTGGCAAGGGTCACCAGCCTTATCATCTTGTGCAGAGCTATTCCGCGATCTACGACAAGACTCTTGGAATCCTTGGACATACAGTAGTACATCTCCTTGTCCATAAGCCTGAATATAAGCGTCTTATCTCCCACAAGCGCCTGATCGTGACACTCGGCGTACGATATGGTGTGTTCGTCGGAACGTTTGTTGGTAAGTTCATACCACATCTCCCCCATGCTCCACTGCTCATCCGTGCGCTCCTTTATCCACTTTATCCAGTGGTCAGCTATTCCCATCGCCATACGGAAATCGAACCCCACACCACCTGCCTCAAAAGGCGCAGCCAGCCCGGCCATTCCGCTCATATCTTCAGCTATCGTGATTGCATTCGGAGACAATTCGTGGACAAGCATATTGGCAAGGGCGAGATAACTCACGGCATTCTCATCCACTCCGTTGTCAAAATACAGAGAATAATCCCCGAAATCCTTCTCCAGTCCATGGTCCCAGTAAAGCATGCTCGTCACTCCGTCAAAGCGGAATCCGTCCAGATGATACTCCTCCATCCAGTACTTGCAGTTGGAAAGCAGGAAATACTTCACCTCATCCTTACCATAGTCAAAGCACCTGGACCCCCACGCCGGATGATACCCCTGGGAGCCTTTATAGAAATACAAATCATCCCGGCCATCGAACTTGCTCAGTCCTTCCGCCTCATTGATTACAGCATGGGAGTGAACGATATCCATTATCACCGCTATCCCCTTCGCATGAGCCTCATCCACAAGCCGCTTGAACTCCTCAGGAGTGCCGAAGCGCGAACTCAGGGCGAAGAAATTGGACACCTGATAGCCGAAAGAGCCGTAATAAGGATGCTCCTGAAGGGCCATTATCTGAAGGACGTCATATCCAAGCGCCTTGACCCGCGGAAGTACCTTGGTTCTGAATTCGTCAAAGGTGGAGACCTTCTCTTCTTCGGAACTCATCCCGATATGACACTCGTATATCAGGGGATGAGGTCTCTTGCCCGGTCTGCGATGCTTCCATTCGTACGGAGATGGAGCCCACACCTGTGCGGAGAAAACCTTTGTGTCAGGGTCCTGGACAACCCGGGTGGCGTATGCCGGAAGTCTTTCAGCACCCGAACCTGGCCACTCCACCCACAATTTGTAAAGATCACCGTGATGCAGACAAATCTCCGGAACTCTTATTTCCCAATTGCCGTCACCTACCGGCTTGAGCGCATATCCTTCGGTCCGCTTCCAATTGTTGAAGTCCCCTATAAGATACATGCGGGTGGCGTTCGGGGCCCACTCGCGAAGCACCCATTCAGCCCCCTCCTTATGGAGAGGATAATAAATATGATTGTTCACGGCCAGACTCAAAGGTCCGTCTCCCGCAAGTTTTATCTTATCGGACAGTATCCTCGAATGCCTCGCGTCAATGGCCTGACGAAAAGGTTCCAGCCAAGGATCCGTGTCGTAAATTTTCCTGGTTTTCATCATGATATGTGGTCAATATTGGATCTGGCGGCCCGAAGATACGCACGGCATTTAGCCACGAGTTCGTCCGAACGCCTTATGTATTTGTCTATATCATCTATTCCGGTGGAAGGATTTTCCACCTCTGCGGCTATTTTTTCAAGTTCCGCAATCGCCTCAGCATAGTTGAATTCTTCCATAACCTCAATTTTCAATTTGCTCAATCACCACTTTCATCGAGCCGTCCTCGAAAAGCAGTCTCAAACTATCTCCGACTTTCCTTCCGGAAGCGGTTTTAATCACCACTCCGGACTCATCGGTAACCAAAACATACCCCCGCGACAAGATATTGCGAGGGTCGGCAGAATGAATCCGCTGCCCAAGCATGTCCACTCTGGCACTCATGGCGGCAATCTTGGAATTGAACGCCAGCCGGAGCCTCGTGCCGAACGAACTTATCAGTTCATCCTCAGCCTGCAGCGCGTCAATAAAGCAGTCTGCCAGCGCCGTCGGGGTTTTTTCCGCCCGGAAGGCCACCATATCCGCCACATGCTCGTCCCGATCATGACCGATTGCAGTATATACGGGAATCGGACACCGGGCAATGGAGGCACACAGCGAATAATCATCGAAACACGCCAAATCAAGGGCAGAACCTCCACCTCTGAGAATCAGCACCGCATCATACTTCTCTTCCGCCGTTTCCACTCTGGATATGGCGTCAGAAATGGTGCCCGGAGCAGCCTCTCCCTGCATGGTCGCCTCGAAAAGGTCCACCGAGAAGGCAAACCCATACTCATTCTGGGCAAGATGTTTTGTAAAATCGCCATACCCTGCGGCACCCTTTGCGGATATGACAGCCAGACGATACGGCAACTCCGCCGGAACAAGAGATTTCTGTCTGTCCAGAAGTCCTTCGCCCAGAAGCTGCTCCACGGTTTTTCTCTTCCGCAGCTCGGCAGCCCCGACAGTATATTCGGGCTCCACCTCATCTATAGTCAGCGTAAGTCCGTACAATTCACTGTAACTGACTGATACTCTTACCAGCACCTCCATTCCGGCCGCAAGAGAACTCCCGGTCACATCTTCGAAATAAGCAGCGACCGCCTGATATCGGCTACGCCATATCACAGCCTTTGCCTTAGCGACCATCCGGCCGCCCTCACTGCTGCAAAGCTCAAGATAACAATGTCCGTTGGCCTTGACCTGCACCGAAGAAATTTCCGCCTTTACCCACAACCTGTCCGGGAAGAACGACTCTATTCCCTCCCTCAAAAGGCGCTGAAGCTCACATAAATCAAGATAGTCCCTGTCCATCTCACGCAAAAATACAAAAAATGGCAAAGATTTGCTATATTTGCACCGTTATAATAACGGTCGAAATCGTGAATCTGAAAATCTCCGAAGCGAAGTTTGCAGGCAGCAGCACAAGGGTGGCGGGAAGACCCCGCAGGCACCTTCCGGAGTTTGCATTCATAGGACGGTCAAATGTAGGCAAGTCATCACTTATCAACATGCTTTGTGACAACAGCCGGCTTGCCATGACTTCGGCCACCCCTGGGAAGACCAAGCTTGTCAATCATTTCCTGATCAACGACAGTTGGTATCTCGTAGACCTTCCAGGGTACGGATATGCCAAGACAGACAAGAAAGGAAAAGAAGAAATTGCAGAGGTGATAAAGGACTATATCACAGGCTCTGAAGATCTTGCCTGCCTTTTCGTACTTATCGACTCCAGACATGATATCGGCCACATTGACATCGATTTCATAAGCGAACTCGGAGAGCATGGGATTCCGTTCGCCATTATAATGACCAAGACGGACAAGCAGGGCCCCAACGTTCTGGCAGAAAGGCTTCAGCGCAACGCCGCAATCCTCTCCGAGCAGTGGGAGCAGCTTCCCGTGGTACTCTGCAGCTCATCGCAGACCAAGAAAGGTAAAGAGGAGATTCTTTCATACATCAATTCGATACTCACCAATGTAAAAAGAATAATATAAGCATGTTACATTCACACAGACTGGAATTGTTCGCCTGTAGAGCTTCAAAAGAGTTCGCGGGCAAGGTCATTGAGCATCTCAACGCCTTCAGAGGAGATGATGAGCCGGAACTTCATCTCGGGGAACTCGAAGTCACCCCGTTCAGCGATGGAGAGTTCCAACCGAAATTTACCGAAAGCGTCCGCGGTGCATCTGTGTATATCCTGCAGTCCACTATACCGCCTGCAGACAATCTTATGGAACTTCTGCTGACTATTGATGCCGCCAAACGCGCATCCGCAGACAAGGTAATCGCCGTCATTCCTTACTTCGGATGGGCCCGTCAGGACAGAAAAGACAAGCCGAGAGTGGCTATCGGAGCCAAACTTGTAGCCAATCTGCTCAGGGCCGCAGGCGCAGACAGAGTTATGGCATGCGATCTTCATGCCGAGCAGATACAGGGATTCTTCGATATTCCGGTGGACCACATCTACGCCAGCAGGGTTTTCATTCCATACATCCGTAAAAGAAATCTGCCGAATCTGGCCATCGCCGCTCCAGATATGGGAGGAGCCAAGAGGGCCAATGCATACGCCAAGGAGCTTGAAGCTTCTGTGATTATCTGCCACAAGACCCGCGAAAGAGCCAATGTCGTAGGTTCCATCACGGCGATAGGAGATGTTCAGGGGAAAAACATCATCATCGTAGATGATATGATAGACACTGCGGGAACCTTGTGCAAAGCTGCAGAAATACTTATGAACAAAGGGGCGCTCAGCGTCAGGGCCTGCGCCACGCACGGTATCCTTTCCGGAAATGCATTAAGCAGGATTCACGACTCCGTGCTGCAGGAAGTGTTCATCACCGACACCATCCCTCACCCTGAACTGGAAAACGACCCGAAAATAAGAATCGTGAGCATGACCGAGGTCTTTGCCCATATCATCCATAAGGTATATAACTACGAATCCATCAGCAGCGACTTCGTATTCTGATAGCATGAAAGTATTTCTCCTCGCCCTCGCCCTCGTAGCGTTATGTGTTCTGGGACTGTGTTTCAACATATTGTTCCGGAAGAAGGACTTTCCGCACTATGACGTGGGTTCCAACGAAGAAATGAAAAAGCGCGGCATTCGTTGCTACAAAGACGAGGATGCCGCGATACATAGTAAACACTGTCGCGGAGATTACAGCGACGCTTGCAAAGAATGTAAATTATATGAGTCTGGTAGCAATAGTCGGCCGGCCTAATGTCGGCAAATCAACCTTGTTCAACCGTCTCGTGGGAATGAGACAGGCCATAGTGGACGACACGGCCGGAGTAACCCGTGACCGCCACTATGGCCGTTGCGACTGGTGCGGAAAAGAGTTTTCCGTCGTGGACACCGGAGGCTATACCACCAATTCTGACGATGTCTTTGAAAGTGCCATCAGGGAGCAGGTGCAGATAGCCATTGAAGAAGCGGACGCCATTTTGTTTATGGTGGAAGCCGGCACCGGTATAACTGATTATGACGCAGAAATATCGGATATCCTGAGACGCTCCCGCAAGCCGGTCGTCCTCTGCGTCAACAAGGTAGACTCAGGCGACAAAATGTTCGACGCCTACCAGTTCTACTCTCTTGGACTTGGAGAAATTTACAGCATCTCCGCAGCCAATGGAAGCGGAACGGGCGATCTTCTGGATGCGCTGACCGCAGTGCTTCCCGAAGAGGAAGACTTCAAGGATCCGTATGAAGGTCTGCCACGCATCACCATTGTCGGCAAGCCTAACGTCGGCAAGTCATCACTCACCAATGCACTTCTTGGTGAAGACCGCAACATAGTCACTCCGGTGGCAGGTACCACCAGAGACTCCATTGAGACCCATTACAACAAGTTCGGATATGAATTCATGCTCGTGGACACAGCCGGTATCAGAAGAAAGACCAAAGTCCACGAAGACCTTGAGTTCTATTCCGTGATGCGCTCCATAAGGGCCATAGAGCATTCCGACATCTGCATCCTCATGATAGACGCCACCACCGGAATGGAAGCTCAGGACATGAGTATCTTCAACCTCATAGTCAAAAACCGGAAAGGCTGCGTAATCGTCGTCAACAAATGGGACCTTTTCATCAAGGACTCAAATACCATGAAGGAGTACACCGAGGCTCTGCGCGCAAGGATTGCACCTTTCAATGACGTCCCTATTATATTTACATCCGTACTCAAGATGCAGCGCATCCAGGATGTCCTGAACGCCGCAACGGAAGTTTATGCCAACTATAGCAGGAAGATTCCTACGGCAAGGCTCAACGAAGCCCTTCTTCCTATAATAGAGGAGACACCGCCGCCTGCATGGAAGGGCAAATATGTCAAAATCAAATACATAACCCAGCTTCCTACTGCATTCCCGGCATTTGCATTCTTCTGCAATCTGCCACAGTACATCAAGGAACCATACAAGAGATTCCTTGAAAATCAGTTGAGAAAGAATTTCAACCTCAACGGCTGTCCGGTTCAGATTTATTGCCGTCAGAAGTAATATCCAAACTCATTCCTTTAGGATAGCGTATTGTAAAACATGCACCGTTCAGCGTATATGAGCGGTGATAGTTTATTGTCGCCCCGCACTTCTCAAGGATACTGCGGCTGATGGCCAGCCCGAGGCCGGAGCCACCATTCTTGGTAGTGAAATTCGGGGTGAACAGTTTGGATTCGTTCTCAGCAGAGACACCGGGACCATTGTCTTCGAAAACGATGTCGTAATACCCCGGTTCCGTGGAATTCCTCAGCGACACGGTAATCCGGCCGTCCGGAGAGTCTCCTATGGCCTGGACAGCATTGTTTATAAGATTCACAAACACCCGCGTGAGCTGAGGCTTCGGTCCCATCACCTTGACATCTTCAAACCCAAGATACAGGAACTCTATATTGTCCTTATTGTCAAACATGGCTATCTCTTCCCTTATAAGCATATCCAGTTCTATCAAGGTAGGAGGTTCCGTGTAAAGCTTGGCAAATGTGGAAAATTCGTTGGCCGTATCGGTAAGAATATCTATATGGTCAAGAATCACCTTGCTCGCCTCATCAAACCTCAACTGCCATGCGGGATCCCCTTTCTGCTTCAGCCGGATAACCCGTTGAAGCTGTAGTTTCATAGGCGTAAGAGGATTCTTGATTTCATGGGCTACCTGACGGGCCATACCGCTCCATGCCTTGTCGCGTTCGGCCTGAGCAAGTTTCCTGGAGCTCTCGGAAAGCTCCACCACCATCCTGTTGTAAGCATGCACAATCGCGGCAATTTCATCATTGCGCTTATATTCGATCTGCTCCAGTGAATCAAGGTCAGCAGAACTCATCTTGCGGCTCATCTCGGTAAGAGGGCTGAACATCTTATCTACAATTCCGGACACAAGGAAGAGCGAAAGCATGAGACACAAAAGGAAAATGGAGAATACGGTAGCAGTATGGATAAATGCATCTTCCTCAAAATCATAATTCTCCTCATTATACGGAGAGCATATTATTGCGAGCACATTACCCTTTCGGCCCATTATAGGGGCATACATACTATAGAATCGGACATGCCCGGCATTCTCCTTCTGAATATAATACTTCTTATGCTGATACATTATCTCGGAATAGGCAGTACCGTTGATACGATCTCCAAGAAGATGCCTTTCGAACACCATAGGTGTCGTGGACATAAGAAGGTGTCCGTCAGGAGAATACAGGGTAACATCCGAATTGGTATCAGAGCCCACCTGCTCCATAAGCCGTCTGAGCTGAGGGAAATTCATATCCTCCGTACGAGAGACATTGCCGGTTCCGGCCTCCATGAGCGACGCTATGGACATGATCTTGTCCGAAATCATCGTGTACATGTTTGTCTCGTTCCGGGTGAATACAAAGTACACGCTCACGGCAGCCATGGACACAAGAGTAAGAAGCAAAGATATCAAAAGAAGTTCCAGAATTCTTGTCCTGAAGAAAGTCCATCCATAATTGCGTTTTTTGTGCCTGCCCCTCCCTAAAAGGGAAAGCAGGACGAAGGACACTATCGCGACAAGTATAGCCGACACGAAATACGTTATGACGGATATCTTGGCTCTGGATATTGCCACGACTTCACCATCGGAGATAAGAGTAATGAAATGCGTATATCCGTCCAGCGTAAAAGACGTCTCCCGACGGTCATAGACAAGAGTCCTGATATCGGCTCCCATTTTTGTCGGGTAGGCGAAACTTCCATGACTTGACCTCAGGGACGCTCCCTCATAAAGAGCATAAGAATAGCCGGCCGGAATGGTCACCCTTCCCGGAGGGGTGATTCCGAATATCCCGGCATATCCCTTATTTCCCCGGATGTTCTTTGACTCAAGACAGACAAGTACACGGCTTATCCCATTGTCTTCAATCATATAAAGGAATACTCCCACGTAATATGAACGGGTATTGTCCCTCTTGACAAACATGAACCTGGAATTGTCGGCAATAGGGACTCCGTCTTTCAACAGCTCATTGTACTGTTCCAGTGCCGCCCGGGTATTGTTGCTTTCATTGAACACATAGACAGACACAGTATAATTCTGCTCGCCTTGCGAGAGATACGTATCTGTGATGCGGCCCTGGATTGTCGCGGCGGAATTGCTGAATACGGACAGGGCGGAGATAATCATATCATCAGCTATCTGGTTCTCCACTCCGCGAAGGCGCATTTCCAACGAAATATCCCGGTCGAATGAAAGGCGGCTGGCCAACCCTTCCATACGCTTCTGCTCTTTCTGGAAGCCGAGGACGGCTGACATGCACAGAAGATATACCGCAATGCACAAAGCATACATAATACGGCATCCGAGAGAGAAAGCATCCATCTTGACCCTTATCCGGGAAGGAGCCACGCTGCCGGCTATCTGCACAAGCATCGGCACACTCATAAGCATGGTAATGAACGATGCGTACACGAGTATGGAGAAAGGAGACAACTCCGCCGGTTTGAAAAGCTCAAGAGATATGTTGGAATTAAGTATTATACTGCCAAGAAGAAAATGCGTGTAAACGAGAATCCCCACGATAAAAAGCAGGAAAGTTGCAAAAAAGCCCCACTTCCAACGGTCGTTTTTCAAATGGGCGGACATGTCTTCTCTGGACATAAACAGACAGGAAACGACCAGAATAATGGCGAGATTCACCAGAACCACAGCCCCCAGTGAATAAAAGAATGCTCCGGAAGCATACAGTATCGGAGAAAACAGAATAGAAGAACCGCTTCTGCCCCACAGGAAAAATATGACCAGCACCGACACAATCATACAAATGGACACTACCATTCTCCTGACAGATCTTCCGGCAAGCAAAAAGAAAAATGAGGAAAAAATCAAAGACACAAGCGACAACCATAACAACGAAGAATTTCTGACGCCACCTGGAGTCATATTGTCGCTCATGAGTTTGAACACAGGCCTTCCCCCTACATACACGGCAACGCCTCCATCGTCAGAGAGAGGACTGACAGAATAGCCGCCATTAATCTTAAGTTCAGGATTGGCCCTGGTCGTCCGTCCATATATGTCAGCTATCTCCAATCCGGCAATAACCTTGCAGTTATAAGACGTCCCGGACTTGGCAAGATACCAGCTTTGACCCAGATTCACAAAACTAAGGCTGTCCGTAATGGCGGACAATGGAGACACGAACGCCCGCCCGGGATTGGTAATGAACGGAAAGTATGTCCCGGAAACTATATTGTCGTTAAACACCGGAAACTCATTGACCCAAGACTGCAGAGTATCACTATAATACCTGTACACCACCATATCCGAAGGCAGTTCTCCCAATATGAGCCATTCGTCACTTGGCTCGGAAAGAGCCTTGGCGATATAGTTGTCCATACTATGCACCCGGTGCTCAAGCCGACTGGACAGCATTCTGGCTTCCCTGTCTATCTGCCTGTATCCGTGATTGGCAAATGAATAAACTATCAAAGCCACCACACTTACAACCAGAAATGCCACAGAGAGGGCATTGTATATGAGTTTCCTGTTACGCATCTTATTCGTGATGATAAGGCTCACCCTTGATAATGGTAAAAGCCCTGTACAACTGCTCTACAAAAATCGTTCTCACCATCTGATGGGAAAACGTCATTTTCGAAAGGGAAATGCTCAGATCACTTCTGGAATATACGGCCTCGGAAAAACCGTAAGCTCCACCGATGACAAAAACCATATCTTTCCCTCCCTGCAACATCCTGCCTTGGATAAAGGCAGAGAACTCCATCGAAGTATATTGCTTCCCCCTCTCATCCATAAGTACAACCATATCGGAAGGCTTCACCGACTTCAGAATCAAGTCTCCTTCCCGAAGTTTAATCTGTTCCTTACCAAGCGATGAGACATTCTTAAGCTCCGGTATCTCCAGTAATGAAAACGGAACATAGTGCCTGAGCCGCGAAATGTACAATTCAAGCCCTTCCTTCACCCATTTAACATCCGTCTTACCTACAACAAGCAGTGTAATTTTCATATAATCAATGGTTTTCCATTCCTTAACACAAATATAAACAAAGTTTTGCAGCAAACAACACAAAGATTGGCACGGGAATTGTAAATATATAATCGTGAAACTTTTTTTGAACATACTGATTATCATCTCACCTCTCCTTACTAATGTCTCAACAGACTCTCAGCCGGAGAGGTTTGATGTTTTCAGTCCCATCGGTAAATATATAATCAAGGGAGACACGGAAAGTCTGGCCGCATGGTTCGACGACAACCTTGAGTTGACCATTTCTGATCAGGGCAGCAGTGCAAGCAAGAATCAGGCAAAACAGATTTTAAAATCATTTTTCGCCGAATATACACCTCAGCAGTTCCACATATCGCACACGGCGGAGAAAGCAAATATGAAATATGCCTTAGGGAGCCTGTCGGCCGGGGGCGAATCCTTCTCCGTAACGATATTCATAAGGGCGAAAGGAGATTCGTACAAGATACAGGAGTTAAAAATAGAGCGTATGTAAATGGTTTACATACGCTCTGTTTTATTTGTGTCCTTACTATCAGTTACACTCTCTGTCCATATGAACGATCGGTGGTGTTGACGGTAATCTTCTCGCCGGCCTCGATAAAGAGAGGAACCATAATCTTGGCGCCTGTCTCCAATGTAACTTCCTTAAGAGCTGAAGTAGAAGCGGTATTTCCTTTCACTGCCGGCTCAGAATAGGTCACCTCAAGAGTAACATAAGTAGGAAGTTCGCAAGTGAGGCACTTCTCTTCGCCCACTACAAACATCATCTCCACGTGCTGGCCTTCTTTCATAAGATCGGAGTTTTCAACCACTTCCTTAGGAAGAAGAATCTGCTCGTAGGTCTCTTCATGCATAAAGTTGAATCCATCCTCCTCTTCATAAAGGAACTGATATGGACGACGCTCAACTTCGATAGTCTCAATCTTTGCACCTGCAGTAAATGTATTCTCAAGAATACGTCCGTTCTCAAGATTGCGGAGCTTGGTCTTGACGAAAGCCGGACCCTTTCCAGGCTTAACGTGCTGGAACCATACTATCATGCAAGGTTTGTCATTATACTTGATGTAAAGACCGTTTTTAAAATCAGCTGTTGTTGCCATATTATATACTATTAGATTTATTTTTCCTAAAACCCTGCAAAGTTAGTCAATCGACTGAACTAATGCAAATTTTCTATCGTCATGGCTACATTTTCGAGAAGCCATTTGGGCGTGGAAGTCGCACCGCAAACTCCTACCCTGTCCGCACCGGCAAACCATTCCGGCGCAAGTTCTCCAGAAGAACTTATATGATAACTTTTCCGGTTGGTACGACGGCACAGCTCATACAGAACCTTACCATTTGAACTCTGCTGCCCGGAAACGAATACAATCACATCATGCGCTTTCGCGAAATCCACAAGCTCCCGATGACGGAAGGCCACCTGAGAGCAGATGGTGTCATGCACGACAAGGGAAGCATCCTGCATCGAAGAACTCAGATATTCGGATACCCGTTGGTACTCCTCGGGGCTCATTGTCGTCTGAGAGAACAGCTCTATGCTTCTGTCGGTACGGACATGTCCGCTTTCTACCATGGATTTGAGCTGTTCGATATTCTGGATAACTACCACATCGGAGTTTACCTGTCCCATAAGCCCAAGCACCTCCGGATGACCTATTTTCCCGAAAATCACCAACTGTCCTCCGACTTCGGACATACGTGCGTATGCCATACGGATCTCGTTCTGAAGCTTAAGCACAACAGGGCAAGTACAGTCAATGAGCTGAATTCCAAGTGATTCAGCCTTGGAATATACTACCGGAGGCTCTCCGTGCGCCCTTATGAGTACCGGAGAGCGCCCGTCCAGGCTGTCTATCGTGACCAGCCCAAGGGCCTTAAGCCGCGACAATTCCTCTTCATTATGTACTATGGCCCCGAGCGAGTAAAGCGTGGAGCCGTGGCTGGAAGAAAGATATTTCTCCGCCATATCAATAGCACGAATCACCCCTCCACAAAACCCGGAATGTGAGTCAATCTCCACTGTCATATCACTGAAGTATTCCGAATTTACCCTGAATGACACCCATAATCCACGAAAGTTCTTCCTTCATGGTCATGTCGGAATTGTCTAAAACGAAAGCATCGTCCGCCTGTCTGAGAGGTGATACGCTGCGATGAGAATCTATATAGTCGCGCTCCTTCAGATTGGCAAGCACTTCTTCATACACAGGATTGCCACCTTTGGCAAGCATCTCATCGAAACGGCGCTTCGCCCTCACCTCATCCCGGGCAGTCATGAAAATCTTCAATTCCGCATGAGGGAATACCGTAGTGCCTATATCTCTTCCATCCATCACCACCCTTCCGCCGGAAGAGAGCAGATGCAATCTCTCATCCACATAAGCGCGGACATACGAAAGAGCGGATATAGGACTAACCTGAGACGACACCTTCATCCCCCTGATTTCACTTTCGATGCATCGCTGCGAAACATAGAGAAACCCTCCCTCTCCAAAATGCAGGTCAAGTCCCTCCAGAGCTTGCTCCAGCTCGTCAGAAATCAAATTATCTTCCGAAATAAGGCCCTTCTCCTGGGCAAACAGGGTAACCCCACGATACAACGCCCCGGAATCAAGATACAGAAAGCCAAAAGTCCTGGCAAGCTCCTTGGCAAACGAACTTTTCCCGGTGGAAGAACATCCGTCCACCGCTATGATAATATCTGGTACTGCAATCATTTGTTCTCTTTTTGACGAAGCATGGCTTCATAATCATCCTTTGCCCGCTGAACTGATACGGAACGTTTAAGCTGAAAACCGGAACCGAGGTATTTGGTACGCACGTCCTCATCAGCGGCCAACTGGGCCGGAGTACCTTCCTGAAGAATTGTCCCCTCATACAAAAGGTATGCTCTGTCGGTGATAGCAAGAGTTTCACCCACATTGTGGTCCGTAATGATAACTCCGATGTTGCGGTATTTAAGCTTGGCGATGATGTACTGAATATCTTCCACAGCAATCGGATCCACTCCGGCAAAAGGCTCGTCCAGCAGGACAAACTTTGGATCTATGGCAAGAGCCCTGGCAATCTCACAACGCCGCCTCTCACCTCCGGAAAGCTGAATTCCGAGAGACCTGCGTACTTTGGAAAGGTTGAACTCGTCTATGAGAGCCTCCAGTTTTTCTTTTCTTTCGGACTTGGACATTCCCTTCATCTCCATCACGGAGACGATATTGTCTTCCACAGACATTTTCCTGAAGACGGAAGCATCCTGAGGAAGATATCCTACTCCAAGCTGAGCACGCTTGTACATAGGCATTCCTGTAATATCCTCATCATCAAGATACACCCTGCCTTCATTCGGGACAATCTGTCCGGTAATCATATAAAAACTGGTCGTCTTTCCGGCACCGTTAGGTCCGAGGAATCCCACAATCTCCCCCTGATTCACCTCCATGGACACACCTTTGACAACAGTGCGCAAACCATACTTCTTAACCAGATTCTCACATCGTAGTTTCATACTCGCTCATCACTTTACATCAAGCTGAAGGTCCGTCACCAGACTTCTGACCTCCGCATTATTTCTGACAAGGTCCTCCGCCTTGTCCTTAGGCATATACTTTTTATCAGGAAGCTCCTCCTCCGGAATCACGAAAGGTCTAAGTCTCAATGCCTTGCAAGACACCAATTCACACATCTTGACTTCCAGCTCGCGGAGCATCTTGTCTTCTATCCATTTGCGCTGAGCTTCATTGGTAACGGAGAAAGACACCACCTCATGGCCATCTTCCTGCGAAAACTCCAGCTTGGCATTGCTGAGGGCGTTAGACAGTCGCGGCTTGTCGGAATAGCTTTCGGACAATTTCTTCCAAGCGGATTCCATAACCTCATCTGAAGGCAATTCCACTGTCCCCGGACTGTTCTGCACATCTTCCGTATCATCAGCCTTTTCCTTCTCGTCACTTATAAGGGCCGACATGGAAAGTGCGGCTCCGGACTTAGGCGTTCTGCGAGTTGACGCCGCGGGACGTGCCGGTTCCGGCTCCATCTTCGGGGCAGGCTTTGGCTGCTCGGCTTCGGGTTCCGGCTTCTCTGCAACCGGCGCAGGCCTTGGCTGCTCAGCTTCAGGCTCCGGCTTTAATTGCTGCTTCGGTTCCGGCTTCTCTGCAACCGGGGCGGATTGAGGCTGCCGAACCAGGAATGCCATTTTCATAAGGGCAAACTCAATATGAAGTCTCTGGTTAAGAGCCATACGGTACCCCGCCTCACACTGTGATGCTATGGCAAGCGCGTCATATAAGAATTTCACCGAGCATCTGCTGGCCTGCTCCGAATAACGCGCAGCCAGAGACTCCGGCATGTCTATAAGCGACTCCAACCCTCCGGTCCTGCTCACAAGCAAATCCCTCAGATGCGAGCCAAGCGCGGAAATGAAGTACTGCGAATTGAACCCCTTGGACAATATCTCATCCAATATCAGCAGCGCCGAAGCATAATCCCCGGCAAGAAAACCATCCACAAGCCGGAAACAATACTCATAATCCAGCACGTTCAGATTGTGCATCACATCTTCATACCGGATATCCGTACCGCAGAAGGCCACCATCTGGTCAAAAATGGTAAGCGCATCACGCATCGCCCCATCAGCCTTCCCGGCAATTATATGGAGAGATTCACTGTCTATGGTAATATTCTCCTTAGATGCAATGTCTTTCAGATTACGCACGATATCCGGTATGGATATCCTGCTGAAATCGTATGTCTGGCAGCGGCTCAGGATTGTCGGCAGTATCTTGTGCTTTTCGGTGGTCGCAAGAATGAAAATAGCGTGTGCGGGCGGTTCCTCCAGGGTCTTCAGGAACGCATTGAACGCCTGGGAAGAAAGCATGTGCACCTCATCTATGATGAACACAGAGTACCTTCCCGTCTGGGGAGGAATCTGCACCAATTCCATCAGATTCTTGATATCCTCCACCCCATTATTGGAAGCGGCATCAAGCTCATGGATACAATACGAGCGGCCTTCAGCAAATGAGCGGCAGGACTCGCACTCTCCACACGGCTCCATGTCAGGACCCGGATTGGAACAATTTATGGTCTTGGCGAAAATACGAGCCGCACTTGTCTTACCCACGCCACGAGGTCCGCAGAAAAGGTAAGCATGCCCCAATTTGCCCCTTTGAATGGAATTCTTGAGGGTTCTTGCTATGGTATCCTGTCCGATAAGCGATTCAAAACTGTCCGGACGATACTTACGCGCTGATACGATATAATCTGACATAGTTTACAAATTTAATGATTTTTCGTATATTTGAAAGTATGAAACGGATAATGAAACTCATATTTGCGACCATCATTCTGACACTTTCGGGAGTAAGCGCATTCGCACAGGGGAAAGTCTATACACGTAAAGCAAGGATAGCGGACTTCCCTACCTGCACCACCAAAATAGTCAGTAGCGGAGACTCCTTCCTTGACATCGCTTTCAGAAAAGAGATTTCCACCAGATGGCGCATATCTCCCTACGAGTTTTGCACACAAAGCGAGTACGAGAAGCTGAAAAGCAACAATTCCCTCTACTTCCTCTACATAGGAGTTGACAAGGGAGTCTGCTTTCTCGTCTTGGAAAAGGGTGGGATGGAAGATGCGGAAAACAACCTCAAGCGCCCGTTTGAATTGGTAAGAATACCTATTTGCTCGCAAGGCATGCCAAGCGGCAGAGAACTGCTCCATATAGGAGCATTTCTGGATATCCTTCAAGCCTATACGGAAGATGCAATGGTATCGGAGCAGACCGCTTACTCCGGCCTCAGGCGGTACAATAAGTCATTTAGCGGCAAGACCGTCTGCTTCAATCAGGACAAGGCCGACACCCTCTTTACGGAAGGCGCGCCAGACACGCTTGTAGCCATATACGTATGCCCGGAAGAAACAGGCAAAGACAAGACATGCTACCGCATGCTTATAAGCACAGATACCCACGAATTGTATTATTACAAAGAATACCCTTTCAGAAAGGGCACTGAAGCTCAATTCTCCAAGAGAGAGATAGACAAGATAGGAAAGAAAAATACGGTCATCGAATAGACAGATGGAATCAGCAGAAGAGAAGTACATCAGAGAACACTGCAGCATAACTCCCGGGCCGCTAAGCTGGATAGAAAAGCAGACCAACATCCACACCAACTATCCGCGAATGCTTTCAGGCCCGGTACAGGGTCGTTTCCTGAAGATGCTAGTGGAAATGACAGGAGCAAAGAGAGTGCTTGAGATAGGATCCTTTACAGGGTACTCAAGCTGCTGGATGGCCCTTGGACTTCCTGAAGACGGGATTATAGATGCACTTGAAATCAACGATGAGCTTGAGGATATGATGCATCAGGGGTGGATAATGGCCGGCGTCGACAACAAAATTCGACTCCACATAGGAGACGCCATACAGACTCTTGAAAGTTTGCAGGCCGGATACGACATTGTCTTCATCGATGCCAACAAACGCCAGTATTGCGATTATTACGAGCTGTGCCTGCCTCTTTTGCGACCGGGCGGAATAATAGTTGCGGACGACACCTTATGGGATGGCAAAGTCTATGCTGACCCGCTCCCTCATGATGCGCAGACAGAAGGCTTACTCAAGTTCAACAAACTGCTTTCCTGCGATCCGAGAGTGGAGACTGTCGTACTTCCGATAAAAGACGGACTGACTATCGCCATAAAAAATAAGGGTTGACCGTTTCAATCCGGCCAACCCTTATATTATATTTGGAAAATCCTTAGTCGCTCAGAGAGAATCTCTTGAAGACAACAACCTTAGCTTCCTTATCAGCAGCGGCAAGAACGTCCTTTACAGAAATCTTCTCATCGCTCATCTGATAGTCCTGCTCCATAAGAGTCTGCTCCTTGAGGAACTTCTGAACACGACCCTCAGCAATATTCATGATCATCTGCTCCGGAAGGTTGGCAGCTTTCTGCTCACCTACGGTCTTGATGATTTCACGAGCCTGCTTGGCCTGCTCAGGGGTAATCCATCCTTTGGCAGTATTGGACTCGATATGATCCTCGCTGTCCACATGTGCCGGATTGATACCTGCCTTCTTGAGAGCGGCATCTATTGCCTTCTGAATCTGCTCATCCTTGGTCTTCTGAATAGCTACTGTGCGCTCGCTGTCGATAACCTCCTTAGGGCAATCTTCAGCTGAAATTGCAACAGGATTCATAGAAGCGACCTGCATAACGATACCCTTTGCGAGTTCGGCAGGAATCTCTTTGTTGAATCCGACAAGAGCACCGAGCTTACCGGTAATCTTATGAACATACTGAGCTACGAAAGGAGCCTCCACGAGAGCATATCCTACGAGAACATGCTTCTCGCCAGTCTTTCCTGTCTGAGCCTCAACGGCCTCCTCTACAGTATAACCATCTGCCATCTTGCAAGCCTTAAGGGCCTCAAGATCAGAAGGGCACTGTGCGATAGCCACATCAGCGATAGCATCAGCAAGATTCTGGAAGTCAGCATTGCGGCTTACAAAGTCAGTCTCACAGCCAAGACATATGATTATGCCCTTGCCGTCAACGATACGAGCCTTAACCGCACCCTCTGAGGTCTCACGGTCAGATCTCTTAGCCGCAACCAATTTGCCCTTCTCCCTGATGATGTCCATAGCCTTGTTGAAATCTCCCTGAGCTTCCTCAAGAGCCTTCTTGCAGTCCATCATACCGGCAGAAGTCATTTTACGTAACTTCATTACGTCTGCTGCTGTAATAGCCATAACTATATCTGATTCTAAATGAAACTATTCTGCCTGAGCCTCTTCAGCCTCGGCTTCAACCTTTGTTCCCTTACGAGCGCGAAGTTTGCGGGTGTTGCCCTTGACATCCTCTGATACCTCAGCAGCAACCTCCTTATCCTTCTCAAGCTTACGCTCATCAAGACCTTCCTGAATAGCCTTGCAGAGAATATCAACAATGCACTCAATAGAGTTGGCAGCATCGTCGTTTGCCGGTATTACATAATCAATCGGTGTAGGATCGCAACATGTATCAACCATTGCGAATACCGGAATATTAAGACGGTTTGCCTCTTTCACTGCATTGGCTTCTTTCTGCACGTCAACTACGAAAAGCGCTGACGGGAGACGGCTCATATCGCGGATTGAACCGAGGTTCTTCTCAAGTTTTGCCCTCTGACGGTCAACCTGCAGACGCTCTCTCTTGGCGAGTTTGTCGAATGTGCCGTCCTCTTTCATCTTGTCGATGACTGACATTTTCTTGATGGCCTTGCGGACTGTAGGGAAGTTGGTAAGCATACCACCGGCCCAACGCTCCGTAATAGACGGCATGTTGACAGCAGTTGCTTTTTCCTTTACGATGTCCTTTGCCTGCTTCTTCGTAGCGACGAAGAGTATTTTGCGGCCTGATTTGGCAAGCATTTTCATTTCCTCGGCAGCCTCGTCGATCTTTGCGACGGTCTTGTGCAGGTCAATCACATGGATACCCTTCTTCTGGTCGAAAATGTATGGGGCCATCTTAGGGTTCCACTTCCTTGCCAAGTGTCCGAAGTGTACGCTTGCATCAAGCAGTTCTTGGAAATTTGTGCGTGACATTTGTTTGTTCTGTTTTTGTAAACTGTCCCCTTTCGGGGTCTCTTTTCTTCAAGGCGGAGTAGCGGAAATCCGGTCTCCGACCTTTTTCGCAGTCCGGCAACCATCAAACAAAAAGACGGTTTAAAAACCGGTACTGTGCCGTAAAATAACGATAACTAACGTTTGCTGAACTGGAAGCGGCGGCGTGCACCAGGCTGACCAGGTTTCTTACGCTCAACTTCACGTGAGTCGCGGGTAAGGAATCCTGCTGCTTTGAGTGCAGAACGATATGCCTCCTTGTTCACCTCACAAAGAGCACGGGCGATGCCGAGGCGGATAGCCTCTGCCTGACCTTTGATACCGCCACCTACAACGTTAACCTTAACGTCGAACTGGCCGAGTGTTCCGGTAACCTCAAAAGGCTGATTAACCACATAACGAAGTGACTCAAGAGAGAAATAAGTCTCAAGAGGGCGATCGTTCACGGTAACATTACCTTTTCCGGCTGTGAGATAAACGCGAGCTACAGCTGCTTTACGTCTTCCAAGGGCGTGTGTCTGTTCCATTTGCTCTGTTTAAATTTCATCCAACTTGATAACTGTAGGGTTCTGTGCCTGGTGAGGATGCTCAGGACCTGCATAAACGAACAGGTTACCGAGAATATCATCACCGAGACGGGTCTTAGGGAGCATACCCTTCACTGCTCTCCTGACAAGTTCTTCCGGTCTGTTGGCGAGAATCTCTTTAGGTGTTGTAAACCTCTGTCCACCCGGATATCCGGTGTAACGGGTATAAACACGGTCGGTCATCTTCTTTCCACCAAGGGCGACTTTCTCAGCATTGACAACGATTACATTGTCTCCGCAATCAACGTGAGGAGTGTAGCCCGGCTTTGTCTTGCCACGAAGGACAAGAGCAACGCGTGAAGCGAGACGACCAAGCGCGAGATCTGTCGCGTCAATGACAACCCACTTCTTGTCTACAGTCGCTGCATTGAGCGATACTGTCTTGTAGCTTTGTGTGTCCACTGTCTTGATCAATAAATAGTTAATAAAAAATTGCGATCCCTACACAAAATAGGGGTCGCAAAGATAGCAATTATTTGTGACAAATCAAAAATATAGTACTCTAGCCAATAAAATTAGCCTGAATAAAAGCATTTATACCGACTGTCACGAACATAAGGCAAATAAGGGAAGCAAAGATGATTCCTATCACCTTAACGCGCTTGAACCATACAGAGCCATCCCAACCCACGGTCTGGAACATACTCCAGAATCCATGTATAAGATGAAGCCATACGGCAGCGAACCAGATCAAATAGATTACCAGAATCCACCACTTTCCAAGCACTGTAGTAAGCAGCAGATACGGATTATTCTCAAAAGTGCCGACATGAAGAAGCTCCGGCATCTGCATCTTGGCCCAGAAATGGAAAAGATGGAAGAAAATAATACCGAGAATCACAATTCCGAGCACAAACATGTTGCGTGCAGACCAAGAATCGGCAGCAGCCTTGCTTGATACCTCATAGCGTTTGAATCCTCCGCGGGCACGGATATTCTGGAAGGTAAGCCAGCAACCGTACACGATATGCACGAGGAAACCGAGAGCAAGCACGGGAACCATGATGGAAATTACAGGCGTGGACATGAAGTCGCAGCCGAGTTTGAACAAACCGTCACCGGCGCTGAAAAGCTTATCGTCAGCGGCGACAGCACCGAACTTGCCAGTGAACGAATCGATCACTGAAAAGAAGTTGATAGTGGCATGCAGGAGCAGGAACACAATGAGGAACGCTCCACTCACAGCCTGAATGAATTTCTTTCCGATTGATGAATTGAATATAAACATTTGAACTGAAATTAATCTTTTCGGGACTGCAAATATAGTCCTAATCTTGCAAGTTTCATAATTTTCAAATACTTTTGTTCAAAAGTACCATAAAAGAATTTTTTAAAAGTCTGAAATATGCGAGTTTTGCTCAAACTTAGCGGCGAAAGCCTTGGCGGCCCATCGGGGAAAGGCATAGATAGCGAATGCCTTACGGGGTTTGCCAAAGAAATAGCCCAGGCGGCCAAAGCCGGCCACCAGATAGCCATTGTAAATGGCGGAGGTAACATTTTCCGTGGTCTTCAAGGGCTCGGAAAAGGGTTCGACCGCATCAACGGCGACCGCATGGGAATGCTGGCGACGGTCATCAACTCCCTTGGACTTGCATGCGCCCTGCGCTCGGAAGGAGTGAAAGCGGAAGTGTTCACGGCGACACCCATGAGCCCTATCGCCCACTACTATAGAAGAGAGGACGCGGTAGCCCTGTTGGAAGAGGGCGGCGTCGCTCTTATTGCCGGCGGAACCGGTAATCCGTTTTTCACAACCGACTCCGGAGCCGCGCTCAGAGCTCTTGAAATCGGAGCGGACGCGCTCCTCAAAGGCACAAGAGTCGACGGAGTATATACTGCAGACCCGGAAAAAGATCCAACTGCCGTGAAATATGACGAACTGACTTTCACCAAAGCCCTTTCAGATCACCTTAAAGTAATGGATGCCACGGCATTCGCTTTGTGCGAACAGGGTCCGGTACCTATCATAGTCTTCAATATCGGCATAAAAGGCAGTCTCGGGCGCCTTCTCAACGGAGAAAAGATAGGAACTATTGTACACGCATAATAATCAAATCACACAGATATGTTGACAGACAAAGCAAAAGAAATCGTAACACAGTGCGAGACCAAAATGCAGGATGCCATCAACTTTCTCGAAGAAGACCTCAAATCTTACAGAGTAGGCAAGGCTAATCCTCTAATATTCAATAATGTGACCGTTGATTACTACGGCACCCCTACTCCGCTGCCACAGGTAGCGTCTATCTCAGCACCGGACGCCAAGACGCTTGCTCTGCAGCCTTGGGAAAAGAGCATGATTTCCAAAATCGAAAAAGCCATCATCGATGCCAACCTCGGATTCACTCCTCAGAACAACGGAGAGACCATCCGCTGCACCGTGCCGGCCCTGACGGAAGAGAGAAGAAAGGAACTTATCAAGAAGGCCAAAGCTGCCGGAGAGAACGCCAAGATAGTAGTGCGCAACGCAAGACGCGACAGCATCGAACTCCTGAAGAAAGCTCAGAAGAACGAGGGGCTTCCTGAAGACACACAGAAAGAGGCTGAAGCTGAGATTCAGAAAATTACAGACAAAAAAGTCAAGAGCGTGGACGAGCTTGTAGCCGCCAAAGAGAAAGATGTAATGACCGTATAAGTCATCGGACATCATTCAGCGCCTTTTCAAACGCACTTCTATCCGCATCGGAGAGGAAGTGCGTTTTTATTGGCACCATAAAGCATCTTTCCTTTATCTCCTTAGGCATACCCTTGAAGTCAAGCAACCGCTGCATATCCTTTTCCGTGGTAATGATGGAAGCGGTCGGATTCTTGCGGAGAGCAGTCTGAATCTTGTCAATGTCAGACCAGACATACTTGTGATGATCCGGGAAATTGAATCTGGCAACTATCTTATATGTGTCACTCAGATAGTTCCGCAGATATTTGTCATTGGCAATCCCGGTAACCATGATGATTTTCTTGGAATAGACAAAACGCGGTTCCGTAATGTCATATACGCCTTCCGCCTGTCCATACTCAATCGATGTAAAAAACAGTCTCAGGAGCTTTCCGTCGGCACTTTTACAAGATCCGCTTTCTACGTCATATTCAGACAGGTGAAGTCTGGATGCAACAGCCTGCTTTTCAGCATTGTCCATATCCTGCGGGCACTTGCTGACTATCAGAATATCCGCCTTGCCAATCCTCTCGGGAAGATCACGCAAACGGCCAAGCGGCAACAGCATGTCTTCGTACACCAGCCTGTTGTGGTCCACAAGCACTATATTCAGATCCGCATGCAGACTACGATATTGGAATGCATCGTCAAGAAGGATGTAGTCTGCAGGAGGAAAGAACTTGTTCCAACACTTTTTGGAGTATTTTCTGCCTTCCAGCAGTTCCGGATGGCAGAGAAGCTTAGCGCCTTCCACTCTGTTCTTGTCCACGGCCACCGTCACGGAAGGGAACTTGCGTTTTATCTGAAGCGGCTCGTCCCCGAACATATCCGAGCTTCCATCGACGACAACCTGCTGAAATCCTTTGCTTTCGCGCTTATAGCCTCTTGAGAGCACCGCAAGATTGGCTCCGCCCCATTTACCGCTTGCCTGAAGCATCCTGAGAATCATCTCCACATGCGGAGTCTTGCCGGTACCGCCCACAGTCACATTACCCACACAAACTACCGGCACCTCAGCCACATACGGCTTGCGCTTAGGTGATGAATAATACTTGTCCCTGAGTTTCAACGCCCAGTAATATGGAAACAAAAGAACCTTATCAATCATATCTTTGCTGTATTTCGTCCAATATTGCGAACAATTCCTCCCGGTCAAGAGTGGTAACCATACGCATCCTTATATCTTTGAAATCAGGAAGCCCCTTGAAATAGCACGACAGGTGACGTCTCATCTCATATATTCCGCGAGGCTCACCCTTATGCTCAAGAGAAAGAGCCAGATGACGCTTTGCCAAAGACACCTTCTCGGCGACAGAAGGTTCTTCCATGGCGCTGCCATGCTCAAGATAATACTTTATCTCCCTGAAAATCCACGGATGACCGAATGTGGCTCGTCCTATCATTATAGCATCCACACCATACCTTTCAAACGCCTGAGCCGCACCCGGACCGTCAACTATGTCGCCATTGCCGATTATCGGAATGTGCATTCGGGGATTGTTCTTGACCGCACCGATAAGAGTCCAATCAGCGGAGCCCTTGTACATCTGACACCGTGTACGGCCATGAATGGTCAATGCCTGAACGCCCACATCCTGAAGACGTTCAGCCAGATCCACGATAATCTTGGAATTCTCATCCCATCCAAGCCTTGTCTTGACTGTAACAGGCTTATCCACAGCCTCCACCACAGCCTTGGTGATGGCGACCAACTTATCCGGTTCCCGCAGCATTCCGGACCCGGCTCCACGTCCTGCAATCTTAGTCACAGGGCATCCGAAATTTATATCAATGATATCGGCCCCATGACCGCCGGCAATCTCGGCGGCATGATCAACCATCCGGGCCGCTTCCACCATTGACTCAGGGATGTGTCCATAAATCTGAATGGCCACCGGAGACTCCTCCTCGTATGTATGCATTTTGGCAATAGCCTTGTCGGCATCCCGGATAAGTCCGTCCGACGGAATGAACTCCGTATATACCATATCCGCACCCTGTTCTCTGCACAGCAGACGGAATGTTACATCGGTGATATCCTCCATCGGAGCCAAGAGAATGGGCCTTTCTCCCAAATCTATGCTTCCTATCTTCATTGTGATACAAAAATACCTATATTTGTACAAAGTGCAAAAATCACAATGGAAAATATCCACCTTCAGAGAATAGAAAAGCTGCGCGAATTGATGCGGGCAAAAGATTGGGACGCGGTAATCATAACAGGATCAGACCCTCATTCAAGTGAATATCCCGCAATGCGCTGGAAGCAGGTTGAATGGCTTTCCGGATTTACCGGAGAGGCCGGAGATCTCGTCATCACCATGGACCATGCCGGACTGTGGACAGACACGCGTTATTTCATCCAGGCTGACCGGCAATTGGCAGGCACAGGGGTGGTGCTTCACAAAACCAGAGTGCCTGGGCAGGTTCTGATCCCGGAATGGCTCGAACAGCAATTCGGCAACCAGGGGATAATCGCCATTGACGGACTGTGTGTCAATTCGGCCTGGGCAAGAAGTATTCCAGGGGATATCATCAGCATACCGGACCTGTTGAGCTTGATATGGAAAGACCGGCCGCAAATCCCTCAGACCCCGGTATTCTCCGTAGAATGCGGGGAAAGCAGATTCAGCAAGATTCAGTGGCTAAGAGACTACCTTGCAGGCCGCAATTGTGATGCAATACTTGTCTCTTCCCTTGACGAGATAGCCTGGACCCTCAACATGAGAGCCTCGGACATCGACTTCAATCCTCTGATAATAAGTTTTTTGCTTGTCACATCAAGCCATGTCACATGGTTCATGAAAAAGGGAGGGCCGGAGGATGAAAGCACCGCTGCCTGCATGAATATCCTCAATTCCGAGGGGATTGCAGTAGAACCATACGACTCCGTGTCATACTCGATAGCCGACATGGTGGAAGGGCCGCTTATGATAGATCCGGACACACTCAACTACGAGCTTTATCACAATCTCCTGTCCTCCGGAGTGGAACTGACTGAATCTGCAAGTCCCATCCAACACAGAAAAGCCGTCAAGAACGAATTTGAAATTGACGCCATGCGCAGGATACATGTCAAGGACGGGGTGGCCATGGAAAAATTCCTGTTCTGGATAGAAAGGAGCCTGCAGGCCGGAAAGGAGATAGATGAATGGGAAGCAGCGGTAAAATTGGACGGTTTCCGCGCGGAAATAGAAGAGTATCGCGGCAACAGTTTCGAGACCATCTCCGCATACGGACCTGGTGCAGCCCTCCCCCACTACATCACACCTTATACCGATGCACCGAAACTCCGGGACAGCGGACTCTATCTCTGTGATTCGGGTGGACAGTACAGTCTCGGCACCACGGACATCACCCGCACCATCCCGCTGGGCAGATGTTCCCGACTTGAAATGGAAGACTACACCCTGGTGCTGAAAGGACACATAGACCTGGCTATGGCGGTGTTCCCGGAAGGGACCCCGGGATGCAGGCTGGATGCATTGGCAAGAGAGCCATTATGGCGCAGCAAGCGCAACTTCGGGCACGGAACCGGGCATGGAGTCGGTTTCTTTCTCGGAGTGCATGAGGGCCCTCAGGATATAAGGCAGAATCTAAACCCTGTGTCACTTGAGCCTGGCATGATCTGTTCCGATGAGCCGGGCATATATCGGGAAGGGCAGCACGGCGTCAGACATGAAAATCTGCTGCTGTGCGTAGATGCCGGCGGCAACGAGTTCGGCAAGTGGCTGAGCTTCGAACCGCTGACCCTCTGTCATTTCGACACTTCAATTATAATCACGGACCTTCTGAACAAGGAAGAATTGGAGTGGCTCAACAGTTACAACGAGAGGGTCTATCGCACACTGGGCCCACTGCTCCCGACGGAAGTACGAGACTGGTTAAGAAAGAAAACCCTCAGCCTTTCTCCACAAAACCGAGGGTAGCTATGGATATGCGCACCTCCGCAGGGTACAACCCGCGAAGGGCCGAATAGCATGCCCGCATAGTAGCGCCGGAGGTGAACACATCATCCACCAACAGGATATGGTGCAGCGCCGGAGAACGCTTAAGGTACGATTTACTGACGGCGAAAGCGTGCCTGACATTGGACTCTTTTGACTGCATGTCCAGCATGGTCTGGGAGGTTGTATTGTGAATTCTGCGCAGCATATCAGGATAGCACGGGCACTTGAGTTCAGAAGATACGGCTCCGGCGATAACCGCAGCCTGGTTGTATCCTCTTTTCCATTGTCTAATCCAGTGCAACGGCACCGGAACCACAGCATCCACATCCGAGAACAAAGGAGAAAGGGACAATTCCGAAGCCAGCATCGACGAAAAGGCCCTTCCGGCAGAGAAGTTGCGATGATATTTGAGAGCCTGCGTGATATGGCTGTAGCCATTGTCTTTGGCATAATAAAAAAGAGCCGCAGCATAAGCATACGGCTCATATTCATCAATATTCATGCCGGCATTGAATCTGTCGGACATAGGATTTCTCTTCATGCCTGCAAATCTGGCAAGCGGCATGTCAGAAAAGCACTCTCTGCATATATGTCTTTCGTCCATTCCCAACTCCGTACCACACACAATGCATGGCCGCGGCATCACAAAATCCGCCAGTGCGGACAATGCCGTTTTCAAGTTCAAGTCAGGAAAATGTAAGGAAGACATCTAGCAGTTCATGGCACCGCAACAGTTGATAACCTGTCCGCTGACATAAGATGAAAGGTCGCTCGCAAGGAAAAGCGCCACCTTGGCAACCTCATCGACAGTGCCGCCTCGACGGAGAGGAATAGTTTTCACCCAAGCCTCCCGCACGTCGTCAGGAAGAGCTGCCGTCATATCAGAGATGATGAATCCCGGAGCGATACAATTGGCTCTGATGCCGCGAGGGCCCATTTCCTTGGCGATTGATTTGGCAAGTCCTATGAGTCCGGCCTTGGATGCAGAATAGTTGCACTGTCCGGCATTACCGCTCACTCCCACAACTGAAGACATATTTATTATGCTACCACCTCTCTGGCGAGCCATGATAGGTGTAAGGGCGTGAATATAATTGTACGCTGATTTCAGGTTTACGTTGATTACCGCATCCCACTGAGCCTCGTCCATACGGAGCATAAGACCGTCACGCGTAATTCCGGCGTTGTTCACAAGGACATCAATATGTCCGAAGTCAGCCAAAACCTTCTCGACTGTAGCATGAGTATCAGCGAAATCGGCGGCATTTGACGCGTACGCGCGCACTTTCCCACCGAAAGCCTCAAGCTCCGATACAGTATCTTCATTGATTTTGATGTCAGTGAAAGCGATATCCGCTCCCTCTGATGCAAATTTAAGAGCAATAGCCTTACCTATTCCCCTTGATGCCCCTGTAATAAGGGCCACTTTTCCTGTCAATAATCCCATCGTTTTAGTACTTAGGCACGCAGCTGCGCGTGCACATAACATTGTTTATTTGTCTGCGGCCATCGCTGCTTCCACATCATCAGGTGCTATCGGCAACCTTTCTGAACCGAGCCGCCTTGCACCGTCTTCCGTAACGAGAACATCGTCTTCGAGACGTATGCCGCCGAAATCATAATAATCTTCCAATTTGGAATAGTTTACCCATTCCTTGCATATTCCCTCATTTTTCCACGAGTCGATAAGTGCCGGAATAAAGTAAATCCCGGGCTCATCCGTAATCACGTTGCCCGGCATAAGCCTTCTTGCCATTCTCAAACTTCCGAGTCCGAGCTGGGAAGAGCGCTTCTGGTCGGCATCATAACCAACCAGATCTTCTCCATAATCTTCCATATCATGGACATCCAGACCCATATTGTGTCCAAGTCCATGAGGCATAAAGAGCCCTGCCACACCTTCGGCCACCATATCATCTACATTTCCACGGACAAGTCCAAGACTCTTGAGGTCATCAAGCATCACTCCCGCAACCTCAAGATGCACGTCACGATATGCAATTCCCGGAGAAATCAGGGAGAAAGCCAATTCATTGCACTTGTACACAATCTCATAAATATCCCTTTGCCTGGAGGTAAACACCCCGCCGGTCGGATATGTTCTGGTAAAATCCGATGCATAGTGAAGATTGGTCTCGGCTCCGGCATCAATTACCATGAGTTTCCCAGGCTCCACTATTGCGTCGTGACTGTGACAATGGAATATTTCCCCATGCTGGGTAAGTATGGTAGAGAAACTGACGCCCCACCCCTTGGACAAGGTAACGCCCTCCATCTCGCCTACAATTTCCTGCTCAACCCGTCCTGGTCTGATACCTTTTCTCGCAGCTGTATGCATGCTGTATCCGAGATCACAGGCCGCTTCAAGGGCTGTAATCTCAATATCTTCCTTAACAAGACGCAAACTCACGACCGCTTCAACAAGAGCTCCGGAAGCTTTGGCGCAACCTTTTTTGCCATCAGAGGTGACTTCATAAGGAGAGAGGCCGAGAAGTTCGGCCAGTTTGAGACGGGTGGCATACCTGCTCGCCGGAACGAAATGAACCGCCCTGCCCTTCAATGCTTCAGACATAGCATCATAAGGAGCCGTCTTGCTGACTCCAACCCGGGCGGCAAGGGAAGAAACCGAAGGCATAGGCCCCATCCAGATGATGTCATCTATGCTGAAGTCATCGGCATAAATCGTCTCCTCTCCGGTCTCAAGATCGATGGTGGCCGCAAATCGGGGCTCATCAATACCGAAGAAGTATAGCCACGTGCTATCCTGGCGCCATTTGTAGCAGTTGTCCTTATATTGCGCCGGGGCGTCCACATTACCTATAAAAAGTGCAATGCCGCGCTCGCCTTTCATTTTGTCAAGAAGCGCCTTGCGTCTCCTGACATATACCTCTTTAGCAAACATAACCGTACAAAGATAGCAAAAAAAGTAATTGTCCAATCCGCCACAAGGCAAACCGGCACCCGCCACGCATCCCAGGTCCTTCCATCATGATGGCAAAGGCACTGTCAATCCAAAAATCACGATGTGCAACGGCTATCTCTTCCGCAGCGCCTTTGCGAGCAGAAACGCGACCGCGAGTGCGACGATATCAACGCAAAGCCCGATCCATGAGAAGTCCACAAAACGCGGCCTTATCCTTCCGTCAAGGGACGAGGACAGCACCAGACGGGCAGGGAAGATGTATTTCGGAAGATTAAAGCTTTCATCTTGAGGATAATCCAGCCTCATAGTCTTGACGGTCCTGTATGTGCCGGATTCGAGTGCCCAGAAGTCCTCGCCTTCACTGTCGCTGACCCGTACCGTATGGTTGAGTATATCTCCCACGAGCAAGACACTCTGCTTTGTGACATCTGCTCTCACATCAGTAGGTATAATTCTTCTCAGGCTATCCAAAATATAGAATCGGCCTTCACGGTCGAAAAGATAAGCGAGTGAAGCCCTATTCTCATTTTCCGTAATGAAGATATGCTCTATTTCAAGACCTTCGGTCGGGATACTCTCAACGAAAGGCTTTCCTCCGGCAAGTTTGAGATGGAACAGCCGTCCGTCCGCATCGGTCAGCATATATCCTTCATCGTAGGCTTTGCGTGTGCTCGGGTTGCCGGATACTATTCCGGCCGGGAAGCGGAAGCCTGCTGAATCCAGAGCCTCATTGAAGGCCAACTCCAACTCCATGGCGTTTCTATTTTTGGACATCTCTATGATACGGACTCCGTCCCTGCGGGCCACAAGGGCATACTCCGGGTCTTCAAGTTCGAGGCGAAGAGGTTCGGATTCCAATAACATATAGACATTCATCTCCGGGATGTTGACATCCTTAGGGGAGGTCGAGAAAAAGATGTTATTGGACTCTATCTGATCCGCCGTGTATTGCCTGCCGTTTATAGTCTCAGGGATTTTGTTGCGACTGCTCAGCACGCGGTAGTAGAAAAACGGCAGTACGCTGTCAGCGTATTCCCGACCATGGGTGTCCTTGAATATGAAATCTCCCCCGGAGCGATCCTCAAGGGATACGAAATCTTCGGCGACACAACTGTAAAGGGTGAATGGTGTCGAATACGGCTCAGCCGTGATGATGTACCAGAGTCTCGGCAGCAGCCAGATTGCAAGCATGGCGGTGATGACCGCAAGGTAGATATTTCCTGTCTTTCTCATTGTACCCCGTCTTTAAATCTTCTTACACTATAGTGGATGAGCGGGAAGGCCGCAAGCGTAGTGACTGTCGCCAGAGGAAGTATCCCGCGGCTGTAACCCATCATCTGGGATGAAAGGAAGAATGTGCTCAACAGTGCGAGCATCAATACAGTCTCGAATATTCTCATTCTCCAGGCGGGCTCAAGCATTATCGCCCCCGCCCATATATATGCGCACAAGCCGGCACAATACCATGTGATAAGCGAGAAGAGGATTCTCCACACTATGTCGGCCACCAGATAATGTCCCAGGAAAATGCCGAGCGATGCGGCTTGGACAATAAAAAGCACCAGCAGCACGCCTATACCGTATCCCTGCATCACCGACACTGTCCTGAATTGTGGCATCGGCAGATGCAGCGTGAGTTTAAGGCATTTGCGGAATGTCTCAGGAATGAACTGTGCCGCGGCGAGGGCAAGCCCGCATATGACCGGGAGGTAGATGAGGTTGTCAACCAAAATCGAATATTTCCCGACAGCGTATGACCAAAGGAAGTCGTATCCATTCAGGGATGCGTTCTTAGCGAGCGCCAGGAAATCGTAGGCGGTGAATCCGGCCATCATCATCACCAGGCACATTATGGCTGTCCCGGTCTTCAGCCATTCTTTGTATATCATTGACTTGAACATAATCAGTACTTTCCTGTGAGTCCGATGAATGCGTCTTCGAGGTTCATGTATTCAGCCTTGAGATTATCCGTGAGGATGCCTTCTGCATCAAGCAGTCCGCGGATTTCTTCGGGCGTGGCGAAAGAGTAGAGTTCAGAGCGACCCCGATATTCCGACGGATGCAGAATCTTGTCAGAAGGGTGCGGAGCCGCACCGGTGTAGGTATATTTGAGGAGACAGCCGGTGAGTGCGCTGATTCTGCCGTGGAAGAGGATTCGTCCATAGTCCATGATGATGCAGTCATCCACAAGTTTCTCCACATCCTGTATAATATGCGAGGTCATGAACACCGTCTTCCCCTCGGACTTGGCGTAGTCGCGCAGATACTCGATAAAGAGTCTGCGGTAGCCTGGATCAAGTCCGAGAGAAAAGTCGTCCAGCACGAGCAAGTCGGCATTTTGGGCCAGTATGAGTCCCAAAGCCACCTGAGATTTCTGTCCATTGCTCATATTGGAAATCTTCTGGCCCGGGGCCACCTTGAGTCTGGACATCAGCTCATAGTAGGCGTCCCTGTTCCACTTCGCATAGAATTTGGAGTAGAACTTCTCTATCTGCTCTATGGTCATAAACGAGTACTGGACATGGCCTTCAAGGAGCAGCGCTATCCTCGCCCTGGTAAGAGGGCTGATGCTGGAGGCATCTTCACCGAAGACCGTGCAGCGTCCCGCTGTCGGTTTGAGATAGCCCATCAAGATATTGATGGTTGTTGTCTTGCCGGTCCCGTTCTTACCGAGCAGGCCGGTGATTGTGCCTTTGGCGACATTGAAACTCAGGTCCGAGTAAATACACCGCCTGCCATAATAATGCGTCAGGCCGTCGCAGACTATTACGTTGTCTTCCATTCTTGCAGATTTTGCCTCAAAGATAGACTGAATGTGGGCATAATTGAACTACCGAATCTGCAAAATCCCTATAAATTGGGATACGTCCCCGGAAAAGATACCGCAAAATTGGGATTGCCTTGCGCGACGCGGCAGCCTATCTTTGCACCGTTTTTTAATCAAGTTGTAATGAATGTTCTGCTTTCGGTGCTCGCTGCGGCTTTGCAGTTTTTCTCCTTGTCGGGATTCGTCAGGGATGCTGCCGATTCCTCCCCTCTGTCAGCGGCGACTGTGACCGTGCAGAAGGGAGGACAGACATTTAAATGGGCTGTCGCAGGAGATGACGGCCGCTATGTCATAAGCGACCTTCCTGCCGGAAAATATGTCGTCAATGTATCCTATATAGGATATCTCCCTGCTTCCAGAACGCTTGTTCTCGACAAGAACATATCCTTGTCCTTCAGGCTCGCTCAGGATGCAGAGCAACTCAATGAGGTGGTTGTAACAGCTACCGAGAACCATGGTGTCACATCATCCACGAGAATAGGGGTCGATGCCATAGCGCACATCCAGCCGTCAAGTTTTGCGGACATACTCGAACTGATGCCTGGCGGAATGGCAAAGGATCCCTCACTTAGCGGACCGCAACTTATCAATCTGAGATCCGCGAATGCTTTGACTGACAGCGACTATGCGACTTCCGCCCTGGGAACCCGTTTCATAGTGGACGGCAGGCCTCTTGACAATGATGCCAACCTTCAGTCCACGCCTGCTTACAGCAACTACGGGAGCAGTTATGTCAATTTCGGGACAGACATGCGTGAAATCAGCACGGAGGACATCGAGAATGTTGATATCGTCCGCGGCATCGCCTCCGTCAGATACGGTGATCTCACAAGCGGTCTTGTCAACATAATCCGCAAAAGGGGCGGCAGCGATCTGCATGCCCGCTTCAAATCGGATATGAAAAGCAAACTCTTTTATCTTGGTAAGGGTTTCGAGCGGGAAAACGAATCTGGCAGGACCACACTCAACACCAGCATCAATTTCCTTGACTCCCGCGCGGACCCGCGCCAGACCCGTCAGAACTGGAAGCGCCTGACCGCCAGTTTAAGGGCCGGTAAGGACATGCGCGGTGAACGTTATGTCGGTCAACTGACCGGCAGTCTCGACTATACAGGCTCATTTGACAATCAGAAATCCGATGTGGACCTTGATATCACAGAAGGCGGAATGCCTATAGAGACTTACAGTTCCGCATACAACAAGTTCTCCCTCAGCGGTGGCTATATCCTTAGGGCTCTCGGGGACTCGTCGTTCTTCCGCTCGCTGGAGACACATGCATCACTCTCCTATGAGCGTGACTTGATAGACCGATGGAAGCATAATGCCCTTGGCAAGGCAACTCCAGTCTCCACATCGCTTGAGCCTGGAGAGCATGACGCCCTGATAATTCCGGCGAAATATGACGCTACGCTCCAGGTGGACGGACGCCCGTTCTATATGTTCTTCAGCGCATCGGCCATGTTTTCAAGTGGCGTCCATAAGATCCAGACCGGTGCGGAGTGGAATATGGACAAGAACTTCGGACGCGGTACCATCTTCGACACTTCCAGACCGTTCTCGACAAGCATGGGAGTGCGCCCGAGACCATACAGCGCAATCCCGGCCACTCACCAGTTTTCCGTCTTCGCGGAAGATCACATCTCAAAGTCTTTAGGGGACATCAGTCTGGACTGGGTTCTCGGTTTGCGTGCCGAGATGATGGCAGGGGCAGGAAATGGTTATGAAGTCAACATGAAGCCGTATCTTGATCCCCGCACCAACATGCGCATCGCACTCCCAACAGTCTTTCTGAGAGGGTATAAACTTGATTATGGAATCTACGGCGGCATCGGGCGGCATACCAAGTTCCCTACAATGGACATGCTTTTCCCGGATCCGATATACGGGGATGTTACCCTGCTGAACTACTGGCCGGTGGAGGAAAACCTCAGGAGGGTCAATCTGCTTGTATACAAAATTGACCCGACCAACACCGCACTCCAGCCTGCAAGCAACCTCAAGTGGGAGGTCGGTGCGGACGCTGACTGGAACGGCTACTCATTCTCGATTGACTGGTTCCGCGAAGATATGACTTCCGGCTTCCGTTACGCCTATGAGTACCTTTCAGTCGTCGCCAAGAAATACGACGCGTCCGCCATAGACAAGTCAGTGCTGACCGGCCCTCCATCTCTTGATGGACTCCCTTACCAGAACGACACCATCCTTACAGCCTATAGTTTCAACACCAACGGCAGCCGTACCCTCAAGCAGGGTCTTGAATTCAGCTTCAGCACCCGCAGGATCAAGGCTATCAATACCAGAATCACGGCCAACGGAGCCTGGCTTCGCACCGAATACATGAACAGCCAGCCAGAGTACTATCGCCCTAATGTCATGATAAGCGGCAAACCGTACCCGTATATAGGCATCTATGAGATGAACGACGGAAGTTTCTATGATTCACTTGTCACAAACCTGATGTTCGACACACAGATTCCCAGTCTCGGGCTTATATTCTCGACATCGTTCCAGTGCAAGTGGTTTTCCGGACGCCGGTCGATGCCTGAGAGCAAGTATCCGGACTCCTATATTGACAAGGCCGGGACTGTGCACCCATTCGATATCGCAGCAGCGGAGGGAGACGCGGTGCTACGCCATTTGATCAGGGATTATACCGAGTCCCTCTACCAGTACCAGCGGACGCCGTTCGCGATGAATGTCAATCTAAAAGTAAGCAAGAAACTCTACCATGACAAGGTATCCTGCTCGCTGTATGTCAACAAGATATTTGATGTAACGCCCGATTATTGGCGTGGCGACGCCCTGGTGCGCAGGAGCGTGACCCCGTACTTCGGGATGGAACTTGATTTCAAGATATGAGAAGAATAATATTTGTCATGGCCGCGCTTGCCGTTTCTGCCTGTCTTGTCTCATGTGGCAAGGCATCGGAAGACATCTATTCCGTGGTGACCTTAAAGGCCTACGCCGGAGACGTCACCCTGGTGACTATCAAGGTGGATAAAGCTATTGAAGGCAATTTCTTCCGTAATCTCAATACTGGCGAGGAGTATGAATATCCCCTGTTCACCAACGGTTCATGCACATTCAGAGTCCTCAAGGGAGTGTATATTTTCGCGTTTGACGGGAACGCCACACTCCCCGACGGTACAGTACGAAAAGTCAGGTGCTATGCACACCGCTCGCCAAATGATTCGGTAAATATCCTTGGGGATGAGATAACCATCGAATTCGATCTCCTGCTTCTATGAGAAAGTGTTTAATCATACTATTCGCCTTCCTGGCGGCGTTTGAGGTGCGGGCTCAGGACAGTCTGTCCGTCAATGAACGCACCATGATGCACATTGATCATCTTGTTGCCTCCGGCAATGCTTCTGCCATGCGGTTCGCCCCGTCTTACGGACTTCTCTCCCCGTACGTATCATTTTCTTCGGCCTCGGCATCGTTTGACTTCCGGCAGGAGAGCAAGGCCGTTGTCCCTGAGGATGGGGACGGCATGAGGCAAGGCCGCTTTGACGCTGATGCATTTCTGCGGCTCAGTGAAAGTTCGGCTGTCAGCGGAGCGGTCGGTTACCGCAGGGCTGTCAAGAATAATGTCCGGCTCAATGAGACTGCGGATTTTGAACTCCTGCAACCTTATGTGCTTATGGATACCCTCGGCGGAAATCTCCAGAATGAGTCCTACTTCTTTCGTGGTGAATGGATGCGCCGGTCCGGCAACGCGGTGTATTCACTCGGCGGCAGTTATAAGGCTGTCCATGAATACCGCAGTTTCGATCCACGGCCACGCAACATATCATCCGACTTCAAGGCCGGTGCTTCGCTCGGAGTCGTTCTTCCAAGATGGAACCTAATCGGCTTCGCTTCTTATCGTAGGTACAATCAGGATCAGAATGTGACCTTTGTCAGCAACAAGGGAGCCAACACCACGCTTTTTCATGCCACCGGGCTTGGACTGGATTACTGGCGCTTCCGCAGCACCGGAGTTTTTGCTGCAACGCGTTATGCCGGGCAAGGGTTCTCCGCCGGGGTGGTCGGAAGCGCGTCAAAGGGAAGTGTGATAGGCGGAATCTCGTATGAGTGGCTTTCCATCACCAGATTTCTCTCCAACCAGAATGATGCTCCGCTCACCAGTCTGGTGACCGGGAGGCAGGACGCTTTTGTCGCATGGAAGCCGTCAGACACAGCGGCGCTTGAAGTCGTGGTAAGCCATGAGAGGAGAGACGGGTCGGAAAACGTCATTGACTGTGCCGCACAGGGAGTGTATCGAAACCTGCTCGCCATGGACATGTACAGCCGCGACCGACTGTCAGCGTCACTGTCAGCCGTGTTGCAGTTCGCGCATGATTATGGTTTTTGGCAGATACTGCCTGCCATTGCATATTCCGGAGTATCGGAAGAATACCTGTACCCCAAGTCACACATATCTTCCAGCTCCGTGGATGCCATGTGCGGGGCAGCCTTCAGTGCAGTTAGGAAGGCTTGGGCATATAGTGTACAAGCACATGCCGGGTATTGCATATTCCCTAAGAGCGAGTCTTCCCTGCAATGCATGGACAGTCACATCTTGCAGGCCTATACGGACAAATATGCTTTTCAGTCTTTAGATTTCGCACACCTTTCAATGCATGCCATGATACAGCGCGAACTTGGCATGCAGCTCGCAATCTTCTCCAGACTTTCTGCTTCGGCCGCGCTGCGTTCCTCGGAGGTGGCCGCATACATAAGTCTCTCAATAGGAATTTCTTATTAGTAATCATAATTTTTAGAAAAAATGAAAAAGTATCTTATCATCCCGCTTGCCGCCATGCTTTTGGCCGCTTGCGAAAAAGAAAAGGAGGCTCCTGTCCTCACCATCGAGCCGGTAAGCCTGGAGTTTACCGCCGAGGGAGGCAGCCAGACTCTGACTGTAAAGTCCAACCAACACTGGACCATCACCACCGATGGGGCTGACTGGTATACCGTCTCTCCTATGGAGGGAAACGGCGACGGAGAGGTCACTGTGACCATTGGCAGATACACCGAAGCCGCGACCCGCTCCGCACAACTGACATTCCGGACTGACGGCCTGATGAAGACTGCGGCCATCCTGCAGAATCGCCCGGAAACTCCGAAAGACCCGACCGAACTCAGTTTCAACGTACGTGCCTATGAGCAGGATTTTAGTATTCCGGCTCCTAAGGGCTTCACCTACAAGACTTCAGTCGAAGGAGAGGGAGTGACTGTCGTCTCCAGTGATGAAGAGAAAATCGTCCTGCATTTCGATGCCAACACCACCTCCAACTACCGCGTGGCCACGCTTACCGTTACCACCACCGATGACATACAACTGGAGAAGGCAGTCCTTCTCCAGAGTTGGAGGAACATTGAACCAGGTGAACTTCTCATTGAAGAGGTATTCTTCTCAGGTTTCACAATCCCTGAATCCAACAACTCCGATTCATCAGATGGCGACCAGTACTTCAAACTCACCAATACGACAGGAGAGACCCTCTACGCCGATGGGGTGATGCTCGCCCTCTCTGAGACTTATTCGCAGGTAGCATCCACCGGTGCTTATTGGGCCTATCCTGATCTTCCGGACGGAGTTGGAGTCAGTACGCTTTATGTGATACCTGGAACGGGGAAAGAAGTGGCTGTCGAGGCTGGCAAGTCCATCGTCATCGCCATCAATGCCCAGAACTTCCAGACCGAGAACGGAGCCGGATGCGACTTGAGCAAGGCGGACTTTGAATTCTTCGATGACGGGAGCGAATCCTATCCTGACACCGACAACCCTGACGTGCCTAATCTCGTCAACTGGTTCAAGTCATCCTGGAGTATCACCATGCTGCACGACCGCGGATATGAGAGTTACGCCATAGCTGTAGCCCCTGCCGGAACAACTTCCGAGAGTTTCATGAAGGAGCATCCATGGGAAGGCAATAGGGTGATGGATTTCAACGGATACCACTTCGAGAAAGAAATCACCGATGCCTACATCATTCCTAACTCCTGGGTACTTGATGCTGTCAATGGGGCCGTAGTCGAGGGCCTCGGGACCCTTGCCTTCAACGCCACCGTGGATGCCGGTTACACCAATGTTTCCACTATCGACCGCGACCCTGAGCGCTTCGGCAAGTCGGTGCTTCGCAAACGCGATGCCGACGGCAAGATTGTAGACACCAATAACTCCACCAACGACTTTACCATCAGCGTTCCCCCGACAATGAAGAAGTAAGAGTCAACATTTCCCGCTTCTCAACGAAGGAGCGTACGAAGTTGACGGTATGTCTACCGTGTCGCCTGTAAATCAGGATGACTTTTCGAGAGGAGGTCGACCAAAGGGTCGGCCTCTTTTTATGTCTGCTCCCTCCGAGCGGGGGCCGTTTCGCGCACTGAAGATGCGTCCGGTGCGGCAGGAGGCTGTCCACAGTCTGTGGAGTCGGCTGTTCTGCGGGCCTTTGAAGATGCGTCGCGTACCCCAGGAGCCTGTTTTTGGCGCCGAATATCTCTTCCGTACCGTAGAAGCCTGTTTTTTACACCGAAGCCTTATGAAAATGCGTCGCGTACCCCAGGAAGCCTTTTTGAGCACGGCACGCATATTCCGTACCATAGGTGGCCCTCTCCGGTACCGAATGCCAGACAGAGGCAGGTTGCCGCCGCAGCGGAGCCTGGCGTACATTTTAGTCGAGCTCCTTTGTGCTACAGGCCTCGCTGCAGTGTCGATAAACCCTTTACGGGCACTTGCGGTGGGGGTTTCATATACAAAGAAAAGCTCAGTCTATCTTTATGATGGACAAATAGCCAGCTGAAATTTCGTAAAATGTTTAAATTTGCAATTATAATTACGCAAATTATGGAGTATAACGATATTGCAGAACACCAGACCACGACAGAAGGGCAGTTTATAGATGACATCAAAGAATTGCTTGAGGCCGCCAGAAACAATGTCGTCAGACAGGTGAACACCACTATGCTAATGACTTACTTTGAGATCGGCCGCAGGATTGTCGAGCAGGAACAGAAAGGAGAAAGTCAAGCAGATTATGGGCAATATCTGCTCGTGCGCTTGTCGGAGTCTCTTTCCGGGCGTTTCGGGAAAGGATTTTCAAAAAGGAACCTTGAACTGATGCGACAGTTTTACCTGACATATAAGATTGCGAAATCGTCGATTTCGCAATCTTTGAGCTGGACACATTACATAAGGCTGATGCGGATTTCCGATCCGAAGGAACGAGCATTCTATGAGATTGAAGCTGCAAATAACAACTGGAGTGTGAAGGAACTGAACAGACAGTTTGATTCTGCTCTTTATCAAAGACTGGCATTGAGCCGCGATAAGGACAAGATTCTTGAACTGTCAAAGAAAGGGCAAGTTGTCGAAAAGCCAGAGGATATATTGAAAGATCCTTACATTCTTGAATTTACTGGACTCAAGGAATTGCCTGAATATAGTGAAACCAGACTGGAACAAAGTCTTATAGATGAACTTCAATCATTTCTTCTTGAACTAGGGAAAGGGTTTACATTTGTCAGCAGGCAACAAAGGATAACTATTGACGAAGATCATTATTATGTTGACCTTGTCTTTTATAACAGACTGCTTCGGGCTTTTGTTCTGATTGATTTGAAAATAGGTCAGTTGAAACACCATGATTTGGGGCAAATGCAGATGTATGTGCATTATTATGATCGTTGTGTAAAACTACCGGACGAGAATAAAACCATAGGCATTGTTCTTTGTAGAGACAAGAAAGACGCCCTCGTGGAAATGACCCTTCCAGATGAAACGAATCCGATATTCGCAAGCAAATATCAAACAGTGCTACCGAACAAGGATGAGTTGAAAGCCCTTATAGAAAAGAAATAAGAGGGCCTCATAGATAATGGAAAAGGACGAACAGAAGTGATGCGGCCCCACTGCTTCCCCTATTCCATGATATCCCTTGTATGCTGAACATAAGAAAGATTGTGTGGTTTCCCTGCTTGTTGGGCTGATGGGAGAGTTCACAAAGAAAAAGCTCAGTCTTTATGATAGACTGGGCTTTTCTTGTGTGGTCCCTGCAGGGCATGATCCTGCGACTCCCTGATTATGAGTCAGGTGCTCTAACCAACTGAGCTAAGGGACCTTATGGGGCGGTCTCAATACCGCCCGATATCAGACTTTGATCTCTACTTCTACACCTGAAGGCAACTCGAGCTTCATGAGAGCATCAACGGTCTTGGCGTTGGAATCCTCAATATCAAGAAGCCTGCGGTAAGAATCGAGCTCAAACTGCTCTCTTGCCTTCTTGTTGACGAAGGTGGAGCGGTTAACCGTGAAAATCTTCTTGTTGGTAGGAAGAGGAATTGGACCATTCACCTTCGCACCGGTAGATTTCACTGTCTCAACGATCTTAGCCACTGACTTGTCAACGAGCATATGATCGAAAGACTTGAGTTTAATTCTAATTTTCTGACTCATATCAATGAATTTTACTATTCTAATTTATTATTCGTCATCTGAAACCTTATATCCGCTCTTCTCGATGATGTCCTTAGCCATAGCAGCAGGGACTTCAGCGTAATGATCGAAGGTCATCGTACTTGTAGCACGGCCGGATGAAAGTGTACGAAGCACTGTTACATATCCGAACTGCTCTGCAAGAGGGACGAACGCCTTTACGACACGCGCACCGTTAGCGGTAGAATCCATTGCGACAATCTGACCGCGACGACGGTTAAGATCACCTACAATCTCTCCCATATAATCTTCAGGGGTAACAACCTCAAGACTCATGATAGGCTCAAGGAGAACCGGCTTGCACTTAGGGCATGCATGACGGAAAGCCATACGCGCTGCAAGTTCGAATGAAAGCTGGTCGGAGTCAACAGGATGGAAAGAACCATCAAGAAGGGTAACCTTAAGTGACTGCACCTCATATCCTGCAAGGACACCGTTGGCCATAGCCGACTCGAATCCTTTCTGAACGCAAGGAACAAACTCCTTAGGTACATTACCACCCTTAACCTGATTGTCAAACTGAAGACCTGTAACACCTTCATCAGCAGGACCGATCTCAACAATGATATCAGCGAACTTACCACGACCACCGGTCTGCTTCTTGAACACTTCACGATGCTGGGTAGTAGCGGTGATGGCTTCCTTGTAATTAACCTGAGGTGCACCCTGGTTAATCTCAACGCCGAACTCACGACGAAGTCTGTCGACAATGATATCAAGATGAAGCTCTCCCATACCGCTGATTACGGTCTGACCTGTTTCATGATCTGACTTCACAGTGAAGGTAGGATCCTCTTCAGCGAGTTTACCAAGAGCGATTCCCAACTTATCAAGATCCTTCTGAGTCTTAGGCTCTACGGCAATACCGATAACCGGATCCGGGAATTCCATGGACTCAAGAGCGAACTTACGGTTCTCAACACAGATGGTATCACCGGTACGAAGGTCTTTGAAGCCGACTGCCGCACAAATATCACCTGCCTCAACAGCCTCGATAGGGTTCTGATGATTGGAGTGCATCTGGTACAGACGGGCAACTCTTTCTTTCTTTCCGGAACGAGTGTTGAGCACGTAAGAACCGGCGTCAAGATGACCTGAATATACTCTGATATAAGCGAGACGACCAACGAACGGATCAGTAGCAATCTTGAACACGAGACCACAGAAAGGCTCGGTCGGAGAAGGTTTGAGATCCACTTCCTCACCGGTAGTGAGGTCGGTAGCCTTGGTATCACCAATGTCAAGCGGTGAAGGAAGATATCTCATCACTGCATCAAGAAGGAACTGAACGCCCTTGTTCTTGAATGATGAACCGCAGCAAGCTGGAACAATCTGCATAGAGATGGTACCCTTGCGGAGCGCTGCGATAATCTCCTCTTCAGTAATGGACTCAGGATCCTCGAAATACTTATCCATCAACGCCTCATCGCACTCGGCTGCCGCTTCTACGAGCTTGTCTCTCCAAAGAGCGACTGCATCCTGCATGTCGGCCGGAATATCCTGAATCTGATAGTTGACGAGTTCGTTGCCGGCATCATAAACAATTGCCTTCTTGGCGATAAGGTCGATGATACCTTTGAATTTTTCCTCAGAACCGATAGGGAGACAGATTGGAACTGCTGTCGCACCAAGCTTTGTCTTGATTTCTTCAACACAAGCAAGGAAATCGGCGCCTACACGGTCCATCTTGTTCACATACGCAATCTTCGGAACCCTGTATTTGTCAGCCTGACGCCAAACGGTCTCAGACTGAGGCTGCACGCGACCTACAGCACAGAAGGTTGCGACAGTACCATCCAGAACACGGAGCGAACGCTCAACCTCCACAGTGAAGTCCACGTGACCCGGAGTATCAATCAAGTTAATCTGGTAAGTCTCACCGTTGTAATGCCAGAATGCTGTGGTGGCGGCAGAAGTAATGGTAATACCTCTCTCCTGCTCCTGAACCATCCAGTCCATTGTAGCGGCACCTTCGTGAACCTCACCAATCTTGTGAGTCTTTCCGGTGTAGTAAAGGATTCGCTCGGAAGTTGTAGTCTTACCGGCATCAATGTGAGCCATGATACCGATATTTCTCGTGTACTTAAGATCTCTTTTTGCCATCTGTCACCTTCAACTAAAATCTGAAGTGTGCAAAAGCCTTGTTGGCCTCTGCCATCTTGTGCATATCCTCTTTACGCTTGTATGCACCACCTTCGTTGTTATACGCTGCAATAATTTCAGCACAAAGTTTCTCTGCCATTGAGTGGCCGGAACGCTTGCGGGCGAAGTTGATCATATTCTTCATAGAAAGTGAAATTTTCCTCTCCGGGCGCAACTCAGTAGGCACTTGGAAGTTGGCACCACCGATACGACGTGACTTCACCTCAATCTGAGGGGTTACGTTCTCGAGAGCCTTCCTCCATATATCCAATGGAGCCTTGTCGGAATCTTTCATCTTCTCGCCTACCATATCAATGGCATCGTAAAAAATAGAATACGCGATACTCTTCTTCCCCTGCAACATAAGATTGTTCACGAAACGGGTAACCTGTGTGTCGTGAAACTTAGGATCAGGAAGTAGAATCCTCTTCTTAGGCTTTGCTTTTCTCATTACAAATAGAAATTAATAAATTAAAACCATCCTTCAATTACTTTGGTCTCTTGGCTCCGTAAAGAGAACGTGACTGAGTACGTCCCTCAACGCCGGCAGTATCCAAAGCTCCTCTAAGGATGTGGTAACGTACACCTGGAAGGTCCTTGACACGACCACCGCGAACAAGCACGATTGAGTGCTCCTGCAAGTTGTGTCCCTCGCCAGGGATGTAGGCATTGACCTCTTTTGCGTTGGAAAGGCGCACACGCGCAACCTTACGCATAGCGGAGTTAGGTTTCTTAGGGGTAGTAGTATACACCCTGAGGCAAACACCGCGCTTCTGAGGGCAAGCATCCAACGCACGAGATTTTGACTTGATTTCAATAACCTCGCGTCCTTTGCGAACTAATTGTTGAATTGTTGGCATAAATGGTTGTTAACAAATAAATTATAAAAGCCCCCAATGATTTGGGGGCTGCAAATATACGAATAAATAAATGATTTACAAAATGTTTTTGCGAACTTATTATCTGAAATCTGCAAACTCAACATCCTTCTCGGCCTTCTCTTTCATCTTGCCGGTCTGAGCGAGATATTTCTCAACGTCAGATGAATTGCCGCGACGTGCAGCGATGACGGCACGAAGATAATTGCTTCTTGCACATTTGCAAGTAATGCTCTTCTCGGCCTTGTCAAGCTGGTTGGTAAGAATGTAGGCAACTGCAAGGTTGTGGCTTCCAGTACCCTCAAGATTTTTAACGGCAGCGTCGTAGTTTCCCTTAAGAATATCTATGGTACCGAGGTTAGCCTTAGCCTCTGTGGTTCCGGCCTTGCGGAAGAAATCAGCAGCTGCGTCAAGATTGCCCTTCTGAAGCTCGCAAACTCCGAGAGCGTTGTTTACGTCACCGTCCACCTTTGATACCTTCTTAAGAAGGGAAGCGGCCTGATCAGGCTTTCCTGCATTGAGGCTGAGCACTGCAAGGTTGAACTGTGCCCTGTCTGAACCGAACTTGGAAACAGCCATCTTGTAGAGTTCCGCTTTGCGGTCTGCATTTGAAGTGATGGAAGCCACTCTGAGAAGACCTTCTTCGTCAAGTACGTCAACAGCCTTGTCAGCAAGCTCCTTGAGCTCATCATCGCTGAAATTCTTGTAATTCACGTCAGCGATGAAACGGGCACGGCGCAGCTCAGGGAATACGTTCTTGTTGATTTCGGTGTAAACCTTGGACATGTTCCTTATCTCACTCTCGCGAACAGCAGGATCGCTATACATTGAAAGCACTCTGAGGATAAGTTCCTTGTCTTCGATATTGGAGTTCTGAACAGCCTCTTTGAAACCGTCCCAGTCCTGACCCATGCTCTTTACCTGGATATCGTCGGTCTTCATGCCTCCGGTAACCTTGTCCCATGCTTTCTTTGCAGACTCTGCACGCTTGTCAGAAAGCTTGGCATTGTACTGCTGTCCTCCTTCAGGAGAAGCGTAAGCCACAACTCTGGTGCCGGTCACGGTATATCTAGGATCTGAAGCAATCTCATCAAGAGCGGCCTGAAGCTCCTTTACAGAATCAGAGCGGAGTTCGCTTCTCTTAATGGTAGCAGAATTGTAATCATACATTACCTGTCCCTCAGCACTCTCGCTGATCACTTCCTTGTAATCATCTTTCTTGAAGCTGTATTCACCCTCGGTAGAAGCGAAGAGCTGTGTAACATTGCATCCGTCCGCTACCTTGATGGCAGGGATTTCAATGGTCTTGTTCTTATAGTAAGCCACACTTCTGAGCTCAAGATAAGACTTCTCAACACCAGGGACATAGTCAAATGCCACCTTCTCGGTAACACTGTTGTCCACATTGGATGCTATCACGCGATAATTGTCCTTAACTTTCTCTCCCTGATATTTAAATGTCTTCCCAACCTGTTCTCCACCTTCATATACAAGCACCGGAGTTACCTCAAGAATGGCTGCAGGATGAAAATATTTAGCAGGGAAAGTCACGGTGATGTCCGCAGGAATCTTATCGCCTACAAGAGCCAGCACCTCCGGATTTGAAGACACTGAAACCTTCTCGGCAAGTTTCATCTGCTCAGCCCTGGAGGCGGAACATGAAGCGAATGCCAACACCATAGCGCAAAGCGCCAAAAAACCAGTAAATTTTTTCATATCCCAATAACTTTAATTTGATATTTTACGACAAAAATAAATAAAATTCCTTAACTTTGCCATATATGGACCTGCAGGAATTACAAAGAATAAAAAATAAGTTCGATATCATAGGAAATGACGCGGCTCTCACGCACGCTATTGAGACAGCGTTAGCCGTAGCCCCGACAGATCTGGCAGTGCTTATCACAGGAGAAAGCGGCGTAGGTAAAGATGTCATTCCAAGAATTATACACCAGAACAGCCTCAGAAAAACAGGAAAATACCTTGCCGTAAACTGTGGTGCCATTCCGGAAGGAACCATCAACGCAGAATTGTTCGGACATGAGAAAGGTGCGTTCACGGGTGCCATAGGTGAAAGGAAGGGATATTTCGAAGAAGCCAATGGAGGCACATTGTTCCTTGATGAAATCGGAGAACTTCCAAAAGAGACACAGGCTCTGCTGTTGAGAGTACTGCAAAACGGCGAATACCTCAAGGTCGGCTCATCCAAGGTAGAGAAAACCGATGTCAGGGTGATTGCCGCGACCAATATCAATCTTGCATACGCCGTAGCCACCGGCAAATTCAGGGAAGACCTTTATTATAGGCTTTCCGGAATTCAGATTAAGGTACCGGCGCTCAGGGACAGAAACAAGGACGACCAATACCTGCTTTTCCGGAAATTCTCTTCAGACTTCGCGGAAAAATACAATCTCTGCAAGATAAGCCTCAGCCACGATGCCATATCGATGCTGACGTCATACAGGTGGCCAGGCAATATAAGACAGCTCAAAAATGTGGCGGAAACCGTAACGGCTCTGGAATCCAAGCCCATGACTCCGGGACAGGAGAGGATAGAGATAAGCGCCGACAGGCTCGAAGGATACATCCCTCAGGAGCAAGGATCCATCATGGTAGCTGACGGAACGGGAAGCACCGGGAGCATGAACAGCAGTGAGAAAGAGCAGATCGTCAAGGCCATTTTTCTTCTCAAGCAGGAAGTGGACAGAATCAAGGAAAAGCTGGAAAGCATGTCAAGCGCCGGTGTGGTGTCCAGACAGGACTCGAATGTCCCGAGACTTATTGAAGAGTTCGGCAAGAGCACCGGTTTCCAACAGAATGCCGATTTTCAACAGAATATAGAACACACGGCTCCGGAAGAAGAATTCCCGAAAGTAACTTCTATGGAAGAAGCAAGCGATCTTCTAATCAAAAAATGCCTTGCCAAACATGACGGCAAGGTAAAAGCGGCCGCAGAAGAGCTGGGCATATCCGAGAGAACCATATACCGGAAGCTCGCCAAAATGAAGCAAAAATGAAAAAGTGGGTTCTTACACTGATAATCGCAGCACTTGTCTGTTCCTGCGGAATATATTCGTTCTCAGGCACATCCATTCAGCCTGACGTGACCACCGTGTCCATAGACCTTTTCGAATACAAGGCTCTCAAGGTAAATCCTACACTGAGCAACGACCTCACGGAAGGGCTGAAGACCAAGTTCCGTCAGATGACGCGCCTCGAGCAGGTGGAAGAGAACGCCGATCTGGAGATATTCGGAGAAGTGACCGGATACTCCATAAGCGCTTCGTCCATCACCGCGGATGAAGTGGCGGCAAGCAACAAACTCACAATCACCGTCAAGGCTTCATTCACCAACAGGAAATATCCGGAAGACGATTTTACGGACAAAGTTTTCTCCGGATACGCGGAATACGACTCCAACCAGACATTCGAGTCGGTTGAAGCCACTCTTACGGCTGAAATCGTAGAGAAGATAGTGGATGACATATTCAACGCAAGCGTAGCACAATGGTAAAAATAATGAATATCCGGACATTGAATTCCGAAGAGCTGCGCGGCATCATCGAGATTTATCCATGGTATGCAGGCGGACGCATGGAGTATTTCCGCAGAATGAAGGAACTCGGAGCCGCAGCCGACAGCATAATCGGACAGACGGCCTTGTATCTGCCATCCAGGAAAAAGATAAAAGCCCTGTCTGAAGAGACCCGAAGAGCCGACTGCTCCGAAGACAATGCAAGGATGCTTGTAAGCAACTGCATAGAACCGGCACAGAAAGAGACGGTACGTGTAGTATATGCAGCGGCGGGCGGAGATTATTTCTCCCCGTCTCAGTACAATGAAGTCAAGCACGCCGAAGACAACATATTCTCTCGATTCGCATCAAAAGCAAGAGAGGAAGGATATAAGGACGCACACGAAGATGAGCACAACGACTTCTGCACGGAAACGTTGGCAAAAATCTATCTTGAGCAGGACTACGAAGAGCAGGCGATAGATATTTATTCGAAACTTATCTTGCGTTATCCAGAAAAAAGTGTTTACTTTGCATCCCTTATTGAAGAAATAAAACAAAAACACGATAACAGATGAACGTAGTATTTATCATTCTGACCGTACTCATCGTCCTTGCGGCGATTTTGCTTATAGGTGTGGTGCTGCTCCAGAACAGCAAAGGAGATGGTATGGCTAGCAATTTCGTAGCAGGAAACCAGACATTCGGTGTACGCCAGACAGCTGATATCCTCGAGAAGATTACATGGGGTTTGGTAGCATTCATCCTTGTAGTTTCCGTCGTGGCATCTTTCACCACAGGCGCCAAGAAGTCAGGCATCGATATCACCAACAAGATTGAGAATGCCGCTAGTAGCGAGCAGCCGGCCTTCCCTACCGCTCCTATTCAGCAGGACGCCCCTACTACCGAAAACAACGCAGAATAATTTCTTATACTGACATTTTGTCAGTGGAATATTTTTTGGACAAACAATCGTCGGCCCCGCAAAGGTCCGGCGGTTGTTTGTTATGCATAGCCGAGCCATAGCGGGATAAAAAGGAGATTAAAAAATATGGCAAAAGAATATGAATTTTTAAGTAAGTACGCCATCAACCTGAATGATGCTGCGGCTAAAGGAAAGCTTGATCCTGTCATAGGCAGGGACGAGGAGATCCGAAGAGTGCTGCAGATATTGAGCAGACGTACAAAGAATAACCCTATACTTGTGGGCGAGCCTGGTGTGGGTAAAACAGCTATTTCAGAAGGCATCGCACAGAAGATTGTCAACCGGGAAGTTCCGGAGAACCTTAAGAACCGTCTCATTTACTCCCTTGATATGGGTGCATTGATAGCAGGTGCGAAATATCAGGGCGAGTTCGAGGAAAGGCTGAAGGGAGTCGTAAAGGAAGTGGTGGAGAGCGACGGCGAGATTATCCTGTTTATCGATGAAATTCACACGCTGGTCGGAGCCGGCAGGTCTTCCGGTGCCATGGATGCATCCAACATCCTGAAACCGGCCCTGGCCCGAGGCGAACTCAGAACCATCGGTTCCACGACACTCGACGAGTACCAGAAATACTTCGAGCAGGACAAAGCCCTCGAACGTCGTTTCCAGAAGGTAATGGTGGACGAACCTACCCCTGCAGAATCAATATCCATACTTCGAGGTCTTAAAGAGAAATATGAGAACCATCACCGGGTAAGCATAGAAGACGATGCATTGATAGCAGCCGTCAACTTGAGCCACAGGTATATCAACAACCGATTCCTTCCGGACAAGGCCATTGACCTTGTGGATGAAGCGGCTTCAAAACTTCGTCTTGAGATGAATTCCGTACCTGAACCGATTGCCGAACTTGACAGCAAGATCCGCCAGTTGGAAATAGAGAAAGAAGCCATCAAAAGAGAAGGGGCAAGCCTCAAATCCGAAAAACTTGACGAGGAACTCAAGAAGAGCAAAGAAGAACGGGAAGTCCTGTCCAAGAAATGGGATGAGGAGAAAGGGATTGTCACAGAGCTCAACAACCTGCGCCAGAATATCGAGGGATACAAGCACGATGCTGCTGTTGCGGAAAGATCCGGAGACTATGGCAAGGTAGCGGAAATCCGTTACGGCAAACTCGCACAGGCGCAGCAGCGTCTTGATGAATTGACCAGAAAACAGGCTGCCATAAAAGACCCTATTATCACGGAGTCCGTCACACCGGAGGATATCGCTGAAGTAGTGGCCCGCTGGACCGGTATTCCTGTCAATCGAATGCTTGAAAGCGAAAAGGAGAAACTGCTCAAAATGGAGAGCGTGCTGCATAAAAGGGTTGTCGGCCAGGACAAGGCGATAAGCGCAGTGTCCGACGCAGTCAGAAGAAGCCGTGCCGGTCTGTCCAACGAACACCGCCCTATCGGGTCATTCCTGTTCCTCGGAACAACTGGTGTCGGTAAGACAGAGCTTGCCAAGGCCCTTGCCGAGTTCCTGTTCAACGACGAATCCATGATGACGCGTATAGATATGAGCGAGTATCAGGAGAGCCACACCGTGAGCAGGCTTATCGGTGCTCCTCCGGGATATGTCGGATATGACGAAGGTGGACAGCTCACAGAAGCGGTAAGGCGTAAACCTTACTCCGTAGTGCTGCTCGACGAAATCGAAAAGGCGCACCCGGACGTATTCAACATCCTGCTTCAGGTGCTTGATGACGGACGTCTTACGGACAATAAGGGGCGCACCGTGGACTTCAAGAACACCATCCTTATCATGACCTCCAACCTCAGGTATGAGGAACTGAAGACGAGAATGCGTCCTGAATTCCTGAACCGAATCGACGAGATTGTCACATTTGACCCTCTCAGCAAGGACAATATCCGTGAAATCGTAAGAATTCAGATGGATATTCTGCACAAGAAGCTTGAAGACGACAATGTCCAGCTCTCATTCACGAAAGCGTTTGAAGACGACATGGTAGAGAACGGCTACGATCCGGAATACGGTGCCCGTCCTGTCAAACGACTGATTCAAAGAGAGTTGGTCAACCAGCTTGCAAAGGAAATCCTTGAAGGTAAAATACGCAAGGACAGCAAGATTGTGGTAGACTGCAAAGACGGCGAAACCATACTCCGCAACTCTTGAGCAGACTCGCACAAAAAAGTTTAAAAATAATTTGCAAATCAAAAAAAACTCCGTACCTTTGTAATCCCAACCGCGAGGTACGGGGTTATATTGCGGAAATAGCTCAGTTGGTAGAGCGCAACCTTGCCAAGGTTGAGGTCGCGGGTCCGAGCCCCGTTTTCCGCTCCAAAAAGCACTTTACAGCGATGTAAGGTGCTTTTCTTGTATATGGGGGCATCCTGTGACAACCCGCGACCTCAACCCACCCCGAGGGGTCGGCGGCCTCAACAGCCGGGAGGTAACGTGAATAGCATAGCGCAGCTTGCTGCGCCGCGGGTCCGAGCCCCGCAATGCCTTTTCTCATTTTTACCGTTTGTGGCATTCGGTACCGGAGAGGGCATTCTATGGTACGGAATATGCGTGCCGTGCTCAAAAAGGCTTCCTGGGGTACGCGACGCATTTTCGTGAAGCCCGCGTGCTCAAAACAGGCTTCTACGGTACGGAAGGGATATTCGGTACCGGAAACCCCCTTCTCTGGTACGAAACGAAGCGACCGGATGCGGCCATTGCGTGGCTAGTTCTGATCCGAAGATGCAGCTGAATGCGGGCCCCGGTTCGAAGATGCGACTGTTGTAGGAGTGGTTCCGGTGGCGGCTGCTATGGACTTGCTCGCATAGCGAAACTATGTCTTATTCCTGTAAGCAGGCATACAATTGCCGAATAGATTGCTATCTTTGTAGCGGAGAATGGTAAAGTATCTCCGATAACAGTTATGAAAAAGTCTCAAGTCATAACCCCTCAAGCTCAGAGCGAGGAGGTGGAAAATCTCAAGAAGAGAATCAAGGAACTGGAGGCGCAGATTAGACGGGCAGAGATCAAGGCTGAGTTCTACGATGAGATGATCAACGTGGCGGAAGCGAAGTTCAAGATCCCGATAAGAAAAAAAGCTGGCGACAAACAGTAGATAACCTGCACGCAAGTGTCTCTGGACGCTATCATATCCGGAGACTTTGCGGACTGGTTGGCGTAGGCAAGCAGGCTCATTATCAGTAAAAAGTGTAACTACAACTCAGTTTTCACTCGCATATAACTATCTGTCTCGGGATTCTTTTCCATAGTATCCTTGAGCTTAAGGGTATCTGATGTCAATGTGAGCACCGTCGAGCGCTGAGGGCGCTTCGCATGTTTCTTTAGTTCAGAAACCGACTTCTTGGCTATCATATTCGCAAACATCTTCGGAAATCCCTCTGGCTGCTCTATCATTTCAGAGCGGATGGATTTCGCATCGTAAGTCTGAGTCAGAACCCCAGCTTCATAATCCCATGTTCCGCTACACGAAACCAACATTTTAATCGTAGCTTTCTGTCCGCTACCATCTTCCATAGACATCTCCATAATGGCTGCATTGTAAAAAGAGCCATCCTTCGCTATCTTAAGCGTGTCTGAGACCGTCATCCCAACCCCATTCTCCGATGCCGAATTCCTCTGAGCCCAAACACCTGTAATATCCTGAGCAGCAATATTTAATGCCATAGTCAGGCAGGACAATAAAATAAGCACTTTTCTCATATTGTAACAATTTCGGGGACAAGTTAAAAAAATTCCAACAAAAAAGCTATCCTACAAAAAAAGTCTTGAAATCCTTTGCGGAATCCAAGACTTTTTAAGGCGGAGAGGACGAGATTCGAACTCGTGGTACGGTATAACCCGTACGTCGGTTTAGCAAACCGGTGGTTTCAGCCACTCACCCACCTCTCCAATGACCTCCTATACGAACCTTCCGGCTCGTGATGGGAGGACAAAGTTACAACATTTTATTCTTTTTGCAATGCTTTTGCCGATAAAAAGCGAAATCTTCTTCAAAACTTACGGCAAACCGCAAAAGGCACTATTTTTCCCCTGAGAGAACGGTGTAAATCTTGTTGCTTACATCACTATTCTCCTGTGTCCCCATAAACATACCGGACTTAGGACCGTATGCGAAAAGAGGAACCATCATAGGAGAGTGTCCCCTGGATGTGAACGTACCCATTACCATACCTTCAGACGGCACGCCGAAATTAAGCACGGTACCACCGGTCTCGTGATCGGCACTTATAATAACGAGAGTATGACCGTCCTTCTCCGCAAAACGGATTGCCTCTTCAATGGCCTTATCGAAATCAAGAGTCTCGCGGACCACCCCATTGTAGTCGTTTCTATGCTCTTCTTTATCTATACGTGCTCCTTCAACCATAAGGAAGAAACCCTTCTTGGAACAGGAAGAAAGAAAGTCAATGGCCATTTTGGTGGTTCGTGGAAGGTAATCTCCTCTATCAGCCTTTACAGACTCCGGAAGATAGATCAAACGCTTCGCATCACCTGCCTGGGCAGGGTCGTAAACCACCTTGAAGTGCTTTTCTATCTCGGTACGGGTCTTGAGCTCAAGCGTCTCATACACCTTGCGTGTGCCGGCAGAAGCAAAACTCAGGTAGCAGTCAGTAAGATCGGCCCAAATGGCGGCGGCAGAGCCTCTGGCAGACTGATGTGCAAAGAAAGAGGCAGGAGTGGCACCGTTGAGGTCATCAGTGGACACCACACCGCAGGCATATCCCAAAGGAGCGAGTTTCTCAGGAAGATTGGCTATCTTTTCCTGCTTTGTATTCATACCTACATAGCCGTTGTTGGTCTTCTCTCCAGTGGCATAAGCGGTACCGGAAGCGGCGGAATCGGTAGTGAAATTGTCAGCGGACTGTGTGCGCACAAGTCCGAAAGTGCGAAGGTTTGTCATGGTGAGAGTACCACCATTGGCGTACATTGCAGCATTGACAGCTCCCATACCCATACCATCACCTATCATAAGGATGACATTTCTGACCTTGGTATTCTTCCCGTCAATATCAAACGACGGAGTGTATGACTCCTGATGAACGGCATAGGCCTTTCCCGACCACGCCTTTACTTCCTTCGGAGCATTGTCACCCGCCTGAGCGAACATTGCGGCTGAAATAAAGAGCGCCGCTGTCAACGTGATTATTCTCTTCATGTTATTTAGATATTAAAGTGTTTCCGTTATCTCTTGCAACAGCCTCCTTCCACTTGTCCGTGTACCCTGGCTGAGAAATACCGTCAGGAATACCTTCAGAATATTCTGAATGTACAAAAGAACCGTCTTCGTTCTGGGCCTTGACATTGCCGTCAATGAACTTTACAAGAAGAAGTTCTTCGAGCCGCGTCCATTTTTCAAACTGGGTCATGGCCGTATTCACGCTGTAATCAGTCATTTTCTTCAAGGCTTTCCCGACACGGCCTGCGGACATCAAATCAGACAGCGCAGCGTCCATCTGAGGCACTGCCACATCCATCTGATAATTCTCAAAATCGTCAATTGCCGTTCTTACCACAGGAGCCATCTGATCGTACATCTTGTAGCAGGCATTGGCAACACGGTTGCACATCCAGAACTGAGAGGTCGAACTGTAGTGGAGCATGTCTCCATTGCCTACGCGCAGACACTCGGGAACAGACTTGGTATTGACATATATAGGAGTCAAATAAGATGTAGCCGCATCGTCGCACCCGAACCATATAAGCGCGCCCACTTCATCAGGAAGATACCCTCTTGACTGAGCAACAAACCAGAACCCGGTCTGCTGGGTGGCGATGGCCCTTTCGTTGATATAGGTTTTACCCTCCCACTCGAAATTCATCGGTCTCCAACGGTAAGGAAGCGCGTTGCCGCCGGCTCCTATATCTGTCGTCATATCCATAGGCGTCCCCTCATAATGATCGCGCATCACATCCGCCACATCCTTGGCACCAATCTTACGCGACGGCTTTATAAACAGCGGCATTTCTCCCTTCAGGTCATACCCCATGGCATAGTCAACCCAGTCAGAAGCGGGGCGGGAGACTTCCCTGCCGTCTTCCATGTATGTAAACGTTCCGTCACCGAGGATATTGAAAGCGCTCCATGCCCTGGCATCACAAGCGCGGGCTCCGCTGAAATCAAGCGGATTGAATGCATCTCTGAAACTGAAATCCTCATCCCGGCCTTCGAACCATCCTTTCTCGCGGGCAAACGAAATCACATCCGGAGCATAGAGACAGTTTTCCGTGTCGTTAAGAGGGAATCTCGTGATTCGAGCCTGATTGGCATGCGCACAAATATATCCGTCAGGAATACGCCTTGCCACCCAGACAATTCCCTTGCTGTCCGGTCCCTTGCCCACGATGTCCATCACCCAGGCCTCTTTGGTGTCAGCGATGGAGAAAGTCTCCCCTTCCGACACATATCCGTATTCATTGGCGAGACTGACGATGATTTCAATAGCCTCCCGCGCCGTCTTGGCACGCTGAAGAGTCACATATATCAATGAGCCGTAGTCAATCCCTACAGCATCCTTTCCCGGGAACAATTCAGATCTTCCACCCCAAGTAGTCTCAGCGATAATCAGCTGATACTGATTCATATTACCCACAGTCTGATAAGTCCGGGAGACCTGCGCAATCGCACCGAGCGGCCTCTGGGAATCCCATTCGCGGATTTGAAGCGAACTGCCGGCGCCGAAACGGGCGGCAGGGGTAAAATAAAGTTCGCCGTAAAGCTGATGCGAATCAGCGGCGTAAGACACTATACTCGAACCGTCTTTACTGGCACCAGGAGTAATGATAACATTGGTGCAGGCATCGACATCAAAGCGAGAAACGAGCATCAAAAGTGCGAAGATTGGCAGAATTTTTCTCATTTTGTCTTTTCTTTACTAAATTTGCATTTCGTCAATAGACAAATATATGAAATTTATTTGGATTTTAGCGCTCTCTCTGCTCTCTACGGGGCTTTTCGCCCAACAGGCGAACACCGATGAGGAGGAGAAGAAAATGCGGGAGACGATTGACGCCCAGATTGAGAACTACACCAAGCTCTTCGACCTCGAAGGATGGCAGGTATTCTATCTGGACTCGATTCTCACCCATGACTATGCCGCCTTGGTGACAGAGATTAACGAACTCAATTCCGCCAAAGTGAGCAACAGGAGCATTTATGAAACAGTTCAGGACAAATGGGCGGAGCAGATTTACAATTCTGTCCATTCTGTCTTCAATGATACCCAGTGGGCCAAATACCTCAAATCCGGCGCCGCAAGGGAGAAAAAGGCCAGAGACAAACGAATGGCCAAGAGGAATAAGTAGTTATGATTAGGGAAGACATTGAAAGAGTACTTGCCGAGCTGAAAGAACTGAAGTGCAAGTCACAGAAAGAAGTCGAGGAAGCGCGCGTCAGATTCCTCGGAAAGAAAGGAGAAGTCACTGCGCTCTTCGAAGAGTTCAGATTAATGGACAAAGAGCGGAAGAAAGAATTCGGCCGCACGCTCAATGAACTCAAGAACGCCGCTCAGGCACGCATTGACGAGCTTAAGTCAGCCGCTGAAGAGAAAGCCGCTGAAGATGCCACGAAATCAGACCTCTCCATGCCCGGAGATCCGTTCGAACTGGGGTCAAGGCATCCGGTGTCAATCGTCAGACAGGAGATTGTGGACATATTCCGCAAATTCGGTTATGACGTAGCGGAAGGTCCTGAGATAGAAGACGACTATCACGTATTCGAAGCGCTGAATTTCCCTCCTAATCATCCGGCCCGCGACATGCAGGATACATTCTTCGTATCTACCGGGCATCCAAACCCGCTGCTTCTTCGCACCCACACGTCAAGCGTACAGGTAAGAACCATGGAGAAGGGACAACTCCCTATCAGGGTCGTTTGTCCTGGAAGAGTATTCAGAAATGAGGCCATCAGCGCCAGAGCTCACTGCATATTCCACCAGATAGAAGGACTTTATGTGGACGAAAACGTTACGTTCGCCGACCTCAAACAGGCTATCCTACTGTTTGCAAGGGAAATGTTCGGACCTCAGACCGAAATCAGGATGAGGCCTTCATACTTCCCGTTCACGGAGCCTTCGGCAGAAGTGGATGTGAGCTGCAACATCTGCCATGGAAAAGGATGCAATGTCTGCAAGGGTACGGGTTGGCTTGAGATTCTCGGATGCGGAATGGTGGACCCTAACGTGCTCGAGGCAAGCGGAATAGATTCGAAGAAATATAGCGGATTCGCATTCGGTATGGGGCTTGAGCGAATTGCCATGCTCAAGTGGAGAGTCAATGATCTCCGCCACTATTTCGAAAATGACATGAGATTCCTCAAAGAATTCAACTCATCCATAGAAGTTTAGTTTATTATTATAAGGGTCCCGCCTTTTGACAGAGGCGGGCCCTGTGTACTTGAAACCACGTTAAAAACAAGTAAAAATGTCAAAATTCAGCACCAGATTTTTGGTGATGGCCGTGACGTTCACGGTATGTCTCATCACCTCCAATTTCTTTGTACCAAGACTGTGGCAGGTAGGCCACACCGGATTTCAGCTCTCCGGAGCAGTTCTTCTTTTCCCTGTTTCCTATATTCTCAACGACTGCCTCACAGAGGTGTACGGCTATAGGAAATCCCGACTGGTAATTTGGCTCGCATTCGCACTGAGCGCATTCGTGGCAGTAATGTCGCAGATTGTCTGCTGCCTGCCGGCCCCTGCGGAAGAGTCAAGCAGACAGGTGGCGGAGCACTTCAACTCACTGTTCGCAATGGTCCCGAGAACCACCATAGCGTCCCTTTTGGCATTCATCTGCGGCTCAACCTGCAACGCCTGGATAATGAGCAGGATGAAAGTCCTCAACAAAGGCAGATATTTTGGGCTCAGAGCCATTCTCTCATCAATCGGCGGAGAATTGCTGGACTCACTTATCTTCTTCCCGTTTGTGTTCTGGGGAATAATGGATCTGCAGACCATCCTCAAGCTTGTCTTCACACAGGTAGTGGTCAAGACTTCCTATGAACTCATCATCCTGCCGGCGACATCATGGTTCGTCAAATACACCAAGAAGAAGGAAGGGATAGATACCTATGATGAGAGTATTTCATACAACCCATTCAAATTAAGAGATTTATGACAGATACAAGAAGTTCTGAAGGACTGCATGCGCTTGGAAACAAGACGAAATACAGGGATGACTACGCCCCGGAAGTACTCGAAACGTTCATCAACAAACATCAGGGAAATGACTATTGGGTCAGGTTCAACTGCCCGGAATTCACCTCCCTCTGCCCTATCACTGGACAGCCGGATTTTGCCGAGATACGCATAAGCTACATTCCTGACGTGAAGATGGTGGAAAGCAAGAGTCTCAAACTCTACCTCTTCAGTTTCCGCAATCACGGAGACTTCCACGAGGACTGCGTCAACAAGATAATGAAGGACCTCATCTCCCTGATGGATCCCAAATACATAGAAGTGACCGGACTGTTCACTCCTCGCGGAGGAATCTCCATATATCCGTACGCCAACTACGGACGTCCGGGGACCAAATACGAAGCACTCGCAGAGCAGCGGTTCGCGCAGCACCAGTAGCCCTCAGCAAGGAAATTTTGAAAGAAATTCGTATATTGCAGGATATTTTGCAAATACGATGAAACAGTCATTCTTTACCGTTTTTGTCGCCACCATAATATGCATGGTAGCGTCATTTGAGTTGCAGGCGCAAAAGAAGCCCCTCGACCACAGTGTTTACGACTCCTGGCAGAGTGTCTCGTCAGTGAAATTCAGCAGCGACGGCAAATTCCTTTCCTACACGATTTCCGTGCAGCAGGGAGACGCCTCCCTTCATCTCAGAGAGGTGGCTACCGGCAGAGAGCTTGTGATAGAAAGAGGCTCCAATCTTGTGCTGCCGCAGAGCGGAGACTTCGCATATTGCTCTGTCAAAGCTCCTTACCAGGCTACGCGGCAAGCCAAGATTGACAAAAAGAAAGGCGATGACATGCCGAAGGACAGCATTGCCTGCATTGACCTCAGATCCCTTGAAATCACCCGCAAGGAAGCGGGCACCAGAGCAGGCAGCGGATATTCGGCCACTCCATACATATTCATCAACCAAAAAGTCAAAGACAGCAAGGACGAATCCATCCTTCTGATTGTCAACACATCTGACAACAGCGTAGACACTCTCAAGGGAGTAAACAGCTGGAGCGTATCCCGTAGCGGAGACAGACTGGCAGTGATATCTTCCGCGAAGTCCGCAGACACCACGAAGGCTGACGAAAAGATAAAATCCATCACGCTTTACAGACTTGCAGACAAAGACTCTACGGTACTGTCAAGCGGAAAGAAGGAATATTCATCGCTCGATTTCAACCATAGCGGAGACAGACTCGTATTCCTGTCAAGCGACGGAGACGAGAAGGAAGACGGCACGGTAAGCTACGCCATCAACCTCGCCCAGGACAAGATTGTCCGCAAGGCCACAAGAAAGTCTCCGGCAGTGACGGAAATCATCACTTCAGAGCTTGTCCCGGAGAACAGCGAGTCCGTACCTCAGGGATGGGTCATAGGCAAAAATGCAAGACCGCACTTCTCCAACGCCTCCTCGAGGCTGGTTCTCAGTCTGGACAAGCACTTTCCTGCCAAAGACACCACAGTAGTGGATTTTGAAGCGGCAGCGCTGGATATATGGAATTGGGACGCACAGATTCTTCCTCCGATGGACAAAGCCAGACAGCAAAGAGCGACCCTCAGCGCGGTATTCAACTTTGACTCTTCCAGGCTCGTAGTGCTTTCCGAGAACGAAAATGACGCCATCCGTTTCGTGAACGGAGCAGAAGGCGATTTCGCCATATCAATAAGCGACGACAAATACTACAAGGACAATTTCTTCGCCGCATACGGCTACAGCGACTGTGCCGTAGTCAGTCTGAAAGACGGATCCCGCAGAATCCTTGCCGAAAAAATCGAGAATGCCCCGGCCACATCCCCTTACGGGAAATACCTTCTCTGGTTCAACCCGGAAGACGGCAACTGGTACTCCATCTCCACTTCTGACGGAACCCTCACGAACCTCACCGCCCAGACAGGCGTGAACTTCTTTGACGAACTGGACGATCATCCTATGAAGTATCTCCCGAAGGGTAATGCCAACTGGATGGGCAAAGACGAATACATCCTCCTGTCCGACAGATATGACGTATGGAAATTCTCTCCGGACGGACGTAAGGCCGTCAATCTCACAAAGGGCGAGGGCCGCAGAGAGAAAGTATGCTATTCGGTAACAAGATTCGAATCACAGAACGACCCGTTCCTGTATCAGAATATTTTCACATATCCTCTCAAGGGCACCATCGATCTCATAGCCTTTGATGAAGAAGACTCAAGAAACGGATTTGCAACCATAAACGCAGCATCGGCTTCCTCCCCGAAGACCCAGCTTTATGAGAAGGCTTTCGGAATCATCACAAGAGCCACAGGCACGCAGACACAAGCCTACACAAAGGGAGATTTCAGGCATCCGATGGACCTCTACACAAGCGGACCGGCCATGTCCGGCGAACAGAGGCTTACTTTCATAAACAAGCAGCAGGAAGATTACATCTGGGGCAATGTTCAGATGGTGCATTGGAACGCATACGACGGAACCCCTCTGAAGGGACTCCTGTTCACCCCGGACAATCTGGACGAGAACGCCAAGTATCCTATGATTATTTATTTCTACGAGAAATATTCCGAAACTCTCTACAACTACCGCACTCCGGCCCCAAGCCGCTCCACTGTCAACATTCCGATGTTCGTCAGCCAAGGGTACGTAGTGTTCATCCCGGACGTGGTCTATACCCCGGGGCATCCTGGCGAAAGTGCATATAACTGCATCTGTTCGGGAGCCGAAGCCATGTGCAGGCAGTTCCCGTTCATCAACAAGGACAAAATGGGCATTCAAGGCCAAAGCTGGGGCGGATACCAGACCGCATACCTGGTGACCAGAACCAATATGTTTGCAGCCGCCGGAGCAGGAGCACCTGTAGGAAATATGACAAGTGCTTATGGTGGCATCCGCTGGGAATCAGGAAACAGCCGTATTACCCAGTACGAGTATGGGCAGAGCCGAATCGGCAAAGACCTTTGGGAAGAAGGCGGACTTGACCTCTACATAGAGAACTCACCGGTATTCTTCGCCCCTAAGGTAAATACCCCTGTGCTTATAATGCACAACGACAGCGACGGAGCAGTGCCATGGTATCAGGGAATCGAGTTCTTTATGTCGCTGCGCAGGCTCGGCAAGCCGGCATGGCTGCTTGAATACAATAACGAGGCGCATAATCTTTCGGAAAGACGCAACGCCAAGGATCTCTCAGTAAGACTCGAGCAGTTCTTTGACCATTTCCTCAAAGATGAGCCTGCTCCGGTATGGATGAGCACTGGCATTCCATATCAGAGAAAGGGCAATTATTTTGGTTTTGAATACGCAGAGTAACATGAAATGCGGTTTCGACAACGACAAATACATAAAGATACAGTCCGAGCATATCATCGAACGGATTGAAAAATTCGGCAACAAACTCTACCTTGAGCTCGGCGGCAAACTCTTCGACGACTTCCATGCGAGCCGCGTCCTGCCGGGATTTCTTCCTGACAGCAAGCTAAAGATGCTTCAGAAGCTGAGCGACCGTGCCGAAATAATTATTGTCATCAGCGCCATTGACATAGAAAAGAACAAAATCCGTCAGGACCTCGGAATCACCTACGACGAGGATGTTCTGCGACTCAGAAACGAGTTCCAAAACTGCGGATTCCTTGTCAATTCGGTGGTCATAACTCATTATAACGGGCAGAACAGTGCGGATACCTACAGACAACGCCTCGAGCACCTCGGCATCAAAGCCTACTACCATTACACCATAGACGGCTACCCCAACAATGTGGCTCTCATCGACTCCGATGAAGGGTTCGGGAAAAATGACTATGTGCAGACCACAAAACCTCTGGTAATAGTCACAGCACCGGGACCGGGCAGCGGGAAAATGGCAGTGTGCCTGAGCCAGCTCTATCAGGAGCACAAGAGGGGTATCGAAGCAGGATATGCCAAATTCGAGACGTTCCCGGTATGGAACCTGCCGCTGAAACATCCGGTCAATATTGCGTACGAAGCGGCCACGGCTGACCTCGATGATGTCAATATGATAGACCCGTTCCATCTCGAAGCCTACGGCAGCATAGCTGTCAACTACAACCGCGATATCGAGATTTTCCCCGTACTCAACGCCCTGTTCGAGGGAATCTACGGCGAGAATCCGTACAAATCCCCTACCGACATGGGTGTCAACATGGTAGGATTCTGCATGAGCAACGAGGACGTCTGCTGTGACGCGGCCAGGGACGAGATTATAAGACGCTACTACACAGCCCTCAACAAATATGCGGAAGACGGCATATCTGACGCAGAAGTCAACAAGATATCCCTGCTGCTAAAACAGGCCAAAATCACCACCGATTACCGGAAGACGACCGTGTCGGCAAAGGTAAGACAGGAATTGTCGGGGGTTCCGTCATCCGCAATAGAACTTGCTGACGGTACGATAATAACAGCCGAGACCAGTGAACTGCTCGGACCAAGTGCGGCTCTCCTTCTGAATGCCACAAAGCATCTTGCCGGAATAAAGCATAATGTCAAGCTGATACCTCAGTCCATGATAGAGCCTATCCAGAAGATGAAGGTGTCCTATCTTCACGGACACAACCCAAGGCTTCATACAGATGAGGTGCTGGTGGCCCTCGCCATGCTCAGCACCACTGACGAGAACTGTAAGGAAGCCCTGAGCAAACTTCCGGAACTCAACGGATGTCAGGTGCACTCTACGGTAATGCTCAGTGAAGTGGACCGGAAGATATTCAAAAAACTCAACATAGGTCTCACCTGCGACCCTGTCATCAAACAGTAATCCGACAATGAATCTTAGATCACTTCTCAAGGACACGGCCATTTATGGCATGAGCAGCATTGTAGGAAGGTTCCTCAATTACCTGTTGGTACCTGTCTATACCTACTGCATATCCGTTCAGAGCGGAGGCTACGGAGTGGTCACCAACCTCTATGCATACACGGCCTTTTTCTTTGCGCTGCTGACTTTCGGCATGGAAACCACCCTGTTCAGATTCGGCAGCAAGAAAGACGAGGACGGCAAAATGGTATATAGCACAGCTCTCCGGATGGTGGGCGGCATCGCGCTGGTCTTCTTTGTTGCAGTGCTGCTTCTGCGCGTTCCCATCGCAAATGCACTTGGATATGCTTCGCATCCGGAATACATAGCATGCTTCGGAGCCATTACGGCACTCGATGCATTTCAGGCCATAATGTTCAGCAGACTGAGGCAGCAGAGACGGCCGATGCGCTTCGTGGCTCTGAAGTTTGCATTCATCATCCCAAGCATACTGCTAAACCTGTTTATCTTTCTGGTGCTCAAGAAAATGCCGTCCGCAGAATGTATGTTTGACAGTTTCAACGACGGAGCGGGGCTGATTTTCTTCTCCAACCTTGCATGTACGCTGCTGGTGACGATGCTCTTCATTCCGGAGATACGGGGAATCAGGTACGGATGGGACAAGGAACTCTCAAAAAGGATGCTGAAATACAGTATTCCGCTGATGATATTGAGCCTTGTAGGCGTACTCAACCAAGTAGCGGACAAAATACTCTTTCCAAAACTGATTACCGGAGAGGAAGGAATGGTGCAACTCGGCATATACGGTGCCTGCGTGAAGATAGCCATGATAATGTCGCTTCTTACACAAGCTTTCAGATATGCCTATGAACCGATAGTTTTCAGTGACAGCAAAGACCGGAACAGTCCGCAGACCCTGGCTGACGGGATGAAATATTTCATCATGTTCACGCTGCTGGCGTATCTGGCGGTAGTGTTCTATATGCCTGTTCTCAAATATTTTGTAGGCAAGGACTACTGGGAAGGGCTGGGAGTGGTGCCGATAGTGATGCTGGCGGAAATCCTGATGGGCATTTATTTCAACCTGTCCTTCTGGTACAAGCTGACCGACAAGACATGGTGGGGAGCATTGATAAGCGCCATCGGAGCTGCCGTCATTATAGCCTTCAACATCATATTCGTACCGCGCATGGGTTATTGGGCATGTGCATGGGGAGGACTTGTCGGATATGGAACCGCAATGATGCTGAGTTTTCTGATTGGCAGAAAGAAGTTCCCTGTAAAATACGATTACAAATCCATCGGCAGTTGCGCAATAATGGCAGCAGTGCTGTACCTGGCATCTCAGATACCGTCCTTCATGGGACTTTCTCTGCCAACCTGGCTCACCCTGTGCCTCAACACAGCACTTCTCGCCATCTATTGTCTGCCGTTAGGAATGAAATTTATCAAATCAAGAAGAATATGAAAAGGATTATCTTAATCGGACTCTGCATCGCAGGTGCAGCTGTCCTTGTAAGCGGATGTGGCTCCAAAAAAGCGAAGGAAGCCCAGCAGAAGGCTGAGCAGGCACTCGCAGATTCTTTGGCAGCCGTTGCAGCAGAACAGTCCAAAGCCGTTCAGGCAAGAATCGACGCCTTGCCGGAAGAACCGGTTTTCGACATCATCACAAATATGGGCACCATCAAGGTAAAGCTTTACTCCGGAACTCCGAAGCATCGTGAGAACTTCGCAAAACTTGCTTTCAGCAAATATTACGACGGCATCATCTTCCACAGAGTAATCAACGGGTTCATGATCCAGGGAGGCGATCCGCTCACCAAAGATGTTCAAGCCGATCCTGCAAAATATGGAACCGGCGGTCCGGATTACACCATCCCGGCAGAGTTTGTACCGGAATACACCCACAAGAAAGGCGCATTGGCAGCAGCAAGGCGCGGAGATGCAGCCAACCCTCTCAAAGAGTCTTCAGGCTCACAGTTCTACATCGTGCAGAACGAGAGCACCTGCGCGCAACTTGACGGCAACTATACGGTGTTCGGGCAGACGGTGGAAGGATTTGATGTCATCGACAAGATTGCAGCAGTGGAGACCAACAATCGCGACTGTCCTGTGACACCGGTCAAGATTATCACCATTACCCTTGACGAGAATCAATAATCGAATGAATAATTTTAAACCTGATCATATTGGCATAGCTTTTGCAATTAGTCATAGTGAATAGTTTTTTCATAGGTTTAATTTTAGGTTAGAATTGCTGTTAGGAGACGCTGGGAAGCGTCTCCTAACTTATTTACCCTGCTTATAATAAAGCAGCCGGGTGAAAAGAACTTTCATCCGGCCGTCTTCTATATATCGAAGAAGTCTAAAACTAGAACACTTCTTCTACTGTCTCATTTTCCTCCTGCACAGGAGCCTCGTGACGAGGGGCACTTCTGCGAGGACGCTCTTCGCGGAAATCGCGGCGCTCGCCACGGTCCTTGCGTTCTCCCCTTCTGTCTCCACGCTCGCCGCCACGACGCTCGTCACGTCCGCCTCTGCGGTCATCCCTTCTGTCTCCGCGCTCCGGACGAGGACGGCGCTCCGGCTCTACATAGCCTTCAGGCTTCTCTGTAAGAGCTCTCATCGAAAGACGCATCTTTCCGGTCTTAGGGTCAATCTCAAGAAGCTTGACATCCACTTCGTCGCCTACATTAAGCACATCCTCCACCTTGTCTGTCTTGGTCCAGGCAATCTCGGAAACATGAAGAAGTCCTTCCTTACCAGGGAGAATCTCTACGAATGCTCCGAACTCAAGTATGGAAACCACCTTTCCGTGGTATGTTTTACCTACCTCAGGAACGGCAATGATACCATTGATCCAGTCGATAGCCTTCTGCATATTGTCCTTGTTGTCAGATGCGATATCAACAACACCCTCAGTAATATTGGTACCTGGGACAAGCTGCTCATCAATTGTAATGGTCGTACCTGTCTCCTTCTGGATCTTCTGTATGGTCTCACCTCCCTTACCGATAATGGCACCGATAAACTCGGCAGGAACCCTCATCTGCTCAATGCGAGGTACAAATGGCTTGTAATCCTCACGTGGCTCGCTGATGGTCTTCATCATTTCTCCCATGATATGGAGACGTCCCTGACGAGCCTGCTCAAGGGCTTTCTCAAGTACGTCATAAGAAAGGCCGTCCACCTTGATATCCATCTGAGTGGCGGTGATACCGTCTTTTGTTCCGGTTACCTTGAAGTCCATGTCACCAAGATGGTCCTCATCTCCGAGGATATCCGTAAGGATGGCATAGCGGTCATTAGGGCATGTCTCATCTGTAATAAGACCCATAGCCACACCGGCAACAGGTTTCTTAATCTTCACACCGGCATCCATAAGCGCAAGGCAGCCGCCGCACACTGAAGCCATGGAAGAAGAACCATTGGACTCAAGAATGTCTGAAACGACGCGAACTGCGTATGGATTCTCAGGAGCGAGCGGAACTACAGGCTTGAGGGCGCGGAGAGCAAGGTTTCCGTGACCAATCTCACGACGGCCTACACCCCTCTGGGACTTGGCCTCTCCGGTAGCAAACGGAGGGAAGTTATAGTGAAGGACAAACTGCTGGTCGTCCTGGATAAGAACTTCGTCTGTCTCTTTCATATCCATCTTGGTACCGAGAGTAACGGTAGCGAGGGACTGGGTCTCTCCGCGGGTGAATATGGCGGAACCATGGGCACAAGGAAGGTAATTGACCTCACACCAGATAGGGCGGACTTCATTGCATACACGTCCGTCAAGACGGATTCCTTCATCGAGAATAAGGTTACGCATAGCCTCTTTCTCTTCTGCATGGTAATATCTCTCTACGAGCGGAGTCTTCTCCTCAAGCTCCTCTTCAGGAATAGTGGCAAGGAACTCTTCCTTGATGGAAGCAAAGCCCTCTTCACGCTCTTTCTTAGGCTTGGCGGCCTTGGCGAGAGCATAGCATTTGTCGTAGCAGAACTCGTGAACGGCCTTCTTCAACTCTTCATCCTCTACGTCATGAGGATAGTCACGCTTGTTCACGTCAGTTCCAAGGTCATGCATAAGCTCCTTCTGCACCTGACAATGTCTCTTGATCTCCTCGTGGGCAAACTTGATGGCCTCAAGCATATCGTGCTCGCTGACCTCGTTCATCTCACCCTCGACCATCATGATATTCTCCTCGGTGGCGGCAACCATGAGCTCAAGGTCGGAATCTTTCATCTGAGAGAAACTAGGGTTGATTACAAATTCACCGTTAATCCTGCTTACACGTACCTCTGAAATAGGACCTCCGAACGGGAGATCAGAAGTAGCCAGCGCACAAGAAGCGGCAAGTCCTGCCAGAGCATCCGGCTGGATATCCTTCTCAGCTGAAATAAGAGTTACATTCACGAACACCTCAAGATGAAAATCATCCGGCCAGAGAGGACGGATAGGTCTGTCTATAAGTCTTGATACGAGAATCTCGTAATCACTTGACTTACCTTCTCTCTTCATGAATCCGCCCGGGAACCGGCCTGCGGCATAAAACTTCTCCTTGTAATCTACTGTAAGCGGCATGAAATCCGTGCCTTCCTTAACTTCTGTGGCTGCTGTCACCGTGGCAAGCAGCATCGTACCGCCCATCTTTACGACAGCGGAACCGGCGGCCTGCTTGGCCAGTTTGCCGGTCTCAATCTCAATCACGCGGCCATCCGCGAGCTGGATTTTCTTGTTGATGATGTTCATTACTGTTTTTCTTTACGTCCAATATCGTATAAAATACTTATATCCGAAAAAGGGATGGCTTCCTTAAGAAACCATCCCTGGATCTTTCCTATCTTGATTATCGACGGAGACCGAGCTCCTTGACGATACTTCTGTATCTCTCAATGTCAACCTTCTGAAGGTAATCCAGAATCTGACGTCTCTTACCAACAAGACGGAGAAGGGAACGACGGGTGACAACATCCTTCTTGTTCTGCTTCACATGCTCGGTAAGGTGAGCGATACGGTAGGAAAATAAAGCAACTTGACTCTCAGGAGAGCCGGTGTCCTTATTAGACTTTCCGTACTTCGCGAAAATCTCTTGCTTCTTCTCAGGCATCAAATATTCAGCCATTGCAGCAAAAAATTAAAGTTAATATTTCAAAACCTCTTCCCTCTATTTGGAAAGAGCCTGCAAATTTACAAAAAATTCTAAATCAAACAAATAAGAAAGAGAAATAAATGACTACCATTTGTCATAATGTATCTTCTCCGGAGCCCATTTGTCCTTAGGGAATGTCGTTTCCGCAGGAAAACCTATAGGAATCACACAGAAAGGACTGACTCCGGCAGGTATTCCAAGGACATTCCGTACCACGGCACTGCGTTCCTCATCCGATGCCGCAGTCCATACGGCACCAAGTCCAAGAGCCTCCGCCGCAAGAAGCAGATTCTCCGTAGCGGCAGCCGCATCCTGCTGCCAGAACAGATTCTCCACCCGCGTACCGTCAGACAGCACGATATGACTGTGAGCGCACACCACCACGGCAAGAGGAGCGCCAAAAAGCATTTTTGCATGTTTGAGTCCCCCGGCGAGCGAATCAAGCACTGCGCGACTACGCACCACCACAAACTCCCACGGCTGCCTGTTCTTGGCCGAAGGTGCAGCCATGGCCGCCCTCAGAAGTTTATCCACCAATTCGTCAGATACGGGCCTGTCCGAATAATTCCGGACGCTGCGACGGGACGCTATGGTATCAAGAACAACCTGCACCCTGTCCGTAATAGCCCAATCAGTTACAAATTTGTCCATAATATTATTGTTTTAGGGTTTTCTGTCTATAGGGTCCAATCCCCAACTGCGCAGCAGAGAATTATACCTGTCAATCACCTCATCCACGCAGTCTTCCCATGACCTGACTATGCTTCTGGAAGCCTGTATCCCGACACGGTGCACACGTGCAGGATCGGCAACAAGCTTACGCAGCAGCTCCGCCATTTTCTCAGGGTCATTATCGACAAGGAAACCATCTGCTCCATCGGTAATAATCTGAGAAGCGGTAGAGCCCTTAGCCATCACCGCAGGAGTATGAAGAGCCGCGGCTTCGCGTACCACCAACGGAGCATTGTCATACAATGACGGGAAAAGGAACAAATCCGAAGCGGCATAATAATCCTTAAGTTCCTCCCGGTCCGTGATGGTACCCACAAAAGTAACTTTGGAATCAAGCCCTCTTTCAGACACCAGAGACTTCATCTCCTGCGCGGCATATCCATTGCCTATGAAGTACATCCTGAAAGGGACATCCGGCAACAACGCCAATGCTTCTATCACAAGTTTGGGATTCTTCTCCCAAATATGCTGTCCTACAAAGAGCATCACAAACTCTTCCGGTCGGATACCGAGCCTGTTTCGCGCATCCGCAAAATACTTGTCCGGATAGTCGGCCACAAGGTCGGACCCGTTGTCCATGACCTCCACCTTGCCTTTGTAACCATATTCCCTTATGACATCCACCACGGACTCCTGCGGCACCCATACCATATCGGCACGCTCATAGAATCCGACAACGAGCTTAAGCATGGCTTTCACCGCAGGCTCAGGCAGTATTCTCGCGAAATCGTCCCTGTACTTTGAATGGAACGTCGCCACCAATGGTATTTTCTGTAAACGGGCAATCCTCATAGCCGCCAGCCCCGAAGTAAAAGGACAGTGCGCGTGCACTATCTTGAACTTGATACGGGATATTTTGGCAAGGAAGACAGGATCAATTTCCGCAATGCCGGTCACGTACGGAGGCCGTTTCGGAATCGGAACGGAGAAATAATCCAGAACCTTATAATCAAGTTTCGAGTAGTCTGCTTTAGGCACATTAGGTGTAACCACCACTGTCTCCCCCACTTTCTTCTGCATCCACTCGGCATAGTTTTGCATGCATACCGACACTCCGTCCATCACAGGAGGGAAGCAGTCGCAGAACAGGCCCACATTGGCCTTTTCAATACTGAACAGAGAAGAAAGGCCCATAGACTATTTACATATAGTGATTATAGTTACCACACCGCAGAACTGAAGCGCCGCCAATACAATAAGGACAAGCACAACGGCCGCCAGTATCCATTTCCAGGCACAGGATTTCTGTTTGTCAGGATCGAATATTTTGAGCTTCGGATACTTGGCCACAGTCGTGAGTTTGGCTCCGAATACGATATTGACAAGCACCTTGGAGTTGATGGCCCAACCATTGGCATTAAGCACCGGGCCGAGATTACGCTTGCGAAGCTTGCTCCATGCGATAAAGCATGAAGGTCCGGAAATCACCAGCATCAGCACAAACACAATCAGCAGGAGCTGGAGCGGAGGCGTAGTCTTGATACCGGTGACAATGCTGGTAAGGAAAGACCCTATATAGCCCAATGCCATACCTAAGGCAGCAAAAATACCGGCAAACTTGGCAATATCGAACGCCTGCGTCTTAGGAGCACCTTCAGATGGTGCGGCAGCCGGAGCAGAAGAAGCGGTCTGGAGAGCCTTGGCCTGCATATCGGACATGATTTTGGCATCCTTGTCCGCAGCAGACTTGTTTATAAGCCCGACACAGAAATCCCAGAACTTACGGTAAGGTGCCCAGAAAGCTTGCTTGATACTTACCGGATTATCCACAATCTTGGTGACGGTTGCATCCCAGTCGCGGCCTTCGCAGTCGAAGAACACTCCATTCTTGCCAGGCCTGAGGTCAGCCGTGTCGCCGTCTGTCATTACCGCCACTATATCCAGCGCCCGGCCGAGGACCTTGGACACACACTTGCAGTATATCAGAAACATACCGCTCAACTTGGCCATATCCGCATGCTGTCCCATATCAGATACTCTGATGCAGAGGTCGCAGCAGCGCTGGTCAATATACAGTCTGCCGGCTTCAAATACAGCCCTTCTCTCCTGACGCTTCTTATAGAAATCGTTGAAAATCAGATAATTGTCAAGAAGATGCGCAAAATCCCTATAGAAAAGCATAAGTTTCTTGACGTCATCTATGGAATTGGACTCCTGCTCAAGAGCCTTATCCTTGGATATGAGCTCCAGAAGGACCTGCTTCTTGTCGGAAGCCAGCACAGCCTTCACTTCATCTATGCCAAGAGCCTCCACCTGCTTGCCCTTTTTGCTTCCCATCCACGCAGAATAAGCTCCAAATGAAGCCATCACAGCATTCCATTCAGCTTCGGTCATACCGTCAGAAGAGGCAAATGCGCTCTTCGGAATCAATGCCCTGAACTTGTCAAATGCTCCCTGCCAGGCGGGATTAAGCCTGAAAAACGGCAGAATTCCGGAAACATCCGGCTTTGCAACAGGATAGGATGCTATGTCATCTATCTTCTCCACAGACACAGCCACTGCAGAAGCCGCAGCAGGATCGTAAGCAATGAGCTTGCACCTCGTGAAATAATCCTCGACCTTATCCTTTATGATTAGGCTCGCGGCATAAGCATCAGCAGTATTCCCTCCATAAGGAAGAACAGCAGCATCCGTTTCAGCCTTTTCCCTCCATGAAGCGTAGTCTGCACATGCAGCATAGAATGTCTCCACAAGTTCCGCATTCACCCCGGCTTCCCCGCTTTTGTCAACCACGGAGCCCATCGAGGCCATGCAATCTTCCACCACTTTCCTTGCCTGAGCATCATCGGCAGCCGTAGCCGGAACAATGACACCGTCTCCGTTGAATACCGTATTCTTGAATATCGCCACACTGTCGGAGGCATCAGCCACCGAAATCTCATTCTTCTCTACCCCAAGATTCTTTAAAATACGTACTGCGGAATCATGCAGCCGCGCTCCTTCCGGAGTAGAACAATCAATATTGTCAATCGAAAGAACATCGTCCCCTTTGAGAATCGTCTCCTTGTCCTTAATCACCGAGCAGAGCCAGCGCGACGCCTCCACCACTTCATGGACTTTTATTTTTCCGTCCTTGTCCGTATCCATAAGGTCAAGCATAGCCTTGTCCATCTGCAGATCGGACACCGGACAACTCAATACAGTCCAATATTTCTGGTCAAGCTCTCCAAGATGCGCGAGATCTTCACCACTGGCAATTTTCACTCTTATCACTCCACCAAGAGAGCAATAATTCCATTCGTGGGATTCTTTATTCATGTTGTAAAACTAATCTATGTAGATGTATAAATGTCTGTCTTCATTTATGACTCCGCTGAAATCATACTTGTCCGCAGGCACTACGATTTTTCCGTTCATATCCATAATACCCGTTTTCTGTCCGTTGGAAATCGCATACAAGCCTGTTCCTTTCAACGGAGATATCACACTATAGCCGTATTCCACCGCCATAGTGCCGTCCGCTCTCAGCAACCCTGCTTCCGCACTGTCGTTGTCATACACGACAGCCCTTTCATTGGCATCCATAGAAGTACCTACAAATGTCCATGCAGGTTTGATCGCCCAATTACCTTTTTTGTCGATAAAGCCCCAATGCCGGGAATCGCAGGCTGCAGCGAAATCCCCATCACCGAACGGATACGCTTCCGTAAACGTTCCCTCGATTTCAACTCTGCCGTCACGGTTATACCATATCGCTTTGGAACCAACGGACGAACCGGCTCCGCGACTCTGGGCAAGAAACATTTCCCCGTCCCGAACGATATCTTCAAACATCGCCGGCACTATTTCCTTCCCGGTCCTGTCAACCACGCCATATCCACTGTCCTTCAATACTATAAACCTGTCATCACAAAGGGCATCCACATAGCTGCCAACATCCACCCACTGAAGTTGTCCCACGGATTTATAAACCGGAGCCAGAACAAAGTCCCCATCAAGAGACATCACCCCCTGGCCATCAGCACCAGGCATGACGATACGTCCGTCCACCACAAAATTGCCTCCATGTCCCTTGCCGTCAAACAATTCTTTTCCGGAGGTATCAACCACTTTAGTGTGACCGTCTTGAGTATAAATCACGGATTTTCCATCATAGAACGTATTTACCATCACCGCTTCAGGGGCGTAGAACACCTTGTTCCCCTTACGATCGACCGCTATGATTTCGTCATCGAAAGACCGCACCCACGCCCTTCCGTCAGAAAAAAGCGTAGCATCCTTATAAAGGGCATCAATGATTCTCCGGCCCGATTTGTCAATAAAGAAACATGCTCCGGAATTATCCCGCGCAACTGCTACTCCGTCGTGAAAATCAGACACATAAGCGAAAGACGCATCACTGAGGGACACTCCACTTTCCGGATTGACAAGATAGAACTCCTGCTGAAAACGAAACCCGTCCCAGGCAGAATCCGGAATCTCTCCATCGGCATTCTCCGCAGGATACACTGTCCGGTCTACGCCAAGACAAAGCACATCCGAGTCATAGTTAAACTCGACCTTACGATAACTGCGCGTACAGGACGACAAGCACATCATCGCCAACGCGACACAAGTCACAATAGTTACTCTCATAGCAAGAAAGACAATACCTTTGACAAGATAGGGATTTTTTAGGAATTATAGACACCTCAGGCAGGCAAACACTTAGGAATCATGATTATAAAAAATTCGGTCTCCTTCCATAAGGACAGTATCCCCACGCGGAATGATGTTCTCTTGTCCGCGCTGGATAAGCAATATCTGCCCCGTACCCACGGCATATTCCTTTATGGTCTTGCCGATGTTCCTGCTGCCCTTGGAAACGGTTTTCTCCGAAAGACGCATACTGTGCTTCCCGACGCATGCCTGTGAGCATACGATGAGTTTATCCCCAGCATTGAATACCGTATCCCCGTTCGGAACGGTGTCGGTCCCATCCGGAGCTATACACTTACAGATAAGAATATCGACAGGCAGCGCCACATCCTTTACCTTTTTGCCGTCCCACCGGGAAGGTACGGAGACCTCGCTGAAAATCAACTCCGTCTCCTCGGAGAAGTCACTGAATGTCTTCATGACATCCGCATCCTTGTCTATCATGTCGAGCTTACGTGCCATAAACGGTATAAAATAACCTTGCAGGGATATTGAAAGAAGCACGATGCAGAACACAATATTCAATATGTCATTCTGGACAACCCCGTCACTTACTGTCGCAAAGATGGCGAATACGATAGAAGAAGCCCCGCGCAGCCCCACGAATGACACAAGCGCTTTCTGCTTCATCATAAACTTTCTGAAAGGCATCAATATCAGGTACACGGAACATGGTCTTGCAAACAAAAGGATAAAGAAGAATATGAGCACGGCAGGCAGAAGAACCTTGACCATAAGCGCAGGACGTGCAAGAAGTCCCAGAAGGAAGAACACAAGTACCTGCATAAGACCGGTAAGTCCGTCAAAGAAACCCACCATGTTCTTTTTACCCTTGAAAGTACAGTTGCCGAGCATCATTCCCACAATGTAGGTACTGAGGTAGCCGTTGCCTCCCACCAGAGAAGGGACAGCATACGAGAACAATGCCACAGCAAATACAAAAAGCGAATCGAACCCCGATGTAGGGAAGTTGAGCCGTTTGATAGCATAAATGCTTATTTTGGCTATGAGCCAGCCGAATCCGGCACCGAAAACAAGCTGCGCAAACAACATCCATGCGATACTTCCCCCGGAAGCACTTCCATTGAGAAGAGAAATCATCAGCACGGTCAACATATAAGAGAACGGATCGTTGGAACCGCTCTCCACCTCAAGCATCGGAGCGGTATTGTTCTTCAGACCCAGTTTCTTGGCTCTGAGAATGGAGAATACCGACGCCGCGTCCGTAGAACTGATTACAGAACCCATAAGGAAACTCTCCACCCAACCCCATGAAAGCACGAAACGGCAGAACAGGCCCGTCAGTCCGGCCGTCATCACTACTCCAAGGCTTGCGAGCAGGGCGGACGGCAGAATTACAGGCTTGGCGGATTCCCACCGGGTTCCGAAACCTCCATAGAACATTATGAATATCAATGCTACCGTACATATATTCTCCGCAAAGGAATAATTGTCAAATTTGATAGGGACAAGTCCGTTGTTGCCAAAGAATATACCAAGAAGTATGAAGGCCAGAAGCACTGGCATTCCAATCTTGTCCGATGCATTGTTCAGAATGATGCAGGTGACCACAATCACCGCTATAAGGCAGAGAAGAAGGTTCATAAGCTACATTTTATTCAAAGCTGCATTAAAGCAGTCGTCAATATCAAGGAACAGATGATAATACGCATTGTCTCCGAGTTTGGAGTAACGCCCCACAAGGGCGCGAAGCTGCGTCATGACATATTTGCGATCCACCGCCCATTCAGCGCTTGAAGGCGCGATGCCGTCCTTGCGTTTTGCGAAATCCAGGAACTTGGACTCCAGACAGGCGCCATCAAGATAACGGATAAGTTCATCGAAGTCATCTATGGCGGACAACTCGTTCTTGTGGCCGTCAAAATATGCGGACGCAAACCGCATGGCCGTCGCTTTCCTGTTGCAGGCGACATAGAATTTGCCGGCGCGGGTAGTGTCCATCGGAACGAAGACATCCGGAATGATACCGCCCTTTTCAAGCTTCATACTGTCAGCTACAACCATCTCACCCCCATTATAGCGTTTGAGGACTTCGTAGTTGTAATCATCCGTATAAGGCTTCTGGATACATCTCCCGGAAGGAGTGTGGAACCGTGCCACGGTAATCCGCATTCCGGATCCGTCACTGAAATAGAACGGCTCCTGCACAAGTCCCTTCCCGAACGATCTCCTGCCCACCACCATAGCCCTGCCGTTATCCTGCATAGCTCCGGCGAAAATCTCGCTTGACGAGGCTGTATTCTCATCTATAAGCAGCGACAGGCCAACTTCCTTAAGAGGTCCCCTGCCGTCAGCCTTATAGTCCTCACGCTTTCTGTGAAGACCTTCTATATATACAATAACAGAATCTTTCGGGAGGAAGAGATTGGAAAGAATCAGCGCCTGATCCAGAAAACCGCCGGTATTGTCGCGCAAATCCACGATAAGGTCCCTCATTCCGGAATCCAACAAATCAGCCGCAGCCGTAATGAACTCCTGTCCCGTAGTGCGGGAGAATTTGGAAAGCCTTATATATCCTACGGTATCCCTTACCATGAAGGCAGCATCCACAGAATGCGTAGGAATCTTCCCTCTCGTAATCTCAAACGGGATAGTCTCCTTGTCTCGCTTTACGAGCACGTTCACCTTGCTTCCAGCCTTTCCCTTCATTCTTCGCACCATGCTGTCCTGAGGGAACTTGACACCGGCTATGCAGGTGGTGTCCACTTTAAGCAGTCTGTCGCCAGGCTTCAGTCCCACTTTCTCGGATGGACCACCGGGAATCACTTCCAACACTATTGCCGTATCGTTGGGAACATTGAACTGGATTCCGATACCGTCAAAATTGCCGGCAAGATCCTCCTCATGGGCGTCGAGAGACTTGGGAACCATATAAATCGAGTGCGGGTCCAATGCCTGAAGAGCAGCCTCCGCCACAATGTCAGTCACTTTCTTATGATCCACCGAGTCCACATAATTCTCATCTATACTCCTGAGTATCAGATTGACTTTCTGCCAGTCCATGTCCCTGACGCGAATTTTGGACGGCCTTGCCCACAACTGCACGACAAGAGTGAGCAGCACGCCTATAATCACGCCAAATACAGCGGTCAATATGGAGCTTTTCTTCATGACAGTCTACACTTTTTCTACCGTTATTCCCGCTCTCTTGAGAAGGTCCACACCATCCGTAAGGCGGTACTCATCCTTATATACCACACGGGTTATACCGGCCTGGATAATCAACTTGGCACATTCAATGCACGGCGAAGCCGTCACATAGAGGGTAGAGCCCTCGGAACTGTTACCCGACTTGGCTACCTTCGAAATGGCATTGGCTTCCGCATGCAGCACATACGGCTTGGTGACACCGTTCTCATCTTCGCATATATTCTCAAATCCGGAAGGCGTACCGTTGTATCCGTCGGAGATTATCATCCTGTCCTTGACAATCAGCGCTCCGACCTGACGACGCTTGCAATATGAGTTCTGCGCCCATATTTCCGCCATCTTCAAATATTTATCATCGAACTTATTCATGGTCTCTCTGATACAGATATCGTTTGATGCTCTTCTTTGGAGTACGTTCAAAATCTTCCGGGAGGAACTCTATCTTGCGTATCTGGGCATAATTCGGAAGAAGCTTGTTGATTTCCGGAAGTCCCGCCGCAATACGCTCCTCGAGCTGCTCTCCTGTCATTCCGTCCATTTCCGCCAGATGATAATCCGGATATACAAGAGCAGTAAGTCCCACCTTGTCCTCCACCACCAGAGAATCCACGACATATGTGACATTATTGATTACCGCTTCAAGCTCCTCCGGATAAATATTCTGCCCGGAAGGACCAAGAATCATACATTTCGAGCGGCCCTTCAGATACAGATATCCGTCGGCGTCCACCACTCCGATATCTCCGGTACGGAACCACCCGTCTTTCGTAAAGACCTGTTTGGTAGCTTCCGGGTTCTTGTAATATCCAAGAAATACATTGTCCCCCTTGATCTGCACCTCCCCCGCGACTTTGCGCGGATCGGAAGAGTCTATTCTGATCTGACATCCAGGGACAGGAATACCGCATGAGCCATAACGGGCTTTCCACCATTTTTCGTAGGTTATGATCGGCGCACACTCAGTCATTCCGTATCCTACCGTGAACGGAAAATGGAGACGGCGCATGAACCGTTCCACTTCCGGGTTGAACGCCGCGCCGCCGAGGATAACCTCTTCAAAACGGCCTCCGAAAGACTCTATCATGGCATTGCGGATTTTCTTGAGAATAAACTGATCCACAATCGGAATCCGCATAAACGCCTTATTGCGGTCCACGACAGGCTTAATCTGGTTCTTGTAAACCTTCTCTATTATCAGAGGCACCGCAACGATCACATCAGGGTGTATCTCCGAGAACGCTTTCATTATCACCTTAGGACTCGGTGTACGGGTAAGGAAATGCACATGCGCCCCGATGGTCATCTCAAAGAGAAACTCGAACATCATGCCATACATGTGAGCGGAAGGCAACATGGCCACGATTTCGGATTCGCATGTCATCTGCGGCTCCGCTACCGTCCGCGCAAAGTTGATATTGCACCATAGCGCCCTGTAAGGAATCATGACACCCTTGGAAAAGCCGGATGTCCCGGACGTATAGTTAATCAGCGCAAGTTCATCCGCCTTGTCTTCATAATAATTGATATTCTCAGGCTTGAACCCTTCCGGATACAACTTGTTGAACGTCTTCTGAAGACTCCCTCTTATCTCCTCATCAAACCGGTTCCTGGCATAGATGAATTTCAGATTGTTTATCTGCACTATCACCTCAAGATCCGGCATTTCAGACTCCGAGAGTCCCTCCCAGATAACCTCGTCCACAAAAAGGACCTTAGCCTCCGAATGATTCACCAGATAGTGGATGTTCTCCGCTTTGAACTCATGCAGAATCGGCACAGGTACGGCTCCGTATGTCATGGTGGCAAGGAAACATACCGCCCAGTTGGCCTGATTGCGAGCACAAAGAGCAACTTTATCCCCCCGTTTAAGCCCGCACTGAGAGAACGCAATGTGCAGATATTCCATTCTCTCCGCCACTTCTTTATATTTGAGCGTACTGCCCTGATAATTCGACAGAGCCTCACGCTCCCAGTTGTTCTTGAAGCTATTTTCAAGAGTTTTATTTACAGATTTGAATTCCATATTTCTATACCTTTATTGTCCCAGACCATGTATCTGCCATCTGAGAACAACGAACATTTAATATTTCTTGACGGCCATTTCTCAAAGCCGTTATTTTCAAATTCACACGAATACCAGGCATCCACTGATTCTTTGTCCCCAATGGCCATCCACCCGTTGCGTACCGCAAAAAAAGAATCATCTGCCAGAGCAAACGCGGTCCCGTACAACGCCCCGGTGAATCCCCGGTACTCATTGGCGGATGAGTCCACATTGCCGGTTTTCTTTCCAATACGCAAAAGAACCACCCTGTGCGCATCAAAACCAACCGTTGCAACCTCCTTGACCGCAAGTTCCTTTTCCCACTTGAGCGGCGACTTCCCGGTAGTCCCGGCGAGATTCTTGATACGGCTTTGGTACTTTACCATCCGCACATTGGCATCCATATATTCCTCATATCCGGAACGGAACCCATCCGAAGGCACCGCCAGTGCCAGCACAAACGTCGTAGCAGGAGGCAAAACCTTTCCCACCCTGCTGTCAGCACCCGGTATAGAGTTGATAAAACGAGCATAATACACCGATTTATCCGAATAATATGGCATTACCTTGACGCCCTTGTCACAAGGAGAGAAAAAGGTCCATTCCGCAGCCTTGTTCAGAAAAGAACCGACATCGGATGGCTTGAACCTTCCTCCGAGGAAACTCCGGTCCACCAGCCTGCCGGCACCGGAATTACGCATAATTATCGTCTCATCATACAAAGAGAACGAGTCCACCGCACTCTTGAGACTCTCCAAGTCAAGTATTGACCTTCCAGCCTTTATATGCCTCTCGCTCGCCTTCAACTGAACATCCGACGGACTTATGAGAATCACTCCAGTCCCGTCAGGAAGAGCGGGAGAGTCCTGTATAAAAAGGGTGCGAAGACCCTTTCGGGCCGCAGTGGAAAGAACTGAGTTGAATACAGAGCCGGTGTCGGACTTGAAACGTACAGGTACAGGCGCTATCGAAAGAATCGGCACTACTTTACCGTTGAAGCACTGCGATACGGCCATTCCTGCACCACGGATGCCGGCAACTCCTATTCCATGGAATATGCTGGCCGAATCCAATATCATGCCGCTGTGCCTGCATTCCGCCGCATACCCTACACAAATCGCATCTGAGGGAACGGTGGAAAGAACGGTCATGCAACGTTCCCTGTCAGACTGTTTCACGCCTCCTCCTCCGGAGGCGCAGCCCCCCGTAATGAAGTACGCAAGTATAATTGACAAGGCAAATAATCTTCGCATAAGGTACAAAGATAAGAAAATTGACATAGTTTTTTATGTTTTTCCGCAGAAAGTAAGTAACTTTGTATGTTTAATCAGAGTATGCAAGACATTAGGAACATAGCAATTATCGCCCATGTCGACCACGGCAAAACAACGCTCGTGGACAGGATGATTTATCAGGCAAACCTTGTTCGCCAGCCTGAGAATTTGGGGCAGCTGATACTTGACAACAATGATCTCGAGCGTGAAAGAGGTATAACCATTCTCGCCAAGAACGTATCAGTGATTTATAAAGGCGTCAAAATCAACATTATAGACACTCCGGGCCATAGCGACTTCGGAGGAGAAGTGGAGCGTGTGCTCAATATGGCGGACGGCGTCCTGCTTCTGGCAGACGCATTCGAGGGATGTATGCCTCAGACCAGGTTCGTGCTTCAGAAGGCCCTTCAGATGGGCAAGAAGCCGATAGTGGTCATCAACAAGGTAGACAAGCCGAACTGTCGCCCGGAGGAAGTTCAGGAAGAAGTCTTCGACCTTATGTGCAACCTCAACGCCACGGACGACCAGCTTGACTTCACCACCATCTACGGTTCGGCAAAGCAGGGCTGGATGTCAAAGGACTGGAGACAGCCCACATCAGATATCACCCCTCTTCTGGATACGATTCTGGAGGTGATTCCGGCACCTAAAGTGACGGAAGGCACTCCTCAGCTTCTGATATCTTCGCTTGAGTATTCCCCTTATGTGGGACGTATCGCTGTCGGCAAGATTACAAGAGGCTCCCTCAAGACGGGTCAGAACGTCAGTCTGTGCAAGCGATATGACGTGATTCAGAAGCAGAAAATCAAGCAGCTGATGGTTTTTGAAGGTCTTGGCAAAACCAATGTTGACGAAGTCCACTGCGGAGACATTTGCGCCGTAGTAGGATTGGACGGATTCGAGATTGGAGATACGATAGCGGACTTTGAGAATCCCGAGGCTCTGGAGCCGATTGCAGTCGACGAGCCTACGATGAGCATGCTCTTCACCATCAACAACTCCCCTTTCTTCGGGAAAGACGGCAAGTTCGTCACCTCAAGGCACATCAAAGAGCGTCTGGAGAAAGAACTTGAGAAAAACCTCGCACTTCGCGTGAAGCCGGGCCTTACCGCAGATTCATTTGTGGTTTACGGGCGCGGAGTTCTCCATCTTTCCGTGCTTATAGAGACCATGAGAAGGGAAGGTTTCGAGCTTCAGGTCGGACAGCCAAAGGTCCTCGACAAGACCATCGGAGGCCAGAGATGCGAGCCTATAGAAGAGCTTTCCATCGAAGTGCCGGAAGAGTTCGTGGGAGCGGCAATCGAGATATCCACACGCCGGAAGGGCGCGCTTATACACATGGAACCGCGCGGAGACCGCACGCTTCTGGAATTTGAAATCCCTACGCGAGGCCTCATGGGACTCCGTTCCAACCTCTTGACCGCCAGTCAGGGAGAGGCCATTGTCGCACATCGTTTCAAAGAGTATCAGCCATTCAAGGGAGAGATTGAAAGGCGAAGCAACGGCTCTCTTGTCTCACTTGAGACAGGACAGGCCATCGCCTATTCAATGAACAAACTGCTCGACAGGGGCCGGTTCTTCGTTGAGCCGGGAGAGGACATCTATGCAGGACAGGTTGTGGGAGAACACACCAGAGAGAGAGATTTGAACATCAACATCTGCAAGACCAAGAAGCTCACCAACGTACGCGCCGCCGGATCCGACGAGAAGATTATACTCCCTCCTGCCATCAAGTTCTCCCTCGAGGAAGCGCTTGAATACATCCAGGAAGACGAGTTGGTAGAAGTTACGCCGCATCACATGCGCATACGCAAAATTCTTCTTGACCCGCTTGCAAGGAAAAGAAGCGGCGACAACGAAGATTAAGTCCTTTTTAAAGGATTACCAAGATATTGACAATAGTAAAAATTATTTGTAACTTTGCAGCCCTTTGTAGTTAAACTTGTTGGATTGGCCAAGGGCCCCGTCCAGATGGATTGGACTGTAGGTCAGGAGTTCTTTGAAGAGTTCGGCAATGCCGACATCCTGAAGGCTGATGTGAAAGTCACAGCCATTCTGCGCAATCACGGCATCACAGTGGATGTGAGCTGCGATATTGAGGGCAGCGTGACCGTGGCTTGTGACAGATGTCTTGAGGAGTTGGTCATTCCCGTCGAGGCTTCATTCGAAGAGACCTATACGCCGGAAAGTGACGAATTGGACATAAGTCAGGAAGTATATGATTATGTATGTATCTCCCTGCCTATCCAGAAAGTTCACAAGGACGGCGAATGCAACAGCGACACTACCAGGTTTTTAAGTAAATAAATATTAAAATAATAGTAAAATGGCACATCCGAAACACAAACTTTCAAAGCAGCGCAGGGACAAGCGTCGTACTCACGATTTCGCACCGGTTCCTACTCTCGCTACTTGCCCTAACTGCGGAGCTACCGTGATGTATCATCGCGTATGCCCTGAGTGCGGCTACTACAGAGGACGTCAGATCATCGTCAAGAACGCTGAATAGACTCTTTTCGGGACTTTTGTCCCGATTGTCCCCTACACACGGCCAAACGCCGATTGTGGGGTGTGATGGTCTCTTAGTTCAACGGATAGAACGAAGGTTTCCTAAACCTTAAATACAGGTTCGATTCCTGTAGAGACTACGATGGCGACCGGATTATCCGGCCGCCATTATTGATTGGAGTTCATTTTGCTCCACCCTCAGAGTATGGATACTGTTGCAAGAGAAAAGAAAATAAGGAACGTGACCCTATGGGGAGCACTTGTCAATCTTGTGCTTACCGGATTCAAGCTTCTGGCGGGAATATTGGGACACAGTGCCGCCATGCTGGCAGACGGACTGCATTCCCTGTCCGATCTTCTAAGTGACGCAGTGGTTCTGATCTTCACACACATATCCTCAAAAGGAGAAGACAGGGACCATTCGTTCGGGCACGGAAAGTTCGAAACATTTGCAACTCTTATAGTCAGCATCATGCTTATAGTTGTAGGCGCGGGACTGATGAAGAGCGGAGTGAGATCCATCATCAACATCCTGCACGGAGAAGTCCTCCCAAGCCCGGGATACATAGCACTCGCCGCTGCGGCAATTTCCATCATATCCAAAGAAATATTGTTCAGAGTTACAGCAAAGGTGGGACACAATGTGGAAAGCCCGATAGTCATTGCCAACGCCTGGCATCACCGCAGCGACGCCATGTCCTCAGTAGGGTCTCTGATAGGTATAGCGGGAGCAATGCTGCTCGGCAGCAAATGGACGATACTCGACCCTCTGGCATCATGCTGCATAAGCGTGGCCATAATAGTGGTTGCCATAAAAATGGGGCTCCCAAGCATATCCGAACTCCTTGAGGCATCTTTGCCGGAAGATGTGGAAAACAACATACGCGACACGGCAACCTCAGTGCCGGGCGTCAGGAACATACACGAACTCAAGACAAGGCGCAACGGCATGTCATACATCATCGATGCGCACATTCTCGTGGATCCTACCATTTCAGTGGTGGAATCCCACGACATAGCCTCCAGAGTTGAAGAAGCCCTCACATTAAAGTTCGGGACAGAAACTCAGATCAATATACACGTCGAACCCGACATGCGGACAAACAAATAGGCTGATTGCCCCAAAAGACAACCAGCCTGAAGTGCGCGGGATGAGAGTCGAACTCACACGTCGCAATTGACACTAGCTCCTGAAACTAGCGCGTCTACCATTTCGCCACCCGCGCAGTCCATTACGAAATAGGCTGCAAAGATACCAAAAGAAATCTAAAAAACAAAGGTCAGGGACAACAACACATCAGCAGGAAGGAAGAAAAACTTTCCACCTCCGTCAATTCTCTTCCCGCACGACGGACAGGCATAAGTAGTGAAACTGTCATACCCGCTCCACAGCCCCAGTCCCATGTCAAAATTAAGCCACGGCGCAATCATATAAGTGTACCCGCCCCCAACCAGGCCGCCAAAACGGTCTCCTTCCCGGGTTTCGGGAGATATTATACCACCGCTATTGTATTCCTGATACCTTACCGCAGCGGAAAGCCACCATCCCGAATAGATATGCCAGGGCCAGTAGCGCACCCCCGCACTAAGACTCCTTTGCTTGTGCTGAAGCAGTTCATCTCCCCTGCCGTAGGTGAACGGATTGTACTTTACTGCTGCGCTGAGGCTCCAATGTCTGGCCACTCCATAAGACGCCTCCACGTTAAGGGTGCCAAATTCAGCATAATCCGCAAAATTGGTAGAAAGTGCGAACTCCTGCGCCCGAAGCCCTGCCGCACAAAATGACAGCAAGGCCACAGACACAATAAAATATTTAATACTCATGATTCATGTTCTTTAGAATGGTTTCCGGACCTGCAATATATTCCTAATTATATTTCGAAAAGGCCTGGTTGATCGCTGTCTTATGCTGAGGATACATGCTCAGCATCCTTTTCTTAAGCACTTTCCGGTCCACAATGTCCGTATCAAGCGCACCGAATATCCGATATTTGTCAAGGCATTTCTCGTCAAGTAAAGTGAATATCTGCGGATGGAACCAGTAGTTCTGTCCGAAATACCTGTTGCTGCCGGGATACCGCTCATTATAGAGCGTACTCTGCATGTAATACGCCCACATCTCCCCTACTTCACAATATCCATGGTTCTCTTCCGACCCCGTACCGTACATCACCATATTCGAAGAAATGAAAGATGTTATGATATAGTCTATATACTTGTCCCAGTAGTCATTCCCAACGACCATATAGTGACTCGCATGTGAGAGTTCATGTACGGTCGTGGCATAGATGTCGGCATAGGACCTACATTCGGAAAGGCCCAGGGTGATATCCGGAAGAAACAACTTCAGGATAAACGTGTACGGTCCCAGATACTCCGCAATCTTGCTTGAATTTATCATCGCCCCCTGCTGAAGCATGACGGCACTGCTTTTTCTCAATTTCCGAAACTGCCAGATACGCAGATTTGCGGGAGGAAGCCTCATCGCCGAATCTCCGGTCTTGCACTGCTTATAATAATCATACGCAGCATTATTCACCGCGCATCTGGTAAAGAGTTTCCTATTAGAAGAACTTGTCACGTCAAGATTGAATCCGGCCGCAGGACACGACCCGAGAGAAGTATATGAAGCCGGACTCAGTATCAGGTTGAATCCTTGTGCAAATCCATATTTGTTCTTATATACGATACGGTATCTGGGCTTCCCGCTGAAGGTCTTGTCCATCTTATAGTACCCGTCTTCATCTGTATAAGTACTCGCAAACTTCACAAAGGTGTTGCAGGATACCTTCACTCCCTTTACTCCCTGAGGGGTTGCGGAGAATTGAGGATCCTCTATCGTAATCCGACCTTCAGGAGCCACGCCGGTATCGGAACCTTTGGTATCATGGGACAATATAGCCTCGTTGCCGGTAAGCCTATACGACTCGGCTTCCACAGCTCTCCAATCCACCGGACCCGCTTTGGTGCCCGATTCCAGATTCAGCACACATACATCCAGCCACTCCTTCTTTATGCCTTCGGGCAAATTGACACCTAAGGGAACAGTCGAATACTGCCACGTGATTCTGTCCTCGCCCACATCGGGATCATGATAATAGTCCCCCTCCTTTACAATCTCATAATCCAAAGGGTGATCCACGAGTTCCAGTCCAAGTTCTTCAAGCATCTTCATCTGAGTGTCGTCCTCCGGAAGAAACCGCATATAAATATCCGTCGGCTTTACATATTCGTTCACATCAATATCAGGATATAACGACTTGAATGCCGAAGAGATATTTTTTACCGAGTAAGGATTGTTGAGCTTGTCTCCCAGAACAAGCATATCGGAGGTGTCTTCCCCGATAATATCCACAATTTCCCCATCGGTAATGGGGTTAAATCCGTTACAGGCACAAAACGCAAGTAACGGCACCAATAAAGTCCAAAAGAAGTTTTTCATAATCCAAGCATTTATGTTAAGCCTCTGCAAAGTTCAGAAGACTTATCCATTTATCCTCAGATTAATCGTTTATGTTTCAAAAAAGTGTAAAAACAGCGATGGGAGCCGGCCTGAACGGACCTGACTCCCATCGTAAAAAAACCGAAATGTCAAAAACTAGAAATAATTGACGGTTTTCTGCTCAATTGCACTCACAAGGCTGTTTCCAAGACGGCTCACACCGAATCTGAAAAGATCCTTATTCAGCCACTCTTCTCCGAGGACAGAAGATACTATGTAATAGTAGCAAACAGCATCCTTATCGGTAGAAATACCACCTGCGGCCTTGAAACCGACCTTCTTGCCGGTCTTAAGGGCGAACAGCCTGATGCACTCGCACATCACGTATGCAGCGGTAGGCGTAGCATTGACAGGCACCTTGCCGGTAGATGTCTTGATAAAGTCCGCACCTGCCTCCATAGCAAGGAATGAAGCCTCAGCCATCTTGGACGGGCCGACAAGCAGACCGGTCTCAAGAATAACCTTCAGAACGACCTTGCGCCCCTGAGAAGCAGCCTCAGCGTCAATAGCCTCACGGATAGCTTTAATCTCTTCAGATGCAGCAGCCTCATCTCCGGCAAGGAAATGATTGAGTGCAAGCACGATATCCACTTCATCCGCACCATTGCGCACTGCCAGCACACACTCCTGAACTTTCACCTCAAGAAAGCTCTGAGAAGAAGGGAAGCAGCCTGCCACGGTGGTCACGTGAAGTTCCGGGCTCACCCTCATATTCTTCACCACTGACGCAAAATTAGGATACACACACACTGATGCAGGAAGCGGATATCCGGAGAATGTGTCCAATACCCCATTCGCCTTCTTTACAAGTGCTTCCACTGACTCGACAGTATCTTCCGGCTTGAGTGTCGTCAAATCCATCATGGAAAAACACTTCTTAAGAATGTCCGACGGACACTGCTCCGGCAGATTTTCTGCCACGGACTGAATTCTGGAGGCTATTTCCTCATCCCGAAGAACATAACCGTATTTATTCAACAAATCCATATCTCTTATTTTAAATCAATCGTTAATTTCTCAAACATACGGTCCGCCACAAGCACGGTATCCTTCTTCGTGGACAAGGTATCCTTCATGGTGACAGTGGAATCAATCTTCCCGAAATACTCGGTTCCGACACCCTTCTGACTGAAATCCACAAACGTATAGTCCACTTTATTGTCTTCATTCGTCTTGTCTATCTCGGCATCTCTAATTATCTGCTTGGACATTTCATCGGCCATTTTATCCAGCCTGTCTGAAACCCTTTTGGTAAGATCGACAAATTTGCCCGTTTTACCAAGATAATATTTCAAACTTGCATCATAATCCTCGAATGTGCAATGATGCTTCTTGAACACCACATCATAATAGAGACTTGAGTCAGCCTTATCCCGACAATCCCCGTGATCCCTGAGCCACTGATCTGCGATAAACATGTCCACATACAAATCTTCCATCTTCTTTTCAGACAGCACCTTGCTACGCGAGCAGGAACATATCGAAAAGGCAATGAAAAGAAACAGGAACGTGTATCTCAGAGCCTTTCCCATTCTACCTCAATTGTGCTCCGAAATCTTTCTGGAAGGTGGTCAGGAGTCTTTCCATCACGCGTTCCGTATCCTGATCGGTAAGGGTTTTGTCAGTGTCCTGAATCACGAAGCTCAAGGCATACTGTTTCTTGCCTTCCGGAATCTTGTCACCTCTGTACACGTCGAACAGGCCGACCTGCTTGAGAAGTTTTTTGGCCTGTTTGAAAGCCGCGGCGCGAAGGTCAGCATAACTTACGCTCTCGTCAAGAAGGAGAGCCAGGTCACGCCTTACAGACGGGAACTTAGGCAGTTCGGTAAATGCAACCTTATCCCGCTTTATAAGTTCGAAGAGAACCTGCCAGTTGATTTCAGCAGCAAACACCGGTTGCTTGATGCCGAACCTGCGGGCAAGCGCCGGAGAGACTGTACCCATTGATACAAGCTGAGCTCCGCTTCCAGGGAGCTTATAAGTTGTCCCCTCCGAGAAAACATCTGAAGGTGCAGCTTCCGACCAGAGCTGATAAATATCAGCACCAAAACGCTTGAGCAGCAGTTCCACATATCCCTTCAGCTGGAAGAAATTGCTCTTGCCAGGCTCGAGACGCCACGATTTTTCCGGGGTTCCGGTAATCATAAGAAGGAAGCACTGGTGCTCTTCATACCCCTCAAGAGTCTCGGATGTCTTCTCCGTCAGCCTTTTGTACACGCTGCCATACTCGAACACCCTCATGGACGAGAACTGTCGGTTGAGGTTATAAGCCACAACCTCAAGCCCGCCAGGTATAAGGCTCTGACGCATTACGTTCAAATCCTGGCTGAGCGGGTTGACAATCCTTACGCAGTTCTCCGCAGGGAAAGCCTTAAGCGAAGAATAGTAGTCCGCCTTGGTAAGGGAATTATTCATGATTTCCACAAAACCGTTAGCAGCCAAGAAATTGGAAATACTGTTACGAACAGCTTCCGGCTCCGGCTTCGGAGTGGCGTTGACCGACATCTTCATGTGCTTCGGAAGAGGTATATTGTTGTACCCATAGATACGAAGCAGTTCCTCCACCACGTCACACTCACGGCTGACATCCACCATATATGTAGGAGCGGCTACGACAGCACCCCCATCACGCCTACCAATAAACTCATAGTCAAGATACTCAAGAATTTTTTCTATGGTATCATGCCCTATCTTGCACCCCGCGAACTCTTCGATACGGTTGTAATCAAGATCTATCCGCTTACGCTCAATCGGAGAAGGATAACTCTCCCGGACTGTCCCGACAACTTCCCCGCCGGCACACTGCTGAATCAGAGTAACGGCCCTTTTGAGCGCGTAGATACAAATCTGCGGATCACATCCTCTCTCATATCTGAACGATGCGTCGGTCTGGAGGGTCTGGCTCTTGGCTGTCTTACGCACTGATGCAGGGTCAAAATATGCACTTTCCACAAATACATTGACCGTGCTCCCAGTCACACCGCTTTCCTCGCCACCCAAAACACCGGCAATGCACATAGGGCCCTCAGCATTGGCAATCACCATATCGTGTTCGCCGAGCTTGCGGTCCACACCGTCAAGAGTCCTTATAGGCTCACCCTTATGAGCGCGTCTTACTATCACCTTGCCTCCGGCAATCTTGTCCGCATCGAAGGTGTGAAGCGGCTGACCGAGCTCGAAAAGAACGAAATTGGACACGTCCACGATATTGTCCTTAGGATTGACTCCGATACTGCGAAGCCTGTCCTGAAGCCATTCCGGTGACGGTCCTACCTTTACTCCCTTTATGGTGATTCCGCAATAGTGCGGAGCTCCTGCAACATCCTGAACATCTACTTCCAATCCTTCTCCGACACCCTCTTCAAAAGAGCTCACGTCCGGACGAACCAGTTCGCAAGGGATGCCGTTGAGCTTCAGGTAAGCATACAAATCACGGGCGACGCCCCAATGGGAGGCAGCATCCACACGGTTGGCCGTAATCTCGTACTCAATCACAGCAGTGCTTTCAAGCCCCAGATACTCTTTCGCCGGAGTACCCGCTACGGCATCTGATGGAAGCACCATTATACCATCATGACTGGTTCCGATACCAAGCTCATCCTCGGCGCAAATCATACCGAAAGACTCTACGCCTCTGATCTTGGATTTCTTGATTTTGAAATCTCCCGGAAGGACCGTACCGATCCGGGCGAAAAGAACTTTCTGCCCCGCGGCTACATTCGGAGCTCCGCACACAACAACAAGAGGCTCGCCCTCTCCCGTTGAAACCTTGGTGATATGGAGGTGATCCGAATCAGGATGCGCCTCACATTCAAGCACTTCCGCCACTACAACTCCGGCAAGACCGCCGGGCACACGCTCCTCTTCTTCTACTCCGTCAACTTCAATACCTATCGATGTCATCGCCTCTGCAATCTGCTGTACGGTAAGATCACATTTCAGGTATTCCTTGAGCCAATTGTAACTGAGTTTCATATTTCTATTTTTTACTTCAAATCATCCGGAGAGAACAACTTCTCCACAAATTCGTTTTTGTCAAACACTTTCAAGTCTCCAATTCCCTCTCCCACGCCGATGAACTTCACCGGAATATGGAACTGGTCAGAGACTCCTACCACAACCCCGCCTTTTGCCGTACCGTCAAGCTTGGTAAGTACGAGCGAACTGATATCGGTAGCCCTGGAGAACTCCTTGGCCTGCTGGAAAGCATTCTGCCCGGTGGAGGCGTCCAGAATCAGCATCACGTCATGTGGGGCATCAGGAATCACCTTACGCATCACATTGCGGATTTTGGTAAGTTCGTTCATCAAATCGACACGATTGTGAAGACGTCCCGCCGTATCGACGATAACCACGTCTGCACCTCGGGAAACAGCCGCCTTCACGGTATCAAACGCTACGGAAGCAGGGTCAGAGCCCATGGACTGTTTCACAATATCCACCCCCGCTCTCTCGGCCCAGATAGTGAGCTGATCCACAGCGGCAGCCCTGAACGTATCCGCAGCACCGAGAATTACTTTCTTTCCCTGAGCCTTGAAATATGCGGCCATTTTGCCAATGGTGGTAGTCTTTCCGACTCCATTGACTCCCACGACAAGAATCACATAGGGCTTTTTCTCAAAGTCAAAAAGCTGCTCCGGCTCATCCACAAGCTTGCTTATCTCATCACGGAGAAGGGATACAAGTTCGTCTTGTGACATATACTTGTCCTTTGACACCCTTTCTTCAAGATTGTCAATAATCTTGAGTGTGGTGTCCACACCCATATCCGACTCAACCAAAGCCTCTTCGATGGCGTCAAGGGTATTGTCATCCACTCTTGACCGTCCCACCATGGCTCGTGTAATTCTCTGAAAGAAACTAATCGCCATATCGTGCAAATATACGAAATAATAACGACAAAAAAGGTCCTGATAATCAGGACCTCTCAAAATATCTTTCTACCCGGATTATTTCTTGTCCGCGAAGAATTCCTTAGCTTTATCCGCCTCTACGAGACGCTCAGAGAAGACGTATGCGCCTGTCTTAGGCGACTTCTCCATACGGATGCACTTGACCATGCTCTTGGCACCGGCCTTTGCTGCGAAGGTTGCGACTGCTTTCTTTGCCATAACTTAAACTCCTCTGAAATTATTTAATCTCACGATGAACAGTTACCTTATGAAGGTATGGGTTATACTTCTTGCGCTCAAGGCGGTCCGGAGTATTCTTCTTGTTCTTGGTAGTAATGTAACGAGACATTCCCGGAACACCGCTTGCTTTCTGCTCGGTGCACTCAAGAATGACCTGCACCCTGTTTCCTTTTGATTTCTTTGCCATAACGATAAAAATTAAACAAGGTTAATCAATCCTTTTTTCTGAGCATCGCGAAGTGTAGCCTCAAGGCCATTCTTCTCGATAATTCTCATACCCTTGCAAGAAACTTTAAGGGTGACGAACCTCTGCTCTTCCTCGCTCCAGAAACGTTTGTTCTTGAGGTTGAGAGAGAAGTCGCGCTTGGTGCGCAACTTGGAATGGGCAACATTATTGCCTTTCATTCTCTTTCTTCCGGTTACTTGACAAACTTTTGCCATAACTATTTTTTATTTTTTAATTCTTACAACGGGCTGCAAATATCGTGATAATTTTCTGATTTCCAAAATGGTAACCTATACAAATTTCAAGAATCTGCGCCATCTGATATTATTGGGAAAACTCTTTCCCTTATCTGTAGAGAGCCATATCAAGGCAGGTCTTCCGACTATGTGATCTTCAGGGACAAAGCCCCAGTATCGCGAATCGAGAGAGTTGTGCCTGTTGTCTCCCATCATAAAATAATAATCCTGCTTGAATGTATATTCTCCGTCTTTAAGCGCCTGCTGCAAATCCGAATGCTCGTAAGCAGTGATTATGCGCTCGTAAAGAGGCAGATTATCCACGGTAATCTTAACCGTAGCACCTTTGGCAGGTATCCATAGAGGGCCGAAGAAATCCCTTGTCCAGCCGGAATCTTCCGTAAAAGGAAAAATCTCACGAGATACGCTCGCCGCATCTCTTTCGAGGTTGTCTGACACATTCACCACATTCGGCAGTTCCTTTACTTTTTCAAGCATCTCGGCTGTGAGTATCATTGCCGGATATCCTGGCAACGAAGAATCAAAGTAAATTTCCGAAGGGTTGAGTCCCAGCTGCTCCACTGTCTTGGAATTGATCCGCTGACCGTTGGTCACGACCTTGTAAGACAACTGGATACCTGGTTCGACTTCCTCTTTCCGACCGTTTATCCACACCATTCCATCTTTTATCTCCAGCGTATCGCCCGGAAGTGCCACGCACCTTTTCACGTAGTGGTCCTTCTTGTCCACAGGACGTACGACATACTCCCCGAGGGAAGCCACCTTGTCCTTTCCGAGTAACCTTACCAAAGCGTGATAGTCTTCGACCGGAGCTTTTCTGAGGACCGTGTCTCCATTCGGAAACCCGAAAACGACACAATCGCCCCGTCTGACATCACGAAACCCTTTCAGCCTTCTATAATCATTCTGAATCAAAGTCGAATAAGACTCTTTTCCAAAAATCCGGTTATGCGTGAAAGGAATGGTAAGAGGAGTCTGCGGAACACGCGGACCGTAGGCCAGTTTGCTGACAAAAAGATGATCCCCGGTATAGAGGGTCCTCTCCATTGATGAGGAAGGAATTTTAAAAGCCTGGAAGAAGAAAATGTTGACGAAAGTAACGAAAATCACAGCGAATATGATGGCATCAAGCCACTCATTCCAAGCACTGTGCTTCTCCCCTTCCTTGTAACGTTTCTTCCAGAAGTTCCAATGAACCTTTTTGCTGATGAAAATGTCAAAAATGACAATCAGTCCGAAAAGCCACCAGAAGTTTCCAAGCCATATCACCCACGCTACATAGAGCAAAGCCCAAAAACCGAACTTTGTCCATCTGTTGCGGGTAAATTCCTTCAGGCTCACTTCAAACTATTTTACAGAGTTGATAATAGCTTCGAATGCCTGCGGATTGTTCATGGCGAGGTCAGCAAGAACTTTGCGGTTGAGACCGATGTTCTGTGCGTTCAACTTGCCCATGAACTGAGAATAAGACATACCGTACTGGCGTGCGGCTGCATTGATTCTCTGAATCCAGAGAGCGCGGAAATTGCGCTTCTTGGCCCTACGGTCACGGTATGCGTATGTCAAACCTTTCTCGTAGGTGTTCTTAGCTACTGTCCAAACGTTCTTTCTTGAAAGAAAATTACCGCGGGTTCTCTTAAGAATCTTCTTGCGGCGTGCCCTTGAGGCTACTGAGTTGACTGATCTTGGCATAATTCAATACTTTTAGAGAACCAACAATTCTTTAACCCTTGCAACGTCAACCTTCTCAATAAGCGCAAAATGATCAAGGTTTCTCTTGCGTTTCTTGGTCTTCTTGGTGAGGATGTGGCTGTGGTAAGCATGCTTCCTCTTGATTTTTCCCGATCCGGTAAGCGTGAAACGCTTTTTGGCACCGGAATTGGTCTTAAGCTTTGCCATTTTTTAAATAATTAAATGTTAATAAATATATGATCTCCTACTTTTTCTTGTTAGGAGCAATCATCATTGTCATGCGCTTGCCCTCAAGGACAGGCATATTCTCGGCGTGTCCCAGCTCTTCAAGCTCCACCGCAAATCTCAGCAGCTGCTTCTCGCCCTGATCCTTGAACATTATGGAGCGGCCTCTGAAGAAAATGGAGGCCTTCACCTTGGAGCCTTCCTGAAGGAACTCCTTGGCATGCTTGAGCTTGAACATAAAGTCATGCTCATCGGTATTAGGTCCGAAACGTATCTCCTTGATAACCACCTTGGAGGCGTTGGACTTCATCTCCTTGGCCTTCTTCTTGCGCTGATAGAGGAATTTCTGGTAATCGAGTATCTTACAAACCGGAGGATCAGCCTGTGCACTGATTTCCACCAGATCAAGTTCGAGCTCATCTGCCAGCTGGAGCGCTTTTGCAATAGGGTAAACACCCTGCTCCGGAATGTTGTCTCCCACAAGGCGCACCTGATGTGCAGTAATCTGCTCGTTTATGTTCAACTCATTCTCGTCGCGCTTCTGCGCCTGACGAGGGTCCGGCTTACGTCCGCCGGGCTTGAGGCCCGCAGGCCTCGGTTTGTAAGGTAATGCGATAGTATTATCCTCCCTAATTTTTAAGTTCCTCAGCAACAGCTGATTTTATATAGTTCACAAACTGCTCCGCAGTCATTGAGCCCTGATCCACGCCCTCTCTACGAACGGAAACAGTGCCCTCTGCAAGCTCTTTCTCACCGACAATCGCGATAAGAGGCACTCTGAGCAGCGAAATTTCGCGTATGCGCTTGCCAAGTGTCTCATTACGAGAATCAATGGAGGCGCGAATTTCGGAATTTTTCAGCAAATCACAAATTTTTTCTGCATAATCCGCATATTTTTCGCTGATTGGCAGAATCTTGACCTGATCCGGAGAGAGCCATATAGGCAAGTGTCCGGCTGTATGCTCGAGAACCACGGCCGTAAATCTCTCAATGGATCCGAACGGAGCCCTATGAATCATGACCGGCCTGCGCTTCGAGCCATCAGCGTCCACATATTCAAGCTGGAACCTCTCAGGAAGGTTGTAATCCACCTGAATCGTACCAAGCTGCCACTGACGGCCAATGGCATCCTTGACCATAAAGTCAAGTTTCGGACCATAGAAAGCAGCCTCGCCCAATTCCACAACAGTCTTGAGTCCCTTGTTCTTTGCGGCCAGCATAATAGCTTTCTCCGCCTTCTCCCAATTCTCGTCAGAGCCGATATATTTTGTCTTGTTGGCAGGATCACGAAGTGAAATCTGAGCCATATATTCGGTCAGATTCAAGGTCTTGAATACATAGAGAATAAGATCGATTACCTTCTCGAATTCCTCCTGAAGCTGATCCGGACGGCAGAAAAGATGAGCGTCATCCTGGGTAAAACCGCGAACACGTGTCAATCCGTGAAGCTCTCCGCTCTGCTCATAACGATATACGGTACCAAACTCGGCAAAACGCAGAGGCAGGTCGCGATAAGAACGAGGAGAACTGCGGTAAATCTCACAGTGATGAGGACAGTTCATCGGCTTGAGCATGTACTCCTCTCCCTCCTGCGGGGTTTTTATGAGCTGGAACGAATCTTTCCCGTATTTGGCGAGGTGTCCGGAAGTCACATAAAGGTCTTTGTTCCCGATATGCGGTGTCACTACCGGAAGATATCCAAGTTCGCCCTGCTTCTTACGAAGGAAGTTCTCAAGGATATTACGCATAACGGCTCCACGCGGCAACCACAACGGCAGTCCGAGTCCGACACGGCTTGAAAAGGTAAACAGTTCCATTTCCTTTCCAAGCTTTCTGTGATCGCGCTTCTTGGCCTCCTCCAACATGGCAAGATACTCGTCAAGCATGCTTTTCTTAGGGAAAGTCACTCCGTATATACGAGTCAGCTGCTCCCGCTCCTGATCTCCTTTCCAGTATGCACCTGCAATGGAAGTAAGCTTGACAGCCTTGATGTCATCCACATGCTTGATGTGAGGACCGCGGCAGAGATCCGTAAACCCACCATTCTTGTAGAAAGTAATGGTACCGTCTTCCAGATCCTGTATAAGCTCACATTTGTACTTGTCACCTTTCTGGGTGAAATACTTCAAAGCATCCGCCTTAGATACTTCCTGACGCTCAAAAGTCTCTTTTGACTTGGCGAGTTCAAGCATCTTCTTCTCGACATTACGCAAATCTGCATCAGAAATCTGCCTGTCTCCGAAATCCACATCGTAATAGAAACCGGTCTCAACTGCCGGCCCGACACCGAACTTGACACCTGGATACAACGCTTCAAGCGCCTCAGCCATAAGGTGGGCGGATGAATGCCAAAATATTTTCTTGGTCTCGGCATCATCCCAAGGCCTGATAGTTCCGTCTGTTATAGCAATCGTCTGCATACTGTTAATATTTTAAGCTTACAAAGATACTAATAATTTCAGACATATTTTATAATTGGCACATTTTTACTACTTTTGCAATACTATAACACAATGTAGGAAATGAACGACAAGAACTCATTTTGGAATCAGGCAGCCAAGGCCGGACTCGTTCTCGGCGGTGTATCCGCCCTGTATCTCATGGTTACATACCTTTTGGGACTCATCAACTCTTCCGGATTCGTAAAAATACTTCTATCCGTAGTAGGAGCCCTGTTGTGGGCTGCCAAATTTGCCGCTTGCGTCTATCTTATGAAAATGTTCATTCAGAAGTTCGCAAACGGCCAGCCGGAAGAGAGCGACGGACGCAGGCATTCCGCCTTTTCCTACGGAGCTCTGGTCTCTTTTCTGTCAGCGCTGATTTATTCCGCCGTTTATCTCGCATATAACACCTATATTGTCCCGGAGATATTCGATCAATTGATGGAGTCGTATCGCACCATGCCGATAATGACATCCGAGACATTGGAGACGATAGAGCAGATAATGCCTAAAATGCCGACTATAATGTTCTTCTCCAACTTGATTTACTGCACATTGTTCGGAATAATCGTAACGGCTTTCGTATCCAAGAATACAAAATCATCCAACCCTTTCAAAAACTGATATGGACATTTCCATAATCGTTCCTTCGTTCAACGAAAGGGAATCGCTCCCGGAGTTGTGCGGCCGCATCAGTAATGTGATGCAGCAGAACCGTTATTCTTACGAGCTTATAATAGTGGATGACGGCAGCACCGACAACTCCTGGGATTGTATAACTGACCTTGCAAAAGAGAACAGCGCCATACACGGCATCAGGTTCAGACGAAACTACGGCAAGTCCGGAGCCCTATACTGCGGATTCAAGAAAGCTCAGGGCGACGTGGTCATCACCATGGACGCCGACCTGCAGGACTTTCCTGAAGAGATTCCGGCTTTGTTCAGAATGATTACGGAAGAAGGATATGACCTCGTCTCGGGCTGGAAGCAGCACAGACAAGACAACGCCCTCACAAAGAATCTCCCGTCCAAGCTGTACAACGCCACAGCCAGACGCATAACCGGCATCAAGCTCCACGACATGAACTGTGGACTGAAAGCCTACCGGCAGGAGGTTGTCAAGAATATAGAGGTCTATGGAGAGATGCACAGGTACATCCCTTACCTCGCCAAAAACGCAGGATTCACGAAGATCGGCGAGAAACAGGTCCAACACACAAAGCGCAAATACGGCAAAAGCAAGTTCGGTATAGAGAGATTCATAAACGGCTTTCTGGACCTGCAGTCACTATGGTTTCTAAGCACATTCGGAAAGAAACCTATGCACTTCTTCGGATATAGCGGATTGCTGATGTTCTTCATAGGATTTGTCATGACAGTGTGGATTATCGTCGCCAAGCTTGTCCATCAGGCGCAGGGCGTGCGTTTCCGCCCGGTAACGGACCAGCCGCTCTTTTATCTTGCCTTGCTTGCCGTCATCCTGGGCGTCATGCTCTTCCTTGCAGGATTCCTTGGCGAGATGATAGCCAGGTCTTCAGGAGAGCGAAACCAGTACAACATCAAAGAAGAATTTTAGGGTGTCCTCCCCATCCCACGCGGACAGCACATAACCCTAAAAATTATGGTCGACCGGAAATCCGGCCGACCATAATTTTACAGTACATCCGTTCTACTAATCCCAACCAGGGTTCTGAACGATATTCTTGTTGATCTGTGTTTCTGCAAACGGGAATGGGAAGAGCTCGTTCTTGCCGGACTTGAATCCAACCTTGTCTCCGTAAGTCTTCTCGCACCAGTTGGCATCAGCCTCCTCGATATATCCTCTGTGCTTAGCCTCGCCCTTGGTGAACAAAGCGTCGCAGTATGAAGGATAGTACTTACCGTTATCCTTAAGCTCTTTCTCTGCATCACCCCAGCGGATAAGATCCTGAAGACGGGTGCACTCAAGCCAGCACTCAAGATACTTCTCGGTCTTAACATCTGCCATAGTACATGAAGTACTCTTGTGCAAAGACTGGGCGCGATCCTGAATTCTACGAAGGGCCTTAAGACCGCTTCCGTCCGGATCACCTTCCATAGCGCAAGCCTCAGCATACATGAGAAGAACCTCAGGGAGTCTCATGATAGGGAAGTTGTACATTCTCTGGTTGCTTGGGTTAAGGTCAGAAGGACGATAATTCCTCTTCCACATGAACCAACCGCAGTGTCCGTAGAGACCGTCACCGGCATAGATACCTCTTGCGGTGTCTTTCTCCTTGAGTTCTTTTGTAGTAGCCGTAGCATCGCTGAGGTATGGCATTTCGTAAAGAACCTCATCATAGCTCTTCACCCAAGCCTTGCGGCGAGCTGAGTTGATACCATCGTTTGCAAGAAGAGTTTCGATGAACTTCCTGGTAGGATTGACCTCACCCCAACCGTTATTTACAACCTGAGAACCCATACCGTTGACAGGACGCATCTTGTCCATACGCCAGTTCCAAAGGATAGCCTGGTTACGTCCGGCTCTGTCGTAGAAACTAGGAACGTCTGAAGCCCATACGAGGTTGAACTCGAAAATAGACTCGCTGCATCCGTCACCTTCAAGGTGGAACAGATCAACCATGTGGTCTGAAGGCACGAGTTCGTATTTGTCTCTTGCATCAACGATAGGCTTGAGAGCTTCTCTTGCTCCCTTCCAGTCTTTCAGAGAAAGAAGAGCTTTTCCCTTGATACCCTGAGCAAATGCCTTTGTAACCTTAACGGCACCGTTCTTGTCATTGACACTCTCGCGCTCATCGAGAACAGGCATTGCAAGATCACACTCATTTGCAACCCACTTGAGCACCTGAGCCTGGCTCTCTGAGTTGGCAGGCTTCTCAGTGGATGGGATCACATGATCAATGATAGGAGGAGTTCCCCATCCGAGAGCAAGCATAAGGTGGGCATGTGCACGAAGAATTCTTGCCTCGGCAACACACTTTTTCTTGATAGGAGAATCAGCCTTCTCGCCATCGAAATTGTCAATCACAAGATTGGCAGCATAGATGGCCACATAATAAGACTGGTATGCAGCCGTCACATTGCCATTGTTGTTATCAAAGCGGAAAGAGTTCATTTCCTGCTGCGGAACATTGTCCGATGCGTTGTTACCCGCTGCATAAATATCATCTGAAGGATAACTCCAGACTGCAAGGTGCGGTGAGTCGTTCCAACCGATAGTGTTGTTGAAAACATAGAAGCAAGATGCCCTTGAATATGCAGCAGTCAAGGCTGACTGGGCATCCTCATCAGTTTTATAAAAGTCATCAATGGAAACCACGCCTTTCTGAGGAATGTCAAGAAGCCCTTCACATCCTACAAGCGACAGAGTCGCGGCAGCCCCTGCGAGATATAATAATATTTTTTTCATGCTGATTCTTGTTTAGAATGAAAGATTGACACCGAAAATGACCTGTTTTGCAGTTGGATATGTTCCCATATCGATACCGCTTGAGTTTCCGCCAGAAGTGGTAACTTCCGGATCAAGTCCTATATACTTGGAGAAAGTGAAGAAGTTGTCAAGAGAAGCGAATACGCGGCAACTCTCCAGGCTGACCTTCTTGAGAAGGTTCTTAGGGAGATTGTAGCCAAGCTGAATCTGCTTGATCTTGAAATATGAGCCGTCAAACACTGTGAGTGTAGAGCTGAATGCCTCCTGAGTCCACTTGTTGGCAGCAGGGAACTTGGCCTTGCTGTTGTCCTGTCCTTCTTTCCAGGAATTCTTCCAATAGTAGCTGTATGTGTTGCAGGACGGACGGTCAGTACGGAAAGATGTAGGGAAGATTTCATTTCCGGCAACACCGGTTCCGAAGATGGTGAGATCAAAATTCTTCCAATTGAGGTTAACGGTAAGACCGTAGGTAAGATCAGGAATACCGCAACCGATATTTGTACGGTCATTGTCGTTGATCACACCGTCTTTGTTGACATCTTCATAAATGGCGTTTCCTTCACTGTCAATACCAGTTGCCTTGAATCCAAGGAGATACCATATCGGGTAACCTTCCTCGAAGGTGGTGGTAAGCTTGGTTCCCTGTGGGGTACGGCCGTTTATACGGTCGATTGTAGGGTCAAGATAGGTAACCTTGTTCTTGAGGGTGGCGAGGTTTCCGGATACAGCATAGCTGAAATCTCCAATCTGGTCTTTCCAAGAAAGTTCCATCTCGAAACCGCTGTTGCGGATAGCACCTGCATTGGTGATGGTAGAAGAAGAAACTCCGACCTCATATACTGACTGTACACCTACGAGAAGGTCACGTGTCTGCTTGTTGTAGTAATCCAATCCGATAGAGAGACGGTTGTTGAAGAGTCTGGTATCAATACCGAGGTCAAACTGCTCAGAAGTCTCCCACTTGAGATCAGGATTAGGAATTCCGGCAGGCATAGAACCATAGGTAAGCTTGGAATCATCTACGTCAAACTGATACCACTGTCCGTTAACCTGAATGGTAGCTGAGTAAGGATATCCGCTAAGAACGTTGATGTTGCCATTGAGACCCCATGAAGCGCGGAGCTTAAGGAATGAAAGGATATTCATGTCAATGTTGTCCTTGATGAAGTGCTCATTGCTCATAGTCCATCCGGCAGATACTGAAGGGAAGTATCCCCAGCGTGAATCGGCAGGAAGTCTTGATGAGTCGAATGCATCAGCACGGAAGTTGGCCTGAACGCTATAGCGGTTGTCATAAGTATATGAAGCACGTCCGAAGTATGAAAGCTGAGCTGAACGGCTAGGAGCATTACTCATATTCTTGGTGATACCGTCTCCGGACTTAAGGTAATTCAAATACTTGAAGTTATCCTTGTAATCCTTGAGAATGTCGGAACCTGAAGCGGAAGCCGATACATTGTCGCTGTTGTTCTCAGTGTAAGACATACCGGCCATGGCAGATACTGCATGCTTTCCGAAAGTACCGTTATAGTTGGCGAAGTTCTCCCACTGATAATAGTAACTTGTATTGGCATTGGCAGAGATGCTGTATGTAGTGCTCTTTACGAACTCATTCGCGTAGTAAGGCTCTGAGTAGCTGTGTGAAGAGCTCTGTGCAATACGGTATCCGAAACGGGAAGTAAAGGTGAATCCCTTGAACGGAGTAAGGTTGGCATACGCAACACCACGAACGCTTATACCGCCGCTGCTGGACTCGTTATTGTCTCTCTGGATGAATGGGTTGGCAGACTGAGTCTCACCGATAAGAGGAAGAGCCCAATATTTGCCAGGATACTCAGGAGCCTCGATAACCTTGACTCCGCGATCAAGAGCCGCCTTCATGGATGGAGTAAGACCGTCATAGTCGCAGACTACAGGGAACAGAGGAGAAGAAGTGAGGACTGCAAGCATGGCAGAACCGTTGTCGTTTCTCTGGGAAATGCTCTTGGTTGACCACTTCTCAATGGAGTTGTTGGTTCCTACGGTAAACCATTTCTTAATCTTATAGTCAGCATTGAGCTGGAATGTAAGACGGTTGTAGGTATCCTTATCGCCACGGAAGATACCGTCGTTCTTCACATAGTTGAGGGAAGCGAAATAGTTGCCTCTGGCGTTTCCGCCCTGAACTCCGAAGGTGTGTCTCTGATTCCATGAAGGAACGAACACTTCCTTAGCCCAGTCAACATCTGTCTTTCCGTCATAGTAGGTGTCAAGCATAGTATCGGTAAGATATCCGTTGGCTTTACCGAAATCTATATAATCCTTGGCGTTCATGACGTCAAGCTTGCGGGAAAGTGAACTTACAGAGAACTGTGTATTGTAGAATATCTTTCCTTCGCCCTTGATGCCTGCACCGCTCTTGGTGGTCACAAGGACAACACCATTACCGGCCTGAGCACCATAAATGGCTGCGGAAGCGGCATCCTTAAGAACCTCGATTGACTCAATCATTTCAGGATCAAGATACTGGATATTATCCACCTTAAGTCCGTCAACGATAAGGAGTGGTCCGAGATTGCCGGAGTTGGAAGAGAAACCGCGAACACGGATTTCAGCTCCAGAACCAGGCGCACCTGAATTGGTAAGAATCTGCACACCGGCAGCCTTTCCCTGAAGTGCGGAAGCCGCATCTGAAGTAGAGCGGTTCTGAAGGTCTTCCGAGCGCACTGAAGCAACAGAACCCGTAAGGTCACTCTTCTTCTGCACACCGTAACCGATAACCACTGTCTCTTCGATCACGTTGTTGGCAACCATGGTCACGTTAATGACGGACTGATTGCCGACAACAACTGTCTGGTTGTCATAACCGATGCATGAGAACTCGATAGTGGCGCCGGCCGGCACTGACAGCTTGTAAGCACCGTCAATGTCCGTTGTAGTACCGATAGTCCTTTGTCCTACCACAACTACACCGGCTCCGATAACCGAAACACCGCTCTCATCAGTAACAACACCGGAAATCATCCGATTTTGCCCGGAGGCAAATGTCGGGAAGAGAACAGATGCAAGCAGCACCATTATGGCACTGAATGCGCGAATTGAAACTTTTTTGAACATACGTTTACGTTAGAATATGTGTTAATAATTGATGTGAAACTGCAGTGAAAGCACACAAAGTTAATAAGATATTTATAAAACACAAAAAATAAAATTAAATAATTAATAATTAAAATAAGTCAAAAGCCATACGTTTATGTATTTTATTAGAAAACCCCGAATTACTTTATTTTGCACCTTGACTTGCAATAACCTCCCGCACGTTATGGACCCGGTTTCGAAGATTAGCAAATAATGTTATATTTGCATATTCAGCATTCAACTTATGAAACCACAATTAAAAACCATCATCACTCTAACGCTCGCATTGATGTCCTGTCTGGCAGCATCGGCAAATTCAACCGATTACGCGGTATTTACAGAAGGACCTGACAGGACCTTTATCGCAGGGAAAGGCATTGTTGCCACCATAATCACTGACAGGGCACATGAACTGACGGGCGTCAAATGGGCTACCGAAAATCTCGCGAAAGACTTCGAAAGAGTCACCGGAAAGAGAGCGGCAATTGACAACTGGACAAAAAGCCAGTTTGACAAATCAGACATGCCGTCCCTTGACGGCCCTTCAATAGCCGTCGGCACGGTAGGTATCGGAGGATTCATAGACAAGCTGCTTAGTGAAGACGAGCTGAACGCCCTCAAAGGAGCAAGAGAGAAATATATCCTCAAAGCGGACGGCAATTCGGTGATAATAGCAGGAAGCGACAAAAGGGGCACAACTTACGGAGTCTATGCCCTGTCTTCTTCCATAGGAGTATCTCCATGGTACTGGTGGGCAGACGTTCCGGCAGAAAAGCATACGGACATATATATAAAGAATGGGTGCTACACTGAAGGAGAACCTAAAATATACTACAGGGGCATTTTCCTCAACGACGAAGCCCCTGCCCTCTCCGGATGGGTGCACGACAACACTCACGGATATACCGGCGAGTTCTACAAACGCGTATTCGAACTGCTTCTGAGGCTCAAGGCAAATTTCATGTGGCCGGCCATGTGGGACGCCGCTTTTTATGACGACGACCCGTTGAACATGTACTATGCCGACACTATGGGCATTATCATGGGAACATCGCACCATGAGCCTTGCGCCCGCGCCCAGAAAGAATGGCATCGCTACGGAAGCGGCCCGTGGGACTATACCAAGAATAGGAAAACCCTTGAAAACTTCTGGACAGAGGGTATAGAGCGCATGAAGAGCACGGAAGATGTCGTGACTATAGGTATGCGCGGAGACGGAGACATGGCTATGGAAGAGGGTACCAATATCGCTCTTCTGGAAAGGATCATCAACGCCCAGAGAAAACTCATCAGCAAGGCTACCGGCAAACCGGCATCCGAAACGCCACAGGTATGGGCGCTGTATAAAGAGGTTCAGGACTACTACGACAAGGGAATGAGAGTCCCTGACGATGTCACGCTCCTTCTCTGTGACGACAACTGGGGAAATGTACGCAAACTTCCGTCTTTGGACGAGAAACCTCGCCGCGGAGGCTACGGAATGTATTATCACTTCGACTATGTAGGAGGTCCGCGAAACTACAAATGGTTGAACTGCAACCAAGTGGAACGCGTGTGGGAGCAGATGAACCTGTGCTGGGAGTATGGCGTGCGCAAGCTATGGGTGGTCAACGTGGGCGACCTCAAGCCTATGGAATACCCGATTCAGTTCTTTATGGACATGGCCTGGGATCCCGAAGCCTTCAACCCGGACAATATTTTCGAGCACACGGTGAAATTCGCATCCGACCAGTTCGGAGAGGAGCAGGCAGAGGAGATTGCGCAGATATTGAAACTGTATTCGAAATATACCAGAAGAGTTACGCCGGAACTTCTCAATGCCGGTACCTATAACCTCGAATCCGGAGAATGGGGCACTGTTCTTCAAGAGTGGAATACGCTCGAAACCAGAGCCTTGAGGGTCCTTCAGGGACTTTCCGCCGAGCAGACGGACGCATACGAAGAGCTGGTACTCTTCCCGATACAGGCAATGCAGAACGTGTACGAAATGTACTATAGCGCAGCCATGAACACCAAGGCCTCCACACCTCAGGAAATCAACTATTGGGCTGGACGCGTGGAGACTCTCTACAAGAGGGATTCCCTTCTGTGCGCCCACTACAATCACGAGATTGCCGGAGGAAAATGGAACCACATGATGGACCAGAAACATATAGGCTACCGCATCTGGCAGGAGCCGCGCACACAGGTCATGCCTACCGTAAGGACCTCTGACGAAGCGCCATATCTGTGCCATAGGGAATCTGACGGATATATCTCCATCGAAGCCGGCAACTTCTCCGCCAATTCCGGCATTACCATAATTCCGGACCTCGGCAAGACAATGTGCGGAGCGACCACCCTGCCGGCTGCCGAAACTCCGGACAACGCATACCTCGAATTCAGCATTCTCACAACAAGCAGAGGCGCGGCCAAGATTAACGTCCTCACAGCGCCAACGCTTAATTTCAATGCCGGAAAAGGACTCCGATACGCATTGAGCGTAGATGGAGGAGAGGAAATCGAAATCAACTTCAACGGACATTACAAGGGGGAACTCGGACCTTGGCAGGCGGCAAGCATAATCACAAGCACGGCAGAACTTGATTTCGGAGAACCTGGCAGGCACATCCTCAGATTCAGATTTGTAGATCCCGGTATCGTCCTCGAAAAAATAATGATAGATTTCGGAGGCCTTCAGAAGAACTACCTCGGAGCACAATCATCAGAGTTAATCAAATAACAAATATGAAGACAAACACCAAACTCATTCTTGGGGCAGCGCTGGTGCTGGCAGCAGCCTGCAGCGCACCTCAGCCAAGCACGCAGGACGGTACAGACCTGTGGCTTGCAAACGGACGGGACTACGAGCAGATACTCGAGTCCGTACAGACCGACATCACCAACACTCTTGGGAAGGAAGAATTCCACATCTTCGACAAAGATGGCAAGCGCTTCGTGGAAGGCGGTTCCTCTGCGGCCGTGAGATACGGAATATACGCCCTCCAGAGAGCCGAGGTCATGGGACAGGCCGGTCCAGGCATGGACGTAAGGGAAAAACCTTACTACGAGTACCGCATACTCAACCATTGGGATAATCTTGACGATACGGTAGAACGCGGATATGCCGGACTTTCCATGTGGGAATGGACCGCTCCGGAGATACCGGTAGAGCGCATCCATCACTACGGAAAGCTCTGCGCCTCAGTGGGACTCAACGGCGCGGTGCTCAACAACGTAAATTCCAACCCGCTTATTCTCGACTCAGAGCACATAGCGCGCATATCCGAGATTGCAGACATCCTCAGGCAGTACGGCATCACCACGTATCTTTCCATCAAATGGACAAGCCCGATAGCATTGAGCGGAATCAAGTCAGGAGACCCGCTCAACCCTCAGGTCCGCAAATGGTGGAAAGACAAGGCCGCCGAAATATATGCAGCCATTCCTGATTTCGGAGGATTCCTGGTAAAGGCCAATTCGGAAGGACAGGCCGGACCTCAGGACTACGGCCGCACCCATGCAGACGGTGCCAATATGCTGGCGGAAGCCCTCAAGCCATACGGAGGAATCGTGATGTGGAGAGCGTTCGTATACAGCCCTACCAGTCCGGACAGAGCCAACCAGGCCGTGGAAGAGTTCAAGCCTCTTGACGGAAAATTTGCAGACAATGTAATCATACAGATCAAGAACGGACCTATCGACTTCCAGCCGCGCGAGCCTTTCAGCCCTCTATTCGGACAACTCAAAAAAACAGCCATGATGGTAGAGTTCCAGATTACCCAGGAATACCTCGGCTTCTCCAACCATCTCGTCTATCACGGGACCACATACGAAGAGTGTCTCGACAGCGACACATACAGGGACGGACAAGGCTCTACTGTAGCCAGGAACGTCAAGGCCATCGCAGGCGTAGCCAACACCGGACAGGACCCGAACTTCTGCGGATACATCTTCGCCCAGTCCAACTGGTATGCTTTCGGACGTCTCGCATGGAATCCTGAACTAAGCGCGGAGCAGATCGCCGACGAATGGGTCAAACAGACATTCAATAAGCCGGAGGGCATGAGCGAGAAGGCATTCGAGCAGAAATTCCTTTCTCCTGTAAAAGACATCCTCATGACATCCCGCGAAACGGCTGTAAACTACTCGATGCCTCTCGGACTTCACCATATATTCGCAGGCTCGCACTACGGTCCGGGACCATGGGAGAGAAGCATCAGACCGGACTGGTCATGCGTATATTATCACAAGGCCGGAGAAGACGGTATAGGATTTGACCGCACAAGGACCGGATCCGACAACGTAGATCAATACAACCAGCCTCTCGCAGATGAGTTCAACTCCCTTGAAACATGTCCGGAAAACCTCCTTCTCTGGTTCCACCATGTACCTTGGAACTACAAAATGCACAACGGAAACATTCTCTGGGATGAACTCTGCCGTCATTACGACACCGGAATATCTCAGGTAGAAGGATACATCAAGACATGGGAAAGCCTCAAGCCTTATGTAAGCCAGGCTATCTTCGAAGAAGTTTCCAGAAAACTCGATATCCAGAAGAACGACGCCCAGTGGTGGAGAGACGCCTGCGTGGGATATTTCCAGACATTCTCAAAGATGCCGCTCCCACAAGACGTACGAGCCCTCAATGTGCCGATTGATTCACTTCGCACCAAGAGTATGCTGTCCGACAGATACGGAATGCCTACGCACGACGAGAACAATCAGCCTGTACTCGTAACTCCTAAACGCCGTCCGCGTATCGGAACCCTCCCAGGACAGGACTCGTCAATACCGGAATAGACTGAGACTTAGTACTCAAGTCTGATATCATCAATCCACATCTTGGAACCGGCAGCACCGGTAAAATAGTCACCAAGCATGCTCGATGCTGCTGAAATGATTATGTGCGTCGGCTTTCGGGATGTGGATTTGTATTGAAGAGGAATCTCCACCTTCATCCACTCATTGATATCCTTGTCGGCGACGAACTGGCCATAAGCTATCACATTTTCCCCATCCGGGTTAAAGAATGTGCTTCTGTCGGTAGTGTTCACCTCTATAGGGGAATCCGTAGTGCCGCCGTACTTGTGATAATCCCAGTCTCCGAGCGCTATCCACAACGTGCCTCTATCCCTGTCTCCAGGCTTGGTAGGGTCCCCGTCAGGTGCGCCGCCGAAAGTCTTGTCAGTAATTATACCGGCCTTGTACTTCACCCAGAATGTAAGCTTCTGAGGGCGCACGGTAAAAGGTCGTCCAAGCCTTATGGTACCGCCGCTTGTGCCTATCGTCTTTCCGAATTCACCGGTAAATATGTTTCCGGCAGCGAATTTGACAATGACATAAGTGGAGGCCATCAGAAGAGAGGACCTTCCTTCCACTTTATCGTCAGTATCCGGCATAGTGATGGTGTAGCTCGAACCGACCGTAGTAGAGCCCTTGTTGCCGCTGTCCCACCATTTCGTAGTCAAAGAAGGCTCCCCGGACTCCGGATCATAAAAGGAATAATATTTAGATGACTCCGCCTTGGAATAGACCTCGAATCCGGCATTCGGAATCGGCACTTCAGCCTCCGTTCGGAATGTCACCACATCAGTTTCCTCCTTACCGGAATAAGCGACACATTCATATTCGGTCATAGGCTTGAGGTCTGAAATCTTCACGGAGAACGCTCCTCCGGCAGATTCAACTTCAGACACATCCACCCACTGCGTCGTCCCCTTTTCTCTGTACCGGAATCCGTTTTTCTGCCCGGAAACACCTTCGGCAGACAGCCATACGACCTTTGTCCATGCATCGGTTCTCGTCATACGCACGGACGAAGTGCTCTTTTCAATATAGATATTCCATATTTCCTTGGTGTCCCCATATACAACAAGAATCGACTGAACGCTGGAGAAGTCCCGGATTGTGGATATTTCCGGAGTATATGCCGAAATCGATTCCGGACCGAGCTTACACGAAGTGATGCTCAGATTCTTAAGGTCCGCAGAGGCGGACACCCGCGCAATCACGCGGCAATTGGCCACATCAATCACAGACTCACCCACCTGCGAAGACACCGTAAACCATCTTTTTATAGGCTGTGTCGCCGACACGCACCACTCATAGTCATCGAAAGTGCTCAAAGTTATCCTCACCGGACGGGACAGGTCATGGATTCCCTCGATATTCCACGAAGCCTTCACTGAAGCATCCGTATATACCACATCCCTGACTTCCACCTTATGAATGTCCGCAACTTCCTTAAGGACTATATCCACACGCTGCTTCTGTCCGTCTATGTTCACGGATTCGGCCGAAGGCACACTCATGGACTCAAATCCGGCCACAATGACAGGAAACGGGATATCGTTGCGTATGCAACTCAGCAACGGCAAAGCCGCCAACATTATAAGCACTGATATTTTCTTCATAATCTATAAATGAAGCGTCATTCCAAACGCTATATCGGTCATATCAAGATAGAAACGCGCATTGGACGCATCCCTTCTTCCCGTCACGCTACCGGCCTTGATACACTTGGTGCCGGTATATGACACGCCTCCGATTCCTATCGAGAAATGCACGCTGATATTATTGGTGACAAATAGTTCCAGCCCCGGATGAAGACTGAGCCCCACCCTGTTGGAAATAGTGTACGCATCCATCCCAACACCGTCATGTATAAAAGATGTGCGTCCCCTCGTATAAGACAGCAGAATATCATTGAACAGTCCGAATCTGCCATGGCTGTCAAGCCCTATGCAGGAGCGGTAGAACACGGAAGTCTGAATGGAGTTGTCATGGGCTTCCACATCCTTTATGTCCAGTTTAAGGTCTTCACTCAGAAGGCTCAAATCCGCCTGGGAGACTACAACGTCAGATGTGGAATACTTCATCTGGATACCCACGGACCGGTTATCGGCAAACGCATACGACACCAAAGGAGATACGCTGAAGGTCTTGGCATACGCATTGAAATTCTGAAGCAGCATCAGCACCTGGCTGTCACTGCTGGCAAGGTCAAGATATGAGAACTGAGCACCTACACCGAACTCCCCCTTAGTGATAAAAAGCCGCTGTTCCAGGCGACGTCCGTATGCTTTCGCGGAATCCGCCGGCTCAATCAAAGCGCCCATCTTCAACGGAGTCTTATCCTTTTCGCGCGCCGCAAGCCCTGACGGGAACGCCATCAGCAGCATCAGAACAATGAAAATCCCTTTTCTACCCATATACTACAAGTAATAATACAGGCCGACTCCGACCGAAAGGACATTGACTCGGAAATTGACGGATGTGGAATTGCGACTGCCATGGTAAACCTGATTGTGCGTCTGATCCACGTGAGAGATATTGAGACCCAGCATATTGACTGTCACCTCGACGGCAAAATGCTCGTCGGCAAAAGCCATCAGTCCCGGGCAGAGGTTGAGGCCGAAATTGGTGATGATGTCATACGAACCCTGAGGATACGGGCCATTGCCGTTAAGGACCTTGCCCTGCCCGAATCCAAAAGAAAGCTGTGTCTCGTTGAACATGGCGAAGCGCTTGGAATCCCCTATCGGGATATAATTCCTCAATATGGCCTTGGTGGTAATCATCTGCTTTATCAAGTGATAATTCTTGATGCTGATAGTAGTACCGGCCACATTGACGGCCGCCGTGTCAAGCTTGAACATATTTCTGGAATACTCCATTCTAAGGCCCACACCGAGATTGTTCTTGAGCATATAGCAGAATGCCGGGCTGACACTCAGCCTGTATCCGACAGAGTTGATATTGTCGGCTACGAGGAACTCATAATTGTCGTTGTGATGAATGGAATAATTTGCAGTGCCGCCGGCCACCCAGGTGCCTTTCTTTACGAACACACCTGACTTGGAGAAGTCATAGCCGCGGTCATAACGCTGCGCTCCCGCCTCATAGGCAAGAGCGACAAGCATCATCGACACCAGCAATATCTTTGTAAGGGCACCGCGCATAGTGTTCTATTCGTATAGAAGTTCCAGTTTGTCCACCCACAACTTGCTTCCGACATATCCGGTAAAATAGTCTCCGTACATGCTGGATGCAAAACTGATCACTATATGAGTAGGCATCTTGGATGTATTGTGATAATCCAAAGGAATGGTTACCTGCTGCCATGCGTTTGTGCTGTCAGACTCGTCAGACTCGATGATTTTCTCACCGAAAGCTATGGTGGACTCATCCGTTGCGAAATCCACAAACGTGCTCACATCCGTAGTATTCACCAGAATAGGACTGTCGGAATCACCGCCATACTTCTTGTAATCCCAGGTGCCAAGTGCGATACGAAGAGACGCCTTGTCCCAATCTCCTTTTTTCACGCCGGACGGAGCATTGCTCTGAATCTGATCGATTTTCCCACCAGTATATTTGACCCATAGGCGCATAGCTGTAGGACGGGCCGTGAACGGACGACCGAAGAATACCGTACCGCCGCTGGTGCCGATAGTCTCGCCGAACCTGCCGGAGAAAAGGTTTCCTGCAGCAAACTTTACAATGACGTATCTCGACTCAAGACATACGGACCGCTCACCGTCCTTTTTGTCGGCAGTATCAGGATATGTTATCTGATAGCTGCTTCCCACAGTGGTGGAACCCTTGTTTCCACTGCACCACCATTTGCTCTTGAGACTGTCGTCCGAAGATGCAGGGTCATAGAAAGAGTAATAGTTCTTGCTCTCGGTGTGGCTCAATGTCTCAAAACTTGAATTAGGGACACTAGGCGTATTGTCCGTAGTGACTGTAGAGATTCCGTCTATCACTTCTTCTCCACCGCCCAACTTGGTCACCACAAGCCTGTATTCATACTCGGTCGAACCCTTGAGCCCGCTTATCTCAGCGCGATAGCTCCCCTCGGAAACACGCGTCGCAGAAGAGGAGCGAACCCAGTCTGAGGTATTCTTCTCCCTATATTCAAAGAATACTCCATCCTGGCTGTATTCACCTTCATCCACATCGGCAAACGCCACGAAATGTCCGCCCCAAACATCGTATCGGCTCGTAGGCACAATACCCGTGGACACAGGGACGAAGATAATGTCGTCGTATATGTCGTTTAGCGAATCATCCACAAGTATGGTAACGTCCACAAGACCGTTTTTCTCCACATACTTGAGTGCAAGCTTGTATCTTTTTCCGCCTTCAACTGCAGGTATGGTCCCGGATTTTGTGAATTCCGCACCGCTGGAAAGCAATTTTCCGGAGAATGTCCAATACAAAGACGGCTCAAACCCCGATGCGATAAAATATCCGTCCTTTCCGCTTTCAGCAACTTTATACTCAAGCTGCTGAGACGCATCATCCGCACTCAGACCGATGGTGCATTTGAAGCCATCGGAGAAGAACTGCGATACGGAAGAGTCAAAACTTACATTGGAAACAACGCTATTGACCTTGGCGGCCACAGTCACGCTCGCATTCTTGGATGCCTGTATCGTGACCGGAGCACTGCCCTTATAGCTCTTCTGATCCCATGAAGCTACCAAAGGTGCTTCTTTTGCAGCTTCGCCGGCAATAACATCCACTCTATAGCCTCCAACAGGAAGAAACACCGATTCCGGCATCTGAGAATACTTGTAATGACGCACCATTCCGGAAAAATCATCCTTGTAGATGCGTACGTCCGCATTGGCAAGAAGTTCATCCGCGCTCATCGCCGCTTTCGTGGCCTCAGTGCTTACACTTACGGAAAGGGAACCAGAAGCATTGCCGCCATCCAAAGAACTCTGACAGGAAGCCAATGCTACAATAGCAGCCAAACCCGTATAAATCAATTTCCTATTCATAACTCTCCCCTCCTTATTCTACAACCAATACAATAGGAATGCTCTTCTTGCAACCCTTCTTGTCCACAACATTCATGGTAAATGTGTGCGTGCCTGCAAATCCGCGAAGAGGTGCCTGCGCATTCGAAAGGTCAAACAGAATTTCCGTCTTTCCGAGAAGTTCGGCTCCATGAGGGAAAGGAACGATATCAAAGATTCCCATAGCCGCCTCAGAAGGATTGATAAGATCCAGTTTCGTACCGCCCACGGTATTTACCGAATTTATAAAGTCCTCATTGGTAGATTCTATATCTACGGTGAATTTAAGGGTTCCGTTAGGTACCTGCGCCTTCATCGTGAAAGAGAACGGCTCGCCCACGGCAGGAACGTTCACAGGATTGGAAATGTCATATTCACAGGTGCTGACAAGATCTATTCCTCCGTCTCCGACAGGAGCGTCCGGATCATTGCCGTCCCCGCTTTCCTCTCCCTGCGCATCATTGTCAAGTTCCACATCGGCTACAAGCCCGTCTATCTCGATACCGACAGACACATTACCGGACTCGTCCACCTTCTTCATGAATGTGACGATATGATAGTCACGCGCTTTGATACCGGTAATGGTAGTGGTCATCTTCTGATTCTTTCCTTCTATTCCACCCTTGAATGTCACAGTCATGGTGGAATTGTCGCCGTTCACGGCAAAATATCCTATGCGCTGCTCGTATTTCGGCCGACCGTCATTATAGTTCAGAACATATTCGAGCGGAAATCCGGAAGCGACCTCAACCGTTGACTTGCCGTCTCCTGTCACCATGGCGAGAAAATCGTCATTGTAGCGGACAGATACGGCGCTCTGAAGAAGAGTACAGGTAAGCGTTCCTATGGATGTAGTCTTTCCGGCTTCTATTGAAAATGCCTCACTCACACCATATACAGGAGTCGAGAACTTGGCGTCAGGCACTCCGGAAGACGAAGATCTGACATCAAGTCTGTAATCTCCGGCAAGAAGGGAAATACCCTCCTGTCCATCCTGCTTCACCGAACCATAAGTTCCGGACCATACAAGCTCTTCCGAAGAATTGTATATGTAAAGCATATAGTTTCCGTCGGCAGCTTCAGCCTTGGTAGGCGTAGTCATCTCTTCGGAATAGTCAATGTCCATTCCGCTCAGAGACAGCGTTCCCTTAAGGGCGGACGATCCGCCATAGTGGAATTTATCATCCACACAAGACACAAGCGACAGGGTCGCAAGTGCCGTTAACAGTATTTGTCTTATTTTCATAATCTCAGTCATTCAAATCAACATCAATCAAATCCGCATCCACTACAGTATCGTCAAAGCTTATCGTAATGGAACTTCCGCCAACATTGGACGCATCGAATTTAAGCGTATAACAAGTGGCCGGCGCAAGATTCTTGAATTCCTTTTCGGAAAAGCTCTGCACCTTTCCGGCCTGATTGGTCAATTCGCCTTTTACCTTGAACTGATATGCATCCATAAACACCGCGCGTGTCTCGTTCTTAGGGACTGAAATGACGGTATTATTGCCGGTGGTGAGAGTAAAGGTGTAGTCACTGTAATAATTGACAAAATTCTCAGTGAATGCAAAGCGCACAATACTGCCGGCGAGTTTCACCGTAATCTTCACATCCCCGGTCTGTCCGCCGGTAACCGTGAAAGTCTGGGTTCCCTTGAAGCACGGCTTATCAAAACCTTCGTCCGACAAACTGCCGTAAACCGCACTCGCCGAGTAATTTCCGGCAGGAAGGGTCACCACATCTCCGATATTGGCAACAGGAGTGACATTGTCCCTGCTGTCTGTAATTTCCACCTTGAAGTCTTTCGCCTGCGGGAGCATGGTGAAGTCGCTCACATTGCTCTTGGTAGTGACGTCCACAATGTCCGTCAGCGGAGCCAGAGCAATTCGCACGCCGCCATCCTGACGCTCCCCCTGCTTTGTGCAGGACGTCAGAAACGCAATAAAGGCAAGCGCTGCTGAAATAATTGTTCTTTTCATATCGTTGTCTGTTTATTTCTTGATTTGTACTTTTATATTGTCAATATATAACCAGTATGTGCCGTTGCCCTTGTAGGCCGTCTGGGTCTCCTCACGGACGGACAGCCTCTTCTGAGACGTCATATTCGGAAGAACGACCGTATAAGCTTTATCAATAAGGTCATAAGACCCACCGGTTTCATTCAGTTCGAAGGAATCTGCGTACGTTCCATCAGTGTCTCCGCTGACCAGATTCCCGGTCTTGTCGGTCCACCCCACAAAAACCTTTATACCCAGTTTCGGATTCGTTATAGCCGCTCCCTCCTGCCTGTCCATGGAATAGTCAAACGAGAATACGAGATCCACCGACTTCCCTTCCTTGATGCAATTCAATACAGGTGAATCACAGCGGGAAGGATAATTTGCGAACAGTTCCCTGTGTGCGGCAAGTCTTACGGCTTTCCCCGCCTCCCCTCCGGCACGGGCGAAGCCCCATCCGCTTGGTATATAATACGGGGCTTTGTTGCCGGTATTGGAGCTGGAATGTTTGTCCCCGTTATTGAATGACTCTATGCCACGGAAGTCTTCAAACATCAGATAAGGACAGTTGAGTCCTACAGACAACTCCGTCAGGGAGGCGTCAGGAGCCGGAATAGTGATTTCTTCTGAGACCACTGCATTCTCACTCTCATAGCTGACGGTGGCGACAACTCCCGCCATGGCGTCAATATCCGACCTGTCGGCAGAAATGCTATACTCAAAGCTGTCCCCGACGCTGACAACGGTGCCGTCCTTTTTCTTAAGCGTAAGGGTTCTGCATTTTTCAAAGCCCACAACTATATCCCTGTCAAATGAGAGCGTGATACTCTGCACATCCTCTCCAAGATTATTAGAATCAAGCGTAAACCTCAGAGTATAAAGCTCTTTTGCCGTCTTGACCTTAAGAGGTACAGACGTTATGTGTCCCGCAGGGAAACTTCGGCCACCGAGACGTATCGGCTCCACATCCGAGAAATGATGTGCCGAGAATACCCGCACATTCATCACGTCCCCTTCCCCGTATACCGTCTCCGGAGGGAAAATGCCGGCCGAAAGAAACTCTCCGCACTGCACTGCAGAGTCCGGAATGATGACTATTCTGGAAGAAGTCTCCCCTGCAAGAGCAGCGCTGCCGTCAGACAAATTGACGTCAACACGGCCAGCAACAGGCTGAGGCATGGTAAATTCAATTCGAGAAACAGGCTCTCCAAGAATATTGTTGTCCCGAGGCACATAGAACCTCAGATAATGCAACAAGTGATGCAGTCTGATATTGAAGCTCACGGTTTCCCCTGCAGGAGCGCTTTCATTCAAAGCACGGAGCTCGCGTGAACGGAACTGTTCCGAAACCGCAATGCCGGTCCCGGAAGAGACGCATCCGTCCTGAACGGAAGGGAGGTCAAAACAGGCCGTATTACCGCCGAATGACTGTGGTTGCGGGTACGATATACGATACATATACTCGCCTTGAGGCATGGCGGAAGAAAGCGTTGATGTGAAATATGCCTTGGAATGGTCACGGGAAATCAGGGTGAACGGCTGCGCCTGAAGGCTTGCACCCGTAGCAGCGGAACCTTCGGCACTCGTATTTACCGGCTCGGCCCAAAGCGCCACCTTGTCTCCGGTCTCCCAGGAGAACACCGAAGCCGAGGGGTCAAGGATGGTTTTTGTCGGATTGTCTCCCAGAAAGAATCCAACCGTAACCCTACCATCTTCAAACTCCCCTGTATCGATACGCGAACATGCTGTCCCAGCAAGTATCAGATACACGACTAACAACTGCCAAATTTTCAAAACGAAATCTCGCATTATGCAAAGATAAGCATTTTTTTGCAAATGATGCAGATACGAAAAATCCGTGCCGGGAAACACCTCCCCGACACGGATCTCAAAAGTCAAAAAGTACTTCTATTTCTCTTCGCTTGCCTTGCCTACCTTCACAAGTTCCACGTCGAATACAAGAGCAGAATTAGGCTTGATGCCCTGATTTCCACGCTCGCCATAAGCAAGGTCGGCAGGGATATAAAGTTTAATCTTACCACCCTCGCCAATCAGCTGAAGACCTTCCTGCCATCCCTTGATAACTCCTCCGAGAGGGAATGAAATCGGCTCTCCGCCTTCTGCCGTCTGATCGAACACAGTACCGTCAATAAGGGTTCCCTTATACTTGACATAAAGAGTATCGCTGAGTGTCGGCATCACCTCTCCTCCCTGCTCGATAATCTCATACTGAAGACCGGACTCGGTAACCTTTACACCATCCTTCTTTGCATTGGCAGCAAGGAATTTCTCGGATTCCTCCTTGGAAACGAGCGACTCGTAATTGTTCCTTTTCTCAAGATATGAGTTGAATGCATTGTTGATGGACATCGGGCTGTACTTGAACTGCTTGAGGAATTCCTCGGAATGCTCGTCACCCTTTGCATTGACGTATGCCTTCATGCCCTTGAGAACCTGATTGTAGTTGAGTTCTCCGAAATTATATGACTTGAGGAAACTTCCGAAATTGATACCCATGAGGTAGCTCACAGAATCCACTTCCGCCTTTGACGGAATGTAGTCCTTGGCTGTCATTACTTTCTTTTCAGCGCTTTCAGCGTTTTCAGCGTTTTCCTCGGCTGTCTGACTATTGCAGGCAACTGCTGTCAGTCCCATTGCGAGGGCTGCAATCAAATAAATCTTTTTCATATTCAAATAATTAAAACATTCTACAAATCCCACGCGAGAGCGGAGGCTCCAAGTATGGCGGCATCCGATTCCTCAAGCTGAGAAAACAGAACCCGCACCTTCCCGCGCCAAATTGGCATCACATTGTCATTCATAGTCTTGACCAACGGCTCGTAAAAGAATTCCCTGGCTTTGGTCAGACCACCGAACAGCACTATCGCCTCCGGTGCGCTGAATGCCACAAAATTGGCAAGGCTGCGTCCAAGCACCTCTCCCGTGTATTCAAATATCCGCACAGCCATCTTGTCTCCACGGATTGCCGCCTCATATACCGTTTTGGAAGATATGTTGTCAGCTTCCCGCAGCAAAGAAGGCTCTTTGGTATTCTCAATCCACTCTCTGGCCGTATTGGCAACTCCGGTAGCCGAGCAATATGTCTCCAGACATCCTCGTCTGCCACACCCGCACGGACGACCTCCGGGTTCCACTATTATATGTCCCAGTTCGCCGGCATTGCCATCATGCCCATACACAAGTCTCCCGTCAACAACTATGCCACTGCCAACTCCCGTGCCAAGAGTTATCATGATAAAATCCCGACATCCCTTGACCACACCATATCTCATCTCTCCCATTGCGGCCGCATTGGCATCATTGGTGAGTACCACACGCACTCCGCCAAGCATGGAAGACAATTCTTCGGATATCGGCACCACCCCCGTGGACGCCCATGCAATATTGGCGGCATACTCGATACAACCATTGTAATAGTTGGCATTCGGAGCCCCCACCCCTATGCCACAAATATCCCTTATTTGCAGGCCCGCCGAATCAAGGCAGGAGACAATGGCACCACGAAGAGCCTCCAGATAGGCTGCGGCATCAGTACCATAGCAGTCGGTCCGGATGACAACTCTCGACAAAATCCCGCCGTCCGCATCCACGACACCAATTTTCGATGTCTGCCCTCCTATATCAACACCTACAGCGTACATCTTTCTACAAAGAATCAATATTCTTTTGATTCATTATATCCTTGCCCTCCACGGTCATGGCATATTCAATGCGGTCGGCATAGAACTTCTCCACTTTTCCGCGCACCATCTTCATCGTAGTATTGAGCATACCATTCTGCTCCGTAAAAGGAGTGTCTCCCACGATGACGGATGCAGGCAGCCACCTTTCCGGAAACATTCCGGCTCTTCTGCCACCCGGACGATAAGCATCCACCTCTTCCTTGATGATACTGAGCTGCGCCTTTTTACCCTCAAGGCTCCCCGGATCGAGTCCGGCTTTCTTGACTTCTTCGGCCAAAAGCGTCTTGTTAGGAATCACAAGTACCACCGTATAAGGGCTCTGATTGTTATAGAGCATGGATGTCTCTATGAACTTGGAACCGTCCGCAAGACTGTCTTCATATCCTTCCGGAGAGTACTTCTCGCCGTCCGAAGCGATAAGAAGGCTCTTGAAACGTCCGGTAACATACAGATATTCCGGATCTTCCTTACATATGTAGCCCCTGTCGCCCGTATGAAGCCATCCGTCAACAATGGTTTTCGCCGTCGCTTCCGGATTCTTCCAATAGCCGGCCATCACGTTCTCGCCGCGAATCACGATTTCTCCTGTCTCTCCGTTAGGAATCTCCTTGCCGTCTTCATCGCAAATCTTGATATCCATAGGCTTTACCACACGGCCGGATGAGCCGAATCTGGCATGCCCCATAGAGTTGGAACAAATTACAGGCGTAGCTTCAGAAAGGCCATATCCCTGAAATACCGGCATACCGATAGCACAATAATACCGCTGGAGTTCGATATCCAGAAGGGCGCCTCCGCCAACGAAGAACTTGATTCTTCCTCCGAAACCCTCTCTCACCTTGGAGAACACCAGCTTGTCGATGACCGCATTGATCGGCTTTCTCCACCACATCTTCCAGCAAGGCTTGCCGGCATTGTAATACTCCCGGTTATATGTCTCGGCATTCTTGATACCGAACTCATAGAGTTTCTCCACAAAAGACCCGCTCTTCCTGATGGCACTATCAAAACTCTTCTTGAAGTTCCTCGACAGCGTAGGCACGGAAAGAAGAACATGCGGACGCACCTCCTTGATGGCCGTAGGTATATTCTTGAGAAGAGACACTGTACTCTTGCCACAAGGGACAGTAGCGATACTTCCTCCACATTTCATCATCACATAAAATCCTGCCACATGGGCAAAACAGTGATCAAGAGGAAGGATTATAAGCATCACATCTCCCCTGTCGATGGAAATCACAGAAAGTGCCTGATCTACATTGGCGGTATAGTTGCGATGTGTAAGAAGTATTCCTTTAGGATCGGCGGTAGTACCGGAAGTGTAGCTGATGTTGGCATAGTCATCCGGTCCCACAGAAGCCATGCGCTCAAGCAGAAGATCCTGATGTTCCTTGAGATATTCCTTTCCGGCCGCCCTGATGTCCCCGATGTATATTTCACCGTCCTTAAGCTCAATCGGATCCATCACAATCACCTTCTCCACCTTAGGACACCTGTCAATCACACGGCGGATCTTGTCAATCTGAGTCTGCGAAGCTATGACAAAACGCGCATCGGAGTGGTTGATACGGAAAGTCAGATCGGTGTCAGACTCCAGTTTGAAAGAAAGGGGAACATTCACCGCCCCTGCATACAGAATGCCGAGTTCGCTGAAAATCCAATAGTTGCGACCCTCAGAAATCAAAGCCACCTTATCTCCTTTTTCAAGGCCCATTGACATGAAACCGGCAGCAAGTATATGCGCTTCTTCTCTTGTCGTATTGAAAGAAGTCTCTTTCCAGACTCCGTCCACTTTCTCCCTTAAGAAGGTTTCATTGCCATACTTGGCAGTATATTGCTCGACAAAATCTATTATTGTAGGTCTTTTCTTTTCCATATTCAAATTGCTTTATTTCGTTATCTCGGACTGAGGGAAAAGCCCGTAGAGCTGTGCGTCTATCATATCGGTAACCTTCTCGAAATCCTCCGGACGATCGCCGAATTTGACATGGTCGGCATCTATCACCAGAAGGTTCCCCTTATATTCGCTTATCCATTTCTCATATTTCTCATTCAGACCGGTAAGATAATCGATGCGAATGCTTTTCTCATAATCACGTCCCCGCTTCTGAATCTGGGAGATCAGGTTCGGAATGGTGGAGCGAAGGTAAATCAAAAGGTCAGGATTGCCCACAAGGGATATCATAAGGTCGAACAGATCCGAGTAATTCTCAAAATCCCTCGTGCTCATAAGCCCCATATCGTGAAGATTCGGGGCGAAAATTCTGGCATCTTCAAAGATAGTCCTGTCCTGCACCACAATGTCGTCAGTCTTGGAGATGTCCACAACATCTTTGAATCTTTTGTTAAGGAAATATATCTGAAGATTGAATGACCATCTTTCCATATCTTCATAGAAATCTGCAAGATATGGATTGAAGTCTACCGATTCGTACTTTGGAATCCACCCATAGTGGGAAACCAGCATCTTGGTGAGCGTAGTCTTGCCGCTCCCTATGTTACCTGCAATCGCTATATGCATAAGTTATGTTGTTATAGTTCGCAAAGTTAGCAATTTTTAGTAATCCTATAAACAGGTTTACCTAAAACAATCCGTACAATTGAGCATCTATCTTATCCGTAATAGACTCGAAATCTTCGGGACGATTCTCAAAATCAAGCATGTCGGCATCTATTATCAGAAGCTTGCCCTTATAACCCTCTATCCATTTTTCATATTTCTCATTCAGTCCCCCAAGATAATCCAGACTCATGCTTTGCTCATAGTCACGCCCTCTCTTCTGAATCTGCGACACGAGATGAGAAACGGAAGAACGAAGATAAATCAGCAGATCGGGAAGGCTCACCATAGACATCATAAGAGAGAAAATCTGCATATAGGTATCATAATCCCGCTCGCTCAGATTTCCCATCTCCCTGTTGTTCTCCACGAAAATATGTACTCCCTCAAGAATGGTTCTGTCCTGAATCACAACATCATCGGACTTGGATATTTCCAGCAAATCCTTGAACCTCTGCGCCAGGAAATAAGTCTCAAGATTATATGACCATCGCGGGATATCCCTATAATAGTCTTCAAGATAAGGATTATATGTGACCGACTCATACTTGGGTGTCCATCCATAATGCTCCGCCAGCATTCTGGTAAGAGTTGTCTTCCCGCTTCCGATATTTCCTGCTATACCTATGTGCATTTGTCTATTTTATTTAAAGTGCCGCTTATCCGGGCAGCAGCGATACAAACACACAAAATTAATGAAAAATTCGTACTTTTGGGGAAAGAATACACATGATATGCTCAATATAGACATCTTAACATTCAACCTTTTTGAAGAAAAGACCTACATAGTCAGCCAAGGAAACGGATATTGCGTAATAGTCGATCCGGGATGCAGCAATGAAGCGGAGAGACAGGCCCTAATCAAAGCACTGACAGACAAGTCGTTGACACCAACGGCCGTACTCTTGACCCACGGACATCTTGACCACGTATACGGAGCGGCTTTCATACAGAAGACCTATCGCGACATTCCGGTCTATCTGAATCCGGCGGACATCAAAGTCATGGAACTGACCGGAGCAATGGCTCAAAAATTCCATATGGAAGCACCGGAAATCGGATTTAAGACAACAGACATACATGACTCGGATACCCTGTCAGCGGCAGGAATAAGCTTCAACGTAATCGCAACTCCGGGACACTCCCCGGGCGGAGTGTGCTACTACATCCAGGACGAGGGCGTCCTGTTCTCCGGAGATACCCTTTTTGCCGGAGCTATCGGACGCACAGATCTCGGATATGGGGAATATGATGACGAGATCCGATCAATAATGGAAAAGATCATACTTCTCGACCCATCGGTAAAGGTGTATCCGGGACACGGTCCTGCCACCACCATTGGAGACGAGCGCACCGGAAACCCGTTTCTGGAGCCTTTCAACGAACCGGAAGAGGAGTTCAATCCCGATGCCGAACCGGTAGTCATACACGGGAACCAATAAAAAAGAGGTCCCTGTACGGGCCCCCCCCATTCTAGTTCTTAAGATAGTAAGTCACCGATGTCACCACGCGCACTTTCTTGATGTTCGGAGTGTTGCTGTCGCGATTTTCTATAGAGAAAACTCCCTGGCTTGCAGTCTTGATTTTGCCGAGGCGGCTACCGGAGTCACTCGCAAATTTCTGAGCCACTTCACGAGCGTTTCTTGTAGCTTCCTCCACCATTGAAGGCTTAAGAGCATTCAATGCTTCATACTTGAATTCAAGCGGATTCTCCCAGCTGTTTCCACTTATCACCACCCCTTTGCGAAGCAGTTCCGACTGGCGGGAGAGCAAGGAGAGGACCGCATCCACCTTGTCCGTGCATACCGTCACGACATTGGTAGCGATGTAGCGGAACGCCCTGTTGTTGTCCCCATATTCATTCGCCAACTTATCGGAGATTGCCGGGACACTGACAGTAATCTCTTCGTCCGAAAGGCCTCCGGACTTAAGAAACTCAAGCACACGGGCATTGTTCTTGTCCGTCATATCATAGACCGACTGTACGTCATTTGACATCACCTTGTAAGTAATCGGCCATATAACCTTATCCGCCTCAACTTCTTTTTCACACAGGCCCTTGACATTGACTGTCCGGTCAAATGAACGATACTCATTTACCGCCACCGGAATCATTATTCCGATTACAATCAGTCCAACCATCACGGAAAGACCGCAAAAAAACTTTCCTTTATCCATAAAATCACTGTTTATAGAATCAAATATATAGCAGCTTTCTTACAAATCCAACTTCAAGGCCATAATTCATCCAAATGAAGTGCAATATCAGAACTTTATCTTATAACTGATACTAGGCATTATCGGAATCAGCGAGACCTGCCTCCACTCACGCGATTTGTCATCATATATGATAGAGAACGGATTGTGGCGGTTCAGCACATTATATATGCCTATGTTGAGTTCCTGAGGATATCTTGTCTTGAAATCAATATTGCATCCTATATCAAGTCTGATATAGTCCGGCATACGGTAATTGTTGGTGCTGGTAAAATAGTCGATGATAATCGTCTCTCCAAACAGCGTAAATGCGGGATACTCTCCTGCCGAAACCGTTTCCCAATGACCGGACTGGAATGTAAACAGCCCATTCAAAGACACTGTCATCTTTTCATTGTCCGCCACCATGACATTCGCTGTCGCATTCAGTATGTGACGGCGATCAAACTTGGCAGGGAATCGCACTCCATTATTGACCCCATCGAAGCAGCGGTCAGTCTTGGAGTAAGTATATGCCACTCTATAATTCAACCGCTTACCTACTTTCTCGTAAAGAAACTCCACTCCCCGCGAAGTACCGCTCCCGACTTTAACATTATTGCTCCATCCCGCTATCGTCGAACTGAAGAGCATACTGGCATCCGAGAAATACACAAGCCCATCCATCTTCTTATCATACGCTCCCACTGATATATGATGTTCTCCAAAGGACATAAAAGCTCCCGCATAGTACTGCGTCGCATGCTCCGGTGGACGATTCGGATTGGTAGGCACAATCAAATCCATAGACCATCCAAGAGGAATCCCTTCCAGAGTATGATAATACTGCACTGTCCAATCGGCAGTCGCTTCAATTGACAACCATTTGGCAAGTTTCAGTTTGGCCAGAATACTGGCCTCCGGATTGAAACGCCATCTCCACTTATCGCCTTGCTCATCTGCCGCAAACATATTCATCTTGGCAGAAGTCATTAATTCAAACCGCTTCCTCGTATAGTTCCATTGTCCATGCATGGTAGTAATGCTGCTATGGCTGGTATGGTCTATCAACGGGGAACTTGTCGGAGTCAAAGGTCCATCTCCCTTGAATGTGGCAGAAGTTCCAGGATTGAACCACGCAAACCGCTCCCTCACGCCAAGACGCAGGCTGCTGTATTTTCCTGACAAACGGGAGAACGTGGATTCCGCAGTAAGTTCGTCAATAGTGCTGACTATTGCAAGGTTGTTCTCCGTACCACTCATGTCGCGAACAATCCCCTGACGACCCATAAAGTGGTTGTACGACAACCCATCTTCTATTTGCCAGCCTTTTTTCAGTTGACCCTCATGTCGCGCATTCAATATGAAATTGCCCCAGCCCATACTCTCGTCCGAGCGGCCTCCATAACGATAACTATATCCGTCCTTGCTTGCGAATGCCCCCAACGAAAGATTATGCTTGTCATTCACCAGCCACTTGACTTTAGCGAACATATCGCAAGCCACAGCACGCGGACGCTGAAGACTGTCAAGAGGGCCGCCGACAATGGCTTGTACCACCCTGAATGCCGGCCCAAGTGGAGATACCCGCACTGACCCTATAAGGGACACCTTGTTCTTAACTATCGGCATAGAGACCGTGCCTCCAAGCATAAACATACTCGCGGAAGCCGAGAATAACCGTGACGTAAAACTACCATCTGACGTCTTAAGTCTTATGTGCGAAGCCGTCATATTGCTTTCATCTCCGTGGAATCCACCTACCCGGAAATCAATCCCCGACACAATCTCTGACGGATATATGCTCGTAAGCCCAAGCAGATGGCTTCCTCCGAATATCTGAACTCCATCCAATGTCATCACATTACTACCGATATTGCCGCCACGCACATATATGGCAGAGGCACCCTCTGCTCCAGTGGATACGCCAGGAAGAGTCTGAATATATTTTATGGCATCACTCTCGCCTGTCACCGACACCATTGACCTCATCTGAGGGATTGGCACAATTCTGGTGCCGGCATCCCGTACGACAAACCGATCCGATACGACAACTGACTCCGGCAGGGTATCACGTTTTTCGTGGACATCCTGCGCATTTGCCGCAATTGGAATAGCGAGAATAAAAAGAAAAGAAACTATTTTTTGCCTACCCATTTCTGTCAACAGTTTTAATTATATATTTCATCGTGCTGCAGGAAAGGCATTTTATACACATCACAATTTGTAAAAATACCAACACCGCCTTCTATATTGGAATGCAGATTAGACGTATCGTATGCCGATGTCAAATCGTGTTCCAATGACTTGCTCTTTGTATAAACTTCGCGCAAGTACTTGTCATATTCTTCAGGAACACAATAGACATTCAAAAAAGAATATCGCCACGGCATGCCAGCGTCAGGACCGTCACTATAAAAATAATACACTGGCACCTGATTTCTTGGTTCAAAGAGGGGTCCTGGGACAATAAAGAACGACTCCTCACTCTTAAAATTCCCTATCCGAACAAATTTATCATACAATGGATAGTCAGGGATTTCCTTTTTCGCAAAATTGAATATCGACTCATACATTTTACCCATATCTGTCCCGGCCGTCCCGCGAAAAGACAATTCAGAATAACGTTTCCCCGTGATATTGAATCCATCCACATGCGTATAGTTGGTAGTCAAATATATATGTTGTTCCGTATCTCCTTCAGAGGGACCGGTCTGCTCCATAGCCGTCACCCATATGGTCTCATTCTCCGGGGCATCTTCCCAGAACTGGAACTCGGCAAATACTTGATAGAAAGGCTCGCGTTTTTCCCCAAAAGGGAGCAAGCGTACATCAAAACTCCCTCCTTGTATCGTCTGTGTCTTAGCAGAAATCAATCCGCGTCCGGGAATTTCTATTTTCAGCACATATTCGGAATTCCTTTTAATCAAGATTGCCTCCGTCTCCCACAAATCTCCGCCCTTATATACGAAAGGAATCTTCTTTTCATCCTCTTCCAGATAGACAGTTGCCTCTACCACAGGTATATAATCCGCTTGACCTTTCCCCTTCACATACATAAGATTCAGTGTCTGAACGGTTTTCTCTGCCCGATCAAATATGATATTGTTCTTCAAAACGCAATACACCATGACCGGCAAATCCTTCTCTCCCGGATCCAGCACTATCGGCTCCACGCACCCGAAAAGCAGCAATGTCACTAATATCAAGAGACCTTTTTTCATAAGCTTATTCTATCTGAAACATATATCCCATCAGAGAAAGGATCGTTAAACAAAACAGATAAATCCGCGTAATTTGAAACAGAATCATAATTAATTCTAATTGCGGCCCCTCCCGGTTGAGTAATTGTCCATGTGGAGTTTTCTATATACCACATATAATTAGATGTACCAGGATATGTCCCATAACTCGGATAATAAGATAGAAAATAATAACCATTATTCCCTATAATATTTCCGTTACCTATGTATGCTCCAGGATACCAAACAGCCACATCATCTTTTTCTACACTCCAAACACGACCCAGATCCGTGAATGATGCTGATATGCTAGCGCCCATGGATGCGCATTTAGAGGAAGGCAACTTACCTGATACGACTACTGAGTGATCATCAGAAGAGACTATGTATAAATCATTACTGCAACTCCAAGAAGGAATAATAGAAGAAGGTACTCCCCGTACATAAAAAGGTTGAGAATGCTGCGATGAAACATTCTCCGGCCCTTCGATATAAGGAATAAACCTATTTCCCAACAAATCATGTCCCCACACAAGAATATCACTCCATGACGATATTTTCGGGTCTTCCTCATTGTCAGATACGCATGGATTATTTTGCTTTGAGTAATTAAACAATTCAAACACAGACAAGAAGCCATCGCCATTAGAGTATTGTCCGACAACAGACGGATTAATATTATATATTGCATCTGTCCAATACTTTAAAAAGAAATCATACCCATCTATCTTAAAGCCCATCGAATATGGTTTTTTATCAACTGCTGTCGCTATGGTTCTATTCTCTCCAACGATATATCGAGCAGTGACTCCACTATAACACTGCCCCATAATAACATCCATATTCGCTCTATATGTTATTTTATTCAACTCCGCCTTCAGCTCCGATGGAGTCAATATCTCATTATTCCAAAGGCAGATTGTTCCTCCCTTTCCGCCGTGGTCAGTTATAAATACAAGAACCTCATCTCCAGCCGACACAACGGACCCGAGATAGCTAAAAACAGTAGCAAGATCTCTTTTGGATGCAGAATATTCGATATCCCTCACACCATCTCCATCAAAATCTAGAGGCGAACTATCATAGGTATTTGGCCCTGTTATTCTGTCATTCGCTGGGTCAATTCCATCTGACACAAGACAAATTATATGATTAGAAGGATAATTCAATTCTTGTGTCAGGGCCTTATATACATGCTGGCAATTATTCCAATAACGAGCATAATTACTTTTCATATTGCCACCGCCACTCAAAATCACAGCCCATTGAGTAGGAGATGTGCTACTGGAACTGGTTCTGGTCTGAACTCTTGGAAGAGAACGGCTTTCAAGCATAGCATTATCAATTTTGGGCTCCTCGTATATATTCCTTGATGTATCCCATTCAACAATGGCCTTGCCATCAAGCCACATCGAAGTATACTCTCCTGTATCAGAATTGATAAAGAAATGCAGAACCTTCTCATATCCTCCATTCTTGCACACATCATACTCTACCACAGCAAGCCAAGAATCATAATTCGGAGATTTAACCACAGCTCCTTCCTGCTGGAGCGCCTTTATGCCAAGAGGCGCATAATCGATACTGGTACCAGCCGGAATAATATCCTTACTGATATCTACCCACCTGCCCGGATACTGATCGGTCTCCGGTTTAATGATAGATAATGCCTCTGTCATATCTATCGTCGGACGTTTTACATTTTCGGGAGTCTTACCTCCTCTTTCATCAGGCAATACCTCGGAATCTTTCAAATCAGGCATCTTCTCTTGGCAAGCAACAACTGTCAAAAGAAGACAAATAATTAAACCGAACTTTTTCATAATGTATATTATTAATTATGCTACTTCCTATTCTGCCGTTAAATCCCCATAGAACTTTTGAAAAAGTTCTCTCCAAAGCTCATCAGTAAATGCCGGTCTAAGAAACATCGTACCACCGCCTCTCGTATCATAACTTCCGAAAATTCCAAAGCCATACTCTATATTCGAATATATATCCCTTGAAGTCGAGTATAAAAAACTCAAATCAGATTTCAATGTCTGATTATAGACATATACACTTCGCAAAAACTGATCAAGAGACTTGTCCACAACACACATATTCAAAAACGCATAACCAGAATCATCATTCGGAACACCTCCTCCAGGGTATTGTCCAGGAATTGTCAGCGGACCAGCAAAAATGGAAAAATTATCCACCTCTTTTTCAGCACTAATCCTAATAAAATCCTCATACAAAAGATAATCCGGAATGTATTCTTTTGCCCTATCAAAAACCGCCTTATAATAGGCTCCAAGAAAGTCCTCCGGATCAGGGTCTCCCGCAAAATCAAGATCTGAAAATTTCTTTCTTGTCAGAGTCACTTCATCAACATAAGGCATATCGGTTGCCAAATACTTTAATGGAACAAGACCACTTGGTGTAGATTCGAAAGCCTTGAACCAAACAGCACAATTCGACAAAGCCTCTGGAGGGAATTTCCTATCATCAGAATTATTAAGCCTCCATGACATCTCACTGGAAATCTGATTTGATGCTCCTGTTGAAAGCGAAATGGAAGGCGGCGTTACAGTCTCAGACCGAAGTACCCTACCCTTGTCAGGTATTTCTATATAAAGTTTATATCTATGATATGGTTTAATTCTGACCGGAACCGTCTTCCATATTCCATCTCCTTTATACAAAAATGGAATTGAGTCATTGCCGTCTATTAAACAAGCGGCCATTTTATCTTCTTCTACCGGTACATCCTTAGACTCTGATTTGCTTTTTACATATAGTAATCGCAATTCTTGAGGTCTATTAACATTATTTACATGCAATAAACATTCAGCCACTATAGGACGATTCTCGTCCCCAGACCCCAATTCGCCCGGATCCAGCACTATCGGCTCCACGCACCCGAAAAGCAGCAATGCCGGAAGACAAATAATTAAACCGAACTTTTTCATAATGTGTGTATATTAATTATGCCATTGACTATCAGTCAATACAAAGGAACAAAAAATCCAAGGCAAAAACAATATACACTTACTTTTTCTCCCAGATGTAGATTTTATCCCCACGGCGAAGACGACCTTCAGGGCATAATGACGGGTCAACGGCCACAGAGCACCGGACACCCTTCCCTGCCATATCAGCAGACTTCAGGTTGACTCGCATATCCTCTACGGAAAACTCCACGACCCCGGTAGTGGCACCTATAGCCATAGCACGGTCCCCTATGTGCAGCGGTGCCGATTCTACAGCTATTTCCACAACGCCTATCCTGTCAAACCAGTTGGTAACCTTACCGCAATACACCTTTTTCAACGTAGCCTGTGAGCCATACACGTCACTCCACTGTCCAAGATAGGCACCTTGATAATATCCATCCCAGAAACCACGGTTGAACACTTCAGACAATTCTTCTTTCAGTGATGCGGCCAGTTCCGGCGAATAAGTCCCGTCGCACACGGCATCGGCCGCCCTGCGATAGCAAGAAGCGCATCTCTTCACATATTCTGCAGACCTTGCCCTTCCCTCTATCTTGAACACTTTTACGCCGCTCTCGATGATTCGGTCCATAAAGTCTATGGTACACAAATCTTTAGGAGACATTATGTATTTGTTGTCGATATTGAGTTTGTTGCCGGTTTCAAGGTCTGTAACCTCATATCCCCTACGGCATATCTGATAACAGGCTCCCCTGTTGGCAGACGCACCGTATGTATGAAGAGACAGGTAACATTTGCCGCTAATGGCCATGCAGAGAGCTCCGTGAGCAAACATTTCTATACGCACAGGCTTCCCCGAAGGCCCGCAGATATTCTCCCTCACGACAGTTTCATATATTTCCTTGACTTGATCAAGGTTAAGTTCCCGCGCAAGTACCACGACATCCGCAAATTGAGAGTAAAACCTCAAGGACTCAACATTGGATATGGACAACTGGGTGGAAATATGCACCTCAAGCCCAATTTTCCGGCAATAAGAAATGGCGGCCATGTCAGATGCGATAATGGCGTCCACCCCCGCAGCCAAAGCAGCATCCAAGGCCTTTCTCATAGGTTCCAGGTCTTCCTGATACAAGACGATATTGAGTGTCATATAACTCTTTACCCCCGCTTCGCGACAAATGCGGACAACCTCAGAAAGGTCTTCCGGCCGGAAGTTATTGGCAGAATGGCTGCGCATATTAAGATGTCCAACACCGAAATATACAGAGTCCGCACCCCCTTGAATAGCCGCGCGCAAACACTCAAAATTGCCGGCAGGAGCCATTATTTCCAATTCCTTTCTTTCCATAAGTACAAATTTAACACTTTATTCAAACAATTCCCTCAACACCCCGAGAGAACGTATCGTCAGCGGACAGTCAAGATGACATGACAGATACCGGATCAATAATTCTGCTATGTCACTGCGCATACGGCCGTTAAGCGGCACCAGCATCGAGGATGCAAAATCGGACCTTGTCAGCAATCCAAGATATCCGGCATACTCCCCGGCAAACGGCATAAGGTCTTCTTCTCTTGGAGAAAAGCCCAAAGCCACGGCCAGTTCCAGAAGGAATCTCAGGTGGAAATTACTATAATTCTCTCCCAGCGCATCGAGCGTCAGAACGGAGTTCCGGCACCATTCATACAGTCCGTCTTCATAGCAGCCTTCTTTCAATGTACGGAACAGAACCTCGCTCATGAACATACACATTGCATTCTTGGGCAAAGAAGACCGTATGTCACCCAAAGGATAAAGAGCGCTTATCCCGCTTATCCGCCACAATTCCGTGCGGACACTTTCCCTCACATCCCCTTCCAGAATATTCATGGGCTGGAAAAGGGCCATCGTGCCACCTTTTCCGATATTGGTTATGAAACTCCTCCTGCCAAGTTCACGACTCAACGCGTGAATCACCAGCAGATTATCCCTTGTCTTGGTGGTATTGAGGACTATGAACTCAGTGGATCTCAATGAGCGGACTGTTCAAGGCCTGCCTCAGTTCCTCGTCGTATTTGATCCGAACCTCGACACCTGCTTCCTGGAAATAATACCTTACCGCGATTTCCTCCTCAAGGAAAGGGATTATCTCGTCCTTCTTAAGTCTGAGGAATTCGCTCTTTTCTATATCAAGGGACTTCTCCATAACCTCCAGCTCTTCCTTCATCCCCTCTATCAGACCATCCCTTTCCAACTCATCTTTCATCCTGTCAAAATATGCCTTGGCAGTGGACCTGTAGTCAAACTCCTGCTTGACAGCATACTCTATGAAATCTTCGTAATCAGCATCACTCAGAGAGAAGGTCTCCACAGGCGCAATACTTTGATGCTGACGCACATACTCCAAGGCATACTGCTCAATGATACCATAAGCCACCAAAGAATACGTAATACGGCTGTAAGATTTGGCGTCAAGCTCCACATCCGGTGTTATACCGCCGCCGTCCTTCACAACTCTTCCATGCGCGGTCTTGAACTCCCTTGTAAGCGAGTCCGGAATCTGCCCCACGCTGCCGTCTTCATTGCGATGCGAATAGTCTATAGCCTGAACGCAACGCCCGGACGGAGTATAGTATTTTGCCGTAGTAACCTTCAACTCTCCTCCGTAAGGAAGATTGATTATACTCTGAACCAATCCTTTACCAAATGTCTTACGTCCCATCACCGTTGCCCTGTCCATATCCTGAAGAGCACCGGAGACGATTTCCGATGCCGAAGCGGAACCGGAATCCACCAGCACTATCAGCGGCAATTTGGTGTCCACCGGCTCCTTTTTAGTACGAAGCGCATAATTGGATGTCATGTTTTTGCCTTTCGCAGAAACCACCAGCGACCCTTTAGGCACGAATACAGAGACGATTTCGACAGCTTCCTCCATGATTCCGCCGCCGTTTCCACGCAGATCAAGCACAAGTTTCTGCATCCCCTGCTTCTTGAGACGTATGACAGCATTTCTCACATCCCTGCCCACACCTTCGGTAAATCCGGTCTGAAGGATATATCCGGTGGTTGCATCCAGCATCCCGGCATACTCCACATCCGGAAGACGAATCCGTTCTCTGGTAATCTCTATGTCCTTGAGTTCTCCTGTATGAACTTTCTTAACCTTGAAAACGACTTTGCTGCCAGGCTCACCTTTCATCTTGTCACTGCACTGCTGAGATGTCAGCCCCACTACACTTTCCCCATTGATGGCAAGTATCTCGTCCCCGCAGCGAAGTTCATATTTATCTGCCGGAGAGTTTTTGTACGGCTCATTGATGATGACATTCCCTTGTACGTCAGGCTTGTATATGACCGCACCGATACCTCCATAAGTCTTGTTCAGCATCATCTGAAGGCTCTCATGATCTTCTTCCGGAATAAAAGTGGTATATGGATCCAAACTTCCGAGCATTGCATTTATCCCTATGGTTTCTATCTTGTCCAACGGAAGAGAATCCACATAAGACTTGGATAGCTCCTTGAGGATAGATGTCTGTATCTCTGTCCATTTGCCGAGACGGAAATTATCAGACTGCGCCTGACACACCACACTGATGCCCAACCCGGCACATATAAGTATTGTTCTGATTTTCATATCTTTTATGATGCAAATAATAATAGCGCAAGACCTGCAAGCATTATGCCCAAGTCAAGTGCCTTGTCTCGAATATTGTTCTCTCGGAATATCAACGCTCCTCCTATGAACGTGATTATTACGGAGCTGCGCCTTATCATGGAAATGACGGACAGCAAGGCTCCATCCTGCTTGACGGCAAAGAAATAAAGCGCATCGGAGATGGTTATAAGCACGGCTATCAGCAGAAGGCTCCAGTCAGGCTTCAATTTGCCTACTGAACTCTTGTCGTGCAAATAGCTTACAAGCATCACAACGGCAAGCACCACTGTAATATAGACATTAGCCCAGCTCTGCACAAACAGAGGCTGCATGGATGTAAGGATATATTTGTCATACAGCGCACTCGCCGCGCCGGTAACAATAGATAGTGCCATCCACACGACACCTTTGCTTCTGGAGAATCTGATTCCTTCCTTACGGCTTGACCGGCCAAGGAAATACAATGCCCCTATCACGAGTATCACACCGGCCCATTGCAGCAGGTTCAGTCTCTCGCCAAACAGTATGATGGAGAAAACTACCACGAACATAGGGCGGGAGGCTTTCATTGTGCTGGCTGTAGTAAGCGGAAGCAGTTTCATGGCCACCAGTCCGGAAATCCATGACACGGACACAAGGCACGCTTTCACCAGCAGCCTAAAATGCTCTCCAATGCTGCCCGCACTGAGAAACGGACACAGGAACAACGCCGTAAGAGATGTAGAGCACAGAAGTATCCACAATACTCCGTTACGCTTGAGCGCCTGTTTCTTCGTAATATCATAAAAGCCCAGCAACACCGCGGAGCACACTGTAAGCCAAAGCCACATACCAGATTTTGTTCTTAAACAATCAAGCGCCAAAGATACTGATTTTTCACAACAACTTCTATTTTTATGTATCTTTGCCATAACAATGAGAAGTGATACTTTTATAAAGATAAGGGGAGCGCACGCGCACAACCTCAAAAATATAGATATAGATATTCCACGCCGCAAACTGGTGGTTATTACCGGTTTGAGCGGAAGCGGGAAATCTTCTCTCGCATTCGATACCATATATGCAGAAGGCCAAAGGCGATATATCAACACCTTGTCTTCCTATGCAAGGCATTTTATGGGAATCCTGGAGAAGCCGGACGTAGAGAGCATTGAAGGGTTGAGTCCAGTCATCGCCATAGAGCAGAAGACTACGGGCAACAACCCGCGGTCCACCGTAGGCACAATAACGGAGATATCGGATTTTCTGAGACTTCTTTTCGCCCGCGTATCCACGGCATATTCCCCCGTTTCCGGAAAAGAGATGGTCCGCTACACGGATGATCAGATTGTGGATATGATAAGCCGCACATTCTCCGGGCGCAAGTGCATGCTGCTTGCACCTCTCGTAAGGGGTAGGAAAGGTCATTATCGGGAGCTGTTTGAACAGTACCGGAAAAAAGGATACACCCAGATCAGGGTGGATGGTGAAATAATGGACCTTGGTTCCATGGAGTCCGTGGACCGCTACAAGGCCCATTTCATAGAATTGGTGGTGGACAAGCTAAAGCCAAGCGATGCTGATGAGATGAGAATACGCAAATCCGTAGCCTCCACGCTCGCTCTCGGGAAAGGGTCTCTTATCGTCTATGATGCCGAAAACAAGTCCGTGAGGTACTTTTCAAAACATTTCATGGACGAAGAGTCCGGAATCTCCCTTAAAGAGCCGGCCCCGCACTCGTTCTCATTCAATTCCCCGGAAGGCTACTGTCCTCATTGCAAGGGACTTGGCACCGTGCCGGACATCAATATGGACAGCATTATTCCGGACCGGAGCATATCCGTGGCTGACGGAGGATTGTCGCCTCTAGGAAGAATCAGACACAACCGCAAATTCGATATTCTTTCCGCAATGTCCCGCAAACTGGGATTTTCATTATATGATCCGATAGAGAGTCTTCCCGATGAAATAATCACTCTTTTGGTATTCGGGTCGGAAGAGTTTTTCCGCATAGGAGACGGCGCGGATGCCGAAATGGCAAACTGGCCGGGACTGGTGGAAGACATTGAGGACAGGATTGTCTGTCCGGTCTGCCATGGCACAAGGCTCAATCCGGAGGCGCAGTGTTTCAAGATTGACGGCAAGACAATCACCGACGTCGGGAGCATGGAGATTTCCGAATTGTATGACTGGGTGCGTTCCCTGTACGGGAAGTTCGACCCCCGACGCAACACCATCGCTTCGGACATTCTCAAGGAGCTGGAAAGCCGTATCGGGTTCCTGCTGGATGTCGGGCTGAATTATCTGACTCTTGACAGACCTTCAACTTCGCTGTCCGGCGGTGAAGGACAGCGCATAAGGCTCGCGACTCAGATCGGGTCCAAACTCGTGAATGTAGTGTATATCCTGGATGAACCAAGTATCGGCCTGCACCAAAAGGACAACCGCAAACTTATAGCCTCCCTGCGGAAATTAAGGGATGAAGGCAACACGGTGATAGTCGTGGAGCACGATGAGGAGACCATGCGTGCCGCAGACTGGATTGTAGAGGTCGGCCCCGGTGCCGGGGAAAATGGCGGGAAAATCTGCTACAACGGACCCGAGTTGAGTTTCACCAACCCCAACAAAACTCCCGGACAACGCCGCTGCGGCAATGGTAAAACATTGAAACTGATCGGCGCCTGCGGCAACAATCTCAAGCATGTGGACGCAGTGTTCCCGCTGGGTTGCATAGTTGGCATAAGCGGCGTAAGCGGCTCTGGCAAATCCACGCTTATCAATCAGACTCTGATGCCGATACTCAAGGCCCATTTCTATAATTTCAAAGCGAAACCGCTGCCTTACGAAGGACTGGAGGGGACAGACAATATTGACAAAGTCATCGAAATAGACCAGAGCCCCATAGGCCGTTCCCCTAGATCCAACCCCGCCACATATACCGGCGTGTTCAATGATATCCGGGCCTTGTTCGAGTCCACCCCGGACGCCAAAGTCCGCGGATTCAAATCCGGAAGATTCTCATTCAATGTGTCTGGAGGCCGCTGTGAAGACTGCAAGGGAGCAGGCATCAAGGTAATAGAAATGAATTTCCTCCCGTCCGTCAACGTAATATGCGAGACGTGCGGCGGAAAACGGTACAAGGAGGACACTCTGGAGGTCAGATATAAGGGCAAGAACATCAGTGAAGTGCTGGAGATGCCGATATCCGAAGCATACGAGTTCTTCAAGGCCAACCCTTCCATTGCCATTAAGCTAAAAGCTCTTCTGGACGTCGGTCTCGGATACGTGAAACTCGGCCAGTCCGCTGTCACCCTGTCAGGCGGAGAGTGCCAGCGCATGAAACTCGCCTCGGAACTGGCGCGAAAATCCACGGGGAACACATTGTATCTTCTGGACGAGCCTACCACCGGGCTGCACGCGCGCGACATAAAAGTCCTCATGGAAGTACTCCAAAAGCTTGTTGATCAAGGGAATACCGTAATCGTCATAGAGCACAATCTCGATGTCCTCAAAATGGTGGACTATCTTATTGATATGGGCCCAAAAGGAGGAGCTGCCGGTGGCAGGGTTATTGCAGCAGGGACTCCGGAACAGGTTGCAGACAATCCTGATTCGGTGACAGGCAAATATTTAAAAGAGATACTATAGCAATATGGAAAAAATACTATCCGCGAAACGCGAATATTCAGAATGGTGCAGGGCGATGGGAATAACCAACCTGCAAGACCTTGCAAAAGTCATCAACGACGGACAAGCCATAAAACTGATTAATCTTTGTGAAGCAAGGCAGGAGAGGAAATACGCAGAAGCCGCCGACCAGATATATTGGAATCATGAGAGGTGCCGTATCGTAATGATGTCAGGACCGTCATCAAGCGGCAAGACGAGCTCTTCCCTGCGCATAGCTCAGCAGGCGAGAGTCCTGGGCCTCAACCCCAAGGTGATAGAACTTGACAACTATTTCGTGGATAGGGACAAGACTCCGCGCGACGAACAGGGCAATTATGATTTCGAAGCCCTGGAAGCCATGGACGTGGCTTTCCTGAACGAGCAGCTCTCGGCACTTCTTCGCGGAGAAGAGGTGGAAATTCCCAAGTTTGATTTCAAGGAAGGACACAGGCGCTTCGAAGGGAACAAATGCAGACTGGAGGCCGGCGACATGCTTTTCATGGAGGGCATACACGCGCTCAACCCGGCTCTGACACCGGCCATCCCGCAGAATAATATTTTCCGCATTTACATTTCCGCACTGTCATCGCTGCCAGGAGGGGAAAAAGTCCACAACTCCACGACCGACAAACGTCTCCTAAGACGCATTGTCAGGGACAATCGTACGCGAGGCATCTCTCCGGAAGACAACATATTGAGATGGCCGTCCGTGCGTCGTGGTGAAGACAAATACATCTTCCCGTACGAAGAGAATGCCGATGTCGTGTTCAACTCGTCCACTCTGTATGATCTTCCGCTGCTGAAATATTACGCGGCTCCGCTTTTGTGCGGGATCAGCGAGTCTTCACCGGCTTACGAGAAAGCCACAGAGCTTCTGGATTTCCTTAAAGATATCGTGTGCCTCAAGCCTTCCGAAATAGCTGCCATTCCGCCAACTTCCATAATGAGAGAGTTCATCGGAGGACAAACGCTCGTGTAAAGGACACCAACTCGCGGCTCAACGGAATTTCTTGTCCTCTTCAAGCATTCCAAGATAGGAATTATACCGTTCGGGGCTGATGTCTCCTCTGTCCACAGCGTCCTTGACGGCACAGCCGGGCTCATGAGTATGAGTACACGGGACGAAACGGCAGTCATCCGCATAACGCAGCATCTCCGGGAAATACTTGGATATCTCCTCCCTTTCCAGGTCCACAAGACCAAATCCCCGGATACCGGGAGTATCTATCAAAAATCCGCCACCGTGAATCGGATACATTTCATAAAGAGAAGTGGTATGTTTCCCTTGAAGGTGCGAGGCGGAGATTTTCCCGATTTTAGGATCAAGGGACGGATCAAGGGACTTTATAAGACTTGACTTGCCAACCCCTGATTCTCCGGAAAAAAGGCTCACCTTATCCCGGCACAGATGCCTGAGTTCCTCTATCCCCTCCCCTGTGCGGGCGGATGTCGGAATCACCTTGTATCCCGCCCCCGTATAGATATCAAGGAAAGACCGCATCTGTTCTTCGGCGGCATCCCTGTACATGTCCACCTTATTAAGGGCTATCAGCACAGGTATTCCATATACCTCGCAGGTAACAAGAATGCGGTCAAGAAACGGAAGCTTGATCTCCGGGAAATACAGACTCACGGCTATCACCGCCTGGTCCAGATTGGACGCAATGACATGCGACTGCCGGGACAGATTGGTTGATTTGCGGATAAGGTAGTTTTTCCTCGGGAGCACTTCCGTTATAATCGCCGGGGCGCTCTCCGACACTTCGTCCGAAATCTGGCAACGCACTTCATCCCCCACCGCTATCGGGTTGGTCGCGCAACTTTTCTCCAGACGGACCTTTCCTCTGAGCACGGCAGGAAACGGAGCCCACTGCGGAAGACAACTGAGCAGAAAATGGCTGCCTGCATTCTTGACAACCGTGGCGGTTCTTTCCTTCATCGTACCCTACCTACCAGTTTTTCAGCGAAATTGCTCAACATCATCATGTCATCATCTCCGATACCAATACCACGGACAGCATCAAGAGCCTTGTCCGTAAACCCGGCTATCTCTTTCTTGGCATCGGCATCCACCCCATATTCAAGATACAGTTTCTTCACCCCGGCTATTTTGGCGGCCTTGCCTTCTTCATCCTCCACTTTCATGGTAAAAGCATCAAAGAAACGCTGTTTGTCATCGATTTTCTCAAGCGTACGAACCGTCAGCCATGACTTTTTCTCGTTGAGAATATCTCCGCCTATAGGCTTTCCAAACACCTTCTCGTCTCCAAATGCGTCAAGATAATCGTCCGCCACCTGGAACGCCATTCCGAGTTTGTACCCATACTCATACATAGCCTTGCAAACCGGATCCGGTGCACCTCCGATAATGGCGCCCATCTCCGCCGAGCAGGCAAGAAGAACCGCCGTCTTAAGCCCTATCATCATATTATAATCAGACATGGACACCTCGTCACAAGATTCGAAATCCATATCGTAACGCTGACCGTCACACACTTGTGCGGATGTATCGGAGAAAAGTTTCATCACCCTGCCGAGGGCATGATGAGGGGTCTTGGAAATACGTTTGTACGCATCTATAACCATCACGTCACCGGACAGAATGGCGGTGTCTTCGTTCCATTTCTTCCACACTGTAGGCATTCCGCGACGAAGAGGCGAATGATCCATGATATCATCGTGCATCAAGGTAAAGGAATGAAACACTTCCAGCGCAGAAGCGGGATACAGAATTCCGTCGTCGAAAGAATCCGCAAACATCGAATATGCAATAAGACACAGACGAGGTCTGACCCGCTTACCGCCTATTTCAATCATATATCTGAGAGGATCGTACAATCTTCTCGGCTCGTTCGAGAATTCTATATTATCGAACAATCTCTTGATGACATCGTCAATTCTGGCTTCCTTATTCATCGCTTATAGTTTCAAGTATGTCTTCAAAATAATAATACCCGTATAACCTCCCGCACAACCAAGCGAATTTAGAAATTCTTTCTAACTTTACAAAATCGTTTATTACCCATTTATGAAACTGTTATTTGCTACTGCCAACAAAAACAAGCTTCGCGAAGCTGCAGAAATACTGGGAGACATGGTACAGGTGATTTCTCCCTCCGAACTCAATATAAACGCCGATGTGGAAGAGACCGGAGAAACCTTGCAGGACAATTCCATCCTCAAGGCCCGAACCCTCTATGACCTGAGCGGCCTTGACTGCTTCGCGGACGATACCGGACTGGAAGTGGAAGTCTTGAACGGTGCTCCGGGAGTACTGACGGCCAGATACGCTGCCTGCTTCCCGGGAGGAGCATTACCGCATGACAGCGAAGCCAACATGAACCGCCTCCTCGAAGAGTTGTCAGAATACAGTACACCAGAGAGCCGCAGGGCACGATTCAGAACCGTCATCACACTGATATACGAAGGCAGGCAGTATTGCTTCGAAGGGATTGTCTCAGGGACAATAGCCCAGGGAAAAGCAGGCAACGGCGGATTCGGATATGACCCAATCTTCATTCCTGACGGATTTGGAGGAAGGACCATGGCCGAAATATCGGAAGACGAAAAAAACGCCATATCCCATCGCGGCAGAGCGCTTAGAGCTATGGCTGAATTTCTATCTACAATCCGCGAGGACTATTGATCTTTCTTGGCTTTGGGTACACTCCGTCTGCGACGAGGCTTTTCAGGCTTAGGCTCGCGGACGGTGTCTTGTCCGGCATGGTCTTCGACCAATTCATAGTCAAGAAGACGCTGCTCAAGATTGGCGTTTTTCACCTTGATGCGCACAGAATCACCCAATTTGTATATCTTGCGGGTCCTTCTGCCCACAAGTCTGTAACGAGCCTCATCAAATTCGAAAAAGTCCGATTTGATATCCCTGAGGGCTATCATTCCTTCCACTTTGGTAGGCTCTATCGAAGCGTACATTCCCCATTCGGTGATTCCGGATACCGTAGCGTCAAACTCCTGTCCCACCTTATCCATCATGTACTCCACCAACTTGTATTTGACGGATGTGCGTTCTGCATCAGCAGCCACCAACTCTCTTTCGGAAGCATACTGGCACTCCTTCTCGTAAACATCCTTTTTGGCACTCTCCGCCCCATCAAGGTACAGGGCGAGCAGCCTGTGCACCATCAGGTCCGGATATCGTCTTATAGGAGAGGTGAAATGGGTGTAAAACTTGAATGCAAGTCCATAGTGCCCGATATTGTCCGTACTGTAACAGGCTTTCGCCATTGCCCGGAGGGCAAGATTCTCGAAGGCGTCATGCTCCGGCTTGCCTTTGGCCGAATCAAGCAACGCGCTGAGGGATTTGGCTGCCGCCCGGCCGCTTGAAGGTTCATTCTCCGAGAATTTATATCCGAATCCCTTGGCAAATGTCCTCAGTCCCTCGATTTTCAATTCGTTTGGCTCTCCGTGTATACGATAGACAAACGTCTTGGCATTTTTCTGCGCCACGCCGTTCATTTTACCTCCGGTAGCCACAAACTCCGCCACTGTCTTATTGGCCAGAAGCATGAAATCCTCAATAAGCCAATTGGCTTCCTTGGAAATCTTCTCATATACCCGTATCGGCTTACCCTCCGCATCGACCTCAACCTTCATCTCGGGACGGTCAAAATCAATGGCTCCGGCCTTCCGCCTCGCAGCCCTCATTATGGATGAAAGACTGTTAAGTCTCAGAATCGCCTGTCCGAGCTCGTCGGACTCAGGCGCCGTGCCGGCATCAATGTAAGCCTGCGCCTGCTCATAACTAAGTCTGTGATTGGACCTTATAGCCGCGCGTCCTATCCAGCGCGATTTGATTTCAGCTTTCGGTGTCATCTCGAATACGGCAGAGAAGACAAGCTTGTCCTCATCCGGACGCAGCGAACACAGCTTATTGCAGAGTTTCTCCGGAAGCATAGGGACTGTCCTGTCCACAAGATAGACAGATGTCCCGCGCTCTCTGGCCTCCTTGTCAACTACTGACCCCGGGGTCACATAATACGAAACATCGGCAATATGTACTCCTATCTCAAAGTTGCCGTTAGAAAGAGCCCTTATAGACAGCGCATCATCAAAATCCTTGGCATCAGCCGGATCAATTGTAAATGTAAACCTGTCCCTGAAATCCCTGCGGCCCTTCATCTCCTTGTCGCCTATAACATCCGATATCTTGTCGGCCGCATCCTCAACTTCTTTCTCAAACTTATAAGGAAGATTGAACTCGGCCAGAATCGCATGCATCTCGGTATCGTTCTTCCCCGGCTCTCCAAGCACATCAGTGATATGTCCGCGCGGAGTCAAGTCCTTACGGTCCCAGCGGTCCACCACCGCAGCCACTTTCATTCCCTGCCCGGCTCCGAGCCGCTCCGCTTCTTCCATGTCCACTTCTATATCGTACGGCATCACTCTGCTCTGCATCAACACCCAGGCCTGCGTGCCGACACTATGATACACCCCGACGAAAGGCTTCTTCGAGCGGCCGAGTATCTCTACCACTTCGCCTTCACAACGCTTGTCTTTCGTCTTGTTGCCTTCTTTGGTGACAGATACCCTTACCAAATCACCATTAAGTGCATGACGTGTCTTGGAAGCTTTTACGAATATGTCATCCTGCTCCCCTTCTCCGTCGGGAATCACAAAAATAAATCCTTCACGAGTCATCTGCACCCGACCCGTGACCTGCGGGAAGACCTTCCTCCTGCGGGGTTTGTCTCTTTTTACACCTTTCTTCATACGGGGAACAAAGTTACGGATTTATCGGAGAATATTGTTATCTTTGGGCGTTAGTTATCTTTATTTAAGGCAGATAAATGAAAAAAATGTTCCTTTCGAGCATCATCGGTATCGGCATGATGCTCTGTCACAGCGCAAACGCGCAGACAAATCTTCAGATTCAGTACGACTTCGGCTCAGATCGCAAACATGTCACCACGACATTCGAAGGCTTCTACAACGACCCTTGGGGAAACACCTTCTTCTTCATTGACCATGATTTCAATTCCCGTGATGACAAAGGCAATGTCAAAGCACCAAGCGGCACCTACATGGAGGTGGCAAGATGCCTCAATTTCTGGCAAAACACGGTCATCTCTCCGCTCAGTCTTCATGTAGAGTATAACGGCGGTGTGTATAACGGATATACCATCAACAACGCATTCCTTACCGGTATAGACTACTTCCTCCACAGCGCCGATTTCCGATACACGCTTAATCTCAAAGCTCTGTACAAATACATCAGTTATTCCGACTCCGGCACCCACAGCAAACTTCCGATGCAGTTTACCGCCGTATGGGGAATGAAAGACCTTTTCGGAGTGAAAGGCCTGAACTTCTCCGGATTTGCGGACTTCTGGTGGGAAGAGCACACGCTGATATTCGACAAGGACGGAGCAATTCTTCCGGAGCAGTCAAGTTTCGTTTTCCTTTCCGAGCCGCAGCTTTGGTACAATGTAGGGGAGCTGTTCGGCTGCAGCAACCTCAACCTCGGAGGCGAGATTGAACTTTCATACGATTTCGGCACCTGCAAGGGATTCCGAGCGCGTCCGTGCCTCGGCATGAAATGGGTATTCTAAAGAAAGAGGTCGACTAAAGGTCGGCCTCTTTCTTTTGTGAAGTTCGAAGTTCCGCAGCGGCAGCAGCTTGCCTGTGCTCCGGACAACCAAGTGCGATGCGTTTTCGGAAGCGCGCCGTACCAAAAACAGGCTTCTACGGTACGAAATACGCATTCGGTGCGCAAAAAGGCTTCCTACGGTACGCGACGCATTTTCAGAAGCATTCGGTGTAAAAAACAGGCTTTTCTGTCTTTCCCTGAAAAAAGTTGACTCACAACAAAGAGTTAACAATGGCGTATT
>SAMEA104315421__coassemble_453_pt1 | contig 180089 bp, 168 predicted proteins | sample SAMEA104315421__metabat2_low_PE_015 | metagenome-assembled genome bin SAMEA104315421 (sample SAMEA104315421) | gut metagenome | biome: Monkey gut; feature: monkey-associated habitat; material: faeces | place: China | collected 2013
AAAAACAACGTGTAACGAAATAATCTTTTCGTGTCTACTTCTCGCGCGCAGTACATGCTCACGTATGGATTTTCTTTGATAGTCCCAAAATAATGGAATAATGTGAAAAACAGGCGAGAAATAATCCGTAAAATGTGAAATTATTGTATTTTGTTGGGCTGATTGTGTGAAAACAATTATATTTGCAATTGAAACAAGGGAAGTTGATTATGGATAAGTTACTTAAGAGAAAGATTGATGCTTACTTAATGGCATGGAAGAAGAATCCTGATAGAAAACCTCTTATAATAAAAGGGGCTCGTCAGATTGGAAAGACTCGCTCTATTGAGTGGTTTGCATATCAGAACTATAAGAATATTGTCCAAATTAATTTTGTAGAACAAACAAAGTATAGGAATATCTTTGAAGATGGATTTGAAGTTGATACTATCCTTAAAAACATCTCGTTACTTAACCCTGAACTGAAGTTCATTCCGGGAGAAACGATTTTCTTTTTTGATGAACTGCAAGCCTGTCCCAATTGTGCTACATCATTGAAGTTCTTTAATCTTGATGGACGGTTCGATGTTATCTGTTCCGGTTCATTGATGGGAATCAATTACAAAGAGATAGAATCCAATAGTGTTGGTTATAAAGAAGATTACGAAATGTATTCTATGGATTTCGAAGAGTTCCTGTGGGCTAAGGGATATGCAGAGGATTTTATAGAGGAACTTTACCAACACATGTTAGACGTCAAGCCACTTGCAAAATTGCAAATGGAGGTCCTTTTTGAACTTTTCCGGGATTATGTTATTATCGGGGGAATGCCTGAGGTGGTAAATACATATATTAAGAATAAAAACTTTAGTGGAACATTGGGTATTCAGAAACAGTTGCTTAAAGACTATGAAGAAGATATTACCAAATACGTAGGAGGATTGGATAAAGCTAAGGTTAAAGCTGTTTATAATCATATCTCCACCTTCTTGGCAAAAGAAAACAAACGTTTTCAAATCACGAAGATAGCAAAGAATGCAAGAAATAGAGATTATATCTGGTGTGTAGAATGGTTGGCTGATGCCGGTGTTATAAATGTATGTTATTGTTTGAATCTACCAGAGCTTCCACTTAAAGGAAATTATGATTCTAAACTCTATAAAATTTATTATAAAGATACAGGCCTGCTTATTGCATCTCTCGATGAAGAAGCCCAGGAAGATTTGAGAGCCAATAAAAATCTTGGTACATACAAAGGAGCTATATACGAGAATATAGTAGGAGATATGCTGGTAAAGCAGGGATATAATCTCTACTATTATAGTAGCGACAGGCCTTCTCTTGAAATGGATTTCTTTGTAAGAGATGCAGATTCACTTGTTCCTATAGAGGTTAAAGCCAAAGACAGTGCAACAGCATCATTGAATAAGTTGTTGAGTGAGGATAAATATCCTGACGTAAAGTATGGAATAAAATTGGGTTATAAAAATATAGGATTTAATGGTAAGTTCTATACTTTCCCATACTTTTTGACTTTTTTGTTGAGGAGATTTTTGGCAGAGAAATGAGAACTATATTCGGTTCCTGAATCCACCGCATTGTACTGAAAAAAGCCCGCGTCCATAGTAGGATGCGGGCTTTGATCGTGGCAGGCCGGAGAGGCAATTGCCCCGTATTATTCCGGTTTGTATGAGTCTTTCAGGGATGCCGTCTTGTTGAAGATGGCTTTGTCCTCTGAGGAATCTTTGTCCTTGATGTAGTATCCGGTGCGCTCGAACTGTACGGCGATGCCCGAATTGTCTTCGAGAAGCGCCGGCTCTGCAAACGCCTTGCCGATGGTAAGAGAGTCAGGATTGAGGAAATCCTTGTAGTCTTTGTCTTCCGGTACCTGGCTCATGTCCGCAAGGGTGAACAGGCGGTCGTAATTGCGCAGCTCGATTTCTTTGGCGTATGCAGTGGAAACCCAGTGAATGGTGCCCTTGACACTTCTCCACTCTCCGGCTCCCGGGCGGGTGCTTGGGTCGTATGTGCATTTCAACTCTATGACATTGCCTGCTTCGTCTTTGATGACCTCCTCGCACTTTATGATATAGGTGTATTTGAGGCGGACCTCTCCGTCAGGCTTGAGCCTGAAGAACTTCTTCGGAGCGTCTTCCATGAAGTCAGCACGGTCAATCAGCAACTCTCCTGTGAAAGGAACTTTGCGTGTAGGTCCTTGCGGTTCGGCAGGGTTGAGAGGGCAGTCAAACCACTCTACCTGTCCTTTCGGATAATTGGTGATGGTGACCTTGACCGGGTCCTGGACCACCATGTACCGGTTGGACCGTGCGTTCAGGTCCTGACGTACGCACCATTCGAGAAGCTGGATGTCCATGAGTTGGTCGCGCTTGGAAACACCGATCTTGTCGCAGAACATCTTCAGTGCATCTGCCGTATATCCTCTTCTGCGCACGCCGCAGAGTGTAGGCATTCGAGGATCGTCCCATCCTGAGACGATGCCTTTCTGGACAAGTTCCAGAAGCTTGCGCTTGGACATCAGGGTGTATGTCAGGTTGAGCCTGGCAAACTCGTACTGATGCGAAGGATATATGCCGAGGGTCTGGATGAACCAGTCGTACAGAGGCCTGTGCACATCGAACTCGAGGGTGCAGATGGAGTGGGTGATTCTCTCTATGGAATCACACTGTCCGTGGGTGTAGTCGTACATCGGGTAGATGCACCATTTGTCTCCGGTGCGGTGGTGATGCGCATGCTTGATACGGTAGAGAAGCGGATCGCGGAACATCATGTTTGGATGGGCCATATCAATCTTGGCACGGAGGACTTTCTCTCCATCAGCGTATTTGCCGTCACGCATCTCCCGGAAGAGTTGCAGGTTCTCTTCTACGCTGCGGTTTCGCCAAGGGCTGTCTGTGCCAGGCTTGTCCACTGTTCCTCTGTTCTTTGAGATCTCTTCCTGGGTCTGGTCGTCCACATAGGCGAGGCCCCTGCGGATGAGTTCTTCCGCCCAGATGTAGAGCTGGTCGAAATAGTCGGATGCATAGCACTCCTTCTCCCACTGAAAGCCCAGCCACTTGATGTCCTCCTTGATGGAATCCACGTACTCGACATCTTCCTTGACAGGGTTGGTGTCATCATATCTTAGATTGGTCTTGCCGCCGTATTTCTGTGCGAGGCCAAAGTTTATGCATAGAGATTTGGCATGTCCGAGGTGGAGATATCCGTTCGGCTCAGGAGGGAAACGGGTCAAAATACTCGTAACTTTTCCCGACTTGAGATCGTCTTCAATGATTTCCTCGAGGAAATTCAGTTTCCTGGCTTCTTCCATGATCGTTTTGCGTAAAATGTTTATTGTTTCAAAACTCCAAATTTATAAAAAAGTTCTTAATAATCTGATATTATTTGCGTATATTTACGGAATTATGGCAATAAAACTTTCAGTAAAGAAAACGTCTTCTTCATTGTTCTGCTGCAGCAAGTGGTGGGGGAATCCTGATTTGCCGCCGCAGATGGAGTATCCCGTGATGAAATATGAGAATGAAGAAGGTGAGCAGGAAGAGTATCCTCTCACATTTGTATGTCAGATAGATTGTGCAGATATAGCTCCCTATGATGCTGAAGGGAAACTGCCACATGAAGGGATGTTGTATTTTTTCGCGGCGATAGATGATTATGTGGGGTATGAGTCACCCTTGCAGACGCATCTCGGAAAGTGGGACAAACAGCTTGCAGTGGTCAAATACAGCAAGACCGTCAATATGGAGACATTCAACAGCTGCATACTTGTGGATGACGAGGACAATGAGTTGGCTGAGCCTGAGATGGCGATTGAATTCAGCGCCTGCGAGGATAGTGCCGATGGACACAAACTTCTCGGTGTCCCGTTCTTTGGCGATGTCGCCGAGCAGAATCCCGGGTGCGAGAGTCTTCTTCAGATAGATGAGGACGATGACCTGGGAATACGGTTCCATGACAGCGGTATGTTTAATTTCATGATTAAAGGCAGCGACCTTGGTTTCGGCAACTGGAAGCGGGCTTTTGGTTACTTGCATTCGCTGTAGAGCATGAGCGTTCACGGGTTTAACATCTTTCTTCTGGTGATGACGATAGTGGCTGTAGCTGTTTTCGTGGCACTGTTCTTCGTGGATGCCGGATATGGTAAATTCTACAATAAGAAATGGGGACCTGCCGTCAGCAACAGGCTTGGCTGGGTGCTCATGGAGTCTCCGGTTTTCATTGCAATGCTGGTGCTGTGCCTGTTGTCCGACAGGAAGGATGACCTGACGCGGCTGGTGTTTCTGATGATATTCGAGCTGCATTATTTCCAGCGCGCCTTCATTTTCCCGTTCCTTATCAAGGGAAAGAGTAAAATGCCATTGAGCATCATTCTTATGGGTATAATTTTCAATACTTTGAATGCTCTCATGCAGGGAGGTTGGATATTCTTTCTCTCGCCTGAAGACATGTACACAAAGAGTTGGCTCTGCAGCCCTCAGTTCATAATAGGGACAATCGTGTTTGCGGTGGGAATGTTCATAAACATTCAGTCTGACGACATAATACGGCATCTTCGCGCACCGGGCGACACCAGACACTATCTTCCGAAAAAGGGGATGTTCAAGTATGTGACATCGGCCAATTATTTCGGAGAATTTACCGAATGGGTGGGATTCGCCATTCTGACATGGTCATGGTCCGGAGCCGTATTCGCCGTGTGGACATTTGCCAACCTTTGTCCAAGAGCATCAAGGACATACGAGAAATATAAAAAAGAATTCGGGGATGAACTTGACACCACGAAGGTCAGGAGAATCATTCCGTTCGTTTATTGATTTTATGGAATCCAGGATTTTTACTCCCTGCCGGATAGGACCGGTGGAACTTCGCAACAGAGTTATCAGATCTGCCGCATTTGAGAACATGGCGTATGGCAACAGGCCGTCCAAGGATTTGTTTGACTATCATACGGCTGTAGCGCGCGGTGGCGTAGGGATGACTACGGTGGCTTATGCTGCCGTGAGCCGGTCCGGGCTGTCCTTTGACGGGCAGTTGTGGATGAGGAAGGAGATTGTCCCGGAACTTAAGAAACTTACCGATTCGGTCCATTCGTACGGGGCCAAGGCGTCCATCCAGCTTGGCCATTGCGGCAATATGACCCACCGTGCCACTTGCGGATGTATGCCTGTTGGTGCGTCGTCCGGATTCAATCTTTATTCTCCGACATTCGTAAGGGCGCTACGCCGGGATGAGATATACTCGCTGGTGGATGATTTTGGAAATGCGGTGAATCTTGCGCGTGAAGCCGGGTTTGACTGTGTGGAAATACATGCCGGACACGGATATCTTATCAGCCAGTTCCTTTCTCCTTATACAAATCATCGTCATGATGAGTTCGGAGGCAGCCTTGACAACCGCATGCGGTTTATGCGACTGGTTATCGAAAGGGTCATGAAGGAGGCTGGAGACGATATGGGTGTGATAGTCAAAGTGAATATGCATGACGGGTTCAAGCGCGGCATGCAGACCGATGAGTGCCTGCTTGTAACCAAGGAACTGGAAAGGCTCGGAGTTCATGCATTGGTGCTGACGGCCGGCTTTGTAAGTAAGGCTCCGATGGAGGTTATGCGCGGAGCCATGCCGCTTAAGACTCTTCGCTACTATATGGATATGCGTAAATTCTGGTGGCTCAAGGCAGGAATAGCCCTCGGAGGCCGTCTTATGATACCGACTGTGCCGTATAAGGAAGCGTATTTCCTGGAAGAGGCCAAGCTGTTCAGAGCGCAGTTGAAGCTTCCTCTGATCTATGTGGGAGGATTGATTTCCAAGCATAAGATGGAAGAGGTGCTGGATGCCGGATTCGAGGGGTTGCAGGTGGCAAGGGCGCTGGTCCATGATACGGATTTTGTCAACAAGCTTCGCTCCGGAGAAGTTGAGTGTAGCGGATGCAAGCATTCAAATTACTGTATAGGAAGGATGTACACGCTGGAGATGCGCTGTCATCACTGTGTGGAAAACCTGCCTGAAAGTCTGAAAAAAGAGATTGACAGAGCGGAAAGACATGGCTAAGAGAAGACTCGGACATACCCCGTTGGCACTGGTGACAGGCGGCAGTTCCGGAATGGGACTGGAGTATTGCCGTGCACTGGCCGGTGCGGGATGCAATTTGCTGATTGTGAGTATTGAAGAAGAAAAGCTTCAGTCAATTGCACAGGAGATTACGGATGAGTTCGGGGTGAGGGCGACCGGGGTATTCATGGATCTTTCCAGGCCTGATGCCGCTGACAGGCTTCATTCATATTGCAGGGACCACGGATATGAGGTGGATATCCTTATCAATGATGCCGGGGTCTTTTTCTTCAAAGAGTTGGGGTGCGGGGATATTGACAGGATGGAGATGATGATTAACCTCCATACCCTCACACCTGCCAAACTCTGTGTGCTGTTCGGGGAGGATATGAAAAAACGCGGGTGCGGATATATTCTCAATATGAGTTCGGTAGCCGCAAATCTGCCGTTCCCGGGGGTTACCACATACTCTGCCACCAAGGCGTTTATCAAAAGTTTCGGCAAGTCTCTTTATTATGAGATGAAGCCTTACGGAGTGAGGGTATGTACTGTGTGTCCCGGCGCTGTGGCCACTCCTCTGTATAGGCTTAAGCCTTCTCTTATGAGACTTGGAGTGTGGCTTGGTATAATTAAGAAGCCTTCTGCCATAGTCAGACGTGGACTGAAAGGGATGTATCGCGGCCGCCGGGTCGTCAATCCTTCACTGATGAGCTACTATCTCCCTCCCATGCTGGGAATTCTTCCGAAACCTCTCATAAGCGCGATATGGAAAAAACTATAGTAATCACAGGTGCGAGCGGCAGTATGGGCTCTGCTGCCGTCAAGGCTCTTGCAAAGAAAGGCTTCGGTGTGATAATGGCGTGCCGGAATCTGTCCAAGGCTTCTGCCGTGAGGGATGATATCCTGCGGGAAGTTCCGCAGGCGAAGCTCGAACTTGCCGAACTCAGGCTGGATTCTTTCGCCTCCATACGGGAGTTTGCATTGTCCCTGAATGACAGGAAACTTTACGGGCTTTTCAATAATGCCGGAGTCATGCCCAAAGATTATACTCTTACCGGCGACGGATACGAGCAGACCATAGCGGTCAACTATCTCGGGCCTTTCCTGCTTACGCATCTTCTGTTTCCCAATCTGGAAGGCGACGGACATGTAGTGAATATGGTGTCTCTTACCTGCAATCACGTGAAAGAACCGTCGGACTTTATAAATGTGCGGCCCGAAGATTACCGTCAGTTGCACAATTATGCCATTTCCAAACTGGCACTTATGTATTTCAGCATAGAACTTGCCCGTCGCGAGCCCGATTTGAACGTGAATGTGGCGGACCCGGGTGTGGTGAACAGCAATATGATAGATCTTGGCCGGTGGTTCGATCCGATAGCTGATACCGTATTCAAACCTCTGTGCAAGACTCCGGCGGAGGGTGCTCTTCCGGCAGTCAACGCCATGCTTTCCGACAGGAGCATGCAGCTTTTCAGAGGTGATGGTTATGAGCCGATATCGGATAAATTTCTGGAGAGGCGAATATCTTCGGCAGCATTGTGGGAGCAGACGGAGTCAATATTCCGCGATATGTACCAGGAAGATTGAGAAGATGAATTTTTTAACTTGCAAAATATGATTAAGTCAATGACAGGATACGGCAAGGCGGAGGCTTTGCTAAGCGGAGGCAAACTTACCGTTGAGATTCGTACTCTGAACGGCAAGACTGCGGATATCAACCTTAAGAGCCAGCTACTTCCCAAGGACAGGGAGCTTGAGATTAGAGCCAGACTGGCCCAAATGCTTGTAAGGGGCACGATAGATGTGTTCCTGACATGGGAACCGGACGCTTCTGATTCCGGTCGCCAGATTAATATGGACATTGCGAGAGCTTATATGCACGGTGCTATGGAACTTGCCTCTGAAATGGGACTTTCTCTGTCACCGGAACAGACTACCGGGATTCTTTCCTCGGTGCTGCGTATGCCTGAAGTTGCGGAGGTTAAGAAGACAGATGTCCTTGGAGAAGAGAACTGGCCCGAAATAAGCGCGGCCTTCGATCGCTGCATAGATATGGTTTGTGATTACCGCAGCAGGGAGGGAAAGGCTCTATATGCTGATGTTACATCCAGAGTCGCTACGATAGTAGAGCTTTATGATAAGATTGAAATGCTTGAACCAGAGAGAATTGACAATATCCGCAAGAAAATTGCCAAGGCGGCTGAAGATGCTGCGGTCAAAATGGACGTGGAGCGGTTTGAGCAGGAAATGATATTTTATCTTGAGAAGCTGGATATCAACGAGGAGAAAGTGCGTCTTCGTCAGCACTGCAAATATTTTATGGATACCATCGATTCAGAGGAGGCCCCGGGTAAGAAGCTGGTGTTCATAATCCAGGAAATGGGCAGGGAAATCAATACTACCGGCTCGAAAGCCAACTGCTCTGAGATTCAGCAGTATGTAGTGCGTATGAAAGACGAGCTTGAGAAGATTCGCGAACAGTCGATGAATATTCTTTAAGCCTCAAGAAGGGCTTTCAGATAGGCTGCCTGGTCGTCTGACTGCCACAGTGCGCCGAGAACGGCGGCTCCTCCGAATCCCAGTGCGCGCAACTCATCTATATGCTCCAGGCTTACTCCGCCCAGAGCATATACTTTTTTATCTATTATGCCTTCTGATGCTGCCTTCTCCAGAACTTCCCTTTGGAAAGCGCTGCCATATCCTTCTTTGGAGATGCTGTCATAGATAGGACTGAGAAACAGATAGCGGCATTCGTCTTTTCTTGTCCTGACCTCTTCTATGCTGTGGCATGACATGGAGATTGAAAGTCCGTCCGAGTCAGAAGGGGGCAGGGGATTGCGCGAATTGAGATGTATTCCTCCGAGTCCGAACCGCCGGGCGAGTTCAAAATGGTCATGAATGACAATGCGTCTGCGGTATTCCGGAGAAATGTCTTCTATCCACTCGGCGAGTTGCTGCTCTGTGCCGTGAGGCTTTCTTAAGTGCAGTCTTGTCAGCCCGCAGTCAAACAATCTGCCGGCAAGCTCTGTCTCACCGCTGAAGAAGTCAGGTCTTGTGATGGCTATGATATTCATTACGGGAGGTCAATGATAAAAGATTCCATGGTGTGCAGATCGATGTTCCACAGTTTCCCTATGAGCGGGCTGCCGAATCCTCCTGCTATTTCCAGCACCTGGGCGGCTTCCGCGCTTCCGACTATGGCCGGGGTGATGCCCAATACCGCTTTGGACGGCGGCGGCATGGAGCGCAACTCGTTTTCGTCGTACAAGTCCCTGTATGAGCGTATACGGCCATTTACGTCAGGGATGCAGAACACTGATACCTGTCCGCTCAGGCCTTGTATGCTGCCGTAGATATATGGTTTGCCGAGTTGCATGCACACGTCGCTGATAAGGAATCGTGTGGAGAAATTGTCGCATCCGTCCACTACCATATCATATCCTCTTATGATGTCCTGGGCGTTCTCCTGGGTGAGAAAACTGTCATATATGTCGATATGTACCTCGGAATTGAGTGCGTGGAGTCTTTCGAAAGCGCATTCCACCTTGCTGCGGCCTATGTCGGATTCCCTGTAAAGGGTCTGGCGCTGAAGATTGGTCAGGCTCACCTTGTCGGCATCTGCGATTCCGAGGGTGCCTATTCCGGCAGCAGTAAGGTATGTGGCGATGGGGGAGCCCAGTCCGCCTGCTCCTACCAGCAGAACCCTGGATGAGGAGAGCCTTTTCTGGCCCTCCTCTCCAAGTTCCGGAAGAATTGTCTGCCTTGAATACCTTTCCATCTATCGTATGCTCGTGTGGTCGAAACTGGCGTCCCAGTCCTTCCATACCGGTTCGCGTCCCAGCTCCCTGAGCCTGCGGTCAATCTCCTTTGCCGTCCTGTCATCGCTGATATGAAACTGCTCAAGTGCCTGAGGATATGTGTGGTATCCTCCTGGTTCCGTCTTGCTTTCCGCACTCATGGTCGTGACTCCGAGAGTTGCCATATTGTCTCTGATATTGGCCGGCTCTCGTGTGGAATAGGAGATATCCACGTCGTGATCGAAGATTCGCATGGCGAAAGTGACCTGCGCAAGCTGCTTGTCCGTCATTACGCAGTTTGGCTCGAATCCTCCGTTCTCGGCAGGCCTCATGCGCGGGAAATTCACGCTGTATTTGGTACGCCAATAGTGTTTCTGGAGATATCTGAGGTGATAGGCCATCATTGTGATGTCGGTCCTCCAGTCTTTCTCGAGTCCTATGAGAACGCCCATTCCTATGGAGTGTACACCGGCTTGTCCCATGCGGTCGAATCCGTTGCATCTCCAGTCGAAATTGGCTTTCATTCCACGAGGGTGGTAGATGTTGTAATGTGCTCTGTTGTAGGTCTCCTGGAAACATATTACACCGTTGAGTCCGTGGCGGATAAGTTCCTTGTACCCTTCTACGTCAAGAGGCATTATCTCGATTTTCAGATTTGAGAAGTACTTCTTGGCGCGGTCCAGAGCCTTGGCGATGTAAGGCACTCCGGCCTTGGCCGGATTCTCGCCTGTAACTATCAGCAGGTTTTCGAACGGAGCCAGTTTCTTGATGGCCTTGTATTCATCCTCACACTGCTCCGGTGTAAGAATCACACGGGGCATGGGGTTGCTGATATGGAAGCCGCAATACACACATGAGTTTGTGCATGAGTTGGTGATATACAGGGGAATGAACATCGAAATGGTCTTTCCGAATCTCTCCTCTGTGTATTTTCTGCTGAGCGCAGCCATGGTCTCGAGATATGGCTCTGCGGCAGGTGAGATGAGCGCCATGAAATCTTCTACGTCACAATGCTCCTTGCCGAGAGCCCTTCGGACATCATTGTCCGTTTTGGCTGCTATTTTGGCAGTGGTCTCGTCCCAGCTGATTTTAGCAAGTTCGTCCGTAAACATCTTCTCCCTCCTGTTATGCTTCGTCAAGGAATGCGGTCAGAGGTGAGCTTGCTTCTGCAATGAATCCGTTGCTCTGAGCTCCGAGCCCAGCTTCAAAGGCAAGCCTTCCGGCTTCGACAGCCGCTTTGAATGCCTTTGCCATTGCTTCCGGATCTCCGGCTACCGCGATAGCCGTGTTTACAAGACATGCGGACGCTCCCATTTCCATAGCTTCGGCTGCGTGGCTTGGTGCACCGATGCCGGCATCCACTACTACCGGAACCGTAGCCTGTTCTATGATGATTCTGAGAAAATCTCTTGTCTGAAGGCCTTTGTTGGTGCCGATAGGAGCGCCAAGTGGCATCACTGCCGCTGCTCCGGCCTCTTCAAGATGCTTGCACAGGGTAGGGTCTGCCTGGCAGTACGGGAGCACGACGAATCCGAGTTTTACGAGTTCTTCCGTGGCCTTCAAAGTCTCTATGGAGTCCGGAAGGAGGTATCTTGGGTCCGGGTGAATCTCAAGTTTGAGCCAGTTGGTGCCGAATGCCTCACGTGCCATCTGGGCGGCGAATACCGCTTCTTCAGCATTTCTTACTCCGGAAGTGTTGGGCAGCAACTGGATGCCCGGATGTGCTATATGCTTGAGCATGTCGTCTTCCTTATCCTCCAACTCTATGCGCTTCATCGCCAGAGTGACCATTTCTGTGCCTGATGCCAGAATGGCTTTTTCCATGAGAGTGTTGGAATTGAATTTGCCGGTTCCAAGAAAAAGTCTGGAATTGAATTCTTTTCCTGCAATAATCAATTTTTCCATATTATTTTTCGTTTTTTGATTGTCTGATGGCTGTCATGATCTTTTCTGTCATCGCTGCCGGATCGTCTGCGTTGAGAACAGCCCCGCTCAACGCAATCCCATCTACGCCTGTGCCCATGATGGACGGAATGTCATCCACCGTAATGCCTCCTATGGCAACTACAGGAATGTGTATCCCGGCGTCCTTCATGCCCCGGACAATGGCCTCATATCCTTTCAGGCCGAGCACCGGAGCGAGGTTTTTCTTGGTGGTGGTGAACCTGAACGGTCCGCAGCCTATATAGTCCGCACCCTGCCGATGCAGCCTGAGTACGTCTTCCAAGGTATTGGCCGTGCCTCCGATAATCTTCCCCGGTCCCAGAATTGTCCGTGCCTTGTCTACGGGCATGTCATTTTTGCCGAGATGCACTCCGTCGGCTCCGGTCCTCTCTACAAGCTCCACATGATCGTCCAGAATGAATCTGGCACCGCTTTCCCGGCACAGGGGAGCGACTGCCGCCGCCACTGCTTCCATCTGTTCCGCTGATGCGTCTTTCATCCTGAGCTGCACCCATTTGCAGCCTCCCTTCAGAACCAGTCTGATGCCGTCCTCGTAGCTGAATCTGTCTGTGAAATGTGAAATGAACTGAAACATCCTCCTATCCTCCGCATGTGGCGCGTATCACGATGATGCTTGCGCCGTCCTCTATGGCACAGTGTTCCCATTCGCTTCGCGGTATCATCTTGTTGGATACAGCCACCGCTATGCCTTTCTCCGGGAGATCAAGCTGTATGGCCAGTTCCTTCAGAGTAGAGGCTTCCGTGTGTGTGTCCTTGCCGTTAATCTTTACAGTCATAGATGCTATCTGAATTTGTAGAAATGGTCCACCGGACCGAATCCATGTCCTATTTTGTACTCCGCGCCCGCGATGATGGCTCCGTTGATATAGTCTTTGGCTGCGGCTGCTGCTTCCGGAAGGGACATCCCTTTGGCCAGCATGGACGCGAACGCCGAAGACAGGGTGCATCCGGTGCCGTGGGTGTTTGCTGTGTGTATTCTTACGGACGGAAGCTCGTATGTCTTTCCGTCTTCCACGTCATGGAAAATATCCACAAGCGCCTCTTCTTTCAGGTGACCTGCTTTCAGAAGCACGCTTGCTCCGTACATGTCTGCGAGTTTTCTGGCAGCATCCGGAAGGTCTTTCTGCACAGAGAGCGTCTCTCCTCCGAGAAGAATCTCCGCTTCCGGGATGTTGGGAGTTATCACTCTCGCCCTGGGGAGAAGTTCCGAGGTGAGGGCGGAGATGGCTTCTTCCTCTATCAGACGGTGTCCGGAGGTGGAGACCATTACGGGGTCAAGAACCACATTCCTGACATCGAACTTGTCGAGCATTCTGCGGACGCATCGTACTACTTCCGACGAGTGGAGCATTCCGATTTTGACCGCATCCGCACCGATGTCGGAGAGTACGGCTTCTATCTGTCCCTGGAGAATGTCTATAGGCACGGCACTTACTGCGCTTACTCCAAGGGTGTTTTGTACCGTAATGGCGGTAATCGCCGATGCTGCATAGCATCCACAGGCGGAAATCGTTTTGATGTCCGCCTGTGCGCCGGCGCCTCCTCCGGAGTCGCTGCCGGCGATGGTGAGAACTGTATTGTATCGTTTCATTTCAATCGTTGTATGCCTGATCCCAGAATATCCATTCAAACTGGGTCGATTTCACAAATGCCATGGTCATGAGCCTGCGTCTTTCTTCCGACTGCTGTGATGCTACCGAATCCGTGAGCTCTATGCAGCACCTGGCGCCTTCGTCCATAAGCGGGGACGAATAGCACTCTATCCAGTCCCTGTATGGATTTGAGTCTGAAGAGGCGATTCCCTGAAGATACTTTCCGACTTCGTTGTATATCCATGTGCAGGGAAGAGTGGCAGCGAGTGACAGTGCAAGGTCCTTGCTCCGGATAATCTCCGATGTGTGTCTGAGATACTCCAAAGTGCCTTCCATGGGCTCGGCATCGTGGAGGACGCCTATGGTGCCGGCGAGAAGTTCGTGGAGACTGTTCTCCGATTCCATCCCGTCTTTTGCGAACTGTCTGAACATCTCGGCGTAGCGGCCCGGCGGGAGCATCTGCGATATGGCTTCCATCTCGGCCGCGTACCCCTTAAGATATATCTTGTCCTGGGCGATGAACCTTGAAAACTTGTCTTTGGAAAGGGTCCCCAAGGCAAGCTCGCGGATGAAAGGATGTGCCTTTATATCCTCCAGTATGGAAGTTACGCTCCTGTATGCTTCTTCGCTCCAGCTCATAATCGGGCTTTTCTATTTCTTGTATCCGATGATGGCTACATAAGAGCCTCTGTCATAGCCCTCAACGGGATCTTCTACCGTTGTGAATGAGTAGTGCGGGTCGAGCGTTAGCGTCTGCCGGTACTCAAGATCCGTGAATCCGTTTGCGATAAGGGTATCTGACTTCTCTTTGGTGGTACGCCAGTTGGCCTGTTTTACGAGTTCTATCGGATATGGGTCCTTCGGCTTGCATCCTTCAAGGAGAGGGTGATCCCATGTGCCTACAGCAAGGGCGAGGTTGTAGATGAGACCGTATGCACTCTCTTTCGGAACGTCTATCACGACAGCCTTGCCGCCTTTGCGAAGGGCCTTGTGAGACTTTCTCAGCGCCAATCCGAGGTCCTGCATGTAGCACGGACATCCGTTGAAGAGTACCGTGTCGTACAGTTCTTCTCCGTAATCGGCTTCTTCCGCAGTGTTGATTTCCACATCGAATCCGCGTTTTCTTGCTATTACCGCCATTCCTTCGGCCGGTTCGATGCCATGAGCTATGCGGATACCGTATTTGTCAGAAAGCAGTTTCTCGAACAAGGCGCTTCCGCATCCGATAGAAAGAATGGAACCTGAATTTTCGAGACAGGAGGCTACAAGTCTCAATTCTGTCTCAAGGACGTTGGTGTTTTCCAAAAACCACGCATCATATTCGGATGCGTACTGGTCAAATGCCTGATAACCCATAATTCTAAATGTTTAAATGTCAGACATCCGGGGAATTGTATAGCTCCGTGGCGTGAACTATTCTGATCTCAATCCCTACGGCAGCATTATCTGCTTCAGGTTTTGAGGGTATAATCTCAGCCAACAACATATTGGCACCCCTTTGATGTTCATGGTGCAAATATACTAAAAAACCGGATTAGTATCCGGCTTTTTTCACTCTTGAATGGAGGATATGTGCGAGAAGGACTCCGATGCAAATGAATCCGACTCCTATAAGGGCGCTGTATCTCACTCCGGCGCCATGGTCGATAGGAAGTCCTCCGCAGTAGGCCCCGATGGCGTTACCGAGGTTGAATGCGAGCTGAATCATCGCTCCTCCCATCATTTCCCCGCCAGGGGAGAATTTGATGATAAGATGTTGCTGTGGAGAGGACACCGCAAACAGCCCTCCGCAGCATAAGACGGTCATAAGCGGAGCGATAATTTTGTTGCTTGCCCCAAGGAACAGGACGGCAAGCGCAGCCACCATCAGAATCTGTATTACAAATATGACCTTTGTAGGGGAGTATTTGTCCGAAAGCAGTCCTCCGGCGAGGTTGCCGATGCACATTCCGACTCCTGCCAGAATCATTATCAGGGTCATGGCGGAAGATGGGAATCCGGCGACCTCTGTCATCATCGGACTGACATAGCTGTAGTAGCAGAATATGCCGCCGTTTCCGGCCATGGTGACCGCGAGGATGAGCCATGGTTCCGGCTTTCTCAGGAATGAGAACTGTGCTTTTATACCATGGTCCTCCAATGCCGGCAGCCTTGGTATCCATCTCAAAATAAGGAAAATGGTCAGGATGCTCCAGAATGAAGAAAACGCGAAGACAATGCGCCAGCTTACTTCTTCTCCCATGAGGGTCCCCAGCGGGACGCCGATGAGATTGGCCAGAGTCATGCCCATTACCATTATTGAAATGGCTGTGGTGCTTTTGCTCTTGTCTGCAAGCCTTTCGGCCACGATGCTTCCTACTCCGAAAAATGCTCCATGGGGGAGTCCGGATATGAATCTGGAGAGCATGGCTACATAGTAGTTGGGCGCAAATGTGGTGATGATGCCTCCGAGGAGCTGGATGCAGATAAGTCCGACGAGAATGCTTCTCAATCCCTTTCCTCGCGAAACGATTACTGCCAGAGGCGCGCCTACGCAGACGCCAAGAGCATAGACAGAAATCAGATGTCCGGCCTGCGGTATGGAGATTGCCAGGTCCGCTGCAAGGTTGGGAAGAATTCCCATCATTACATATTCCGTGATGCCGAATCCTAAGGTTCCGGCTGCAAGGGCATACAGGCCCTTGGTAGAAGTCTTGTTCATTCTATTCCAATATCATGACAAATCCTCCACGCGGTATCAGTTCCATCGCGTAGGAGTCTTTTATGTTCTCCTTGGAAACGATAAACCCTTTTCCGTCAGCAGTGTCGGTGAAAACCTTGGCAGTTGAGGCATGGAATCCATATTTCTCAAGTTTTTCAAAAGAGAACTCCACGCGCCTTGCAGAATCAGTACCGTTGATGCCGGAGATATACCATTTGTTCTCTTTTCTTCTTGCCAGGACCACATCCTTTCCCGGGTATCCGGTGAGGAGTCTGGTATCGTCCCATGCGGTAGGAAGGGTGGAAAGCAGGGCCTTTACATCTTCCGGAAGATGGAGATACACGGAAGGCCTGTCCGGCATGTGCTGCAGACCGGATTCAAACAGAATCGGCAATGCCAGCTCGTGGCAGTCGCTGGTGATGTGCGGATGCTGGGAATCACTGAAGGTTCCCGGGGTGTAGTCCATTGAGCCGACAACGTTCCTTGTGAAAGGGAGTGTGGCGTTGTGGCAGGCGGCTGCATTCGTGAGAACAGGCAGGTTGTTGTACCATTCTGCCCCGTATACGCCTTCGGTGGTCATAAGGTTCGGATAGGTCCTCTGCCAGCCGCGAGGGAGTGTGGCTCCATGGAAATTGATGAGAAGGCCGTATCGGGCTGCATCCTCCATGAGGTCGATGTAATAGTTCATGTCTTCGGCGTTGTCTCCGTGGAAGAAGTCCACTTTGATGCCGTAAACCCCCTGTTCTTTAAGCCAGGCGTATTCTTTCTGCCTGTCTTCTTTTTTGTTGAGCCGGTAGTACGGGGTAGGGGCTCCGTTAATCCAGTTGGTGCTTGAGTTGTACCAAATCATCGGCTTGACACCTTTGGATGCGGCATACCTGAGAGCGTCGGTAATGTCGCCGCCATTGCCCATGTTGTCCCATTCGGCGTCGATGAGGTCATACGGCCAGCCCATTGCTGCGGCAAGGTCAATGTACTCGCATACGATTCTGTAGTCTGATGAGCCGTGATTGTTGGCCCAATATATCCATGCGGCAAGGCCCGGCTTTATCCAGGACGTGTCCTCTATGGCGCACGGTTCGCTTACATCGGATACAAGAGTGGACTCCACTACAGTATCCAGGCCTCCTGCTATAATCACTCTCCACGGAGACTCCCAGCCGTTGTCGTACTTAAGGATGCTGTCCGCGAGGATTACATTGTAGCGGCATGAGTCTGCTTTGTTGTCGAGATATGAGCCGCAGTGGTCTCTCTGGATTCCTGCCTCGGTAATCAGGGCGAATGTCCCTTCGCATGATTCGATGAGCGCCGGATAACCCCATTTGTTGCCCGGTCTCCATCTTCCTTGTGCGTGCCCGTCTGTGACGTATGGATAGAAATCCTCGTATCCGTCCTGATGGTAGGTCTGTATCCATCGTCCGGTGCCGTCCGGAATTGTGTAGGACGTGTGGTCCGATGTGATGGCACCGGAGCCATTTGGAATCAGGTATCTGAATGCCAGACCATCATTGAAGAGTCTGAATTCCATATTCATCACTTCTCCTGCAGCGTTGGTGACAGTGATTTTTCGTGTGTTGGCAGTGTTGCTGCACATCAGGCGTTTACCGGTAATCATGGAATACTCCTCAGAGTGCCTGAGAACTTTTCCTGATTTGATGCTGAGACCTTCGAGCCATGCCGAGTTCTCTGTCTCAAGACCGAGGCTGTTGTCAGATAATACTGCCATCCCGTCTTTGGAGAGGTCGAAGCGGAGGGAATTCTCGGATTCATTCAAGTAAACTTTCAGTTCGAGAGCTCCGTCGGGAGACTCAAGAGTGATGTCATGGCTGCATGACAGCAGCGCAAGGGCGGACAGGGCCGCTGTGAATATAGTGCGTTTCATTTGTCTTTATGATTTATGGCAGCCTTGACGAAAGCCGTAAAAATGGGCTGAGGATGTTCCGGGGTGCTCTTATATTCCGGGTGGAACTGGACTCCGACGAAGAAAGGGTGTCCTGGAAGTTCCACCACCTCCACAAGTCCGGTCTGTGGATTGCGTCCGGTGGCCTTAAGCCCGGCTTTGTCGAAATCCTGAAGATACTCGGAGTTGAATTCGTAACGGTGACGGTGGCGCTCGGAAATCATATCCCTGCCATATATTGTCTGAATAAGCGAACCCTTTTCGAGCTGGCAGTCATAGGCTCCCAGCCTCATGGTCCCTCCCTTGATGCTTGTGGATTTCTGGTCTTCCATAAGGTTTATTACCGGGTGGGTGGTGGTAGGGGATACTTCAGTGGAGTCGGCATCTTTGTATCCGAGGACATCTCTTGCGAATTCCACTACGCACATCTGCATTCCGAGGCAGATTCCGAAGAACGGAAGGCCTTTCTCGCGTGCGTACTTTATGGCGGAGATTTTCCCTTCAAGACCTCTGGAACCGAAGCCAGGGGCTACCAGCACTCCGTCCATGCGACCCAGAATCTTGTCCGCATTGGTGTCGTTGATATGTTCGCTGTGTACGGTGTGTACGTGAACCTTGCATTCATTGGCTGCTCCGGCATGTACGAAAGATTCAAGTATGGACTTGTAGGCGTCCTGAAGTTCCACATATTTTCCTACAAGCGCTATGTCCACTTCAGTCTTGGGGTGCTTGAGTTTCTCAAGAAACTCGTTCCATGCGCCCATGTTCGGCTGCGTGAAGTTTTCTATTTCCAGGTGCCTTACCACGAGCTCGTCAAGATGCTCTTCGTGCATGTTCAGCGGTACCTGATAGATGCTCCATGCGTCTATGGACTGGATTACGTGGCCGGGCTTGACATTGCAGAACAGCGCGACTTTCTTTCTGAGTTCCGGGCTGAGAGGATGCTCCGTGCGGCAGACTATCACGTCCGGCTGTACGCCTGCCTGCTGCAACATCTGTACTGAATGCTGGGTCGGCTTGGTCTTGAGCTCCTTGGCGGCACTCAGATATGGGACGAGGGTAAGGTGGATGGACATACAGTCTTCTTCGGGCAGTTCCCACTGGAGTTGTCTTACAGCCTCGACGAAAGGCTGGGACTCCATATCTCCCACGGTTCCTCCTATCTCTGTGATGATGATGTCGTAGTCTCCGCTTTTTCCGAGAAGGAGCATGCGCCGCTTGATCTCATCAGTAATGTGGGGAACTATCTGCACTGTCTTGCCGAGATATGCGCCTTCGCGCTCCTTGGTGATGACCGTGTTGTATATCTTTCCTGTAGTGACGTTGTTGGCTTTGGAAGTGCGTACGCCCAGAAACCTTTCGTAATGTCCCAGATCGAGGTCTGTTTCCGCTCCGTCATCGGTGACATAGCATTCCCCGTGCTCGTAAGGGTTCAGTGTCCCCGGGTCAATGTTGATATATGGGTCGAACTTCTGGATTGTGACCCTTAATCCGCGTGCTTGAAGCAGTTTTGCAAGAGATGCGGCGATAATGCCTTTGCCGAGTGAAGATGCCACTCCGCCCGTGACGAATATATACTTTGTATCCATAACGGGCTGCAAATATAGTAATAGTTCAACGAAAAAATCAAATTTTTTCGTTTGATTTTGGAGTGACGGCTGCGGTGTCGGAAGTCTTGGAATTGAGTTGGGTCATGGCTTTGTCCGCGCCTACGAAAGCCCAGGTCTTGATGCCGCCGACTATGCGGTCTGCCATGTCGGGAATCTGCCTTGACTGTTCGGGACTGAATGCACCGAGCACAAAATCCACTTGGCGTCCCTGCTCGAATTCATGGCCTACTCCAACCCTGATTCGGGTATATTCTCTGGTTTGGAGAAGTTCTTCAATGTTGCGAAGCCCGTTGTGTCCGCCGTTGCTTCCGGCTTTGCGCATTCTTATGGTGCCGAACGGGAGGTTGAGGTCGTCGCAGATGACGGCAAGATTGCTGATAGGAATATCCAGTCTCTGTAACCAATACCGCACGGCATTGCCGCTGAGATTCATGTATGTGGACGGTTTCAGAAGGTGAAACTCGCGTCCTTTGAGCTTTATGGTGGCGACATCACCATAACGGTCGGTAGTGAATACGACATTGGATGCCTGAGCCCAGGCATCCAATATCATAAAACCTATGTTGTGTCTTGTGGCTGCGTACTCGGCTCCGATGTTGCCGAGACCCGTCACCAAGTATGACTTTTCAGACACGACGATTCAGAATTAAGCGGCTGCTGAGTTACGTGTAGCCTTGACACCGCAGATGATGGTATCCTTGTCTGTAACGACAGTGGCGTTGTCCACCTTGATCTCGGCTGCTCTGATCTTCTTGTCGAGGTCAAGAGCGCTGATGTCTACGGTAACCTTGTCAGGAAGGTTGGCCATGAGGGCGCTGATGCGAATCTCACGGGCTGACTGATAGAACTTACCACCTTTCTGAACACCGACAGAGTGTCCGCTTACCTCGAGAGGAACATTGATGCAGATAGGCTTCTGCTCGTTGACAGCGAGGAAATCCACGTGGAGGCAGATGTCTGATACAGGATGCCACTGAAGTTCGTGGAGGATTGCTGTGAACTTCTTGTCTCCGTCGATAACGAGATCTACGATGTATGAAGCAGGAGTGTCGGTAAGATTCTTGAGCTCCTTGGCGTCAACAGTGAAAAGAAGGTTCTCTACTCCGCAACCGTAGAGATTGCAAGGAACGAGTCCTTTGCTGCGGAATTCTTTGATGACGGCCTTGTTGCCGACCTTGCGGCTGGTACCGTTAAGCGTAAAATGCTGCATTTTTCTTAAAATAAAATGTGTTACTCAATCTGAAAAACATCAGATCCCATTGCACCAAAACCAGGTGGTTTTTGAAATGCGCGCAAAGATAGTAAAATTTTGTTATTTTACCAAGCCTGTAGCGTCGTTCCAGGAAAGAGTCCTGTAGTAGGAATTGAGGTCCGTGCGTCCGTTTATCGGAATGTAGCAGCTCAGTCCGCAGCAGCGCTCCTGCTTGACGGAGAAAAACTTATCTGTCTCGCGGTGGAGTGTCACGCATTCTGCAAGGGCGGCATCGAGCTTTCCCAACTCTTCTTCGGTCGCCCCCATCACTCTGGCGTAGTCCCGAAGATCGTAGAAATATTTCTTGCCGTCGTAGAAATACGGCTGGACCATATATCTGTCCGCGGATGAAAGTACTGTTTCGTGCGTGTCGCAGATGGTTTTGAAACTCCGGGCGAGGCCGTCAAGCTTTCTGCAGTCCACTATGGTGACGGTGGCGGACTGCATATAGCCCGTCTGGGCGTTGATGGTATCGAAATAATCATTTGCCACTGCCTGCAAATCCGGTCTTGCACCGCTGAACAGATCCCAGGACAGTGTGGAATACTTGAACCCCTGTCTTAAGATTTCGGCCGGAGAGAACACTATCTGGTCGCACTTGTCTTTAAGCTGCCAGGCTACTTCCACTCCGCCCATCAGACAGGCGTCGAAAATAATATAGTCCATTTTCATCGGGATAGCTTCGGCGAAGTCCCTGATGTCGATTTCGTATGTGGTAAGTCTCCCTGCCGTGCCGGTCACTTGTACACCTATGGATTTGGTGGCCGGGAAAACTTCCCCGTGTGCGTCAGTGCCTGCCATCCAGAGAGATTCCGATCCCTTGAGATATTTCTCCGGAAGCCATCCGGTGCCGTGGGAAGAAACCATCATTCCGTAGTGTTTTGAAGGGAACATCTTCTCCACGTCCAGAAGCACTTCTCTTATTGAGGATGCCTTTGCGCTGAAGTAGCGTTCGGGATAAGTGCCGGACCAGATGCCGTTTGCCGTGTATGCTTTCAGCGTATCCAGTCTGGTGACTCCGGCTTTGCGGTAACCCTGTATGAGGTATGCCGGGGTGTCTGTCTCATAGTCTCCGTAAGTCTTTGTGGTGTGTATGTATGCCAGAAAGGCCTCGTCCCGTTCTTTGCCGGGCAGTATGCCTTCCTGTATCTCCATTAAGTATTCCAGAGTGTTGAGTGAAAGGTCATTGTATCCGAGACCGAAATAGACGAATACGTCTTCGTATCCGCCTTTGTGGGTGGTCTGGGTCCTCTCGCAGGAGCACAATGTCAGAAAAACTGCGGCGCAAAGCGCTGCGTGCAAAAACTTTTTCATTCGGCAAATATAATTCATTCTGCGTATAAATCCAATTGCCGGGAATAGTTGTATATTTGCCTTTATGAACGATTTGAATACGCGGATTCAGAGGGATTACTCTTATTATCTTAAGGTGGAAAGGCGTCTTTCCGCCAATACTGTTTCGGCGTATTGCTCGGATGTGGAGTTCTTTATGGATTGTGTCCGTAAGGCTCCGGCGGAAATTGTTCCGGAGGACGTGTCGTCTTTTCTTGTGGAGAGGGCGAATGCCGTGTCCAAGCGTTCCCAGGCCAGGATTCTCAGTTCGCTGAGATCGTTTTTTGACTGGTGTGTCGTGGAAGGGGAGAGAAAGGATAATCCTTGCGATGCCGTGGATGCTCCTAAGCTTGGAAAATATCTTCCGGAGGTCCTCTCGGTCGGGGAGGTTGAGTCTATAATAGAGTCGGTGGATCTGAAGAGCGCGTCCGGAATAAGGGACAGGGCGATTCTGGAGATGCTGTATGGATGCGGATTACGGGTGTCGGAGTTGTGCGGACTGCGTATCTCGCACGTGTATCTTGAGGAACTGTTTGTCCGTGTTGTGGGCAAAGGGGACAAGGAACGTCTGGTCCCGATGGGGGAGAAGGCGGCGGAGTCGTTCCGCAATTATCTGGATGTAAGGCCCCAGCCCGCTTCTTGTGCGGCTGATGACATTGCGTTTCTCAATCTCAGGGGAAACCCTTTGAGCCGGGTTTCCGTGTTCAATATGATAAAGCGGCAGGCTCTGGCGGCGGGGGTGAACAAGGATATATCCCCGCATACGTTCAGGCATTCTTTTGCCACGCACCTTATTGAGAATGGTGCCGATCTGCGGGTTGTGCAGGAGATGCTCGGGCACGAATCCATCTTGACAACGGAGCTGTACACCCACATCGACACTCATACCTGGCAGGCATCAATCCTGGAGCATCATCCCGGTAAAAAGAAGAGGTGAACCGGGGCGTGTTGCCTTATGCGAGGGCCTCTTTCAGAAGCTTGCCGAGGTCGGCCCCTTGCGGACAGCATATTGACTGCATGCCGCCTCGGATGGCTGCACTTACATTGGCCGGGGAGTCGTCAAGGAAAAGCATTTCACCGGCATCGACCGGACCGGACAAAGCCTGAATTTCCTTTATGGCAGTCTGGAATATCTCATCTCCGGGCTTGAGCATGTGCATCTCGTAAGAGAGGAATTGTTTTTTGAAGATGCTGTCCATGGGAATGCCCAGGTCTTCAAACATTTTCCAGCTTTGTACCATGGTGAGCGCATTGTTGTTGCTCAGCAGATACAAGTCATAGTGCCGGGACAGTTCCTTGAGCAGTCCGACTTTGTATGGAGCCACTCCGGCAAGGAGTTTGCCGAAAGCTTTCGCCACTTCTTCTTCAGTGGTGCCGGGTCTGCACATCGCGAGAATCTCCCTTGCGAATTCGTCCCTTGTGATGTCTCCTTTTTCGAGTCTTTGGAAAATGCCTTTCTGGTGACACGGGTCAAGCAGCCGGGCCGCTTCCTCGCAGCCTATATCGTATCTGCATGCGTCTATGCAGGACTTGATGTCCAGATCAATCAGAACTCCACCGAGGTCAAATACTATTATTTTAATCATGCGTTGCACCTTGCTAATTTATGCTTGCAAAGGTAGGGATTTTAACGGATATTTTCATTATCTTTGTCCTCGCTCCGGGGAAATATTCGGAGCACGGACTGTGTTTAACTTCACTAATATTTACTTTTTATGGCAAAAGAAACTGAAATTCAAGGACAGGAAGTCAACGCTGCGAAGCTTAAGGCTCTTCAGGCGACTATCGACAAGATCGAGAAGGACTTCGGAAAAGGCACTATAATGAAACTTGGTGAGCAGCCCGAGTGGGATGTTCAGGTGATTCCGAGCGGTTCGGTCGCACTTGACCATGCGCTTGGAGTCGGAGGTTATCCGCGTGGACGAATCATTGAGATTTACGGTCCTGAGTCGAGCGGTAAGACCACTCTTGCCATTCATGCGATAGCGGAAGCCCAGAAGGCCGGAGGCATCGCCGCCATGATTGATGCGGAACATGCTTTCGACCGTTCTTACGCACAGGCTCTCGGAGTCAATCTTGACACTCTTCTGATATCCCAGCCGGACAACGGGGAGCAGGCTCTTGAGATTGCGGACAACCTTATCCGCAGCGGCGCGATAGACATCGTGGTCATCGACTCCGTAGCCGCCCTTACCCCTAAAGCCGAGATTGAGGGAGAGATGGGAGACAATAAGGTCGGACTTCAGGCAAGGCTTATGAGCCAGGCTCTGCGTAAGTTGACGGCCAACATAGCCAAGACCAACACCTGCTGCATATTTATCAATCAGCTTCGAGAGAAGATAGGTGTCATGTTCGGCAATCCGGAGACCACTACGGGCGGCAACGCGCTCAAATTCTACGCGTCTGTAAGACTTGACGTACGTCGTACCACGCAGCTCAAGGACGGAGACGAGGCTCTTGGCAACAGGACCCGTGTGAAAGTGGTGAAGAACAAGATGGCTCCGCCTTTCAAGAAGGCTGAATTTGACATAGTGTACGGCGAAGGAATTTCGCATACGGCCGAAATAGTGGATCTGGCTGTCAATTTCGACATTATCCACAAGAGCGGAAGCTGGTTCAGCTACAACGACCAGAAGCTCGCTCAGGGACAGGCTGCAGTGAAACAGCTCCTCAAAGACAATCCTGAGCTCTGTGATGAGATAGAGGCTAAAGTCAGGGAAGCACTGAAAGAAATCAAAGACTGATGGGGAAAATAATACTTACAGGCGACCGTCCTACCGGTCGCCTTCATATAGGACATTACGTGGGCTCTCTGCGTCGCAGGGTTGAGCTTCAGAACAGCGGACTTTTCGACAAGATTTTCATCATGATTGCCGATGCCCAGGCGCTTACCGACAATGCTGACAATCCGGACAAGGTGCGTCAGAATATTTTGGAGGTGGCTCTTGACTACATGGCGGCGGGGCTTGACCCGTCCAAGTCTACACTGTTTATCCAGTCGCAGATCAGTGAGCTTACGGAGCTTACGTTCTTTTATATGAATCTTGTCACGGTGCAGAGGCTTCAACGCAATCCTACCGTGAAGCAGGAGATGGCGATGCGCGGGTTCTCGGACAGTACCGAAGGGACGGACAACAAGGTCGGTATGCCGGTAGGCTTTTTCTGCTATCCTATAAGCCAGGCAGCCGATATTACAGCATTCAAAGCGACCACGGTGCCGGCCGGTGAGGACCAGGAGCCTATGATAGAGCAGACACGTGAGATAGTACGCAAGTTCAATTCCGTATATTCTCCGGTGCTGGTGGAGCCTGAAATACTCCTTCCCGACACCGATGCATGCAGGCGTCTTCCGGGTACTGACGGAAGGGCCAAGATGAGCAAGTCTCTTGGCAACTGCATATATCTCTCGGATTCAGCGGATACCGTATGGACTAAAGTGAAGGGTATGTACACGGATCCGGGGCACCTTCAGGTAAGCGATCCCGGCAAGGTGGAGGGCAATACGGTATTCACCTATCTGGATGCGTTCTGCAGGCCTGAGCATTTCTCCATGTTCGGAGATTGCTTCCATGGTAAAAAGCAGAGTTTCGATTTCGCTTCTCTGGACGAAGTGAAGGCTCAGTACAGAGCCGGCGGACTCGGAGATATGATGATAAAGAACTTCCTCAACGCAGTGTTGAACGATACTCTTGAGCCTATCAGGACCAGACGTGCCGAGTTGGAAAAGGATATTCCTTATGTGTACGAGGTGCTGCGCAAGGGTTCCGAGGTTGCACGTGAAGTGGCGGCCCAGACTCTTGCAGACGTCAAGAAGGCGATGAGAATCAACTACTTCGACGCTGACGTTCTTGCAAGTCTTACACAGGAGCAGACTGAAAAATACAAATAGTCTGCCCCTGTAAAATTCTTTTATGCTATCTGAGGCTTTCCAGGGCGGTCACGTCGATCGCTCTCTTCAGCCTTGTACTTAGGCATTTTTCCTGCCTGAAGTTTTTCCCATTCCTGTCTGTTGCGGAAAATGTCTATGGCGGTGAATATGGCCGCCCGCATTGATCTTGGGTCGGCTTCGTCTCTTCCGGCCATTTCAAATGCTGTTCCGTGGTCAGGAGATGTGCGGATGACAGGAAGTCCCGCGGTGTAATTCACTCCATCTTCGAAAGAAAGGGCCTTGAACGGGGACAACCCCTGATCGTGGTACATGGCCAGAGTGGCGTCGAAATTCTCGTAATGGCTCAGTCCGAAGTATCCGTCAGGGGAGAACGGACCGAATGCGAGAATGCCTTCTTCCGTAGCTCTTTTAATGGCAGGAATGATGATGTCCTGCTCTTCGTTGCCAAGCAGTCCGCCGTCTCCGCTGTGCGGATTGAGGCTGAGTACCGCTATGCGCGGCTGATCCACGACGAAATCCTGCTTGAGGGATTCGTTGAGCAGTCTAAGTTTGCTGAGGATCTTCTCTTCCGTGATTTGTGCAGGTACATCCTTGAGCGGAATATGTCCTGTGACTACGGCGAGTTTGAGCCTGTGGCTCACCATGACCATAGCCACGTCTTTGACTCCGAAGTAGTTTTGGATAAATTCTGTGTGGCCAGGGAATCCGAACCCTTCGTTGGACATGGCTTTCTTGTTGATAGGTCCGGTTACGAGTACGTCGATTTTGCCTTCCCTAAGCTCCTTCATTGCCACTTCGAGGGACTTGATGGCGCTTTTGGCCGACTCTGCCGTGGCCTGTCCCGGCTCGGCAAAGGTGTTTTCCGGCAGGCAGTTCACGATGTTGACTCTTTTGGCGTGGGCTTCGGATGCGCTGTTGATGGCGTTGGTGTCCATTTGCTCCACTTCAGGAATAGTCTTTCGGTAGAATCCGAAAAGTTTTGACGAGCCGTATATTACCGGAGTGAACTGATCGAGTATCCTCGGGTCTGCGAGAGCTTTGATTATGACTTCGTAACCTATGCCGTTGGAGTCGCCTTGTGTGATTCCGACTATGATTTTATTGTTCTGCATATAAACTTGATGTTTTTTCCTGTTCCAATGATTCTATATAACCCTTGTCCTGAAGTAGGACTCCTTCCGAGTATGCCTGTACCGCGAGCCTGTCGCAGCGTTCGTTCTCCGGATGTCCGGCGTGACCCTTTATCCAGACGAATGTCAGTCTGAATCCGGCGGCTATGCTGTCGAATCTTGTCCACAGGTCAAGGTTCTTTTTCCGCTTCCATCCCTTGTTGACGGTGTTGACGACATAGGTCGAGTCGCTGTACACAGTCACCTCCGCCCCTTTCCATTTTATTGCCTCGAGACCGGCTATCACGGCGAGAAGTTCCATACGGTTGTTGGTGGTCATGGCAAATCCTCCGGATAGTTCTTTGGTGAGGTTGCCGCACTTCAGTACGACTCCGAACCCGCCGGGTCCCGGATTTCCGCTTGCCGCACCGTCTGTGTATAAGTATATGGTCTCTCTATTTGACATTTTCCGCAAATTTAACTATTTTTGTCTTCTTTCAAGCTATAAACGGTTATGCTATTCGAAAAATCTTTACTAATAACTGGTGGAGCCGGATTTATCGGCAGTCACGTGGTGCGCTTGTTCGTCAACAAGTACCCGCAATATAAGATAATCAACCTTGACAAACTCACATACGCCGGGAACCTTGAGAATCTCCGGGACATTGAGGGCAAATCTAACTACAAGTTTGTCAAGATGGACATTTGCGACTTCGAGTCTGTGTTGAAGTTGCTTCAGGAGGAAAAGGTAGACGGAATCGTCCATCTTGCCGCCGAGTCCCATGTGGACCGCAGCATCAAGGATCCGTTTACATTTGCCAGGACCAATGTGCTCGGAACTCTGAGCCTTCTTCAGGCCGCTAAGATTTATTGGGAGAGTCTTCCCGAGAAATACGAAGGCAAACGTTTTTATCACATCTCTACAGACGAGGTGTATGGTGCGCTGAAAATGACTCATCCTGAAGGAATTGAGCCGCCGTTTACGACCAAGGCTTCGAGCAGCAGCCACCATGAGGCATACGGAGAGGACTTTTTCTACGAGACTACAAAATATCAGCCGCACAGCCCGTACAGTGCATCCAAGGCGTCTTCGGACCATTTCGTACGTGCGTTCCATGATACTTACGGGATGCCTACCATCGTGACGAACTGTTCCAACAATTATGGTCCATACCAGTTCCCGGAGAAGCTTATTCCTCTGTTTATCAATAATATCCGTCATCGCAAGCCGCTTCCTGTATATGGAAAGGGAGAGAATGTCCGCGACTGGCTGTATGTGGAGGATCATGCAAGAGCGATAGACTTGATATTCCATAAGGGCACCATCGCCGAGACATACAACATCGGCGGGTTCAACGAGTGGAAAAATATAGACATCATAAAGGTCTTGATCAACACGGTGGACCGTCTTCTCGGACGTGCCGAAGGAGAAGATATGGACCTTATAACTTATGTTACGGACCGTCTTGGCCACGATGCCCGTTATGCCATAGATTCCACCAAACTTCAGAAAGAACTTGGCTGGGAGCCGAGCCTTCAGTTTGAGGAGGGTATAGAAAAGACAGTCAAATGGTACCTTGACAATCAGGAGTGGATGGACAGGGTGACCAGCGGAGAATACGAGAAGTATTACGAGAACATGTACTCCGGAAGATGAGACAAATCCTGACGGTGATAGTGACCGCTGTTCTGGTGATGGCCTTTTCGCGTTCCGTGTACGCTCAGCACATGGAGCCCGCGGATAGTTTAAGTGCAAGGGACTTTATCCTTCCTGCCACTCTCATCGGAACCGGAGCTTTCATCCACAGTATAGCTCATGAGAGTTTCGATGTTCCGGTACGGGATGCTTTCCTTGGGAAGGATGGAAAAGGAATAGTCACGACGGTTGATGATTATCTGATGTATGTCCCGGCAGTTATGGCCGCCGGGATGTCCTTGCTGAATGTCCCTACAGTACACAAGTATACTGATATCTGGCTGGAGACGTCCATGTCTATGGCCATCGTGTTTGTACTCGGAAAGGGAATAAAGTTCTTGACCGATTCTCCCAGACCTGATGGCATGGACAACAATTCTTTCCCGTCCGGGCATTGTTCAGTTGCCTTCGCCGGTGCGGAACTGGTCCGTTGCGAATACGGGTGGAAGTGGGGCCTTGCCGCCTACGGTGTGGCATCAAGTGTAGCCGTGTTGAGGCTTTGCAATAATGCACATTGGCTCAGTGACGTGGTTTTCGGGGCCGGTATGGGTATTTTGAGCGCTCAGATTTCGCAAGTGCTTCTGAATCCTGTCAAAAATGTTTTGGGGATAGGCGTCAATGTCAGTCCTGCAGTTGATCCTGTGAGCGGAACCCTATGCGCTTCGCTTGCTTTTGTATTTTGAACCTAAAAAATGTATAATATGTTTAAACTAGATCATTTCTCGCATAAATTCCTGGACAGAAGACTCGTCTTTATGATGGATCTTTTGATTTCCTTGGCTTCGTCCATGGTCGTAGCCGTAGTGGCGTTCTTCTTCCATATTCCGGATGTGGAGAGCCGACTGTTTACGATTGTATGGGGAGTATCATCGGTATGCGCATCGGCACTTATGTTTTATTTGTTCAAGACATATCTGGTGGTTATAAGGCACTTTACATTCAAGGATACTGTACTGTATTTCATAGTTTGTCTTTTCAAGGTACTGATAATCGGAGCTGTTTTCCTTGTTCTGGGACTTTTGTCCAAAGCGGCGGTTATTATGCTTGCGGCCGACTTCTTCGTATCTATTGTCACGCTATGTACGGTCCGGCTGTTGATGATATTGGTTTTTGACGCCTATAAGTCCAAAGTGCGGGATGTCCAGAAGAGAATACGGGTACTTATCTTCGGAGTGGGGGACAAGTCTGTGTCCATAGTGACCAGACTTCGCGGCTCCAGACACTATGAAGTGAGGGGTCTTTTGTCCAAAGACAAGGATTTGAAGAATTCCCGCTTTATGGATATGCCGGTATTTGTGGCTAATAGTGCCGAGGAGCTGAAAGCCATCGCGGATTCGAACCTTATCGGAGGCATTATTTTCGCCACCAAGGAGAATCTTTTTTCCGAGCGGGACGAGATGGTTAACTATGCTACCGCAAATGGTCTTAAAGTGCTGGTTGTGCCGGTAATCGATGAGTTCTCCGGCCAGACGTCGGGCATCAATGTGCGCGAGGTTAAGATCGAGGATCTTCTTGGCAGGGATGAAATCAAGATTTCCATGGATGCCATCACGGCAAACTTTAAGGATAAGGTTGTCATGGTGACCGGAGCCGCCGGTTCCATAGGTTCTGAGTTGTGTCGCCAGCTTGCCACATTCGGCATAAAGAAGCTTATTCTTTTCGACAATGCCGAAACTCCGATGCATAATCTTCGTCTCGAATTGGAATCAAGGTTCCCGAAGTTGGATTTCGTGCCGATTATCGGCGATGTGAGACTTGCAAGCAGGCTTGATTTTGCATTCAGGATGTATAGGCCGCAGATAGTATTTCATGCGGCGGCGTACAAGCATGTTCCGCTTATGGAGGAGAATCCTTGTGAAGCTGTGATGGTCAATGTGGCCGGCACCAGAAATGTGGCGGACAAATGTATCGAGTACGATGTGGATAAGATGGTGATGATATCCACCGACAAGGCTGTCAACCCTACCAATATCATGGGATGCACCAAGCGTCTTGCGGAGATTTACGTCCAGAGCCTTGGACTTGCGGTGGAGAGCGGGGAAGTCAAGGGACGCACCAAATTTGTCACCACCCGTTTCGGAAATGTGCTTGGCTCCAACGGTTCCGTGATACCTCGATTCCGCGAGCAGATAGAGAAAGGCGGACCTGTGACGGTGACGGACAAGAATATCGTTCGCTTCTTCATGACCATACCGGAGGCCTGCCGTCTGGTGATGGAGGCCGCAACGCTTCCTACCGAGAATAGAATCTGTGTGTTTGATATGGGCAGTCCGGTAAAAATCGATACGCTGGCAAGGAAGATGATTGAGCTTTCTGGCCTGGTTCCGGATGTGGACATAAAGATTGTCTATACCGGCTTGCGACCGGGAGAGAAACTCTACGAGGAGGTGCTCTCCAATGTGGAGAATACCGAGCCTACCGCACACTCCAAAATCCGCATTGCAAAGGTCAGGGCATACGATTACTCTGAAGCCAACAAGTATGTCGCTGAACTTGAGTCGTTGAGTAGACAGGTGATAATCCCTGATATGGTGAAGCTGATGAAGAAAATCGTTCCGGAGTACATTTCAAACAATTCAAAATTTCATGAATATGACAAGCCGGAAGAGAATCTGTCTAATGCTTGAGTTGAGGGGATTCTTCTTGTCCTTCGAAGAATTCCAGTATGCTCAGGAGCAGCGCTTCTCTGTCATTTGAAGATATGATGGTCTCTATGGGAATTCCTATGGAGACCGTTTTGTAGGTATCCATGTTGCTATAGATGGCGGCCCCAAGTCCTCTGCCGTTGTATCTCAGCCATATCCTTCCGTGGCTGTCTGATGGCTTGAGCCCGTCCGGACGCTCGATGCAGTAGATGGCGGAGTTGATGAAGGACGAATATCTGAAAGGTCCTATAAGACCGCTGCCGCTGGCGTTTGGAGAACTCATGGCGTAGCCTAAAACCCGGCTGCAGAAGTCCTTGTCTTCGGCTTCTGAAGCTATGTTGCTGCCTGAAATAAGAATATTTGTGCCCCTGGATGTCAGTTGCGCGATCTTTTCGGTGAGCGCTGTAGTGAATATCGGGAACTTCTCTCCGCCTTGCTTGCCGCAGATGAGGTCCACTGCGAACAGATTGTCGGGTGCCTCTTCACCACCAAATGCTTCGGCGGATGAGGATTGGAAAGAATAGCCGTGCTTGAGATAAATTCTGCCCCGTCCGTACGCGAAGTCAAACGTGTTGCCGGCTACTACGAGTCCGGCCTTATCATCGTAGGATGCTCCGAATCCCGGGTAGTTGTCATCGACATACTCCGATTCCGGGTTGAACTCATAATTCTCTCCGACATAAGAAATATCTTTTATGTAAGGCACTCCGGAATCAAATTTCGCATCGAATCCGGCATAAGTCGTACCCTCTATCCAAGCCGGTGCCGAGACTTTGGTGAAGTCGTTTACTATCAGGATCTTGCCTTTCGCTGTGCCGTGAGGGATACCTACGCTGAGCACCTCTGAAGGGAAGCTTTTCCCTCCCTCGTTGAAAGCCTCTACCTTGAAGCTGTATATGTGTCCTTTACGGATAGGAATCTCCAGCCTTTCGTCAAGGGTTTCAATGCCGTCATCGAAGGCTTCGCCGTCAATACGGGTGCGTACTATGTAGCCGATGCTTCTGGCAGTAGGTTCGTCCATGTCCTGTGTCGGCTTCCACTCGAGAATGACCTTGCTGCCATCCTTGGAGAGTGTTGCGCTGAAAGCATGCACAGGAAGCGGCTGTACCGTATAAGGCTTGTTGTAATACTGGCTCAGGGTTTTGAGGATGCCTTTATATACGGCTCTGGACACGCTGAAGCGGAATGACGGGTCCAGTCCCAGTTTCATATCATTGAAATTCTGGTGGCTGAGCAGTTCCAGAATCATTGCAGGAACTCCGGCTGTGCGGCATTCACTGTAACTCTTGTCCCAAAGCCCGCGACGGTTCCATGTGGGATTGTAGTGCTGCCGGATATCCCGTACCACCTGGGTCTGTACGTAATCGCACAGGAGTCTGCTGATGATCCTGTCTCGTCCGTCCTTGAATTTTCTTTCATTATCGGCTCTGAGGGTGTAGATGGCAAGGGTGCCTATTGTGCTGTCAGCCAAGGCTATGCCGGCATCTGAATGGAAAGCGAGCGCGAGGTCTACAGGAATACCTTTTTCCTCTTTCATCATCTCGGTCCAGAGTCCCCTGGTCGCGAAATCGTTGGTATAATCAGTAGGCCAGTTGCGGGTAATGGTGCTGTCCACGCCGGCCCATTGCATCCAATAATGTGCTCCTTCCATATAGCTCGGAACGCCGGACAGTTTTCCGTCCCTTTCAAGTTTGCCCATACCGCCTCCGAACTTGACAGCGTCTGCACTCACGCAGTCGGAACCGTTGCCTCTGTTGTCCAGCAGGACATATCCTTTATCTCCTTTGTCGAATTCGAAAGTGCCGAGATAAATCCACGTACCGCCGCCGCATTTCTGATTTACGGTGAAATGGCTTTCTCCGCCCATGTGATATACGGTATAGCGTGCCTCGGATGTGCTGTTCTCAAGAGATGCATAGGAGATATAGACTGCATATTCGCCCCTTTCCGGGAAATCCGGAGTCCATTTTGCAAAAGCATCCGGCTTTGAGCCCGAACAGCTGCTGCTTCTGGCTGTTCCGGCCTGGAACGGATTGTCGCTGAATGTGTAACTGCGCTTGAAATCAGCGAATCCTATGCCTTCTTCCTCCCATTTGCCACGTTCTTCGTATGAACCTTTGAGCCTTGTCCCTGCAGGACGCGGACCTCCGAAGGAATTGTCATTGTCGCAGATTACCTCAAGCGGCTGAATGTCCCTCTCTCTTGGGCAGATGATATAGGCTCCGGAATTTTCGAGCATGGGCATAAGAAACGGAAGGACATAGCTCTGAGTGTACATGTCTTCCACTGTTCTGTGCAGTGCGGCTCTTTGCCATATCCATTCTCCGGCTTCCTCGTTATAGTATTTTCCGTGGCTCTGCCACAATGCTATTATCCGGCCGTCAAGACCCCCGGGATATTTCCGTTCATCGTTTCTGGTGACAAAACGGGTCTTGCTTTCCAGCAGCGGGTCAGAGCCTGTCCCGTAATATGGTGCAGGTTTCCCGTCGAAAGTCAATTCCGGAAGAGCGAGTTCCGAGAGTTCATATCTGTTGGTATATACCTTGCGGCTGCGATATGGAATGCCATTATAGCGCAGAAGGTCGTCAAGGCGCTGTCTGAACCAGCGTATCTCATCTTCGTGCCATGGGTAGAAAGAGAGTTCCGCATTGAAATAAAGGTCTATCCGGTCTTTCTGAATACTTGCCCTTGTGATGTTCAATTCCTGCTCTACGCCTGTTTTGTCGACAAGAAGCCGGCTCAGGCTGTCACATATCGGCTGATACTTGATAAGTCCCGGTGCCGCCCACATGGTGCCACCCACGAGGAGAAGGCTTGCGCATACGGCGATTCTATGCAGGAGATTGTTCATTTCCTATGGCGTTTTTTCTTCTTTATTATGATGCAATAGACCAGTATTGCGAGTCCAGCTATGATTATGGCAAGGCAGTCCGCCTTGAAATCATTGATATCTTCAGACCGATAGGGGAGAGACCCCTGGATTATTTCGGTGATTCCGGCGAGAATGCACGAGAAGGCTGTGATGGAGACAATGGATGCCACGACCGGCCCCATCTTCTTCTCATTTTTCTTGCCAAATGCAAAAAAAGCGATGACGGGCAGCGGGAAGAACATTATGAAATGTGCGATTTTGTCCGCCGGGATGCCGAGAAAACTTCTCTGCACCTCCGGAAGCTTCTCGGGCCTGGCAAAGCAAAGAAAAGCAATCACTCCGATGTACAGTACAAGCAGAATTCTGAAAACTATGTCAGAGAACTTGCATTTCATAAAGCTTCTTGTAATAGCCGTTCTTCAGAAGGAGTTCGTCGTGCGTGCCTCTTTCCACTATCCGGCCCTCGTTCATTACTATGATTTCGTCCGCTTTCTTCACGGTACTTAGCCTGTGGGCAATGGAGATTGTGGTTCTGCTGCTCATCAGGTAGTCGAGAGCTTCCTGTACCATGCGTTCCGATTCGGTGTCAAGCGATGCTGTGGCTTCGTCCAGAATAAGGATAGGAGGGTTCTGGAGAATCGCCCTGGCTATGCTTATACGCTGCCTTTGTCCTCCCGACAGGAGTTGTCCGCGATCACCGATATTGGTGTCGTATCCGTTTTCCTTTTCCATTATGAAGTCGTGGGCGTTGGCGATTTTGGCCGCTGCGATGACCTGCTCCATGGTAGCATTTTCCACACCGAATGCTATGTTGTTGAAAATCGTGTCATTGAAGAGAATCGGGTCTTGGTTGACATTGCCCATAAGACCGCGAAGGTCGCGGATGCACACATCCTTGATATTTATTCCGTCGATGGTGATACGTCCTGATGTAGGATCGTAGAATCGTGGTATCAGGTCCACAAGTGTGGATTTTCCGGCACCGCTCGCACCCACTATCGCTATGTTGCGGCCTTTGGAAATCTTGAGATCGATGTTCTTGAGAACCTGTTTGCCGCCCTGCTCATAGCAGAAAGACACGTCTTCGAAGGAAATGGCCTCGTTGAAGGTTGAAATATGCTTTGAAAACGGGGTCTGTGTGATCGGGTTCTCCGCATTGAGGATGACGTTGATTCTTTCCATTGAAGCGAGTCCCTTGGGGATGCCGTATGCTGCTCTGGACAAATCCTTGATAGGCTGGATGATGCAGTACAGGATAGCCATGTAGGACATGAATGACGGAGCGTCTATAATGGATTTTGAGCTGAGTATCAGAGTTCCGCCGAACCATAGCACAATGGCGATCATGGTGGAGCCGAGAAATTCGCTTACCGGGTGGGCACTGGCCTGTCGGACGGCCACGCGGTTGTTCTTGCGTCTCATGGCGTCGGTAATGCCTTCAAATCTTGCGCTCATCTTGTTCTCTGCCAAAAAGGCCTTTATGATTCTCAGGCCTCCGAGTGTCTCTTCCACCTGACTCATGGTGTCGCTCCAATACTGCTGTGCCTCTGCGGACTGTGCGCGGAGTTTGCGTCCGATTGCGCCCATCGTCCATATCATCACCGGGGCGAACAATATTGTGAAGAGAGTCAGTTCCCATGACATTATCAGCAGTACGCTCATATAGATAATGATGAGAACCGGATTCTTTATAAGCATTTCGAGGGTGGAAGTTATGGAGTTCTCCACTTCCTGTACGTCGCCGCTTATTCTGGCTATGATGTCTCCTTTTCTTTCCTGGCTGAAGAACCCAAGAGGGAGAGAGAGGATTTTGTTGTAAATCTGCATCCTCAGGTCCTTCACGATGCCGGTGCGGATAGGTACCATCACGGCTGCTGCGCCGAAATAGCATGCGGTCTTGATTAACACGATGGCGCAGAACGTGACGCAAAGACCGAGAAGCACTCTGGCGGGGCCTGATGCTGCGACAAGAGTGTCAATATACCAGTAGACGTTGTTCGTGAGGTCTCCGAAATCCATTCCTCGATGCCACGGTATAAACTCGTATGTGGCATCCGATATGTTGAACAGAATCTGAAGGATAGGAATCAGAAGAGAAAAAGAAAAAACATTGAATACCGCCGAGAGTATGTTCATCACGACAGAACCTACGAGGTATTTCTTGTATGGAGGGACATATTCCCTCAGTATTGACCAAAATTCTTTCATTCGGGTAGATGTTTTCCGCTCGGGAGCGGCACAATTTCGCAAAAATACGAAGAAATGCCGAAAATATCAATTGAGCGGACTGCTCATTTGAGGTTGAACCATACGGACGGTGTCTGACGCGGAAGGGCGACGAGTCTTACGGCCGGGTTGAGAGCTGCGCGGGTACATTTGTGTGCCAGTTCGGGAGTGTTGTTGTGCTCACTGAGGTGGCAGAGGAACACGTTGCATAGTCCTTCGTGGTCAAAAGCATGCACCGCCCGGGCGCATTCTTCGTTGGACAGATGTCCGTATCCGCCTCTGATTCTGGCTTGAAGGTCTTCGGGATACGGGCCGTTCTTGAGCATGATGGGATCGTAGTTGGATTCCACGACCACCGTATCGGCCTGGGATGCAAGGCTGAGGGCTTCTTCTGTCATTCGGCCCACATCAGTCATTATCACGAATTTGTATCCGTCTATCATGATGGCATAGCCGACGGTTTGTGTGGCGTCGTGAGGCACTACGAAATATCGTGCAAGTATGTCGTGTCCGCAGATTTCGTTCCACCCCTGCCCAAGGACCTTTCTTCGGAGCGGGTAGTGCTCTCCGATGGTGTGAACTCTGGCAAGTGCCGGGGAAAGTTGAGGCGTGACCCACACCGGAGTTTCAAGATGCTTGCAGTATGAGCCTAACGACCGGACATGATCGTAATGGTCGTGCGTGACCAATATGCCGGAAATACTCTCCATGGGAATATTGTCCTTGGACAATTCTTTTTTAAGCCTGCGCGGACTTACGCCCGCATCTATGAGTATTGAACTTCTGCAAGTATTGTCTTCGTTGAAGATACCTATGAAATAGCAGTTGCCGCAGCTGCCTGAAGAAAGTGATTTGAATCCTATCCTACTCATCCTTGTCGCAGTATTTGGAGATTACGCTGTATGCATCTGCTATCCCAAGCTCTCCTGCCCGCGATAGATCAATGCATCCTTTTTCTCTGTCTTTCAAGTAGATAAGTACGAGTCCACGATTGAAATGGGCTTCTCCCATATCAGGATATAGTTTAAGAGCCATGTCGTAATTGTCGATTGCTTCCACCATGTTGGAGGACAGGCAATGCAGATTGCCGAGATCGAAATACAAGTACGGTATGTCCGGAAGTATTTCAAGAGCCGCCTTGATGTCGGCAATGGCTTCCGAGTAGTCATAAGTTCGCGCCACTCTGTCGCTTACCCTGGCTCTTGTGGCTCCGTCCGTATCCATGGAAAGGGTCTGGACATTACCTTCGAGAGAAGCGATGAAGTCAATCATTTCCGCTTTCAGAACGCCTCTGTTCATGAGGTAAAAGGCTTTGTAGTAGCGGGAATATTTATCTTTCGAGTCTTGGGTGTCTGCGGCGCTGATAGCCTTGTTGAACCATTCAAGAGCGCTGTTGAACTGTCTGTTCTCCAACTCCTGAAGTCCTTTTACGAAATAGCTTTCGGCTCCCGTGGTGATGACCAGTTCGTCGCTGCCAGGCAGGATATGGTTGCTTACCACAGCGCCGAGAGGCAGCATCTGCTCGAATCTGTCTATCAGGGCATTTTCGTACTTGCTCTCTATTACGGATCTCTTCTCCTCTTTTGCTTTGGACAAAGTGAACCGGTAGAGAGGCTGAAGCTTGATGTCTATGTCCCTGTGCTGCAGCAGTTCGTTGTCGAAATTCTTTTTGGCGAAGTCTGCGTCAAGTGCGATGAGGGAATTGTATCTTCTGGTGGTGTCCGCAAACGAGGTTTCGGAACTTTTCTCCCTGTATTCCTTGACCTTCTGCTGAGCAATCAGGTAGTCGGCTCTGGACTCACGCTGTCGTCCGAGCATATTCTCCACATAAGAGCGGTTGAGGTAGGCTTTGGCGAAATCAGGGTATAATTCAATGGCTTTGTTGTAATCTTCCAAAGCGTCGTCCAGACGGTTCATTTCCACGAATACGGCCGCTCTGTTGTAGTGGGCGAGGACGTTGTCGGGGTTGATGTTGATGACCCTGTCCATGTCTTCTATGGCCTTGTCATACTCTCCGACCTGGGCGTAGATGAGGCTTCGGTTGTAAAGCGTGAGCGCGTTGCCGGGATCCTGCTGCAGCACTATGTCGAAGTCTGACATGGCAGAGATATAGTTTTTCAACTCGAAGTTGATGAGCGCCCTGTTGAAGAATGCGAATGTGCTGGTGGAGTCGAGCCCTATGGCCATATCCAGATCCTCCACGGCTTTGGAATATTCTTTCCGGTCGGAGTAGATGCGGGCTCTTCTGATATATCCTTCCGGCTCGTACCGGTCTATCCGGATGGCCTGGTTGTAATCGGCGAGAGCTTTTGTCGTATCTTTGAGAAAAAGGTATGCCGCACCGCGATTGAGGTATGCTGACGGGTCTTTCGGCTCTTTCTTTATGTAATAGTCAAAATTCGACACTGCTGCTTTAAAGTCCTGGGCGAGGAAACATGTTACACCTCTTGAGAAATAAATGCCGTACAGACCCGGCCTTAGGCTCAATGCCTTGTCGAAATCCTGATAGGCTCCGTCGAAATCTCCGGACTGGCTCCGCGTGATGGCTCTGTAATGATACCCGTTGGTAAATACCGGGTTGAGTCTTATGGATGTATTGAAATCCTTGTCGGCGCCACGATAGTCACCGAGGTTGTATTTTGCGATGCCTCTGAAAAAGAAACTCCAATAGTCCGTGCTGTCAAGTCTGGTGAGCACGTTGAATTGTTCTATGGCATTGGCGTATTTGCCGTCCGACAAAGCCTTCCGGCCGCGCCACATGAACACGTCCTTGTCGTACTGTGCGAATGCGCCTGCTGAGAACAGAAGCGATAAAACTATGGGGAGTATGTATTTTTTCATTACTTTTGCAGTAGTAATCTACAAAGATACGACAAATATCGCACCCAATTGATGCACAGACTGATTTTTCTTATATCTACATTGTTTATGCTGTTGACTCCGGGACTTGCCGCTGAGGCTGCTTCCGGGGAAGTACTTGATTCTCAAGGCCGGCTTGAAACGGATTTGCGCTTTCTGACTGATTCCCTGCAAGGCGGCAGGGCGACCGGGTCGTCTTCCTGTCAGAGCGTAACTTTCATGCTTTTAAGGGAGTTTAAGAATTTCGGGCTCGAAACTTCCGTCCAGTCTTTTGACTGTGGCGGGAAGACCGGGCATAATGTAATAGGGATTACTCCAGGGTGGTTCAGGAGATATATTGTAGTCAGTGCGTATTATGACGGGCTCGGGGTGCTGGACGGTTCTATTTATCCTGGTGCGGATGCCAATGCTTCCGGAGTCGGTGTGCTGCTTTCTTTAGTACGCTCCCTTCCGGAATTTTGCAAGGGTGATACCGGGATTGTCTTTGTGGCGTTTGACGCCCATAATGCAGGTCTTTTGGGGTCCAAAGCATTTATTGAGAGGGAGAAAGACAAATACGACATCAGTTTGCTGGTGAATCTGGATACTGTAGGCTCTTCGGAATCTCCGATTCACAAGTCCCGTCCCGACTATCTGATGGCTCTTGGGGGTGCAGGATATTTTTTCAGTATGGACAATGCCAACAGGGGAATCGGACTGGATCTCGGATACGACTATTACGGCAGTGCCACATTTACGGATCTTTTCTACAATAAGGTGAGCGACCAGCGTTGGTTTCTTGAGCGCGGAATCCCTTCCGTGATGTTTACTTCGGGCATAACCATGGATACGAACAAGACTACTGATATTGTGGATAATCTTGATATTCAAGTTCTTAATAAGAGGGTATCGTTTATATTCAGGTGGTTGGCGGAACTATTGTAATTCGCGTCTCTGCCTTGGAACCCGTGGTGAGGGGGTGTTTCGGGGTGGTGATAGTGCGTTTTTGGGTTGGGGGTGTTTCGGGCTGTTGATTTTTTGAGCTGGTGACGGCCTCCCGCGGGGAGGGGCGTTTCTCGGGATTCGCCGCAGTGGCTATCGGAACTCACCGCAGTGGCGTTGTAGCCGCTGAGCCTTTCCCACGAAGCCGTCAAAACAGACTCCATCGGTAATAGCAGCAATGTTGTGCCAGCCGCCGGAACCACTCCTACAGTAGTCGCACCCTCGAACTGGAGCCCGCTACGCAATGGCAGATCCTCAGATCAGAACTATCCACGCAATGGCCGCATCCGGTCGCTTCATTCCGTACCGTAGGAGGGGGTTTTCGGTACCGAATATCCCTGCCGTACCGTAGAAGCCTGTTTTGAGCACCGAATGCCTCAGAAAATGCGTCGCGTACCGTAGGAAGCCTTTTTTGACACCGAATGCCAATTCCGTACCGTAGGAGGGTGTTTCCGGTACCGAATATCCCTGCCGTACCACAGCCGAAAAGGGTAAGCGTCTCCGCGTTGACGTATCCGATGTATAAAGATAGCAGGATGGGTGCCCTGCTGTTCTTTTGTTCACTTGTCTCACTTATTTCACCAACAGATCACCAACCGAAAATGACCATTATATCATAAAAACTCGCCGCCCCCTTGCAGTCACTGCGAGGGGGCGGTTTCTTAACCTAAACTTAAACTATGAAAAACTTCGATACAAAGATATATACTTTTTTTATGTTTCCCAAAAATTAATTGAAAATATATTTATCTTAATAAAAAATAACAATTTCCGCTTTTTTGCTTTAAAAATAAAAGAATAGAAGTCTTTTCTCTTTCTTTTATTTACTTTTTTCGCAATGTATTATTTTTGTCGAAAACGCAGTGCTATGAAAAATGTCAGATTTTCTGTCGGGGACCTGCGAGGCTGGATTCCGACAATTTTGAAAAAGTTTGCCTATATTCCTCAGGTCATACTGAGTGTGGTGTGGTGTGTCTCGTGTGACGGACTTTTTATGACGGAGACAGGGGAGTTGAGTGTGTCTATAGCTCAGGAAATGGTGTTTTCCGAAAAAGATAATGCGTCCTTGTCCGATGGGTCGAAAAATCTTTTCCCGGATAAAGATGATTTTATCCTTGATATAAAGAATTCGGGTGGTAAATCCATTTACTATGGGCGGTTCGGGGATTCTCCCGAAAAATTCGACCTTAAACCGGGGAGTTATACCATAGGTGCAAAATCATGTGAATTCTCAAAGCCGGAATACGAACGGCCGCAGTTCGGAGATACGCAGGTGGTGGTCGTCAAGGAGCATCAGGCTGCCAATGTCAGACTCTTGTGTCATCAGCTCAACAGCGGGCTCAGGCTGGTGGCGGATGAATCTCTTCAGGAGTCTTTTCCTGACGGGCAGTTTGTCCTTTCTTGTGAAACAGGGAGTCTGGAGTGTGAATATGGAGAGTCCCGGTATGCGTTCTTTAATCCCGGCAGAGTCGCTGCGAGTATCAGGTGCGGGTCTGATGTCAAGGGAATGTTCAGCCGTCAGTTGGCAGAAGGACAGATGCTCGAAGTGCGCATCTCGGCCGGAGAAGATGCTTCGCAGGGGAGCCGTGTGTCCATCCAGATAGACAGCAGCCGCGTGTGGAACAGGGAAGACTTGATATTCGGTGACAGGGATGCTTCGTATATTGAAAATGCCTATTCCATCGTGGAGGCCAGGGATTTTGTTCCGCAAAAGGATGTATGGGTCTATGGCTATATCGTAGGAGTTGCTACCGGGACGGGTAAGTTCTCTTTCGAGCCGCCTTTTTTGAAAAATACCAATATCATACTCGGCCCGAGATCCTTTACTGATGAGTCCAAATATTGCCTTAGCGTAGAACTTCGCTCCAAGGGTATAAGGGAGGAGTTGAATCTGGCGGACAATCCTTCCATGAAGGGCAGGCAGCTGTATATAAAAGGAGACCTGGTAGAATCCTACTACGGAATACCAGGCCTCAAAAACATTACTGAATATCAGTTTGATAAATAGACCGCTTTGAAGGGTCAGAGCCTTTTTAGAATCTCCTCTGTCTGTGCTTCGTACCCAGGCTTGCGCAGGAGAGCGAACATGTTCTTCTTGTACGCTTCTACGCCAGGCTGGTTGAATGGATTGATACCGAGGGTATAGGCGCTGACTCCGCAAGCAAATTCGAAGAAGAACAGCAGCGCGCCGAGATTTTCTTCATCCACCTTGTCGATGCAGAACTCTATCTGAGGAACACCACCGTCGATATGGGCCAGTTTGGTGCCGAGTTGCGCCATGGCATTGCAGTGCTCTACCCTTTGACCTGCGAGGTAATTGAGCTGGTCAAGGTTCTGGGCGTCGCTTCCTATGACCACTTTACGGTTAGGCTGTTCTATTTTCAGAGTGGTCTCGAACATGATTCTGTCGCCTTCCTGGATGAACTGTCCCATGGAGTGAAGGTCGGTCGTGCATACTACTGAAGCAGGGAAGATGCCTTTGCCTTCTTTGCCTTCCGACTCTCCGTAAAGCTGTTTCCACCATTCTCCGAGATATTGGAACTTTGGGTTGAAGGTGACGAGGATTTCCACTTTCTTGCCGAGTTCGGAATAAAGAAGGTTACGCATGGCGGCATATTTGACAGCTTCGTTGTCCTCGGAGCGCACCAGAAGGGCTTCTCTTTGTGCGGCGGCTCCATGAAGCATGGCTCTGATATCGAAGCCGGCAAGCACTATCGGAAGGAGTCCTACTGGAGAAAGGACGGAATAGCGTCCTCCTACATTGTCCGGCACGACGAACGTTTTGTATCCTTCCATATTGGCGAGCGTTTTGAGCGCCCCCTTATGTGCGTCAGTTATGGCTACAATCCTTTCTCTGGCTTCCTGCTGTCCGTATGTCTTGTCGATGTGTTCTTTGATGATGCGGAAAGCTACTGCCGGTTCCGTCGTGGTACCTGACTTGGATATGACGACACATGCAGCGTTGCGCTGAGCGATGAGGTCCATGAGTTCCGCGAGATAGTCTTCTGAAAGATTGTTTCCGGCATATACGATTTGAGGAGTGTCTTCAGCACGGACAAAACCGTGGGAGAGGGCCTCTATGGCGCAGCGTGCCCCGAGATAAGAGCCTCCGATACCGATGACTATCACGAGGTTGATGCCTTTGGCCTTCCACGAATCACGTATGGATTCGAAATCGCAAATCAGCGATTCGGGAATATCTACTGGAAGCGTCTTCCAACCAAGGAAATCGCTGCCGGCACCTTTCTCGCTTTGGAGAACGTCGAATGCGTCCAGCGCCTTTCCAAGATACCTTTTGTAATCCGCTGCATCGATAAATGAACTGCAGCCTTCGATATTGACCTTTACCATATTTTGATTGAATTGATTATTTTACAGATTAATCAAACAAAGATAAGAATAATATCAATACGCTTTCTTGCGATTGATGTCAAATTGATGTAACTTGTGCTTCTTGTTAAAATAGTGCGTGGTACCGGAGAGGGCCTTCTATGGTACGGAATATGCGTGCCGTGCTCAAAAAGGCTTCCTGGGGTACGCGACGCATCTTCAAAGGCCCGCAGAACAGCCGACTCCACAGACTGTGGACAGCCTCCTGCCGCACCGGACGCATATTCAGTGCGCGAAACGGCCCCCGCTCGGAGCTGAGCAGACATAAAAAGAGGGTGAACTCTAAGTCTATCAAGACTTTTTCGACAGGTTTGTCGTCAAAAAATAAGAGACCGGCCAATATTTTTTGGCCAGTCTCTTACTTCGATGGTATTGTCAGGAGTCCGAAGGCTCTTATTGCTTGCTTATAAGCTCCTGATAGTCTTCCATTGAGCGGCGGATGACGTCCTTGGCTACGTCCGCGCCGTAAATGCTTATAAACTGCATTCGTCTCTTGGTCTCTCCGGGGATGTCCTTGTATGTGGTGAAATAGTGAATCAGCCTGCGGGTGATATTCAGCGGCAGTTCTTCAATGTCGTTATATAGGCCATATACGGCATCGTTCTTGAGCACGGCGACTATTTTGTCATCAGCCTGATTGTGGTCCAGAAGTCTGAGTCCTCCTATCGGGCGGGCTCTTACGATAATGTCTCCGTGAGTCACGTCCTTTTCTGTAAGCACACAGATATCAAGAGGGTCCCCATCGCCTTCAATATCGTATCTGGCAAGGGCGGTGTTGGTGAGTTCCGCCATCCTTACAGAGCAGTAAGTCCTTGGTAGAAAACCATATAATGAAGGTACTATGTTGGAGAATTTCTGCGGTCTGTCCAGTGACAGATAGCCTGATTCTTTGTCTACTTCATATTTGACGGTATCCGTAGGTACGATTTCGATGAAGGCCCTGACCTCGTCCGGAACATTGTCTCCGAGACTTATTCCGTGCCACGGGTGCGACTTGTGCGAATTGTTGTAATTCATATGCGGTTCTTTTAGTGCATCAAATATAGCAATTATTCACAAACTCTCATTGTGGGTCGACGTCCATATAGCAAAAAGGAGGCAGTGAAGCCTTGATGGATGCCTTGGCCTCAGATAGGGGCTGGTCCCTTCGGATGAAGTGTCTGGATGCCAGTTTGCCGTCCGCAGTCCTTATATCCACCATACGGGTGAACGGAGGGAATCCGAACTCCCGCCTTTCTTTCAGCATGGTTTCGTAGTTCCTGTCTTCGCTGAAAATGTCCATCAGAGCGGTCTGAATCACAAGATTGCCCCCATTTCGGCAGCACGTGCTTTCAAGCATGGCCACGATTTGCTGCAAACGCTCGTCATAGCGGAAATCATCCTTGTCGGCGAGTGCATCAATCTGAATTACGGCAGTCAGGCAGGCATCTTCATTCCCGTTTTTCTTGAGTTCGGACAAGGTCAATACATTCACTTCTCTGTCCGGGAGGAACTGCCGGATCTGTGATGAGAGTTCTTCCTGCTTTTCCCATCCTCTCACCAGACAAATCCTTCCTTTGCTGTGGCTGATGCGTTCCAAAAGCTTGCGCGAGAGGTATCCAGGCATGCCGTTTTTCTTTTTTTCTGCCTGGATGTCGATAAATTCCGTGTGCGGGCTGAATCGCGAAGAAAGTTCCCCCTTGATATTGTATTTGCCTGTCTTGCAATTATATATGCTTTCCAGTGATGGGCGGGATGAGCCTAAAATCACCTGACAGTGGTGAATCGTGCCAAGGAATACGGCACAATCTCTGGCATTGTACCTGGGTGATGGCTCGGTCTGCTTGAAGGACTGATCCTGCTCTTCATCCACTATGATGGCACCGAGACTGCTGAACGGCAGAAAAATGGACATCCTTGTGCCTGCAACGCTAATCGGCTCTCCTCTGCGAAGTGCTGCGCTTACACCAGTGATGAATGCGTCCGTTTTCCCGTGATGAACCACTGTCCGGATGCCTGCCATATTTGCAACCTGCTCGCATAGAGCTGTTTCCGGAGAGAGAAGCAGGGCCTGGTGTCCGCTGTCGCTGCACTCCTGCAGGACGGTGTAATAGTAATCGTATCGGTCCGGCCCTGTGACCAGAATCGGCTTATATGTGAGTGCGTCGTCGTTCTTTGGCCCGGTATTACGTATAGGGTCTGATGCCGGAAGAGAGGCTGCGATTCTGTCCCTTTCCTGTCTTAGCCGCAGCATGACGCTTTCGCGGTGTCTTTTGGTAAGGTCGGCATCAATTGCATCAAGCCGCTTTCTGAGCCTTTCTTCCCTTGCGGCCGCGGCAATCTCTCCATTGAGTTTTCCTGCGGGGTATGCTGCCTTGAACACTTCTCCTATTGTGCAGGCATAATAATCCGCGATGAACTCCCAGAGCCTGAGTTCCATGTCTCCTATTGTCGGGAGGTCTTTGCGGACGGAACATATCTGCTTGACAGATGCCGGGTTAAGGTCGGGCGTGCAGGATGTGTTGTAAACTATGCCATTGTAGCGGCGTCCTGCGAAGACTACGCTTACGATCTGTCCACGATGCACCGGCTCCTCGCAGTAGTAGAATGGTATCCACTGCAATTTAAGGGGGAGTACTACCTGTATGAAGTGTCTGTCCATGAGGTATGGGCAGATTAGTCTGTCGTGCCTTCCGATGCGGACTTGGCGAATTCCATCAGGGATTCGGGGATATGGCAATAGCCGTCAGGATGCTTGTCCAAATAGTCCTGATGCTCGTCTTCCGCACGGTAAAAGTTCTTCAGCGGCTTTACTTCTACGGCCAGCGGTCCTTTTAGCTCGCCGGAAATCCTGTCATAAATCCTCTGTATGGAAGGAAGATCTTCGGGATCTGAATAGTAAATGCCTGTGCGGTACCGGGTGCCTTCGTCGTTGCCCTGCCGGTTGACGCTCAGGGGATCTATCGCTCTAAAATAGAGTTGAAGTATCCTTTCGAGACCGATTACGTCAGTTTCGTAAGTGACATGTACTGTTTCAGCATATCCGGTGGAATCGGTATATACTTCTCTGTAGGTGGGGTGGAAAATGTTGCCGTTGGCATAACCTACCTCGGTGGAGACCACACCGTGGATAAGTTTCAAGTAACGCTCGGCTCCCCAGAAGCAGCCGGCTGCTAAGTAAATGTCTTTTCTCAACTGTAAAAACTATTTGGAATCGGCTTTCGCCTGGAACTTGGCTATGTCTATGATAAATCTTTCGTGGACGCCCTCACCGATGAGCCCGCGCTCGTCATAAGCGCTCACTTTGAATGTGAGTTTGCGGCGGTCAACCTCCACAAGCTCCGTCTCGGCATGGACCTTCATTCCTGCGGGAGTGGCAGCGCAATGCATAACGTTGACAAGCGTCCCTACCGTACTCTGTCCGTCTTCCAGATACGGCTCGACGGAGAGGACTGCTGTCTTCTCTATCAATGCTATCATTTGTGGAGTTGCATATACCCTTACGAGACCGCTGCCGACATTCTTGGCGAGTTTGTCTTCGGTGACGAAGTCTTCCTGATATCCTTTAATTCCGTTCTGAACCATATCTTTTACCCTAAATTACCGTACAAATATAGACTTTTTCGGATTATCGGCAAAAGGTTTTTTCATGTATGACAGAAATAAAAGTGTCCGCTGCGGGGCGGACCTTGGAGATGGGCGGAAAGGATACTTTTAGTCTGACAGTGATTCTCTACCTGTTGGCAATGGCTTCCATCGCCATTAAGAAAGAATTGTTCTCAACCAGCATCTTCAGGAATTCCTTGGTGGCGTTTTTACAATAGGTGCCTTTGAGAAGATGGAATGATCCCTGCATTTCAGAGTGCGGATGGTCCAGACTTATGGCGACGAAATCCTTGTTGCTGTGGATTGTGGCTCCTGAAAGTAGCGTTACGAGGTTGGTTCTGGAGACCATATCGAGAAGCATGCTGAGGTCATTGATCTCCAGACGGACATCGAATTTAAAGTTCTGGCCGTAAAGAAGACTGTCGAAGGCATTTCTTGCCTGCAGCCCTTTTGCCGGCAATACGAGCGGAAGGTTTTCCAATTCCGCCAGACGTATTCTTTCCTTTTTTGCGACAGGGTTATCTTTTCCGGCGATGACACAAAGATTGCTATTGAACAGAATGTGGGAATCAATGTCGTCGTAACTCTGTAATGGCTTGTAGGACAAAGCCATATCCAACTGGCCGTGCTCAAGCATCTCCATAAGATTCTCCATTGAACGGCAGTAGATCTTGAGCTTGATGCCGGGGTATTTCTTCATGTAGTCTCTTACGGTGTCGGCCAGTAGTGGACAGAATGTGTAAGTGGCACCGACGTTTAATGTGCCGATTTTGAGTTGGCGCACGTCATTCATCCGCTCGGCGCTTGTATCCACGTCTTTCAGGACTTGTTTGGCGTATGGCAGATACTGCTCCCCGTAGTCGCTCATGGACACATGCCTTGAGTCTCGGACAAGCAGTTCCACACCAAGTTCCTCTTCCAACTGTTTGATCTGTTGCGAAAGAGTGCTTTGGGAAATGAACAAGGCCTTGGATGCTTCGGAGAAACTGCGAAGCTCGGCGACTTTGACGAAATAGCGTAGTTGTCTGAATTCCATTACTTCGTTACCTTAAAAGAAAAATTCTGAAACAGCAGTATTGGCAGCATCACACCGACCACCATTGCGATGATGGTTACCATACAGGTCATCCAATTGAACCTCAGCAGGTACAGGTAGTGCATGAATGTCGGCTCTGAGAATGATCCCAGACAATGCAGTAAGGATTGTATCGTACGGTAGGCGTACATCCCTGGAACCATTGGAAGGAGGGCCGGAAAAGAGATGCACTCTGCCGGCGTCTTGATTATCTTAGCTGCCGGCAATGCCAGAAAACCAATGACAAGAGCGCCCAACATACTGCCGACGGTCAATTGAAAGCCATAAATATTCATCAATACATAGCGGGTCATATGTCCTGCAGCGGCAATTGAAGCGCACAAAGGAAATACCCTCGGTGACGGATTGCTGATGCTTGAGAAGCCTATCGCCGCTATAGCGGCAAATATACCGTCTTTTATGATAAGAAAGAAAAGTTCCATTATAAAAATTGAATATTCATCAACCCGAAAGCAATGCAGAGTCCGAGAGACAGGCAGACCGTAATCATCACAGCGTGCAGGAACCGGCTGATGCAGCAGATGTAATGGCCGTAGAGAAGATCGCATACAGCATTGCAGAACGGTATTCCCGGTACGAAGTAGAGGACACTGGTAGCGAGGGCGATCTCTGGAGTTTCCCCCCAACCGAACACGAAGCCCAGACAGGCTACCACAGAGGAAAGACATGCGGACAGAATGATGACTATCCTATAGTCAAGACCTTTGGCGGGAAGTTTTTGCTTGAGGAAAAACCCATCGATAGTGGCGATGAAAACTATGAGCATCGAGATCAAATCTCCTCCGAAAAGCTCGCAAAATGAGGCGTTTGCCAACCCCACAAGTATTAATACCAGCCATGGGTTCAACCTTTTCTTCTCAAGAATGCTCTTGAAAAGTTCTGTCGCCTGAGCCTCGTCAAGTCCTTCTTCCACAATCTTCCAACTAAGCCCGCTGAGATCGGATACGGTGGTGAAATTGATTCTGTCAGCAGGAATCTTGCCGGTAATGGTATATGATTTTTCTTCCTTTTTGTCCCATAGGTTCAGAACTATGCAGGTCGGGAGTACGGAGAAGTCTGCCTTGGTGTCCCATTGTTCAGCGATTCTGCCGAGGTTTTTCTCAATCCGTATCGTTGTCGCTCCGCTGGCGTAGAGTTCAGTTGTGTAGTCCCTCAGAAAAATGCTTTTGCGCTTCAGTTCGTTATGCAGTGTGATTTCCTGAGTCTCCATATTTCCTTATCTCTCTGTTTCTTTTGTGTGAGTGTCAGCGCTGTCTGTCTGCGCGTCCTGACTCTTGTCCTCGAATGAGCCGTAGAAAGGAACGCCGTCGCGATCAATACCGTCCTTGCCGCCGTTCCATGAAATCGGCTTTACGATAGTGTTGGAGCAGGTAAAGAACTTATGCTTCGTGTTGAATGTCTTCAATTTCTCATGGAAAAAAGAAAAAGTAAGGATAACCGCGCTTGCAATTGCGCAAACGATAACAAGAGATCCTGAATAGGCGCTCATAGCAGCCGTAGAAATTTCAAGTAGTGTCATAATCTTATATTTATTTTCTATTTTCGTCGCAAATTTATGGCTCCGTTTCTGAACGTGAACGGGTTTTTGTCTCTTTGTTTCGATAGCAGCTATCTATAATTCAAAATCTGCTACTTTTATTGCAACTGCCGGATTTTAGCAATTTTTGTGTATATATTTGCCGCACTAAAGGATTCGATATGGCAAAAAATTATTTTGACCGGTACGTCTGGCTTATTGAGCTTATCAATCGCCACGGGTACATCAAATATGAAGATATCAGCAGAGCGTGGGCGTTCAGCCCATTGAATAGTGCGGGCAGTGCCAGCATTCAGCAGAGCGAATTACCTCCAAGGACCTTTTATAATCATATAGAAGCCATCTTTGACACCTTTCATATTGAAATTAAATGCAATAGGGATAAGGGGTATTATATCGCCAACAGCGAGGACCTGGATGCTGACGGTGTGCGGAACTGGCTGCTTCAGTCACTGTCTGTGAATAATATGCTCAATGAGACAAAGGACATGCGTGACCGTATTCTTTTTGAGAAGATTCCGTCTTCGCAGAAATGGCTCCCGGTCATCGTGAATGCCATGCGTGACGGCAAGGTCATTGAGATGACTTATCAGAGTTTCTGGCGGGATGAGCCCAATACTTACACGGCGAAACCGTACTGCCTGAAATTATTTAAGCAGCGCTGGTATGTGCTGGCCAAAAGCGAAGGGAAGAAAGAGCCTCGTGTATATTCTCTGGATGAGAGAATGCTCAATGTAGTCCAGACCGATAAAAACTACAAGTTGCCGGCTGATTTCAATGCCGAAAAGTTCTTTTCCGATTATTTTGGCATTATCGCTGACCCGGACTATGAGGCGGAAGAGGTGAAAATCAGGGTACGAAAAGATCAGGAAAAGTATTTTGATACGCTGCCATTGCATGATTCCCAAAGAAAAATCAAGGAGGAGTCTGACGATGATTATACGGTATATCAATACTGTCTGGCGACCACTTTTGACTTCAAGCAGGAAATTCTCAGTCACGGTCCGTCAGTCACAGTTCTTTCTCCTGAGCACTTCCGACAGGAAGTGATGACAGATATTGAGAATATGATTTCTAACTATTGATTATGAAAGACTTTGCGGCAATTGATTTCGAGACCGCCAACGAATGCCGCTCCAGCGTGTGCAGCGTTGGAGTGGTAATCGTTCGTGGGGGGCGGATTGTGGATACTTTCTATAGCCTGATTCACCCGGAGCCGGAATATTATCAGTGGTTCTGTCAGCGGGTGCACGGGCTCTCCGAGGCAGATACGGATGATGCTCCCGTGTTTCCGGACGTGTGGGAGAAGATAGCTCCGATGATAGAGGACCTTCCGCTTGTGGCGCATAACAGCCCTTTCGATGAAGGCTGCTTGAAAGAGGTATTCAAAGTGTATCAGATGGATTATCCTGATTATGAGTTCTATGACACTCTTTCTACCTCCCGGAGGCACTTCGGCTGCAGTTTGCCGAACCACCAACTCCAGACTGTGGCGGCGGTGTGCGGCTATGACCTGACCAATCACCATCATGCCCTGGCAGATGCCGAGGCCTGCGCTGCCATTGCGCTGAAGATATTGTAGGATAGGGGGAGATGTTACCATGAACGGCTCTTCTTCAGAGGCGCTGGACTTCAAGGAATGGATCTGTGGGCCTCTGAAAATGCGTCGCGTACACCAGGAGGCTGTTTTTTGCGCTTTCGACGATGCGTCCAGAACACCAGAAGGTCGTTTTTGCGGGCTTATGACCCATCAATAATTGATGCCCTCCGAGCGGGAGATGCCGATCCTGGCGGCTGTTACACAATTCCGATGGGATTATGTTATGGAAAGCGGGATACGGGCACTGCCGCTGGAACTTGGCACCATCGGCCCGTATCGGTCTGAATCTATCGGCCTACATCTCTACGATAAGATGGCTCCGGCGATGAGAATGCCGAGGAAGATAATTATCCAGAGGAAGGACCAATCGATGGCTTTCTTCTTCTTGGCCTAAATAGGCTTTGATGGTGCCGGTGTCGTCTCTGGCTGAATTGATGGACTCGGCAGGTAATGCTCACGGACCGCGGCCAAGAGTTTGGTGGCTTGTGCTATCAGCTTTTCGCATTCGACTACCTCGTCCTCCAGTTCCTCGCTGTCCTCGAAATCGCCGGGATACTCTTCCTCCCTCTGCTCATCGTCATCGATGGCTTCAACCGGCAGGTTAGATGCGAGGAAGTTGACATCGGCCTGGATCTCGTTCAACTTCTGCTCCAGGTCCAGAACGTCAAAGGATGGATCAAGAAGGTAGTCCTTCTCGGTCATTGCCCGCAGGAACTCAATTCCAAGGCGTACAGCAGCTGATTCGTTCTCGTACATAGGCTTCAGTCAAAGATTTGCGACCATTCGGCTGCGAGTTTATCCAAATCGCCCCATCCATAGTTCTTGTTGCTTCCACTGGTCTCTGGCAGTCTGAGAACGCGAACATCGGCCAAATCTGGATTAGCGGTCAGCGCTTTCTTGATTCTGCCACCGAAATCATTGTATTTGCCGAAACCATTGACGGCGATGACCTTGATGGTGGGATGCTGATGAATAAAGCCCGGGATGTCATTGGGCCAGCCATCGCGTATGTCTTTGTCGTGACTGCTGTTGGGCCTGATGGCGGATTCATAGTAGTCCCAGAGGACGATGTGGTATTTCGCCAGAAGGGCTTTTTTCTGACCATATCCAATCGGTATCGGCTCATCGGTAATGCGACACAACACCTTCCAGATGCGGTTGGAATTGGAGTAGTAATACTGCTTCTGCTTCAATGATTCCCCGCCGGGCAACGTACCAAGGATGAGGATTCTTGGTTCATCGCACAGCAGTGGCGAGAAACCATAGACTCTGTGTATATGATTAAGCCCAATCTCCATCTATTAGCAGCAAACTGTTTCCCATATTATTGTCCTGACCCGAAGAATTTCTATTCCCAGGCTCAGAGCTGAACTATAATGACTATCTGATTTTGGCTAACCCGTCTTGCAGCTTGGTAATCGTGCCAGTATACTGCTCTTCCAGCTCCGTAAACTGTTCGTCGGTCATAGCCTGGGCTGTTCCGATTTTATCAATAGCCGCGCCCAGATCTTCGTCATCGGCATCAAACACATTGAGGATGGTTTTGAAACTCTTATCGAAGATGAAGAGATAGTTCCCGATTGTTTTACTACCACCCCGCGTATTACACCTGAAACTATGGATGGCAGACCATCCGATAAATCCTGATGAAAGAGTATCGGCCATTGATTTGATCTGCTTCAAGTTTCTGACAGATGCCCGAGTGCATTCAACCGAGGCAATGAGCTCTTCTATTGCTTTCTTACGAGCTTTATTATATTCCCTTGTGCTGGATAAAGACCAACCGCCGCTCCAAATATCCATTGTACGAGAGGCGTCTTCATATTCTTCATGATGCTCTTCTGCTTCTTTCTCTTTCTCTACCGAATCGAAGGCAAGAGCAAGAATCTGACTATTCATCATAGGCTGATTATAAGCGCTATCTATAGATGTCTCTATGGGTTCGTAACTCTCATAATCAAAGAGATTCTTGAACATGTAATCCTTGATTAATGCGGCAGCTTTCTGCTCATTTGACTTGCAGGCAGAAAACGAAACAATGGCGAGGACCAGCAGGATTGTGTATTGTAAGACCTTTTTCATATTTATGTGTTATTAATAGCGCTCGCAATTCCAAAGGTACGAAAAAAAATTAGTCCCGTCCCAATTAAGGTGATGGACGAGCCTGTTTTTTGCACCGAGTGTATTTCCCTGATTCAGGTTGACTCGGGTTAATGATAATTACTGATAAAAGTTCACTTTCAGTTGCTATTCCTGAGATAAGTTGATTGCCTCTGTCTTTGCCTTCGAAGGAGCAGGGTAAGGGTCCGCCGGAGACAAGTTCCGCGTTAGCGGGACTAAGGAAATGGCGGAAGGGGCCGGAGCGAACAAAGAGAGCGGAGTCCGGGTCAGAAGCAAGCTGCATCCGCTGCGGAACTTCGAACTTCACAAAAAAAAGAGGCCGACCGGTCGACCTCATTGACAGACTTGACGTTAATTGCAATTATCTGTGCAGGCGAAAACTGTTCCGCGGGAATCAAAGGCCAAAGATCCTTGTCCCAGGAGCTGTTTGGGGTTAGCGTTTGTCTTGAAGACCGAAGCCCAGCCACTGGTCCGGCAAATAATTCGACTTGATTATTTCGCGATACACGGCGGCGCGATCTCTTAAAGAGTCGAGCTGCTCGTTCGCAGCACGTAGTTTTCGTGAGACTTCTTCTCTGAGGCTGTCCACTTCCCGAATCATCTCGATAGCCTTGTCCGCATCCCTTTTCATAGCGGTCAAGTCCACTTCTTTTATGCCGTATTTTCCGAGTTCGGCGATCCTCTTTTTCATGCCTGCTGCAAGTGATTTTCCTTTGAGGGCATTGGTTTCGAATGTCTTTGACATTGTGTTAGTTATAAAATCAGACATGAATCTTCGTATGTTCTTTACATAGCGGATTCCATAGCAAAATTAAGAAAAAAACTTTTGTCTGTGAACCTCCGAATTCAAAAAAATATTACCTTTGCATCCGCGAAAAATGTCTTTTTCGCAGCTTGGTAGAGCTGCAATCTCCACTGACTTTTTAGAATATTTATCATGAAAAAGAGATTGCTGTACACTATTCTCTCCATCAGCCTTCTTACCGTTATGGCAGGTGCTGCCATCGCCCCTGCGCTGGGCGTTATCAGTGCTCATTTCTCGGGTCGGAATCCGCTGCTTATCCAGTTTATCGTTAGCCTTCCGGCACTGTTTATTATCCTTACGAATCTGGTGTTCCCCTGGCTTTGCCGCCTTATGAAAACCCGCACTTTGGCAGTGACAGGACTGGTCTTGTACGTCCTTTCCGGTGCGGGAGCCTTCTTCGTTGAGGATATATGGATGCTGCTGGTCTTTCGTGCTCTGATGGGTGTGAGCGTCGGGATGATTATGCCGCTGTCCACGGGCCTTCTGGCCTACTATTTCCCACCGGAGGAGCAGGCTGCGTTGATGGGCCTGTCGGCTGCCATGAACCAAATGGGCGGTGTAGTGGCCACCTTCCTTGCGGGCGTACTTGCCGGAATCAGTTGGAATTGTGCCTTTCTGGTCTATTTGCTTGGGCTGATTGCTGTTGTATTGGTTGCCCTGTTTCTGCCTAATGAACGCCTGCAAGGCCGTGGCGGTGTATCACTTTCGCTGCTCAAGCGCTTCCATCCATCCGTGGTGGGCATGTTTCTGGTGATGGTGCTGTTCTTTATCTATCCCACCAATTTTGCGCTCACGGCCTCCGGAACGCTGTCTGAGATGGGCGTGACGCTCACGATGGTGGGTCTGGATGTAGTGGCCTTTCTTGTGGGGCTTTGTTTCGGTGGCTTGATGAAACGGTTTGCTTCACCGATGAAGTATGTCGCCCCTCTGGGCTTTGCCGCCGGTTATGTTTGCCTGGCTGTCGGCGGCGGTATCCTCTGGATGCTTGCTGGTTCCGCTCTTATCGGCATTGCCAACGGCATAGGTGTGCCTTACCTGAATACCATCGGCTCCGTGAAAGCCGGCAGGGAAGCGGCGACAACGGTAATGCCGCTCCTGTCAGCCGCACTTTATCTTGGCCAGTTCCTGTCTCCGCTAATTGTATTGCCCGTAGCTGCGACCGCAGGGACATCGCCTTATTGGGTAGGTGCAGTCATTGCACTAATCTATTTCCTCCAGGCCTTCTTCACACGTAAGAAGCAGATGCTGCCGAAGTAATTGGGTTAGCGGCGGATGTGAAGATCTTGGATGGGGAGAGGTTATAATACTCCCGGATTTTATACCGGTGCTTAAGTTAAAAAACAATAACTTCGCACCATAAGGCAGACAAGGAAAAAGTACGCCGCATTTTCGGCAGCTAACAGAAGGACAATCGGATCCCCATATTCGAGGCTATATTTGACTTGGTCTTTTTCGGAACTTTGTGCAAGAGTGTATTGAGATAGCCGAGAAGACGAGGGCCGATGCCATGAAACTCTTTGAGCAAGAGATGGAGAAGTAACGTTTAAGAGAATGAAGGGAATGCCTTGAATATGGTCAGCAAAGAGATGAGTTCGTCCTTTAGTCCATGACGCACGAAATTCTTCATCTCACCTTCGGTCAGTTCTCCCAGACCGCTGATCAAACTCTTCTCAGAAATACCATGGACACTTTCTATATATTTGTCCAGGTATTGCTGGGTGGGCATCCCCATACGGGATTCTACGATTCCTTTATTGATGGATGTCCTTTCTTTCAGGAAGAACCAACAGTCGAATACATCTCGGCCGGTGATTTCTGTACGGTCAAGAAGGGCGCACAGTTTGTGGGCGAACATATCTTCCTTCACCATCACGCGCATCAGGAGGCCCAGATAGTTCTTGATCTCATAGTGATTGTCGTACAGTCGGTTGGATATCTCAATCTTAAGTTTTCTTTCGCCGATTCCATAGTCAAGCACGATGATGATTCCGTAGTGCTTGATGGCCTCATCGTGAATCTTGCTGTATTTCAAGACAATCTTCCTGACCCGTTCATAAACATCTTCTTCTTTCTCTGGCTCCAGCAGGTTGAAGTCCAAGTCTGTCGAGAAACGCGGCAGATTGTGAAAGAACATGGTGGCGGTACCGCCCTTGAAGGCCAGCACAGAGGACAGCAGTGCATCGGAAAAGATGTCTTTCAGCAGCTGCAGCATAAAGAATTTATGTTTGTTCGTATCCATTATCCAATTATTATTGAGACCCGCTGCTCAAGCGTTTTGCTGTTGTAAATAGGGAGAAGAGACAACACCTTTTCCTTGTCCAGGGAAGAGGGATTGTCGAAATAGTAGTTGCTGTCCAGGTAAAGCGTGTCCAGGAACGCCCTTTCGGGAGAAGCGATATTCACATTGCCTTCACGGATGATGCCTGAAGTATCGACGAGGATTTCCCCCTTGATCTTTCGGTATCGATACACCTTTCCGTCAATTTCGATACTGCGGCTCAGATTCCCGACGGAGGTGATCTCATCACTATACTGAAAAACGATTCCGGCTCTCTGTAGCACGTATTCCAGGGAAACGTAGGAAGGCGTGTAAAGAAGGCAGGCAAGCTCTTTTTCGTCGTAACCGGGTTTCGCATAGATTCCCTTACGCGGATTGAGAATCTCACCTTTTCTGACATATCCGATCATCCTGTTCTTTACCGTATCTCTGTCTAGCCCCTGACCATAGGCCATGGCAATCCCTTGCATAGTGAAAACACTTGCTTTATCCTTGTAAAGGTCTAGGAGAAGCTGATTTTGTAAACCCATAGTGGAGTTGTGCATTACTTTCAGTTCACAAAAATAGAAATAATAGTTGAAATCTGCAAATTAATCCATTAAATAGCAGGCGCCACTTTTGCGTAACCATGATACTACAACTACCACCGTCGTCACCAAGGAATCAACCGTACAGCACCAAGCAAACTCTACATTCGTCAGGCAGCTTGGGCTTAACTAAGAACAACACTGTACCTGTTTAAATAACGATAGTATTGTATTATCAATGTTCATCGTGCTTTAGCAATAATTATCCATTACGTCGCCTCCGGTCCATTTGCGGCCGAGGGCGATGGTTAGGTATTTTTCTGCTCCGATTTCTTCGTAGTAGGAGTGGTGATTCTCGTGGACAAAGTAACCATTTTCGTATGTGATTACGGATAGTACGTAGCCGCTGGTTTCTTTGACGTGTTCGCTTGTTGTAATTACTGCAAGTGTGTTGCCGTCATCGGAGATTTCGGCTTTGTGTACCCTTCGGAAACATCACCTGCGAAATCAAATCAACGTTTATAGCCCCAGTCCGGTAGGTACTGTTTCCAGAACTCGGCATTCCCGCTGCCATATACCTTCCCGTGTACATTCTTTGTTTCTATGACGAAGACGCCATAGCGGGAGAGGATAATATGGTCGATCTGTGTCGTGTAGTTTCCGTTTCGCAGCAGCAAGTCATTGAATACCTGGTATTCTTCACATTCCAAATCAGCCAGATAGGAAGACACTTCCCGTTCCCCATTCTCTCCGATACGCTCTGCCCGTGAGCTGCGTCTGGAAGAAAACAGCGAAGCCCAAAATCCTTTTTCCTCCTTAACGGCGCTACCGGAGAATTGCGCTTCGCGGTTTTTCCTGCGAAAGCGCTGGCGCTTGATGCCCTCGATGACAGACTTTGCAATCAGATAAAGGGCAAGAGCGCCGAGGGCGACGAAGCCTGCTATGAGAAGGGTGTTCTTCAATGCGATTTAGTGAAAACAATTTAACAGTATACTGTTGGGGCGAGTCTTTTATGAGCCCTTTATAAGCCCTTTGTAAGTATCGGCGAAAGAAATATAATATTCAGAATAGTAGCAACTTGCAGTGCTGAAACAAGAATCTGCACTCGTTTTATCCATTGAATTTTGAGCCCTTTGTGAACCCTTTGACAACGTAATATGTTCCCTTACCGGTTGTGCACTTCACTTCAAGATAATCGGACAAAGAAGCCAATAGTCGCGTGGCTGTGGGTTTACTGACCTTGGCCATCTCTTGAACATCAGTGTTCGTTATGCGCCCGTTCTTCAAGGCGAATTCAATGGCCAGCCCGGCTTACTCAAATATGACTCCCTAAAAGAAAAGCCGTTGTTCTATGATCGTCCGGTGAAAGAGGGTCTGAGCACACTTAATGATCTTCTCTCCGAGAAACGATATGCCGAAGTTAGGAAAGCCCTGGAAGACAAGGGTATGCGCTCCGGCTTCACATGCCTTTTCTATGGAAGTCCATGCACCGGCAAGACGGAGTCCGTGTACCAGTTGGCAAAGAAGACCGGACGTGACATTATCATGGCTGATGTGTCAAAACTCAAGAGCAAGTGGGTCGGTGAAAGTGAGAAAAACTTAAAGAGGCTCTTCGCTAACTACAAGAAACTTGTTGAGTCTACCTCTGTTACACCAATACTGCTGTTCAATGAGGCTGATGCTATCTTTGGCATCAGGAAATTCGAGGCAGAAAGTGCCGTTGACAAAATGGAAAACAGTCTTCAGAACATCATTCTTCAGGAGATGGAAAATTTGAAGGGAATTCTGATAGCCACTACAAACCTTACCGAGAATCTGGACAAAGCATTTGAGCGCCGTTTTCTTTACAAGGTGAAGTTTTCCAATCCTTCCGTGGATGTCAAGTGCCAGATTTGGAATGCTATGATGCCGCAGCTGCCTGAAGTCGATGCTCACTTCCTCGCTGAAAAGTTTGACTTCAGCGGCGGTCAGATTGAAAACGTAGTCCGCAAAAAGACCATCCAGGCAATCCTAACCGGCCGGGAGCCGGAGATGAAGGATCTGCTGACTTTCTGTTGTGAAGAAATAATCAGTGCGAGAAGTAGCCGGCAAAGAAAAATCGGGTTTTGATGTACGATGCACCCTCCTCGCAGAATTGCCCTGCTGCGGCATTTGCATCTTATACTTGGTTCAGAAACAATTCGTGATATCAGCTCTGATACTCTCGGATAACTTCGTCTGCAATGTAAAGGTCGCTGAAGAGATACAGCCCCGTGCGCTCATCGTGAAGCCTACGGCAGGTATCACTTTCGTAGAATATGTCCAGAGCCTTCTTATAAGGCACTTGTAGCTTCTCGGCAATGGCTACAACGATGCAGCCTATCTGCTGCCAGAGGAGGATTTCACGGACGGCTTTTTTCTTTTCTATCTCACTCATAACTCTTTGCTTTCAATGAATTTCAGATACTTGTTTGCCACCTCTTGATTGAGGATGCAAATCTGGTGGTTGGGCTGATGTTCCGAGAGACGCTTCAGAGCGGTGGATTTCTCCATGTCACCAAACATATAGAGCCGGATGGTGTCAATGACCCGGTCGTTGGCAATGCCACCTTCGATGATGTCGTAACCTTCCCACGGCTTCTCTCCAGAACGGCTAGAAACGATGAAGTCCATCCACTTTTCATCGTATGCAGGGAAAAAACGGTAGCGGTATTCAGAAACAGCCTTTTCTTTGTCGAATTCATACACGTTCAAAATGGGTTTCAGTCGGCCCCTGTTGAAGGCCGCCTGCCTAGCCCACTGCTCTGCGTGTTCCTGAATAAGGGTGGTGTAGAAACCCTTCCCAAAATCAAGGTTCTCCCGACCTGCAAGGCAATCGGGATGTTCAATGACTGTATATCCTCCGTGGTATAGTTTCATTTCTCGGCCTCCCATCTGTTAAGAGACTCAATCAAACTGTCTGTTAAGTTTTCACGGCTTTCCGTGTGGAGCGTGTTGTAAAAGGGTATGAGGTACTGGTCAATCATCCCAACGGCATCCATACGCTTATAAATCTCAGCATAATCTACACCGAGACGGTTTGCCACATCCTCAACGCAGGATGCCACAAATCCCATAACGACCTGTTCCTTAGACAACTGACGTAGTTCTACCATATTTCATTTTCAGCGTAAACCGTTGTCACAAAGTTAGTTATTCTTTTCCAATAATATGGCACGCATATATGCCGAATCTTTTACTGCAAATTTTGGGCAGTATCCCATATCATCAGTATAAGTCCTGTCCTCATCTGAGTAGTGTTTCATTGAGCCGTCCGGAGCTAATCTCACGGTGTCTCTAGATGTGCAAATATAATCAAATTCTCATTCTTTCGTCATATTTGGTAATGGTCACGGAGTGAGTTTTTTGGGCGGGTTTTTCCATAATATATCGGGGTTTGCTGGGCGGGAGGACTTTGAGGCCTCCGGCGCAAACGAAGAGCAGGCGTTGACCGTTATTCCTTTCAGTTATCTGCATCTATGTTTTGTTTCTGAAATTTCATGTAATCAATTCGAAAAATAATCGTAAATTTGTAATCGTTGTATCTACCACCAAATAAGGTGGTAAATTTTGCAAAGGTGGTATGAAATAGTGCTCGTTTAAAACTATTTGATATTTAAGATTTAGCTTGGTTGTTATATGAGAAGAATTCTTCCTTTTGCCTTTATATCTATTTTTCTTTCATTTGCCGCTTGTTCTCGGGATGCGGAGGTTATCGTTAAAAACACCAGTGATATTCCGGAAATGGTCTTGAGGCATAGTGTACCTGTTGGTCATGCTAATTCTGTCTTGATACAGGATACGCTTTCCGGGACAAATGAACTCAGATTCAGAATTGCCGCCAAACAACCGGCGTTCGTCAGTCTTCAAGATGTGAGTAATCCCAGTATTATCGTGTATTTTCCGGTCCAGCGTGGTGAAACATACAAACTTGATTTCGATGGATCTACTTTCTCATTTGAGGAACCGGGACAGGACGCACAACGTTTTTATATTGCAATACCCAGGTATGGCCATCCGCAAATGGAGGCTCTTTTATACAGGGGACACGGATCCCGTTTTGGTTCGCACTAAACTTGATAGCGTCCGAGCCTTGCAGATGGCTCCCTTTGATTCTCTTCTGAGGACACGCAAGATCTCGCAGCAGATGTTTGATCTCATTGCAGCAGATCGCGAATGTAATGTCCGTTCCGTGATGGCTCAGGTAGGCGTTCTGCTTAGTTCAGAGGAGATTCAGACTGCTGCCTTTGAGGGCTTCAATCCGGATTCAGATCGCATGCTTGGAGCCCTGGGTTATTTCGATTTGATGGAAGCCTATGCTTCCCGTAAGTTGATGGAACGGAGGGAGGAAATAATGCCTATGGTTCGAGCCGGACAAATCAATACTTTGTTGATTGGTGAATATAAAAAAGTTTTAACGGGAGAACGGCTTGAGAGCGCTTACGCATATCAGTGGTGTTTTGCCGCCATCCAGAGACAATATGAAAAGGAGTTGATCCCTTTGTATGAGGAGTTCAAACACACATATCCCAATAGTCCCTATCTTGCAGCCATGCAGGGGTATTATGAAGAGATCTGTGCTTTCCATGCTCCTAAGAATCTGTCGGACGATATTCAGTTCATGACAGATACGGAGGATATTTCAACTATGGATGCGCTTCTCTCCCGTTTCGCCGGCAAGAAAGTATACATTGATGTCTGGGCCACCTGGTGTGGGCCGTGCAAGGATGAGTTTGCGCATGAGGGCGTATTACATGGACTACTTGAGGATAAAGGCTATGAAATGCTCTATCTGTCGGTAGACAAAGATCGTGACGACTCGCAATGGAGGGAGATGGTGGCGTACTATCAACTGCGTGGTTATCACGCCCGGGCAGGAAAAGCTCTCATCTCTGATCTCCTGCGTCTATTTGATGCCGATGGGACTATGTCGATTCCATGGAATATGATTGTTGATACTCAGGGTCACATCGTGCAGCTTCATGCACCAAGGCCTTCTGATACAGAGGCACTGTCTGCCGCTTTGGATTCTGTTAAGTAACTGGCGTAGTCAGCAAGTTTAATTACCGTCGCCGTGAGAAAATCTCCTATTGGCACACATACAATGACCAGGAAGTCGACGCCATTATCGGAGACGCAAAGGTCGCTATTGAGATTAAGTCCAGCGAGGAATTGAAGACCCGCCATAAGAACGGGAAGGAAAGCCTTCAAGGAAGAGCATCCGGATTGTCGACCGATTCTTGTTTCCCTTGAAGAATCCGCAGACATACTCCGCCGTCTATCTCTTTTTTATCTTTACTCTTGCGTGTTCGATTCTTTTTACTAACTTTGCAACAGCCGTAAATTTTACGGCTGTAAAATTTATTGAAATGAGGTTTTATGACAGAGAAGAGCAGTTGGAGACACTGCGCGAAATGAGGGAACTATCGTACAATGGTTATTCTCGACTTACTGTTGTCACCGGAAGGAGACGTATAGGGAAGACGACTCTTATAAAGGAAGCCTATCAGGATGAAACCTATGTATATCTATTCGTAGGTAAAAAAAGTGAATCAGTCCTATGTGGGGAATTCTGCGAAGAGTTCCATGAGAAGATAGGGGTATTCGTCCCTCCGATGAGTGCTTTCCGTGATGTCTTCCGTTTCTTGATGGAGGAAGGAACACGCCGGAAATACACGCTTGTCTTTGATGAATTTCAGAATTTCCTGGAGATCAATCCATCCATATACAGCGATATTCAGAACTGGTGGGACAAGTACCAAAAGGATAGCCATGTGAATATGGTTGTCAGCGGTTCTGTTTATTCCCTGATGGAGAAACTCTTCAAAGACAGGAAAGAACCACTTTACGGGAGACAGGATTCGACCATCAAACTGCAGGCATTCCCCACATCAGTCCTCAAACAAATCATGGAGGACAACGCCCCGGGTTATTCCAACGACGATCTTCTTGCACTATATACATTTACTGGCGGTATCCCGAAATATGTGGAGTTGTTCATTGATGTGAAAGCCACAACTTGCGATAAGATGATTGCAAAAATCTGCAAGGAGGATTCTCCCTTGATAGAAGAGGGCAGGAAACTCCTCATCCAGGAATTTGGAAAGAAGTATGCGACGTACTTCTCAATCCTTCAGGCAATATCGTTGGGATACAATGCCCAGGCTTCCATTGAAGACTATCTGGGTGGAAAAAGCATAGGTGGGCAACTCTTAAAACTGGAAGATACTTATGACCTGATTCGGAAAGTTAGGCCAATATGGGCAAAGCCCAAAACTCAGACTGTACGATATGAGATTAGCGACATCTTCCTCCGTTTCTGGTTCCGCTATGTAGAGAAGAACCAGCGGCTCATCGAAATCGGTCAGTACCCGGCACTGCGCAGAATAATGGAAGATGATTATGAGACCTATTCTGGTGACATACTTGAGAGATACTTCAAGCTTAAACTTGTGGAAAGTATGGAATACCGCGATATCGGAGGGTGGTGGGACCCTAAAGGGTACATTGACAAGGAGGGGCATCATCAACAGGCAGAACTGGACATAGTTGCCCATCGTCTGAAAGAGAATATACTCGATGTGATAGAGGTAAAGCGAAATCCTGAGAAGTTCAATAAAGGCCTTCTGGAAGAAAAAACCGCGTACTTCTCTTCCAAGGAGAAACTGGCAAGAAAGAACAAGATTGTACTTTCTTGCCTCTCCCTGGATGATATGTAACGGCTTGTATTCTCCTGATTTAGGTTGACTCAGATTAATGATAATTACTGATAAAAGTTTACTTTCACCTGTACAACTTCCAGATTCCTAAGAACGGTACCAAAGTGAAACTACGGTCAAGACTTATGACAGACTTCCCATTAACTTGAACAGTTTCGTCCAGGCCATTCTGGACAAGTACAAAGACCAGGCGTTCCCGGGAGGTAGGGCGCTGCCGGTACTCGCCAATCAGTTGATGAACCGGTATCTGAAGAAATAACGGTCAATCTTGCAAAGATTTTGGTATTCAGATAAACTTTACTAAATTTGTGACCGTACTCCATAATTTTATGGAAAAATCCGGAGTATGATTAAGAAATTTTGCGGCGTTATGTATAAGCGACTATTTGATATTGAGAGTAAGTTAGACGAAGCAATGTTCCTGTTTGGGGCACGTCAGACGGGGAAATCTACTCTTTTGAAAGAACGGTTCAAGGGCAAGATCTACTACGATTTGCTTGACCCGGAACTGAGGAAATTCTTTAAAAGGAATCCGAATGCGCTTAAAGAAGCGCTTTCAGACAAACCTGCAGGCACTCTTGTTATCATAGATGAGATTCAAAAAGTGCCGGAATTACTGGATATAGTCCACTCCCTAATGGTTGACAAGGGGTTGTGGTTCATTCTCAGTGGTTCAAGTGCCAGAAAACTCAAAAAATCCGGTGCGAATACCCTCGGAGGGCGGGCGATCCCCGAAACGCTATATCCCCTTGTTTGGCCGGAGGTCACGGACTTTCAGTTGGACCGTGCAGTCCAGAACGGAATGATTCCCCGCCACTATATGGTTCCAGACGCCACGAAACGCCTCAAAGGTTATGTGGAAGTGTATATGAACGAAGAAATACGCGAAGAAGGTGAAGTCCGGGAACTGGAAGCCTTTGAGCGCTTTATGGAAGTTGCCGCCATTTCCGATGGTGAAATGCTGAATTATACAAACATAGCTTCCGATTGTGGAGTCTCAGCTAAAACCGTCCAGTCATATTTCCAGATTCTGTATGATACACTGATTGGTTACGAAATTCCCGCATACAGGAAAGAAGTAAAGCGGAAAATCGTCCAGGCCCCCAGGTTCTACTATTTTGATGTCGGACTTGCCAATTACTTGATGGGGCGCCATTCCCTGAAACGCGGCACTGATGATTATGGCCACGCCTTTGAGCACCTTGTGATGCAGGAGATTATCGCATACAAGGGATACAAAGACAAAAAAGAGATCATCTCCTATTGGCGCACTTACGACAAGAAGGAGGTTGATGCTGTTATCGGAGATGCCAAAGTTGCCATTGAAATAAAATCAGCCGAGGAGGTCAAGACGCGTCATAAAAAAGGATTGAAGGCTTTCCACGAAGAGCATCCAGACTGCAGGCTGATCCTCGTTTCGCTTGAGCCGGTAACTAGGAAGGTTGAAGACATCGAGTTAATTTATGTGCTTGACTTCTTGAAGATGCTTTGGAACGGTGAAATATTCTGATATGCCTATGCTTTCGAGGAATGATACCATAACGCTGGGACAAGGCCCCGGTGGACGGCAAGATGGTGTACACTGTCGTGATGTCTCATCCAGACACATTTTGTAAATCAGAAGGAAGGATCCGTTTAATCATATAATTATGAAGACCTACGCACTCTTTCAACAATACATCTGGCTGGTAAACACCATCCACAAGGCAGAGAACGGAATCACGCTGGAGGAAATAAACCAGCGCTGGCTCGATACTGATGCAAGCGAGGGTATTCCCATTGCCCGAAGCACTTTCAATCGGCACCGAGATTCTATTCTGGATATCTTCGGCATCATCATCGAGTGCAACAAGAAGAACGGATTCAGGTACTACATCGACAATTCCGATGTGCTGGAAGAGGATACCATCCAGAACTGGATGCTCTCCACGATGTCGGTGAACAGCATACTTTCGGAGAATAAGGGAGTGCATAACCGCATCGTTCTGGAGCCCATCCCGTCCGACGGGGAGAACTTGCACAAGTTCATCGACGCCATGAAGCGAAGCGTCCGGGTGAAGGTAGTATACAGGAAATACGGAGAATCCGAGACACGTGAGAGGGTGGTGGATCCGTACTTTGTCAAGCTCACCAACAAGCGCTGGTACGGCATCGTCCACAAACCAGACGAGACAGGGCACATTTTTGTACTGGGATTTGACCGGGTACTGTCTCTGGAGCTCACCGATGAGAAGTTCCGGTACCCGAAGGGCTTCGATCCCATAGGCTTCTTCCGCAACAGTTATGGTATCCTTTCCGTACAAGATACTCCGGTCGAAAAAGTGACTATCAGGGCTTTCGGTAAACAGGTGTATTATCTCAGAGATCTGCCGCTGCACCCCAGCCAAGAGGAGGTGGCCACCGAGGAGGATTACTCCGACTTCGAACTCACCCTGCGGCCTACGCCTGACTTCTACACACCGCTGCTCTCCAGAGGGCCGCTCATCAAAGTGCTGTCTCCACAGTGGCTGGCAGATGAGATTAAGCGTCAGCACATTGAAGCTGCGGAATTATACAAATAATTTTGAAAAAAGTTTGAGGTTGTCCCACAGTTTGAGACAACGCCACACTATATTTGCTGCGGAAACTAAAAGACGAGCGCCATGAAAAAGATAGGTAAAAAAATCACTCCTGCATTTGTAACCGAGCTTTCTCGGTGTGAAATCTTCGTATTTGGTAGCAATCTGGCCGGGAATCATGCGGGTGGTGCAGCACGGATTGCCTATAACAAGTTTGGAGCAGAATGGGGAAACGGAGTCGGTCCGCAAGGCAGATCTTATGCGATTCCTACTATGCAAGGGCCTGTGGAAACCATCAAGCCCTACGCAGATGAGTTCATAGCCTATGCAAAAGAGCATCCGTTGAATCGATTTCTGCTCACCAGAGTTGGCTGCGGTATTGCCGGATTCACAGATGAAGAGATAGCTCCGCTGTTTGTAGAAGCCCTCGACATCCCCAATATCTCCATTCCAGAGGAATGGCTTCCCATCATGATTGCCGAGCCCCATCGAATTGAAAACAAAGATGTAGAGGATCCCAAGGTTGTGGATGAACAAATTCTCCAGGAGCTTTGTATCAAGTACAAGTATGTGATTGGATCTGGTGTTCTTACTGAAATGCCCAGGATCCGCATCAGGTATATTTCCTCAGATGGCAAGATGCGTTTTGCCAATTTTGGGAACTATTTCTTCTATGGGCAAGAGTTGTTCGTCTTTGATTACGACGAGATATGGGCTCAAGAACATAATCAGGGAGTCGTGCTGGATTACTTCCATGACGAGTGTAACGGACGTGGTTATGCCCATCGAGTTACTTTTGCTGGAGTACGAACTGGTCTGAAAGACTTACATGGCGATGATATCTACACTGGTGATGTTATCGAGATATGGCGAGGAGACTCCTGTTATATCTTTGCCTTCAGTGCTTTCGGAGCGGGTGAAGGGAATGAGCGCTACGCCTTTGTCCTTGATAACCATTGTCTCACCGTAGACGAATGCGACTCTACCCTTATTGCTGGTACTGTGTTTGACTTGGAGCAGGAACTTGATTGGCCCAAACCCCTCAATGCTCGTTGCTCAGAATATAACAATGGAAAATGAGCATAGAGGAACGCATACAGCAGCTTGAAGCCAACAGTGGGGGCTTCGATATATGTGACCTTTTGGAAAAGCACTTTTTACAAAGGAATGGACAAGATCCTATTTCCGGTGAGCCGTGGGGAGAGAACGATAAACTGGATTACAAAGCTGGGGAAAATCGGCATTGGCCATAAATACGAAGCCGACTTTTCCAAGTACGAAGGCCAGAACGTTGGCCTGCCTTATAACATTCCATTTGTATTCAAACTGAAACAAAAATAGCTATGGCAATTCTCACTATTGGCAAGATCCTAAAAGAGGCAGGACTTGATACATCGAAAAGAATAAAGCTTGTTCGGCACAAGGACAATCGCAGCGAACTCATGATCGACGGTAAGGTCGTGAAAGGCAATCCGTATGATTGGTATATCAATGACCGGAAGAGTTTCATCGCTTATCAGAGCGAGCAGAGCGAAGAACGATTCAAAAATGCCGATTATATTGTTTCATTCATTGGCGAGGACGGTACCACGGCCAGGATGGTTGGTGTGTATCGCGTTCTTGGGCTGGATAAAGAGCGTATGGAAAGAGTGAACAATGGACACTTCTTCTACCAAATGGAGGAAGTGGATGGTTTTGATGAACTCAATGAGCGTGTAATAATTGATTGGGGCAAGAGCGCCATCAACTGGCATCAGTGGCTTGATAAGAATGATAAAGAGATCATTGCAATAGAACGTAAGGGTATCGATTGGGTCTGCCCGGATTATGACCAGATCAAGCTTTCTTTTGAGCAGCTGCAGCGAATTTTTAGAGATGAAATCAGTGTCTGGAAGAATAAGCTATCTGCATGTAACTGTATTTATGTCATTTCTGACGCTAAATCTGGAAAACTGTACGTTGGATCCACCTACAATCGCCAGGGAATTTGGGGCCGCTGGGCGGAATATGCCAAGACTGGACACGGTGGCGATGTAGAATTGGAAAAGCTCATTGCTGCAGATCCGAACTATGCGAAGGATAACTTCACTTGGGCAATACTTCAAACCTTGCCTCTTAAGATCGACGATGAAAAGGCTATTGCTATCGAGACATTTTGGAAAGAAAAGCTCGGCCGTGCAGCCTGTGCGTTGAATCGAAATTAAAAAGTCCGAGGTTGTATCACGCTATGGTACAACCTCGATTTATATTTGTGCCATAAACCATTAACAATATAGGAATATGGCATCCATCTACACTGTCCGCTGCCCCAAGTGCGGCAAAGAATATGAAGCCATGAAGGGAATCCTCATGAGCAAGAACCCTAAACTTACTCCTCGTACCAAGGATCAAGTCCTTGGCTGCATGGTTGGCGGGGCCGTCGGTGATGCCCTTGGCTATGCGGTGGAATTCGCATCCTACGATTCCATCGTCAAGAAGTATGGGGAGAAGGGCATCACGCGCTTCGAGCTGGACAGACATGGCGTTGCGGAGATTTCCGATGACACCCAGATGTCACTTTTCACTGCAGCGGGCATCCTGCTGGGGATGACGCGGGGGTTCATGCGAGGCGTCATGGGCCGTATCGACACCTACTGCCACTGGACGTATCTGGATTGGCTCCATACGCAGGAATGGACATCCAGACACAAGGATGCCCGCGTGGATTCTTGGCTCATGGATGTGCCGGAGCTGTATTCCCGTCGAGCACCTGGTAATACCTGTCTGGCGGCTCTGCATTCTCTGGAAGCCGGGAAAGAGGCTCGCAACAATAGCTGCGGCTGCGGTGGTGTAATGCGGACGGCTCCGCTGGCGCTGCTTAATTGCCTTCATGGCTACGCAGACGGCGATAAGTCCTTCTGCGACATGTGCGCTGCGGAAGCTGCCCGGATCACCCACAAGCATCCTCTTGGCTTCATCCCATCGGCCATCCTGAATGACATCCTGATGCAGATTCTGGAGGACAGTGGCCGCTGTCGGATTGAGGAGTATGTGGAAGAGGCGCTGCTGCGGCTACCGGAAATCGTCTCGCAGGAGGATGAAGGAAAGAAGTATGGCGAACTATGGCCGGATGAGATCCGGAAGCAGAAGAGACTCCTCAAGAAGGCACTTGATTTGGCCACTACGGACATCGAAGACCACTACGCCATCGAATCCATCGGCGGAGGCTGGACAGGCCATGAGGCACTCGCAATCGCTATCTACAGCGTTGCCAAGCACTGGGACTCCTTTGAGGAGGCCGTCGTGAGCTGCGTTAACCACTCCGGAGACAGTGATTCCACCGGAGCCATCTGCGGTAACATCATGGGTTGTTTGCTGGGCCGCAATGCCATCCCCGCATACTACACCGAGAAGCTGGAACTTTTGGGCGTCATTGAGGAAATGGCCAACGACCTTTATACTGGTTGCATCATCAGTGAATACGACCACTACGGCTCTCCGGAAAAAGAGCGCTGGGACATGAAGTATTGTGAATTTCACCATTGGACGCCATTGAAATGACCAAGTACGACTATATGACCTATAACGACCTGCTTGGACAGTTCAAGACAGGCCGGGAAGGGGAGGATTGATGTCCGGACCATTCTGGACGAGGCCGCTCCGAAAATCAAGGACTATGCAGCCCTGTAGAGAAACTGGAGCAGCTCGCCGGCAATCACGGCACCTGCAATGTCTCGGAGTTTTCCACCTGGATGAAGGTGAGCCGCCAGACCATCTGTAACTGGAGGGATGCAAACTACCTGGTCTATTCCGGAAAGAAGGTCAATCTTCTGGAGACGCTGGAGTTGTGGAAGTCCCTTCCTTGGCTTTCATGCAAATAGGTTGTTCCTGGTACTGGCTTCGGTAGCCGGTCACCGTGTCAAGGAGAAGGAAACAGGAATGGACCTGGTATTCTCCAGGTCGAAGCCCCAGATGTTGATTATAATGGTCCCCAGATATTGGACACGGAGTTAAGACAAACAAAAACACTTAAATCTGTTGTCGAATATGGGAAAGACATCACGCAAGAAGTACACGCCTGAGGTCAAGACCTAAGTGGCGATTGAAGTTCTGAAAGAACAGTCAACCCTGGCGGGGTTGGCCGCAAACTTGTCCGCGGGCTGATGGCGCTTATGGACATCAGGGACATCTATCCGATGTTTTCGTTCTTCCTTTTGCCATAAATCCTTGTAAATTGAAAATTAAACTTTAAATTTGTAAAAAACTTTTCGGCCATGATTGAGAGAGAACTTACCTCAAAGCTTCAATATCTTGCCACCAAGTTTCCTTTCGTGGCAATAACTGGTGCACGTCAATCCGGGAAATCCACCTTGGCAGAAGCAACCTTCCCGGACTACAGGAAAGTCTCCCTTGAAGACTTGGACATGCGGTCTTGGGCTACTGAAGACCCAAGAGGATTCATTGCATCCTACCCCGACCATACCATACTTGATGAGGTACAGAGAGCCCCTTCGCTCTTATCCTACTTGCAAACACATACAGACGCTGCCAAGAAAGAGGGAATGTATATCCTGACGGGCTCACAGAACATGACCCTCATGGAGTCTATCGACCAGAGCCTTGCCGGGAGAGTGGCACTTCTTACACTGATGCCCTTTTCCCTCCGTGAGCTGCGGTCTGCATCATTGATGAAGGACAACATCAACGAGGCAATATTCACAGGTTGCTTCCCAAGAATCTATGACAAAGGCATAGCTCCGTCCGACTATTATCCGAACTATATCAAGACCTATATTCAGCGGGATGTACGGGAACTTCGTGATATAGGCAACCTCTCAATGTTCAACAAGTTCATAAAGCTGTGTGCCGGAAGGATAGGCCAACTTCTCAATAAGTCTTCTCTGGCAGTGGAGTGCGGTGTCACCGCCCCCACCATTGATACATGGCTTTCCATACTTGAGACAAGCTGCATCATCTATTTCTTGAGACCTGATTACAACAACTTTTCAAAGCGTCTCGTAAAGACTCCCAAGCTGTACTTCTGTGATACCGGGCTCGCATGTTCACTTCTTGAAATCCATGATGCCTCCCAACTGGAGACACATTACATGAGAGGAAATCTTTTTGAGAATATGGTTGTTTCAGAGTTCCTCAAGGGTGCATTCAACGCTGGCGAAGAGCCTGTCCTGTCTTTCTGGAGGGACAATGTCGGGCATGAAGTCGACCTCCTGCAATCCATAGACGGTGTGCAACATGCTTACGAGATTAAATCCGGAGCAACTTTCTCGGCTGATTATTTCAAAGGGCTCAATTATTGGTCTGCGCTTTCAGGTGCATCTCCTGACAGAAAGTCCGTCATCTACGGAGGTGGTCAGACCATGCAGCGTTCCGATGGGAAAGTCTCCACGTGGAGAGAACTATAGCACCTTACAATTTTAAAGTTCATTTTTCAGTTTGTAAACGATCCCAACTTTCACAATTCTGCGCGTGCGTGCAAAAGACTAAAAGAAAATCAAGGACTTAAGTTTTATCCTAAATCCTTGACCGAGTGGAGCATAGGAGAATCGAACTCCTGACCTTTTGAATGCCATTCAAACGCTCTACCAACTGAGCTAATACCCCGTTTCGGGTGCAAAGATAGCAAAAATCCTTGCTATGACAAATCATTTTCAAAAAATAGTGCGGTTCACCAATCGAAAATGAGTGCCGTGGATGCAAATAGTGATGACAAAAAAGACGAGACGCATGTGATGCGCCCCGCCTTAAGTGTTTTCACAACGGAATAATCCTTATTGTGAATTGCTTCAGATATGGCAAAAGTAAAACAAAATCACGATTTTACAAAACTTTTTCATATATTTATGCTTGATTAATTTTAAACCGCAATAGCATGAAAAGCATCTTGGGACTGGATCTTGGCACTACAAGCGTTGGATGGGCTCTTGTGAAAGAATCAGAGAACGATAATGAAAAATCTGAAATCGTAAAACTCGGAGTCAGGCTTGTGCCTCTTACGGCCGATGAAAGGACCGATTTCGAAAAAGGTAAAAGTATCACTACAAATGCGGATCGAACCAGCAAACGAAGTATGCGCCGTAATCTGCAGCGCTATAAACTTCGCCGAGAAGCTCTTGTAAGTGAGTTGAAGAAGGAACATTGGATAGATGAGGGATATCGTTTTTCAGAAGAGGGACCTGGTTCTACATTCAGTACTCTGAGGCTCAGGGCTAAGGCTGCTGAAGAGGAGATTTCGCTTCAGGACCTTGCCAAAGTGCTTCTTCAAATCAACAAAAAGCGCGGTTACAAAAGCTCAAGAAAGCTTAATTCAGCTGAAGATGGACAGGCGATAGACGGGATGTCTGTTGCTAAGGTTCTGTATGATAGGGGATTGACGCCTGGTGAATATGTGTATCAGAGGATGCTTGACGGACAGTATGTTGTTCCCGAATTCTATAAATCCGACTTGCAGGCGGAATTCGACAAGATATGGAATCTCCAAAAATCGTATTACCCGGAGCTTACGGCGGAACTATACGATAAACTGACAGACAAGAATAAGTCCCAGACATGGGCAATTTGTCGGGATGAACTTGGAGTTCAGGGATTTAAGAGCAGTTTCACTGGAAAAGAACGCCTCAAGGAGGCATATTTCAATCGGCAACAGGCCTCCAAGCAGAAGGTTGATCTCGAAGTGCTTACCTGTGTCCTTCAGGATATCAATGGACAGAAAGCGTCTCTTAGCGGACTGCTCAGCGCCATAAGCGATCGTAGTAAGGAATTGTACTTCAACCGGATGACTGTTGGTCAGATGCTTGTCCGACAGATTCAGGAAGATCCGAACAGAAGTCTTCGGAACACTGTGTTCTATCGTCAGGATTACATCGACGAGTTCGAGAAAATATGGTCCGTGCAGTCCCGTTTCCATCCGGAACTCACTCCGGAGCTAAAGAAAAAGCTGAAAGATATTATAATTTTCTATCAGCGCCCGTTGAAGAGCCAGAAAGGACTTATCAGTCTCTGTGAGTTTGAGTCGAGAGAGGTGGACATAAGTGTGGATGGTGTCATAAAGAAGAAAAAGATAGGTCCTCGCGTATGTCCGAGATCGTCTCCGCTGTTTCAAGAATTCAAGGTGTACCAGACCGTGAACAATATTCTTGTAAATGGCGAGCCTTTGGATGACAATGACCGTGAGAAACTTGTCGGAGAGCTTGCGTTTAGGGAGAAAATGAAGGGGCAGGATGTGTTGAAACTGCTTTACAAAACTTCCAAAGGAATGAGAATCAATTTTGAGGAAGTGGAAGGTAATCGCACTATGGCAACTATCCTTAAGGCCTGTGAAAAAATTGTCGAAGGTCTTGGATATGATACCAGGGACTTATCGAAAATTGCTGCATCCGAAAAAGTCTCGAGAATTGAGGAGATTTTTGCCAAGGAAGGGTTTAAGTCGGATTTCCTGCATTTTGATTCGTCACTTTCGTCACCTGGATTTGAGAGTCAGGCTTCATATTCTTTATGGCATCTACTGTATTCGTACGAGAATGATAAGTCCGTAAGTGGTAATGAATCTTTGGTAGAGAAGATAAAGAAATTATGCTCGATGGACGAGGCGTCAGCCAAAACTCTGTCCGGGTGTACGTTCCTGTCTGATTATGGAAGCTTGAGTGCCAGGGCGATGAGGAAGATTCTTCCGTATATGAAAGACGGCCTGGAGTATAGCGCAGCCTGTGCAATGGCCGGATATCGTCATTCAAAGAGGTCTCTGACCAAAGAGGAACTCGACAGCCGGGTATATGTGGATCGTCTGGAACTGCTGCCGAAGAACAGCCTGCGCAATCCTGTGGTGGAAAAGATTCTCAACCAGATGATTAATGTGGTGAATTCCGTTGTCGATACATACGGCAAGCCGGATGAGATAAGGATTGAAATGGCTCGTGAATTGAAAAAGAGCGCGAGCGAAAGGGAAAAGGCGCAAAAAGATATCGCCGCCGCCAGCAAGGCGAATGAGAGCATTGTGGAACTGCTGAAAAATGGTCCTTTCTATATTTCAAATCCTACGCGCAGCGATATCGTCAGATATCGGTTGTATAAAGAGCTGGAATCCAACGCTTACCGTACTCTGTACAGCAATACATATATACCCGCCGAACGGCTCTTCTCTAAGGACTTTGATATTGAACATATTATTCCTCAGGCCCTTCTTTTTGATGATTCGTTTGCCAACAAGACCATTGAATCCCGTCAGTGCAATATTGAGAAAAGCAATAGGACCGCTATGGATTATGTAAAATCCAAGTATGATTCATCTGGGGTTCAGGCCTATATAGACAGGGTGAAAGGGTTGACGGGTGTGTCCAAAACCAAGATTACGCGGCTTCTTATGGAGTCCAAGGACATCCCTGAAGATTTTATCAACAGGGAACTTCGCGACAGTCAGTATATTGCCAGAAAGGCCCGGGAAATTCTTGAGTCCATGGTTAAGTTCGTGGTTCCGACAACCGGCTCTGTGACTGCAAGACTTCGTGAAGACTGGCAGTTGGTGAATGTGATGCGGGAATTGAACTGGGATAAATATGAGAAGCTCGGTCTTACATCGTTCAGAGAGGACCGTGACGGCCGGGCGATTCCGGTAATTGAGGATTGGACCAAGAGAAATGATCATAGGCACCATGCAATGGATGCACTTACGATTGCTTTTACCCGTCGGCAGTTTATACAGTATCTGAATCACCTTAACGCCAAAATAGATACCGTAGATAAGACAGATATCGACCTGCGGGACTATAATCTTGAAGATATCAGTTTCGATGGACTCAGAGATGGGGATAAATTCGGAATAGTGAAGGCGTTGCAGAAGAAGTATCTGTATAAGGACGACAAACAGAAGTATCGTTTTGTCCCGCCGATGCCGTTGGATGAGTTCCGGATAGAGGCCAAGCGGCAGATAGAAGATGTTTTGGTGTCCTTCAAGGCTAAGAATAAAGTTTGTACCAAGAACGTCAACACTACCAAGGTTCGAGGTGGTCAGCAAAGGAAAATTCAGTTTACCCCAAGGGGACCGTTGCATAAAGATACAATATATGGAAAACGTCTTCAATATGTCACAAAGGAGGAAAAGGTAGGTGTGTCTTTTGATGAAGCGAAGATAGCCTCCGTATGCAAGAAGTCTTATAGAGAGGCTCTTGTGCGTAGACTTATGGAGTACGGCGGTGACCCAAAGAAGGCGTTTACCGGGAAAAACTCTCTTGAGAAGAACCCCGTATGGGTAGATGAGTTTCACTCCGGAGAAGTTCCTCTTAGGGTACGCACGGTGAGTATGGTTTCTGCCTATACTGTCCGCAAGTCTGTGGACCAAAGTTTGAATATTGAAAAGGTTCTGGATAAGCATATCAGGGAAATCCTTATCTCGCGTCTTGAAGAATATGGCGGAAATGCATCCAAGGCATTCTCTAATCTTGATGAGAATCCGATATGGCTGAATAAGGAGAAGGGGATTGCTGTCAAGCGGGTGACAATTGACGAAAGCGTGAATCCGATTCCTTTAAGGAGCAAGCGGGATAAGGACGGACAGATAATTTATGGGGAGGGACAGAATCCGCAGGAGTCTGATTTTGTGGCTACTGGCGGAAACCATCATGCTGCCATATATCGCACACCTTCCGGAAAGCTCCAGGATGTGGTGGTATCATTCTATGAAGCAGTCAGCCGAAAGAACCTCGGCCTGGAAGTAATTGACCGGAATTTCAAAAAAGACGAGGGGTGGGAATTCCTCTTTACGCTTAAGCAGAACGAGTATTTTGTGTTCCCTAACCCTGCCACAGGGTTCAGCCCGGAAGATTATGATCTGACGGACCCCGCCAACAATGCGGTTATAAGTCCGAATTTGTATAGGGTGCAGAAACTTGCTTCTGGGGATTACACCTTTAGACATCATTTGGAAACGACTGTCGAAGACAATGGAAAATTAAGGGATATAGCCTGGAAGCGTATCGGGCCTTCCGGTCTTGTAGGAGCGGTCAAGGTCCGCATAGACAATTTGGGACGTATCTTGGCAGTTGGTGAATATGATTAAACGTACATTATACTTCGGCAATCCGGCATATTTGTCGCTAAAACTCCGTCAATTGGTAGTAAGCAAGCCCGGGGCGGACGATTCCAAGGCGGAAGTTGTCAAGACAATACCGATTGAGGACATTGCGACGATTGTCTTGGATTGTAAGCAGATAACCATCACGCAGGCCCTTCTTGAGGAGCTTTTGGAAGCCAATTGTTCTGTGATAACATGCGATTCGGCGCACATGCCGGCAGGATTGATGCTGCCGCTGAGCGGACATACGCAGCAAAGCGAGCGGTTTCGGGCCCAGATTGATGCATCTCTTCCTCTTAGAAAACAGATTTGGCAACAGACCGTGCAGTCGAAAATAGCCAATCAGGCTGCGGTTTTGGAGTTTGCCACTGGGCAGAAGCATCCGAATATGCTCCAGTGGGCGAGCAGTGTGCGCAGTGGTGACCCTGACAATCTGGAAGCAAGGGCTGCGGCGTATTATTGGAAAACTCTTTTCTGTGGAAGTGTGGACGGGTTTATCCGTGGACGACATGAGGATACACCGAATGATTTGTTGAATTATGGATACGCCCTGGTCAGAGCTACCGTTGCGCGAGCTCTGGTGAGCAGCGGGCTGTTGCCTACACTGGGAGTGCATCACCATAACAAGTATAATGCTTATTGTCTTGCTGACGATATTATGGAACCATACCGCCCGTTCGTTGACAAATTGGTTTATCAGATTGTCGAGGAGAATGATTTGTGGATTCTTGACACAGGGATGAAAACGAGATTGCTGTCAATACCGATGATGGATGTGCAGATCAATGGGGTGACGAGTCCTCTGATGATTGCCGCAACTACGACTACGGCTTCTCTTGCCAAGTGTTTCAACGGAGAGTCCCGGCAGGTTTTGTATCCGGTAATGTCTTGCAAATGAAAGAGCCGGAGCGCATAAGTCAATACAGAGTCATGTGGGTAATGGTATTCTTTGATCTTCCTACCAACACTAAAAAAGAGGTCAAAGCCGCTGCTGAATTCCGTAAACAACTTTTGAGTGACGGGTTTATAATGTTCCAGTTCTCTGTATATCTCCGACATTGCGCAAGTGCCGAGAATGCCGATGTGCATATCCGCAGGGCAAAGTCGTTTCTTCCTCCTAAAGGAAAGGTGGGCATCCTGAGAATAACGGATAAGCAATTCGGGGCCATGGAACTTTTCAACTCCCAAAAATCCGAGTCCTTACCGGAGGAAGGGGTGCAGTTGGAATTGTTTTAGAATTATACATAAAGGTTATATGACATCATGCGGAGTTTGTGTTCAATTCGCAGGATATCAGCTTTACCGAGGGAAAAGACGGGGCGATTTACGCATTATGTATGAATGTTCCGAAGTCTGGTGGGACGGTCTCTATTCACAATCTCTGGGAATCCTCTGGCTTGTCTGTTAAGAGGGTTTCGTTGCTTGGATATCCGGGAGATTTGCTGTGGAGTCAGACTGCATCGTCTCTGAGTATTACCTATCCGTCCCAATCGGCAGATCTGTCAACATCTGTAGTATTTCGGATCGAGGCGAAGTAAGTATATGTGACACGGCATCTGTGTGGGTGTGTGACTTTGTGCAAAAGTGCGTCTAAAAGTAAAAAAGTTCGGAGAAAATCCGAACTTTTTTACTTTGGAATAATCCCCATAAGTACTTGGCTATCTTTGTTTTGCGCAAACTCTGTTGTGTTCGAAGAACAAAGATAAAAAATCTGAAAGCAATTCACAACCATCCTGCACGGCGGCGATATCGTACCCCTGTTGTGTTCGAAGAACAAAGATAAAAAATCTGAAAGCAATTCACAACACGAAGCCGCAGGTAGGGCACAGGACACGGTTGTGTTCGAAGAACAAAGATAAAAAATCTGAAAGCAATTCACAACTTTCAGCTGGGTACGGTTCTCACGCTGAGGGTTGTGTTCGAAGAACAAAGATAAAAAATCTGAAAGCAATTCACAACTCAGGGCGAATCCTAATCTCTTCGGAATACGTTGTGTTCGAAGAACAAAGATAAAAAATCTGAAAGCAATTCACAACCTTTACAAGTTCTCGTACACGTCCTCTTGCGTTGTGTTCGAAGAACAAAGATAAAAAATCTGAAAGCAATTCACAACATATTCCCACATTCCCAACAAAAGACGCATGTTGTGTTCGAAGAACAAAGATAAAAAATCTGAAAGCAATTCACAACGACGACCAAAATCACGGAGCACTGGATTGAGTTGTGTTCGAAGAACAAAGATAAAAAATCTGAAAGCAATTCACAACTCTCGTCTATATTCATCTTATGAGCAGCGCGTTGTGTTCGAAGAACAAAGATAAAAAATCTGAAAGCAATTCACAACTCAGATTTTTGAATGCAAAGATAAATGGAGTTGTGTTCGAAGAACAAAGATAAAAAATCTGAAAGCAATTCACAACTGAAAAGCGTGGAAGACAACGAACCCGATAGTTGTGTTCGAAGAACAAAGATAAAAAATCTGAAAGCAATTCACAACTTGCAAGTAAGGTAAACGGTGTTGATGTTTGTTGTGTTCGAAGAACAAAGATAAAAAATCTGAAAGCAATTCACAACTCGTCACGGTTTGCCATGTCTGGATGTATTCCGTACCGGAGAAGGCCTCCTCCGGTACGGAATATGCGTGCCGTGCTCAAAAAGGCTTCCTATGGTACGCGACGCGTTTTCAGAAGCCCTCCGTGCTCAAAACAGGCTTCTGGGGTACAGAAGGGATATTCGGTACCAGAAACCCCCTTCTACGGTACGGGGCGGGGTTTCATGTGTACCGGGAAAGGCCTCCTGGGGTACCGAATGAAGCGGAGGAACGCGGCTCCGGCTCTGAGATCGGTGATTTTGCGAAAAACGGCCATCTGTATGCTCCTGCTACTGCCGCTAAACCACTGCAAACCACTGCAAACCACTGCAAACCACTGCAAACCGCCACCAAATCGCCTACCAAATCGCTGCAGACTGTCGTGGACTACCTCAGACTACTGCAAACTCCGCTAAACTATCGCTGGCTGCCGCGTCCTACAGACAGACTACCGCCGAGCCGCCCGGACCGCTACCAGGCTCCCTCAAGCTACGCCGGGGAGTATCAGTAAACCGCCGCAGTAATTCAATGATAATCTTTGCAAGGACAAAACCCTGAAAAGCGACTAACAACTTGCCGAAATATTATGAATTGTCGTCAAAAATGTTGATTTTGTAAAAACGTTTCGACAAACATGAGGGTGGTTTGTAAATATTTTAAATAAATTGGTTGCGTTTTCGATGCTTATGATGTTTCTGCTTATTTGTGGTGTCTATTATTTAATGTATCGCGCAATAATCAAAATCATTCGCGAGATCAAAAAAAAGTAACCTTTGTTCAGAACGACAGCGCCCCAATCCGTCGTCAACCTGCACCCGGGAAATGAGACGGGACGCGAACAACAGCGCCCCAATCCACCGTCAACCAGCAGTTGAGGTGCTGCGTGCGGATGAAGGTTTCAACTACGAGGCAGTTGAGATTCTGTCGGACCAGCAGTTGAGGTAGTGCCTGCGGAAGAGAGTTACAACTCCAGGGCAGCTTAGATTCTCTCGGACCCGCAGCTTAGGTAGTGCCTGCGGATGAAAGGGGTAGTGTAGCAGTATGGGATGAATCCCAGTGACGGTATAGGGTTGGTCAGGATGAGGTTGGCGAGTTTGCCCACCTCTATGGAGCCGCAAATGTCACTGACTCCCATTGCATAGGCCCCGTTGATCGTGCATGCGTTGAGAGCCTGCACCGGAGTGAGTTTCATCTTTATGCAGCCCTGAGCCATCACGAAGCGCATATCTCCCGATGGGGAAGAGCCCGGGTTGAAATCGCTGGCAAGTGCGACTCCGAGACCGTTTGATATGAAATCGCGTGCCCGTCCGTACGGAAGTCCCAGAAAGAAAGATGAGCCTGGCAGCATAGTAGGCATAGTGTCTGTACCTTGCAGAGCTTTGATACCCTCTTCGCCTGTCTGCTCCAGATGATCGACGGACAATGCTCCGTGCCGCAGAGCCGTTTCCATTCCGCCTATGACAGCTATTTCGTCAATGTGCACTTTGGGCCGGAGACCGAACCGGGCACCTTCCGCAAGTATTCTGTCCATATCTTCCGGACTGAAGAACCCGTCGTCGCAGAATACATCAATGAAGTCTGCCAAACCCTGACCGGCGACCTGAGGGATCATTTCGTTTATGATGAGGGACACATACTCGTCTTTTCGTCCGGTGTATGCCCGACCGACTGCATGCGCTCCAAGGAATGTGGCTCGAATCACTGCCGGCACAGTCTCTTTTATGCGTTTTATCACGCGAATCATCTTGAGTTCATCCTCGACGCTGAGACCATAGCCGCTCTTTATCTCTATTGCTCCGCTGCCATGCGATATCATTTCATTTACCCTTGCGAGGCTCTGCTCGTAAAGGTCGTCTTCGCTTGTATCATGCAGCAGGTCGGAAGAGTTGAGGATTCCTCCGCCACGGGCGGCTATCTCTTCGTAGCTCAAGCCGTTAATCTTGTCTATGAATTCTTCTTCCCGCGTGCCTGCATATACGATGTGGCTGTGGGAATCGCAGAAAGATGGCATGATTATGCATCCGGTGGCATCGATGGTCTTGTCGAATTTCCCCGCCGGCCTGTCATTCATCTCTCCGAAACCGGAGATATATCCGTTTTCCGCTGAGAGCCAGGCATTCTTGATGCTGCCTGTATGGGACATCTCATCCCCCTGCAGACGAAGAGTGCCGGCAGGGGTGATGCCCGTGAGTTCTTTAATATTTACGAATATGGTCTTCATTGCGCAGGAAAAGTACGGACTTTTCTATCAGAGGATGAAGATAGCTGTCATTGTCCACGAACGGCACCTGGCTGCGGTAGTCATTTATTATACCCTCAAGCACAGGTGAAGTTTTGGCCGGGCGACGGAACTCGAGCGCCTGGACGGCATTGAGGAGTTCTATACCAAGTACCTCTTCCACATTGTCCAATACTCTTACGAGTTTGGTGGCGGAGTTGGATCCCATGCTCACATGGTCTTCCTGTCCCTGTGAAGAAGGTATTGAGTCGCAGGATGCCGGCCAGCAGAGACCTTTGTTCTGGCTGACAATGGATGCTGCCGTATATTGCGGGATCATGAATCCGCTGTTGAGTCCCGGCTTGGCTACAAGGAATGACGGCAGTCCGCGCTGTCCTGAGATGAGGCGGAATGTGCGTCTCTCCGAGATGCTTGCGAGTTCAGACATGGCTACGGCCAGGGAATCCATAGGAAGGGCGATTGGCTCTCCGTGGAAATTGCCTGCCGAGATGATCATATCTTCGTCCGGGAACACATTCGGATTGTCGGTGGTGCTGTTGATTTCTATCTCTATGACCGACTCGACATAGCGGATGCAGTCCTTGACAGCTCCGTGCACCTGAGGGATGCAGCGGAATGAGTAAGGGTCCTGAACATGTACCTTGTCTCTTTTGATAAGTTCGCTTCCTTCAAGCAGATGCAGGAATCTTTCACCGGTCTCAATCTGTCCCTTGTGCGGACGAAGCTGATGCGTAAGAGCGAAGAAAGGCTCTATGCGTCCATCGTATGCGTCAAGGGATATGGCACCGATATAGTCAGCCCATTTGGACAGGCGTTTGCTTTTCAGGACGCTCCATACTGCATGTGCGCTCATGAACTGCGTACCGTTGAGCAGCGCCAGACCTTCTTTGGACTGGAGGGTGATTGGCTGCCATCCGAATTCGGCTGCCACTTCGGCACTTGGACGGATTTGTCCTTTATAGAGGACTTCTCCAAGTCCGAGCAGCGGAAGGGACAGATGCGCCAGAGGAGCGAGGTCTCCGGAAGCACCCAGCGAGCCATGCTGATACACCACAGGGAGGATGTCATTGTTGAACATGTCAATGAGCCTTTGTACTGTGACCAGCTGGGCTCCTGAATGTCCGTATGAGAGGGACTGAACCTTGAGAAGGAGCATGAGCTTCACTATATCCGGACGCACAGTCTCGCCAGAACCGCAGGCATGGGATACAACGAGGTTGTACTGCAACTGGGAAAGCTTGTCTGCCGGTATGGTGACGTTGCAGAGCGAGCCGAATCCTGTAGTCACACCATAGACCGGACGTCCGATGTCGTCCATTTTGGTGTCAAGATAGCGGCGGCACTTTTCGATGGCCTGAATGGATTCTTCCGACAGTACGAGCCTGGCGTGGCTGTCAATTATTTCTTTGACCTTGTCGAGGGTGAGGTGTTCGGATGAGATATGGTGTATCATAATTCTGTATTCAATGCGTTGTCTATCAGTGTATCGTCTGCCATAACCGGCATTGTGACCTTGAGGTCAGGAGTGCGCAGCATCTGTCTGAGGATGGCGCTTACCGCACCTGAGTTACGGGCCCAGCTGCGTCTGGCAATACCGTTGTTGACATCCCAGAAGAGCATCTGGCGGATGTGGCGGGCTGAATCCTCGGATCCGTCAATGACCATTCCGAAGCCTCCGTTGATAACTTCGCCCCAGCCGACACCGCCGCCGTTATGGATAGATACCCATGTGGCACCTCGGAAAGAGTCTCCTATGACATTCTGCACCGCCATATCGGCTGTGTACCGTGAGCCGTCGTAGATGTTGGATGTCTCCCTGAAAGGGGAGTCCGTACCCGATACGTCGTGATGGTCGCGGCCCAATACTATCGGGGCGCTTATTTTACCACTTCGGATGGCATCGTTGAATGCGAGGGCTATTTGTGTCCTTCCGAGACAGTCGGCGTAGAGAATGCGTGCCTGAGAACCTACCACCAGGTGGTTCCTTCCGGCTTCTTCTATCCAGCGGATATTGTCGTGCATCTGGTGACGGATATCATCCGGAGCCTGCTCTGCAAGTTCGCGCAATACCTTGACGGCCAGCGCGTCGCTCTTGGCGAGATCTTCCGGATTTTCCGACATGCATACCCATCGGAACGGGCCGAAACCGTAGTCGAAATATAGCGGTCCCATGATGTCTTCCACATAGGAAGGATAGCGGAAAGTCCCGTCTTCCTTAAGAATGTCGGCGCCGGCACGAGAACTCTCAAGAAGGAAAGCATTGCCGTAGTCGAAGAAGTACATGCCCTTGGCGGTGAGCTTGTTGATGGCTTTCACCTGACGCCTTAGCGAGGCCTGTACGGCCTGTTTGAACTTCTCCGGCTCTTCTGCCATCATCTGTTTGGCTGCCTCAAAGCCGATACCTGCCGGATAATAGCCTCCGGCCCATGGGTTGTGCAGGGACGTCTGGTCGGAGCCCAAGTCCACCATGATGTCTTCGTCTGCGAGTCTTTCCCACAAATCGACCACATTGCCGATATATGCCATTGAGACCACTTCCTTGTCCTGTACGGCCTTCCGTATGCGCGGGATGAGTTCGTCAAGATTGTCGTGGAGTTCATCCACCCAACCCTGGTCGTGACGCTTGTGCGCTGCAAGCGGATTGATTTCCGCCGTAACGCTCACCACTCCCGCGATATTGCCGGCCTTAGGTTGTGCTCCGGACATTCCTCCGAGACCGGCAGTGACAAAGAGTGTTCCTCTCATCTGAGCCGCCGTACCTTCGAGTCCCCGTTTGCGCAGCTGCATTCTGGCAGCGTTCATAACGGTGATGGTGGTTCCGTGCACGATGCCCTGTGGTCCGATATACATATATGAGCCGGCTGTCATCTGTCCATACTGGGATACTCCCAGCGCGTTGAACCTTTCGTAGTCGTCGCGGCTGGAGTAGTTAGGAATGACCATTCCGTTGGTTACCACTACTCTTGGGGCATCGCGGTGGCTAGGGAAAAGTCCGAGCGGCAGGCCTGAGTACATGGACAGGGTCTGCTCGTCGGTCATCTGGGCCAGGTACTGCATGGTGAGCCTGTACTGCGCCCAGTTCTGGAAAATGGCACCGTTGCCTCCGTAGATAATCAGCTCGTGCGGGTGTTGGGCCACACGTGGATCAAGATTGTTCTGAATCATTGCCATAATGGCTGCAGCCTGACGGCTCTTGGCCGGATACTGGTCTATCGGACGGGCAAGGATTTCATTTGACGGGCGGTAGCGGTACATATAGATGCGACCGTAGTCCCTTAGTTCTGCAGCGAATTCCGTGGCGAGAGCCGGATGGAGCTCTTCCGGGAAATAGCGCAGTGCATTCTTGAGGGCCAGAGCCTTCTCCTTACGGCTCAGGATGTCCTTGCGCTTTGGAGCGTGATTGACCTCGGGGTCGTATGGCTTGGCTTCCGGCAGGTAGGAAGGAATTCCCTCCAGAATTTCCTCCTGCCAGCTTAATTGATGATGGTCGGGGTTGTTCATTGTATGTGACTGTTCACGATTTCTAATATCTGATCCTGGAGTGTCATGGCTTCCGCTGCGATGGCTTCCGCTTCAGCGTTGAGCCCAGATGCCATGACCTTGTCCTGTAGTCCGGCTGAGTTGATGCGTACATTGAGCTGTGCTCCGCGTACTGCGGCAGTGGCGGCAAGTGCACCGACTCCTGCGTCTGATGCCGATGCCGGATTGCCTTCCTCCGCCATGGCTTTAGCCACCGGAAGGGCTTTGAGTGCGGCTTTCATTGTACGCAGAGGTACCTGAGCAGCATACAGGGTAGCTGCTTCGAGGGCTGCAGCACGGGCGGCTTTCTCTTCGTCGTTGCCTTTAGGCATCTTGAATACATCCATTATTCTGTCGAATGCGGCTGTGTCTTCATCTACCAGCTCGAGAAGTTCCTTCATCACCTCCTGGCCCTTTTCTGCCCAGTCGGAGAACTCCTTCCATCTGTCGTCCCAACCTCTTTTGTGGGCGGACAGATTGGCAACCATTGTGCCGAGTGCGGCTCCCAATGCGCCCATATATGCGGAAATGGAACCGCCTCCCGGGGCAGGGGACTCAGATGCTGTCTCTTCTGCAAAACCGGTCAGCGTCATCCTTACAAGTCTGTGCCTTACAGCCTCTTCCGCCTCATCCTGCATCAGGTATTCTATGACTTTTTCCTTAGGGTCGAATGGCTTCAAATCGTCCAGGCCCATGGACTTGACGGCGATTTTCATGATTTCTTCCTCGGAGATACCCGTTGAGCGCTGCTGCTTCTCAAGGAAATACTTTCCTGCATCAATCAGCGCGCTCTTAGGCACGAGCCCCACGATTTCAGATCCGGTGACTCTGAGTCCGCGGGCCTGGGCTGCGCGGCTGACTTCTTCGAAGGCCTTGTGAAGCGGGGTGGCTGTGATATCGGTGATGTTCATCGAGACTTGTGCTATGCCGTATTCGTCAATGTACCAGCCGATCGCCTTGCATCCCTTGAGGGTGCCCGGTATCCAGATATCCTTGCCGTCAGCGTCTTTGAGAACCTTGCCGGTGAGGGAGCCTCCCTCGCGTGCTTTACGGCCCTTTTCTCTGACATCGAAAGCCACTGCCATGGCACGGCGGGTGGATGTGGTGTTGAGGTTGAAATTGACGGCAATAAGGAAATTGCGTGCACCTACGTTGCTGGCTCCGGCCTTGGCTGTGGTCTCGTCGTAAGTCTCAGGCCCGAAGTCCGGTCTGCGTGCCGGGTCTGCCATTTTCTCCGGAAGAGCTTCGTATTCTCCGGCCCTGCACACGGCAAGATTCCTGCGCTCCGGCTTGAAGGCTGCGGCTTCATAGCAGTAGCAAGGGATTCCAAGCTCGGAATAGACGCGCTTGGAGAGATCGCGTGCCAGTTCTGCGCATTCTTCAAGGCTGATTCCTGCTACCGGAATGAGAGGAAGTACATCGGTGGCTCCGGAACGAGGATGAGCGCCGTGATGATGTCTCATGTCTATGAGTTCCTGAGCCTTTTGTACGCCGCGGAATGCGGCTTCGCATACGGCCTCCGGACTTCCGACGAATGTAACTACGGTGCGGTTGGTGGCTTCGCCCGGATCGACGTCGAGGAGTTTGACTTTTTCACCTGTTACGGGGGATGCAGCGCCGGTGATTGCGGCGACTATCTTGTTGATTACATCTTTGTTGCGACCTTCGCTGAAGTTCGGGACGCATTCAACGATTCTTTTCATATAGACAAAATATGTGTTAGCAGTCCAAAGATAACTAAATAATCGTTACGGAGTTCAATTGAAGGGTTCGATATATGAAATTATCACACGAATTGTGATTTGGGATGATATGCCGGGGTTTTGGTGTATATTTGCAGGTTGGATTGTATGTTCCAAAGGACTGATTTATGAGACTTGTTATACAGAGAACCAAGGAGGCGTCCGTTGTGGTGGACGGGGAAGTGGTAGGCTCTATCGGGCGGGGACTTTTCGTGCTTGTCGGGGTAGAGGATGGAGATACGGAGTCGGATATGGAGTGGCTTGTCCAGAAGACTGCCGGCATGAGGATTTTCGATGACGAAAACGGTGTGATGAACAGGAGCGTCGTGGATGTTGGAGGCGGACTTCTTGCGGTGTCCCAGTTTACCCTGACAGCCTCTACGAAGAAGGGCAACAGGCCTTCATATATCCGTGCAGCGGGTCATGAGCTGGCTATTGCGCTGTATGACAAATACTGCGAAAGGCTTTCTGCGGTGTCCGGCATACCGGTGGAAAAAGGTGTGTTCGGTGCGAACATGCAGTGCTCTCTGGTCAACGACGGGCCTGTGACTATAATTATTGATTCAAGGATAAGAGAATAATCCTGTATGGAGATATGATTGGAAGAAAACTTGTAATATTCGATCTTGACGGAACTTTGGTGAATACCATCGAAGATCTTGGTACTGCCGTCAATCATGTCCTTGCGGCGACCGGACGTCCTTTGCACGCTATCGGCGAATATAGAATGATGGTAGGCAATGGTGTCCGCAAGCTGATTCAGAGAGCACTGCCTCAAGCGGAGCAGGCTGATGAATCTATTCCTGACCGTCTGCTGCCTGGATTTATAGACTATTATGGCAGTCACTGCACCGTACATTCCCGTCCGTATCCCGGGATAGCGGCACTTCTTGAAGAATTGTCCGAAAGGGGATACGGCATAGCGGTAGCTTCCAACAAGTATCAGGAAGGCACAAGTGCCATAGTGAGTCACTTTTTCCCTGAAATTCCGTTCCTTGGAGTTGTCGGAGGTACAGACTCCAGACCTCTCAAGCCGTCCCCCGAGATTATAAGCTATCTGCTTGAACTCGGAGGTGTGGGCAAGGAGGACTGTGTGATGGTAGGTGACTCCGGAACAGATGTCCAGACGGCGAGGAATGCCGGCATCCGCAGCATCGGGGTTACATGGGGCTTTCGTCCTGAGGCCGCCCGTGAGGCGGATCATGTAGCCGATACTGCGGATGAACTGCGTGAATTACTGCTAAAGAAGCTTTAGTCAGTTGTTCTTTTCTCCCGGCGTGGCTTTTTCTGTCGAGCGGAAATCCGCTTCGAGATTGTCGCTGTCGTGGCCGTCATGTATTCTGGCGAGTATCACTGCCGGAGCAGGAGCCCCGGCTTGTCTGAAGAATCGTCCTCTCTGAGGTACTACTGCTATGCAGCCTCCTCCATCCTGAGGGCTTTCCATCACTGCAAGTTGCGGACTTGCTATGGTGCCGTTTGCGCTCGAATTGCTCTGCTTGGAGCCATAGACGAGAGCGTCAATTACGGTATTTGTCCGAGGATCCACCAGGGCTATTGAGCCTGCTGCACCTGATAGTCCGTATCCGAACAGGGCGGCGTCCGAGCCGGAAAGCGCAATTCCCTTGAATGTTTCCACATCGCTTTCAAGAGCTCTGTCGAGAGTGTAAGGAGTACCCAACGGGCGAAGCTCGTCTCCGCTTGTGTGCTCGAATTCGGTAGCCGGTTCGAAACTTATGCCTGACCCTGTGCAAGAGACGTCAACTCCGGCGATATGGTCAAATTGCAGGCCGGATTCTATTTCTACGGTTCCCGGCTCATGCTTTGTGAAAGGCATTCCTGGCATTCGCGGTGCCTGGGCTTCCACGCTTTTGATTACTCGTTTGACAACGGCTGTTTCCATGCGGTTGCCGGTGCTGATGGTCAGGATGTCTCCCGGGCGGAGGGAGGAAGTGGCATCCATGTCGAAAACAGTATCTCCCTTTCTGGTGGCTGACGGAATTGTGCTCTGCGTGGCGGCCGTGCCTACAGCTGTGACAGAGACAATCTCATAGTTGCCTCCGAGGTCTATGCCCATCTTGTCTCCGACTCTGAATCCGGATACGGATGCCGCCGGGATGTTGGAAGAGCCTGCAGGGATTGTCATGCGTGGTCCCGTTGATACAGGAATGAAGACAACGGTGGGTGTTCCTGCCGGTGTTCCGCTTCTGGTTATGTGATAGGAACTGCCGTTGACGGTAATTGCTGATGTGCTTGGAATGCTGCCGGACAACAGTATTTCCCGGTTCCCGGCCTTGGCGGCTGCGGTGGTGGCTACAGGAGAGAGATGGATGGTATAGAATGCTCCCGGAGCGAGGATGGTACCTTCCGGTACGCGGTATATCGGAAGTGATTCGCGTCCGCTGTGGCGGGCAATGAGAGTGAGTCCGGAGAGATCGGATTCTTTGGATGAAGCATTGTACAGTTCGATGAACTGGGAGCGCGTGTCTCCACCTTCTGCTGAAAGCTGGACTTCGTTGATTTTGAGCGCCTCCGAGCATCTTATACGCTGCGTGATTTCAGCCTTTCCGCCTTTCCATTCGGCTATGAACCGGGCTTCTCCGCTTGAGCGTCCTTCCGGCGCGGTGATACTGAACACTTCAGTACGGGTATTCCCTTGCTCCAAGTTGAATTTGCCGTCTTTTCGTGCGCAAGACCATCCCTTAGGCAATTCTACCTTTAGTCTGAGAGATTTCATTTCTGATGCCGCGGTGATGGCGACTGACACTTCGGCGGTGCTTCCAGGAGAGAACTGTCCGATGCGCGATACTTTGAGTGGATATTCGCGGTAAGAGGCGGCTGCGATACTGGCCTGCACGGCATTTATGGCCTCATCTGTAGGATAGCCTACCGTCATGACACCTTCATAGAAGGTGCCTGCGGAGCCGTTTCCGTTGTCCCCTCCGTTCCCGAGCAGCATGCCGCCCTTCTTATGCATCGGATAGTATTTGTCGTTGATTTCGGATTCCGGTCGTATTCCGCTGTAATATGTGGTAAGACTGTCTGTAGTGGCGTTTCCTCCACGCAGGTCCCATTTGTTCCCGTCACCTCCGTTCACGAATACGGATACGAATCTCCATCCGTCAATTGACGGTACGTCGTTGAGTTTGGCGTCGTACCCTGTGAAAAGTCCGGCTTCCATGTCCGACATTATCCACGGACCTTCTCCGTTGCCTCTTCCCCATGCGGTGGATGTACCATAATATGTGGTTTCCATGGTGCCTGTGCCCACGGCCCGTCCATTGGTGGAGGAGTTGCCGTAGTCGAAGCAGCATCCGCTGTCGTAATGTGTCCCGTCTATGACATAATATATTCCTTCAGCCTCGTCGTTGATGGCCAGATCTTTGGCGTTGTTGCACCTGAATCCCATTCCCGGCATGATGTACACTCCATAGACTTTTCTCCCATTGAGCATTACCGGTGCCATGTCGGCTATCGGGAGTTCGTTGAAATTGCCTTTTGCCGGACCGTTGAACGTGCCGGGGGCTGCCTGCGTGAGGTCGTTGCCTTTACCTGACTGATCGTATATTATGCTTATTCTGCATACGGCATCCCGGCAGAACTCGTCCTGAAGTTCGCTGAACGCATATCCACGCGAATCGGCCGTGACATCCAGATAAGCTCCGTCAGAATCCCTGACCACCCTGTACAGCGGGCCGTCGTATGATGAGCTCAGCAGCCTGGTGGTACTGTGGGCGGTTACACATGGGGTTCCGTGGGCTGCATAGATGTCACATGGAAGGGATGAATCCCCTTGGGGCCCCTTGCAGCAGATTAAGAGCAGCAGCGGTGCGCTTATGCACAAAGCAGCCGCTGTCAAAAAGTGTTTCTTTCTCATATATGGTTGTTTGTCAATTGTCTTATAAGTTCTGTCAGGGCCTCGGCATTGTCCGCTTCAGGTACCATATAACGCCCATCCAGTACGAATCTTGGTATTGCGGCGCGTTCCGATGAGGATGTCCTTGCGAAAAGTTCGAGTACGCAAGATAGATAATCGCGCATCCATTCGGAATGAATCTCTTTTTCAAGTGCTTCCGCTCCGATCAGTTCGGCTGCCTTTTTCGTAGCCTCGTCCTCTTCTCTTGGGTACCATCCGCCGCGCCTGTTCTCAAACAGGAATTCATCCATCTCGGGGAATGCGTCCGGCCGGATTCTCCATACTGCCAGTGCGCATTTGTCAAGCAAGCAGGACCCTTTGAACAGGTCCACATCCGAGTTTACATAAGGGTTGCATTCTTTGCCCAGCGGGGTAGGGCACAGCGTGAAAGATACTCTCCCATCGAGTTTTTCCACCACCTCCGGCAGCATCGTATGGATTTTCCGGCAGTGCGAACACCGGTAGTCGTACATCAGCAGAATGTTGTATTCGGCAGCGCTGTCCCCGATAACGGGTAATCCCAATTCCGCCGGGTTCGGCAGTTTCTCGCTGACAGAGCCGCTGTCGTATGCCGAGCGTGGCGTAGTGGATACCTGAAACAGTGCAAGGGCTGCGGCTGAAGCTATTCCTGCCGCTACCAGTATTGCTCCCTTTGCGGGATTCCCTGCTATATTCCGCCTGTGTGCGTCCCATATTATCAGCCCCGACAGCACGATTCCGCAGCAGTGCACGCTCATGCAGTACGGGCAGAACGCCCCGATAAACAGCTCCTGCACGATGATAAACCATGCTGCGGCTCCGGATACCGCTCCGGACGCTATGAGCATGAGTTTTCTTATTCTCCCCTCGAAAACAGGGTCATCAATACTGTCCGCACCCAGGATACATACCAGAAGGAACGAGTATATGCAGATTGCGGGTGCGCTTATCGGGATTGCTCCCAAAAGCAGGGACCACCTGCTTCCCAGTACGGCGTTGCAACTGCTCCCCTGAGCGCATCCTATCAATCCTTTTCCGCTGAGTGCATGGAAGAATAGAAAAACGGAAATGATAAGAGCAATGACGCATAGAAGCGCCATTGCCCATTTTAGAATATTATCTCTGTGTCTCACTTGTTAATAACGGTTAGGCCTTCCAGGGGTTGCTGCGTATGCGGTGAGAGCATCTCCTATTGAATGGTCCTTCATAACCGGTCTTGCAAGAGTAATACCTGCTCCGGCAATCCACTCACCGGCTTTGGCTCCCTTACGGAGAGCAGAAGATAAAGTGACTTTATCACTCGGCATTTTAGCTGGACCGGATCCCGGCCAATACATTCTTGCTCCTTCTACGGACTCGACTTTGTATGTGACGCCTCCGAGCAGTACTTCCTGACCGACGGAGAAGGAACGGGCTCCACGGACATGGAGTACACGGCTTCCTGCAGTGGCATCTTCCGTAAGCTGAGCTGCGCCTCCGTCTTCAATATTTGATATCTGCACAAGTTCTGTATTATTCCCATTTCCGAGAATAGCGTATTGTCCAGGAGAGAAAAGGTGAATATCCGAAACTTTTATGTTTTCGTCACCTGCATTTATCGGAGCAAGGATTGTTCCGTAGGTCTGGACGTGAAAGTCTTTTTCGTTGTCGTCACTGTCTTTCCCGTCAGGATATCTTCCGGTGCTGAGTTCAGGGGTGTTCTGTAAGGAAGGAGTATATGCGCCCCATGGTCTTGTGATTACCGGTGCAGGGGCATAGTTGCCTTCTTTGTTCGGTCTTCCCTGATACCCTTCTCCAAGCCATGGATCTACTAATTTGCCATAGTTGAGAGCGTCCACTATGAGCCCCTTGCTTGTTCGCAGCGTCATATTGCCTGCAGTGGCGCTTATTGCCGGGCCGCCAAAGAGAAGATCTGCGGCCACGTCACCATGATAGCCTGCTTCCGTGCAGTTTAAAGCCTGTATCACATCGTTGATGTTGTGTGACTTTGCAAGCGGACGCTCGAGTTCGAGGGCAAATACGAGGGATAGTACCGGCTCGTTGCTTGAATGGCTGAATTTGGTGGCAGGCTCGAAGGAGATTCCGGTACCCCTTACGCTGAAAGGCATATTGCTGGCGTGGTGGAACTTCAGTGGCTCCTCCAGTTCAAGTCCTGTCCCTGCGTCTTCATCCGGACGAAGCGGACCGTTTAAAGTGTTTCGTACAGAAGGCGTGCCGACAGCTTTTACCGTGACATATTCGATGCCGTGTCCTTCGCTGTCAATATCAAGTCTGATGATGTCTCCTGCAGTGATGTCGGCGGTGCTGCTTACTTTAATATTGGTGTCTCCAGGCTTGGCGTCCATTGAGAGATATGCCTGTGTTCCCGGCTTGCCGACTTCTGTGACAGTGACTACCTCATATTTCTCTATTGAATTGGATACTGCAGGATATGTGGAACCATAGCCAATAGCCATCTTCTGTCCTGCATTGAAGCCGGAAACGCTGGTGACCGGAATGTTGGTGGCACCAGCCGGGATAGTGATGACAGGTCCTTCAGGAAGAGGTTGCCAAAGGGTTGTAGGGGTGCCCGGTTCCGGTTCTCTTCTGAATCTTCCGACCGTCTGTGCCGGTTTCTGAGGCTCCGGAGCTATTACGGACGCAATCTTTGCTTTCTCTGCATTCTTGCCATTGCCTATTGTGATTTCATCTCCCGGCTTTAGGCCTTTAACGCTGCGTACATATATAATCTTGTCTCCCTTGGATGCATCTACTGAAAGTCCCGATGTGGAAAGTCCCATCAGATAGAATCCTTTTGGCTCAATGTATGTCTTTGAAGGAATGGTGATTGATGAAAAATATGGCAGGTTGATTTCGTGATGTGTCAGAGTCCATCCGGATATATTGACCGGTTTGTCGGAATCGTTGTAGAGTTCTATGAATGAGTTGGTCATGTTTCCGTTTGAGTCGGCGGAACGGAACTCGTTTATGGTCACGGGATGAACGTTGCGTATTTTTTGAACGGCCGACCATGAGTCTTTTCCGTTTGCTCCGGTCCACTCTGCCACTGCCTTGATGTCTCCATTATATTCCTTGCCGGAGGACGTGACGGTGAAATCGACCACTACTGTCTGCCCGGGTTCGATCTGATAACCGACTTTTCTGACAGCTTTGGTCGTTCCGGTAACCTTGGACTTCCATCCGCGCGGCACTTTCAGTGAGATGCTAAGGTCACTTATGGTTTCATTTGTAGTATTGACGAATTTTACGCTGGTATGTGAAGTGCTGTTGAGGCGGAAGGTCTGGAGCCCGCCCGGATTGTCGATATCCTCTATCTGGCCTATGGTCAGACGAGCCACGTCATACCGCGCGGCGACTATGTTTTTCTGGATGTTCTGATTAACCTCGACACTTGGGAAAGTACCAGATGCAGTCATTGCCGCTTCATAGAAAATACCTTGCGAGCCGTTGGAGTTGTCTCCTCCGTTGCCAAGAAGGATTGCGCCCTGCTTGCGCATAGGATCGTAGCTGCTTCTTTCGTTGATGATGCGTCCTCCATCATATAGCATCTCCAGCTCTCCGCCCTGTGCGTTTCCTCCCATAGCGCGCCAATGATGAGGTTCTCCGTCAGCTGTGGCCGTTACGAAACGCCAGTTGATACTTTTGAGGGCATCGCAGTATTTGTCGTTTGGATCCGGGTTGACGCAACCTACAAGATTGTTCTCCTGATCTGTCATAATCCATGGACCTGCACCATGTCCATAATACCAAGCTTTCTGGGTGCCGAAATATGTCGTTTCCATGGTACCGTCACCATCGTCTCGGCTGTCTGTTTCCGCATTGCCGTAGTCAAAGCAGCACCCGGAGTTGTAATGATGTCCGCTTACGACCCAATACTGGCCTTCTGCCTGGTCGTCCACGGCCGTACCATGAGCATCGTTCCATCTTAGGCCCATACCGGAAGCAATGAATATTCCATAAACCTTGTGACCCATGAGTGTAGTCGGTGCGGCATCTGCGAGAGGAATGTTGTTGAATCCTCCCATTGCCGGACCGCTGAACCCTCCGCGAGGTGCCTGATACAAGTCATTTCCATTGCCGGACTGATCGTAAAGTATGGTAATCCAGCAGTATGTATCCTTGCAGAACTCATCCTGCGCTGCGGCATCCGCATATCCTCCCGGGTCGCCTGCACTTGCTTTGACGACCTGAATATCGATGGTTTTGCCGTCGGACTGCCTCATGACCTGATATAGCGGTCCTTCGTAACTGCTGTAAAGGGCTCTTGTGGATGAATGCGCTGCTACGCATGGTGCACCTCCTGCGGCATATATGTCGCAAGGTCCTTCCGGCCTTACCGGAAGGTTGCCTCCGTCAGACGCAACGGTAATCGCTACTGCCGCGATAGCAGGAATCAGTACCGCTGCTCCAAGGGTGAGTTTGAATGTGATTTTGTTCATAAGAGATATTATTGTGTATAAGAGCTCGAAAATTAGTGATTTTTACAGGAAATCACAAGGGTATCCGGAGTTTATTGTTCTCCTTTGATGAAGAGAAGGGTTGTGAGAGGAAGCGCTATGATGGCCATAGTGGCGCTGATTGGCAGGTATATGCCGAAGCTTACGTATTCCGTCACAAGGAATGTAATCAGCAGGAGTCCCACTCCCATGGCAGAAGATATCAGATAGTGTTTGCGGATGTCCTTGCTGTGACATACCGTGCGGCTGAGATTCGGAACGCCAAGGGATATGAATCCTATAGGTCCGCATATACTTACGGCCGAAGTCACCAGGAACATTATCATCAGCAGGCTCAATGCCTTATGGGCTCTGCTCAATTCCGTCTCGCCCCTGAAATGCGCGCTGAGTTTTTTGTGGTCCATGATGGCGGCTGCGATACCTGTCGCAAACAGACAGAGGGAGAAGATGATATCTCCGCTTGTCACGCCTTCCATCTTGAAATTGGCCGCTCCCCAAAGGTAGTATTGTTTCAGCAGATCCGAGTTCGGTGCGTTGGTTACGACAATGGTTCCGAGCGATCCGATGAACGTGCCGAAGATGATACCGAACGTAATCAGATTCTTGGTGGATACTTTGAGCGTCACAAGAAAGCACACCAATGTGCATATAAGGGTGCAGATGAATGACCCTACGGTGAGCGAGCACCATCCGGACATTGTGGCTGCCGCCGCGCCAAGACATGCGGCGGAGCCGAGCCCGAGAGAATACACGTCTCCGAGCTGATTCCGCCACAGGTATTGCATCTGGATGCCTCCGACCGGAAGGGCTATCCCGGACAGAATCACATACAGTAGACTGAGTATCATCGTGCCGCTACCTTGATAGGATTTATGCCCTGCGTGTCAAATTTGTCGTATAGCCTGCCGTCCTTTGTGAATGCGTACATGTCACCGTTGGTCTTGTAGTCAGAGCATCCTACCCACACGAAATCGTCAGTAGCCGAAAGCGAGTATGCTTTCGGGAGGCTTGTGCCGTCTGTGACGAACTCCCCGATGCGCTTGCCGTCTGCAGCATTGTATTTGTAAATGGTGGCGGGAAGCGGGGTGTAGTCAGCGGCATATCCTCCGCACATCACGTAAAGGGTGTTGCCTGACAGGGCGATGGCGGTAGGGCTGGCGCAGTCCAGGTCCTTGATTTCCAGTGAGGTGGCGCTGATGGACTGTACTTTTGCCGGACTGGCACCGTAATCTCCGAGGCTAAGCAGGTAGATGATCTCTCCGGAAGCGACCATTGTGGCCGGATTGACATTGACTTCAATCCTGTCGCTCTCCCGCAGTGATTCTGCATCTACCACGGACACCGTTTTCTCGTAGTTCGGGTAGTTGGCTCCGCCGGAATTGGATACGAATACTCTGCCGGATGAATATGCGCACCCTTCAGGGCTTGCTCCTACGGGTGTGACTCGCACAGAGTAGTCGGAAGCGGATATTTCTCCGAGATACCCTTCGTAATATGTGACATATACTTTCCCTTCAGGGCCCTGTGCCAGGTATCGTGGAGAAAGGGTTGTGCCGTCAGGAAGCTTGGCTACGATTTCTTTTTTGATTTTAAGATCCCTGTCGGTGACAAATATGATTTTGGAGACGTTGACGGAAATGAATACGTCATCACCGGACACGAGAATGTCCTGCGCGGTATCTCCGAGTCCCTTTCCGTTGGCGGAGGCAAAAACACCGGCCGCGGTGACCTTTTCGTCGGAGTTGTAGATGGTGACTGAAGAGTTGTTCATCTTGAATGAACCGTTGTTCAGTACATAGTAACCCGTTGCTCCCTGCGGCTTGGGATTGTTCTCCTGTTTGGTACAGGAAACGGCTGCAAGGGCTGTCACTGCAGCAAGTGCAGCATAGAAGAAAATGTTCTTTTTCATTGTCAATATGTAAATTTGATTGTTATTCTGTAATTCCTTCCCGGCATGGGGTAGAAGCGTACCACTTCGTAGTTCTTGTCAGAAAGGTTCAGTGCTTCAGCCGATATCCTGATTCCGATTTTGCCAAGAATGAAACTCCGTCCTACGGATATCGAGTGGTCGAAATATGATGGCATTTCGTTGGCAGAGATGTTTTGAGGCAGACTCCAGCGGCGTCCTACGGCGTTCAGAGTGTATGACAGGTCCGCCCAGCGCGTCCCGACGTCAAGAAAGATATTGCCGCTGTGCCGTGGGGTATATTGTATCTGGTGCCTGTAGTTTTTGGCCGACGGGTCTGTGACATCGATGGCTCGTCTGGCCGAGTAGTTGGCCGAAAGCCGGATGACGGTCTGTTCCGTGGGGGTTACGCTTCCGGAGACGGAAATATCCGCCCCGGTCATCCTGACTTCTCCGAGGTTGCGCATTTTCCAGATGAACATTGTCGGCACTGCGAGTATCTTGTCCCGGATGATATTGTGATAAAGGTCCAGAGAGGCAGTCAGGTGAAACGGGCATGTGTCCCGACGTTTGTTGTACAGGCTGTATGTCAGGCCTATGTTGTACTGGCGTGCTTTTTCGGGACGCAGCTCACCGTTGCCGATGCGGGTATAGTAGAGATCGTTGAATGTAGGCACCCTGAATCCGTCGCGGTATGATGCCCGCACACGCAGACCTTCGGCGATTTTGAAGGAGAGGCTCAGGGACGGGGCAAGCCTGTTGATGGGGGAGGCTGCTTTACCTTTTTCGGCCGTTTCCCGTATGACGGTGCCACAGAGGCTGCCGGTGACGGTGAGTCTATGGTCTTTCCATTGCCCGGAAATGGCTGATACTGAGGATAATCTTTTCGGTTGAGGGCATTCGGGGATAGTGGCGTAGAGGGTGTTGAGCAGCAGGTCTTCGGCAAAAGTGAACCTGAGGTGGTCATTGAACCGGTATTCTGCAATGCCGGAAGAAGAGAGTTCTTTCTGGTTGTATCTGTCATCCTGCTCGTAGTGTACGGAACTGTTCGTGTACCGGTTGCGGCTCATGTCGAAATTGACGGTCTCGGAAAACCGCCATCTTCCGTGACTGCCGGTCTTATATGTCATACTGGCGGACAGTTCTTTGTCCCACAGCCTTTCGGTAGGCTCCTGTACGTAAAACACGACCGTTCCGGGAAGTCCTCTTTCCGAATCGAAGAATCTGATTTTGGCGGTGAGGCTGCCGGAGTCTATGGTATTGACTCTTAGTGTCGTCTCGGAGCTTAATGTATGAACGTCGCTGCCGAGTCTTCGCTCCTGCGTAATCAGACTGCCGTTGGTGAAGGAGAACGGGTATGCTCCGCCGGAATACAGGTAATCCAGTGACGCACTTGCCGATATGCGGTCGGAAAAACTTCTGTTCAGGAAGATATGCGGGCGGTATGTATTGAATGAGGCATAGGCCATGGCCGCATTGAAGCTGTCCTTATCGGATATTGTGGAAAGAGACAATATTCCGGATGCGTTGAGAAGTCTGGCTGCGCGGAAGATATCATCGGAGCCGCCGGTTTCCATCGTTATTTCGGAGATGTTGTCAAGGTTGAAACGCGAGATGTCCGTCTGGCCGTTCTGCGCGTCGGATATTACTACGCCGTCATAGCAGATAGCGGTGTGCTGTGCTCCTATATCCCTTACGGATACGGTTTTGAGTCCTCCTATTCCGCCGTAATCGCGTATGCTTACTCCGGAAAACGTGCGGAGTATCTCGTGGAGCCCGGACGCTCCGCTTCTTTCGATGGCTGCTCTTGAAATTTTCTGGATGGGTGCAGTCCGTGATGCGGCCGCATCCCTTTCGGCCGTGATTATAGCCCTTGAGAGCGTATCTTTCAGCGGCTCATTTGCAGAGACTGCCGCCGTCTCAGAACTTCCGGGAACGACAGATTGGTCCGTTCCATAGCTTGAGACGGTATAAAGCAGCATTGCGGCGCTTAACCACAATGCTGACAATATTCCGGACAATATCATCTTTCGCACAAACTGAAGCTTGCCCCCGAGCTTCTTTGTTTGACTTGATTGGGCAGGTCTTCTGACTCTTTCCGTCCCCGGGCCTTCTCATTCTTGTGCGAACAATGGCATAATCCGGGGATTTGGATGGAAACTACAGCTGCGGGCACAGTTCCGGCATTTGACCGGATTCCCTTCACTCCACAATCCTAATATTTATATTGCAGGCTTATTCGCTTAAACCTACTCTTTTGAATATGTAATCTACGTTCTTGAAATAGTAGTCAAGAGTAAAACATCCTTCCAGCTCATCTTCTGAAAGAAGCCCCATCACCTTGGAGTCAGCCTTGAGGAGATCTTTGTATGCAAGACCTTCTGTCCATGCTTTCATGGCTATCGGTTGAACGGTATCGTATGCTTCTTCCCGTGACAGTCCCTTTCCGATAAGTGCATTCATCACTCTCTGGGCGAAAATCACGCCCTTGGTCAGGTATATGTTATGGAGCATCCTTTCAGGATATACTACCAGATTGTCGAGTATTCCCTTGAATCTGGTGAGCATGTAGTCCAGCAGTTCGGTGGCATCCGGAAGTATTATGCGCTCGGTGGACGAGTGGGAGATGTCTCTCTCGTGCCACAGGGCCACGTTCTCGCAGGATGCGGCCATATATCCTCTCATGACCCTTGCGCATCCGCAGATATTCTCGCTGCTGATAGGGTTGCGCTTGTGCGGCATGGCGCTGGAGCCTTTCTGCCCCTTGCGGAACGCTTCTTCCACCTCGCGTACTTCCGTGCGCTGAAGGTTGCGGACCTCAAAGGCCATCTGTTCGAGGGTGGATGCTATGATGGCGAGTGTGGCTATGTAGAATGCATGACGATCCCTCTGGAGTACCTGAGTGGAGATTTCGGCGGAGTCTATGCCGAGATGCTCGCATACGTAGTCCTGAATGAAAGGAGGAATGTTGGCGAAATTGCCGACCGCACCGCTCATTTTGCCGGCTTCTACGCCTTTGCATGCGTATTTGAAACGGTCGATGTTGCGCTTCATCTCTTCATACCAAAGAGCCCATTTCAGCCCGAAAGAAGTGATGTCCGCATGTATTCCGTGGGTTCGTCCTATGCACGGAGTGGTTTTGAACTCATTGGCGCGACGTTTGAGTACTTCCAGAAAGTCTTCGAGGTCCTTGAGAAGGATGGCATTCGCCTGCTTGAGGAGATAGCCGTTGGCCGTATCCACTACATCCGTGGATGTGAGTCCGTAGTGCACCCATTTTCTCTCTTCTCCCAGGCTTTCGCTTACCGCTCTGGTAAAGGCTACCACGTCATGTCTTGTCTGCTCTTCAATCTCCTTGATGCGCTCTACGGAGAATGTGGCGTTGTCACGTATCTTGTCCACGTCTTCGCGCGGAATCACTCCGAGCTCGCTCCATGCATAACATGCGAGGGTCTCGACTTTGAGGTAGGCGCTGAACTTGTTCTCTTCAGTCCAGACATCTCTCATGACCTTTCGTGAATATCTTTCTATCATATTATTTGCGGGTTGAAAGGAATTTCTCAATATTGGTGCGGACGCGCTCTGCAAGGTCGTCGCACTGTGCTCTTTGGAATTTCTCTCCGGTGATGTGCTCGTAGAGCTCGATATATCTTTCAGTGATGCCGTTTACCACTTCATCTGTCATCTCAGGCACTACTTCTCCTTCGCGTCCCTGGAATCCTCCGGCCATAAGCCACTCGCGTACGAATTCCTTTGAGAGTTGTTTCTGCCTTTCGCCCGCGGCGAGCCTTTGCTCGTATCCCTGGGCGTAGAAATATCTTGACGAGTCAGGGGTGTGAATCTCATCCATGAGGACAATCCTGCCGTCGCGTTTTCCGAATTCATATTTGGTGTCCACGAGGATGAGTCCCTTGTCGGCAGCCATCTCACATCCGCGCTCGTACAGTGCGCGTGTGTACTTTTCGAGCTGCTCGTAGTCTTCACGGGATACAAGTCCCCTGGCTATGATATCCTCTTTGCTGATGTCTTCGTCGTGTCCTTCGTCAGCTTTGGTGGTAGGGGTGATTATAGGTTCCGGGAATTTCTGGTTCTCCACCATTCCTTCCGGCAGTGCAACTCCGCAGAGGGTGCGTTTGCCTGCCTTGTATTCTCTCCATGCGTGTCCGGTCAGGTAACCTCTGATTACCATCTCCACCTTGAAAGGTTCGCATCTGTAGCCTACTGTCACCATAGGGTCGATTTCAGCGATTTTCCAGTTAGGGATAATGTCGGCCGTAGCGTCCAGGAACTTTGAGGCTATCTGGTTGAGAACCTGCCCCTTGAAAGGGATGCCTTTAGGGAGGACTACATCGAATGCCGAGATACGGTCAGTTGCCACCATGATCAGATAATCGCTTCCGATGCTGTACACGTCGCGGACCTTGCCTTGATACTTGGCTGTCTGGCCCTTAAAATTGAAATCAGTACTAACTAATGCTTTCATAAAATGAGGAAAATTTTCTGCTTGCAAATGTACTCATTTTTACTCAAGCCTTAAAATATATACATGAAAAATTACTAAATTTGTCGGATATGAATTGTCTTGACAGCGAAATCCACGAAGAATGTGGAGTGTTCGGCATCTACGGAATCGAGAATGCCGCGAATCTGGTGTATTACGGTCTTCACGCCCTGCAGCACAGGGGACAGGAAGGATGCGGTATCGTATCCCGTGATGATGAAGGTAACCTCAAGAGAATCAAGGGGGAAGGCCTTGTGACTGAAATTTTCAACGAGGGCAACCTTTCCACTCTTAAGGGCAGCATGGCGATAGGTCATGTCCGCTACTCCACTACGGGAGGCGGAGGGATTGACAACGTCCAGCCTTTCCTCTTCCATCACAATACCGGAGACTTTTCAATCGCGCACAACGGCAATATAGTCAACTCCCAGCAGTTGCGCCGTTATCTTGAAGACCGGGGCACTCTTTTCCAGTCTTCATCGGACAGCGAGATTCTGGCGCACCTGATACGAAAAGACCCGAGGGAGCGTAAGCGTCCGCGCATACTTGCCATAAAGGAGGCCCTAAATATGATCGAGGGAGCGTTTGCATTTCTTATCATGACGGGGAACCGTATCTATGCCTGTCGGGACAAGCATGGATTGCGTCCGCTTTCTTTGGGAAAGTTGGGAGACGGGTATGTAGTAAGCAGCGAGACTTGTGCGTTCGATGTCATCGGAGCGCAGTTCATAAGGGATATTGAGCCTGGAGAGATAGTTACCATTGATCATCAGGGGATAAGGTCCAACAACTACTCGACTTTCCAGCATCATTTCCTGTGCGCCATGGAATATATCTATTTTGCCCGTCCGGACAGTGATATAGAAGGATGCAATGTCCACAGTTTCAGGAAAGTGACAGGAAAACTCCTCTATGAAGAGGCTCCTGCAGATGCCGATATCGTGGTCGGAGTTCCGGATTCCAGCCTGAGTGCCGCCATGGGATACGCCGAGGCGAGCGGCCTGCCTTACGAGATGGGGCTTATCAAAAATAAATACATAGGACGAACCTTTATCCAGCCTTCTCAGGAAATGAGGGATAAGGGAGTGAAGATGAAATTGTCTCCTGTAAAGACCATTGTCAACGGCAAGAGAATCGTACTTGTCGATGATTCCGTCGTAAGGGGCACCACATCCAGAAGGATAGTCACCATGTTGCGCGAGGCCGGGGCGACGGAGGTTCACCTGCGTATCGCCAGCCCTCAGATTACGGGACCTTGCTATTATGGCATAGATATCACGACGCGCAAGGAACTTATGTGTGCCGGACGGTCTCTTGAGGAAGTGCGGCAGTCCTTGGGCGTGGATTCCATAGCCTTTCTTTCCGAGAAAGCTTTGTTTGAGGCCGGGAAAAGGGAGGAACTCTGCCTTGCATGTTTCAACGGCAACTATCCTACATATCTCTATCGTGACGATAGTGAAGAAACTGATACGAAATGTTAAGGGAAGATACGGTATTCGGGCCTATTCACAGCCGAAGGCTCGGTGCATCTTTGGGAATTAATCTGCTCCCGGAGCACGGGAAAATCTGCTCTTTCGACTGCATTTACTGCGAGTGCGGATGGAATAAGGACGGTCGGGACGACAAACGGCTTCCATCTGCGGCTGACGTTCGCAGCGCCCTTGAAGACAAACTCTCCGCTCTCAAAAGGGAGGGAGTGCATATAGACTCCATTACGTTCTCCGGAGACGGGGAGCCGACACTCAATCCGGAGTTTCCTCAGATAGTAGATGATACCCTGCGGCTGCGCGATGAGTTTTTCCCGGGTGCCAGGGTGTCGGTGCTTTCCAATGCTACGCGGGTGCATGTTCCCGAGGTGCTGGAGGCTCTTCGCAAGGTGGATTCTCCAATAATGAAAATAGATGCTCCGACAGATGAACTTGTCGCGCTGATTGACCGTCCCGCTCCGGGGTACAGTCTTCGAAGAACGATCGATTCTCTCAAGAAATTTGACGGGGATTTCATACTTCAGACCATGTTCCTGAAAAGTCCGGAATTTGACAGTTCAAGCCCGGAGGTGCTGGAAGGGTGGAAAGAAATTGTCAGGGAACTTCATCCTCGCGAGATAATGGTATATACCATTGATCGCCCGACTCCTATGGCCGGCCTTGAGAAATTCTCTGTGGAGAGAATGCGTTCTCTTGTTGCCGATCTCATAGAAGAGGGCTTCAATGTCGATATCAAAGGGTAGCTTTGGGGGCTATCTTATGACGATTTCGCTTCTGTCTGGACCGACGGAAATGATTCTAACCGGGCATCCGGTCTCGGCTTCGATGAATGCGATGTAGTCTTTCAGTTCCGCAGGGAAGTCTTCATATTTGCGTACTGAGCAGATATCAGTATTCCATCCCTTGAACTCTTTGTAAACCGGAGTGATGTTGTCATTGCACTCGAACGGGAAGTAATCCACAACCGCGTCACCGACTTTGTATGCTGTGGCTACCTTGATGGTCTCGAATGTGTTGAGTACGTCCGATTTCATCATTATGAGCTCTGTCACGCCATTCATCATCACGGCATATTTGAGAGCTACCAGATCCAGCCATCCGCAGCGGCGAGGGCGTCCTGTGGTGGCTCCGAATTCGTTGCCTATGCGTCTGAGTTCCTCTCCGGTCTCGTCAAGCAACTCGGTAGGGAAAGGACCGCTTCCGACCCTGGTGCAATAGGCTTTGAAGATGCCTATCACTTTCCCGACATGGCATGGGGCAACTCCCAGTCCGGTGCATACGCCCGCAGACATGGTGTTGGAAGAGGTGACGAAAGGGTAGGTTCCGAAATCTATGTCGAGCATCGAACCCTGTGCGCCTTCTGCAAGTACGGGAACATCGTTCTTGATGTACTCGTTGGCCTTGAGCTCACTTTCGATGAACTCGAACCTCTTGAGCTGCTCTACTGATTCGAACCATTTCTTCTCATATTCGGACACATCATAGGTATAATCGTACTGTGCGAGCATCCCGATGTGCTTGTTCTTCAGTGTCTCGTATCTCTTTTTGAATTCCGGGGACAGGATATCTCCTACGCGGAGTCCGTTTCTGCCTGTCTTGTCCATATAGGTAGGTCCTATGCCTTTGAGGGTGGAACCGATCTTGGACTTGCCTTTGGCGGCTTCGCTTGCGGCGTCAAGAATCCTGTGGGTAGGGAGTATGAGGTGTGCTCTTTTGGAGATGAGCAGCTTCCCTGAGATGTCTCCTCCCTTGGCTTCAATGTCTTTGATTTCCTCCATCAGGATGACAGGGTCGATTACCACGCCGTTGCCTATTATATTTATGGTATCCGGTCTGAAGATGCCGGAAGGAACGGTGTGAAGTACAAAATGTTCTCCGTCGAATTTAAGTGAGTGTCCGGCGTTAGGGCCGCCTTGAAACCTGGCAATTACCTTGTAGTCAGGGGTCAGAACATCGACCACCTTGCCTTTTCCCTCGTCGCCCCACTGGAGTCCGAGTACAACGTCAATTTTTTTCATTATATAAGAGTTGTGTCAATCAGCACAAAGGTAGTAAAATATATTGATAATTGCTATGTGTCGCGTGGTTGTTCGCTTATCTTTTTTAGCATCGGCGTGCATTTGGAAGTGGTATGTGGCTATGTTGAAAACTTGTTGATAACTTGATGTCCGGTTGTTGGTCAATGACACACTTTATTTCTAAATTTGCGAAGTTAGCTATGAATAATCTAGAATAATTTAAAATTAAATACAATGGATGTACGTAAAACCAATGGCTCGATCGAGGAGTTTGATAAAGCTAAGTTGGCACGTGGAATACACGAGGCATATAAGTCTGCGAAGGAGTATTGTGATGACGCTATCGTGGTGTCAATTATCAATAATCTTTACATATACGAAGGGATTACCAGCGCGGAAATCCGCCGTCAGGTGGAGGAGTCGCTTATGTCCATCAACAAGCGTGTGGCCCACGCGTACATTGACAAGTTCGATGCGGACATCGATCTCCGTAAGAAGCGCGATTTTATAAAGGACTATATCGCTGCATCCAATGCCGCCACCGGCTCCAAATTCGATTCCAATGCAAATGTCACGCGGAAGAATATCGTCACGCTTGGAAATGAGCTCTACAAGGAGAACAACATCAAGCAGAACAGGTACATCATGTGCGACAAGATAAAGACTCTTTACGGAAGGGCTCTTGCGGATCAGTACCTTAAGGATTTGAACTCTCATGTGCTGTACAAGCATGACGAGAGCGGAACCCCGGGATTCCCTTATTGCGTGGCCATTACCATGTATCCTTTCCTCGTGAGCGGACTGAAGGAGTTGGGCGGGGTTTCCATAGCTCCTACCGACCTCAAGTCTTTCTGTGGAGAGTTCATCAACCTCGTATATTCCATTTCTTCACAGTTCATGGGTGCCGTGGCCACTCCGGAGTTCCTTATGTATCTTGACTACTTCATCCGCAAGGACTATGGGGATGACTACATCGACCGTCTTGACGAGGTGGTGGAGTTGAATGTCAAGAAGAGGACCCTTGTAAAGGTAATCGACAATTATTTCCAGCAGGTTGTGCATTCCATGAACATGCCTGCCGGCAACAGGGGATATCAGACCGTATTCTGGAACATCAGTTATTTTGACAAGAATTATTTCCAGGGAGTATTCGGAGAGTTCCGCTTCCCGGACGGTTCGGCGCCTAAGTGGGAGACTCTTGACTGGCTTCAGAGGCATTTTATGAACTGGTTCAATGAAGAGCGCCGCAATTATCTCCTCACTTTCCCTGTGGAGACCATGGCTCTTCTGACTGATGGCGGAGATGGTTATTCCGATGAGGCTTATGCTGACTTCACGTCAGAGATGTGGTCCAAGGGACACAGTTTCTTCTGCTATATATCCAACAGCCCGGACTCTCTGTCCAGCTGCTGCCGGCTTCGCAACAGCCTTAAGGACCTGGAAGACAAGGAGGACACCTCCCACAACCATACGACCCACCAGTATTCCATGGGTACGGCATCTGTGGCCACAGGTTCCAAGTCTGTGATGACCATTAATCTCAACAGGCTTATTCAGGATGCGGTCCGCCGGTATTTCCGCGAGAGAAGGGGCGTTTCTCTTCCAGAGGGCAAGCCTTTGAACTCTTCGTCGCACTTCTATGACAAGGAGGACTTGTACAACAACTACATAGCGAAGTCCCTCACCGAGATGACCGAGCGTGTGCACAAATACCAGATAGCCTTCAACGAGATTATAAAGGATTTCTACAAGGCGGACATGCTTGACGTGTACAATGCAGGATTCATCGATATGAAGAAGCAGTACCTTACAGTCGGCGTGAATGGACTTACCGAGGCCGCCGAATTCCTCGGACTGGAGATTTCTCCTAATCCTACATACGGAGAATTTGTGAATAAGGTTCTTGAGACCATCAATATCTCCAATCGCAAGGACCGCACTCCCGAGGCTATGTTCAACACCGAGTTCGTACCGGCCGAGAATCTTGCCGCGAAGAACTACAAGTGGGACAGCAAGGACGGCTATTTCGTGTCTTCCAAGCACAATCTCTACAGCTCGTATTTCTATAACCCTGAGGATGATATGGTATCCATAATTGACAAGTTCAAGCTCCACGGAGAGGACTATGTCAAGTATCTGGACGGAGGTTCCGCCCTGCACATGAATCTTCAGGAGCACTTGAGCAAGGAGCAGTACAGACAGCTTCTCAAGGTGGCAGCCCATTACGGGACCAACTACTTTACATTCAATGTCAGGAACACCATCTGCAATGACTGCGGGTACATTAGCAAGGATACTCTTACCAAATGCCCGAAATGCGGAAGTGAAAACGTCGATTATCTGACAAGAGTCATCGGTTATCTCAAGAGAGTGTCTTCATTTGCTGAACCTAGGCAGATTGAGGCCAAGCACAGGTTCTATGCTCCTGAAGAAGTGAAATGATCAAATACATTCCTGCGCTTACCGATATAGTACTGGAAGAGATTCCGGACAGAGTTACCCTGGCAGTGGAGATTTCCAACTGCCAGGGTAATTGCCGTGGCTGTCATTCTCCTTTCTTAAGGAAAGATATCGGGGAGGAGTTGAATCATGCGGCAGTGGATAAGATAATCTCTGATAATTTCGGGGCCAACTGCTTTCTCTTTCTTGGAGAAGGCAACGACCTTGCTGCTCTTAAGGAAATAGCCGGTTATGTGCGCAGTCGTTATCCGCACATGGAACTTGCTCTTTATTCGGGCAGAAAGGAAGTGGAGCCGGAGTTGGCGGAGCTGTTTGATTTTCTGAAAATAGGTCCGTACATCCCGGAATACGGTCCCCTCAATGAGCCGACTACCAACCAGCGGCTTTATTATAAGGGTGAAGACATCACTTCGGTGTTCTGGCGGAAGAAACAAGATAATTAATTATATATTATGGCTAAAATACAAAAAGACCAGACAATTTACGACGCCAGAACTCTTGGCTCGGGTAAAATGATGATTCTCGGATTACAGCACCTCTTTGCTATGTTCGGGGCAACTATTTTGGTTCCGGTGATTACCGGACTTTCCGTTTCTGCGACTCTGCTGTTTGCCGGAATCGGTACGCTCATTTTTCATCTGTGTACCAAGATGAAGGTGCCTGCCTTCCTTGGGTCATCCTTTGCTTTTCTCGGCGGCTATGCGGCTGTAACCCAAATGGGTATGGCCAAGGGAATGACGCTTGCGCAGTCGCTGCCTTATGCGTGTATCGGAGTCTTCTGCGCAGGGTTCATGTATTTCGTGCTGGCCGGTCTTTTTGCGGCTTTCGGTGCCAAGAAAGTGATGCGTTTCTTCCCTCCGGTAGTTACAGGCCCTATCATCATAGCTATCGGTCTGACCCTTTCCGGATCGGCAATCCAGAATTGCAGCCAGAATTGGTGGATAGCGATTCTATCCGTAGCCATAATAGTGGTATGCAATATCTGGGGGCGTGGGATGATAAAGATTGTCCCGATTCTGCTCGGAGTGCTCGGGTCTTACGTTGTGGCCGCATGCTTCGGGCAGGTGGATTTCACATCCGTGAAGGAAGCCGCATGGGTTGGACTTCCTTTTGCCTGGGAAAACACCTCTTTTGCTGTTTTCAAGAATCCGGACTGGGGGTTGATAGTGGCTGCGATAATCGCCATTCTGCCTATTTCCCTGGCAACTATGGTGGAGCATATCGGCGATATGTGTGCAATTTCCTCTACGACGGGGGTAAACTATCTTGAGGACCCGGGCCTGCATCGCACGCTTATGGGAGACGGCTTGGCCACCTCCATCGCTTCTCTTTTCGGAGCCCCGGCCAATACCACTTACGGAGAAAATACCGGAGTACTGAATATTACCCGTGTGTTTGATCCCCGGGTTATCCGTATTGCGGCCGTGCTGGCCATTGTGCTGTCTTTCTGCCCTAAATTCGCCGCGCTTGTGGGAGTTATGCCTACGGCTACCATTGGCGGTGTGTCCCTGGTTCTGTATGGTATGATATCAGCGGTGGGTGTTCGTAATATCGTGGAGAACAGGGTGAATTTCACCGTTTCCCGTAATCTTCTGATTGCAGCTCTTATCCTTGTGCTCGCCATCGGAATCAAATACGGCTCCAATGATGCCATCAGCATCGGATTTACTTCGCTCAGCGGCCTGGCAACCGCTGCTCTTGTCGGTATCATTCTTAATGCCATTCTTCCTGGCAATGATTATGAATTCGGCAAAAGCAGCGTCGGAGACCGTTCTGCGGATTTCGGCAGTGCGTCTATTCCGGATGAGGATAATACTATCTGATTACGACTACCAGTCCGTCATTTGCCTTGATCTTGAGAGGCTTTTTATAGCCGGTGATACTGCTCAGTTCGTCCTTAACCGTTCCGAGCACTGAAGCTTTGCCGCCAAAACGGGCTTCAAGAGCCTTGACGTCAAGTGAGAATGTCTCTTCGGAGGCGTTGACCGCACCGATATACCATGTGTCCCCGTGCTTTCTTGCTATGGCGACGTTCCTGCCCGGTTCGCCGCTTATATACTGGGTATCGTCCCAAGTTGTCGGCACTTCCCTCAAGAAATCAATGGCGGCTGCCGGTGCGTCCTCGAGGTTGTTCGGGGCAATGGCGAAGTTCTGGATCGGATTCTGGAACAGTATTGCCGTAGCCAGTTCGAACGCATCTGTAGTGCGTCTGATGGTGCCGCGGACACGCCCGTTGGCGTCAGGCTTGCCGTTGTTGCGCTCCAGACGCTTGTTGAGGAAGGTCCCGCCGAACTCCATGCATCCCACAGTGTTGCGAATATATGGGTAAAGGCTGGCGTGGATAGACTCCCGGTCGCATTCGTACTGCCCGAATATCAGGTTTTCAGAAGCTCTTACCGCTTCGCTTCCAACATAATTCGGATACATTCTTTCCCATCCTCTTGGAATTGTGCAGCCGTGGAAAATCACCATGAGCCCGCAGTCGTCCGCGTCGCTGAGGATACTTTCGTACATGGCCATTGTCTCCTGCTTGTCTCCACCGAAGAAGTCAACCTTGATGCCTTTCACTCCTATGCTTTGGAGCCAGCGCATCTCTTTTTTGCGGGCGATGTGGTCGCTCATTATATTCAGAGGACCCTGTGTGATGTCGTTCCACCATCCGCTTGATGAGTACCAAAGGAATAAGTCCACGTTTCTGGAGCGCGCATATTTTGCAAGTTCCGCCATTCTTTCACGTCCGATATTAGTGTCCCAGAAGTTGTCGATGAGGCAGTACTGAAAATTCATGGCCGATGCAAGGTCTATGTATTTTACCTGATCATCGTAATTGATGCTTGCGTCCTGCCAGAGAATCCAGCTCCATGTGCCCTTTCCGAAATTGTATTTGTGGGCGCTTTCATATTTCGGCTCGACTACGTCGAAGGCTATGGTCGTTTCCACTATCGGAGCTATGTCTGAGCCTACTGTGATGGTCCTCCATGCGGTGCTTCCCGGAAGGGAGAACGCAGGCTCTGATGTACCGTTTCCGTTGTTTTCTTCCGGCATCGGGAATTCGATGCGGTATCCGGCATCTTTGCGGTAGTCTCCCAGTCTTGACCCGCAATACTTGCTGTCAACTCCGGTTTCGCTGACAAGAACCCATCCCGCTCCGGCGATTTTGAAAAGGCACGGGAACGTGTAGCCGTGACCGAATTCGGAACTCTCGCTCAGAAGCGCTCCTGGCTTGTAATATTCTTCGTAGCTTGGCTTGGTGCGTTTCCATCCCACCATGGCATCGCTCTGTGGACAGAGGTATGTGGTGGTGCCTTCAGGGAAGTTGAAACTGGTCTGCTCCTGCATGATGCGGATGCTGCCTGTTTCGGAATCTTTGATGATATTGTACCTGAATGCGACATCGTTGTTGCTTACGTACCATTCTATATCCAGAGGATGTCCGTCAGGGGTCTCGCAGCGGACAATGGTGCGTTTTGCGTCCTTGGTCACGTGACTCTGTTTGATCCTGTCAAGGTGGTAGTCGGTCTTGATGTCTTCAGTTGTCTGGCTCTTGAAAGTCAAGAAGCTGTAGTCCCTGAAATTGCCTTCGAGTCCCAACTCGGAGGGGGAGAGCATCTGCTGGCCGCAGTATTCGACCGAATACAGGAGTTTGGGCTCCGAAGTCTGCTCTATTTTGACTACAAGTTTTCCGTCCGGACTGCTAAACGCGGTCGCGAAGCTTAAAAGAAAAGAAAATAAGAAATTCATTATTGATTATTTGTGTTATTTATGCAAACTTACGCAAAAATTTCTATTTTTGTGTTAATGCTAAAGAACTAATAGTGCCATGAAAATATCAGATAGGGCAGAGAGCATGCCGTTCTCACCGATTCGTAAACTCGCGCCGTATGCCGACGCGGCCAAGAGAAATGGAGTCAAGGTGTATCATCTCAATATCGGACAGCCTGATATCAAGACGCCCCAGTGTGCCTTGGATGCGCTTAAGAATATTGACAGGACCATACTTGAGTACAGTCCGTCGGACGGATACCTGTCTCTCCGCACGGAAATGGTCAAGTATTACGCGGAATATGGAATATACCTGTCTCCGGATGAGATTATCATTACAGCCGGAGGGTCCGAAGCGGTGCTGTTCGCGTTTCTTGCCTGTCTGGATCCCGGGGATGAGATTATCGTGACGGATCCTTTCTATGCCAATTACATGGCGTTTGCAATCTCTGTGGGGGCTGTGATAAAGAGTGTCAAGACTCACATTGAGAATGGATTCCGGCTTCCGTCCGTGGAGGAGTTTGAGGCCAAGATAACGGATCGCACAAGGGCGATACTCATCTGTAACCCTAACAACCCTACGGGATATTTATATACCCGTAAGGAAATGCAGCGTCTGAGAGATATCGTGAAGAAGCACAATCTTTTCCTTTTCAGCGATGAGGTGTACAGGGAGTTTATCTACACGGGAATGCCTTATATCTCGGCCTTCCATCTTGAAGGTATTGAGGAGAATGTGGTGCTTTTCGACTCTGTCTCCAAAAGATATTCGGAGTGCGGCACCAGAATAGGATGCCTGTGTACCAAGAATAAGGCTGTCCATGAAGCGGTGATGAAATTCTGCCAGGCGCGGCTTTCTCCGCCTCTTCTGGGACAGATTGTGGCTGAGGCTTCGATAGGAGTGCCGAAAGAATATCTGTCTGCCGTGTATGAAGAATATCTTGACCGGAGGAATTTCCTCATAGATGGGTTGAACAAGATCCCCGGAGTGTATTCTCCTATTCCTATGGGAGCGTTCTATACTATGGCCAGACTTCCGGTGGATGATGCCGAGAAGTTCTGTATCTGGTGTCTGAATGAATTCAGGTATGAAGGGGAAACCGTGATGATGGCTCCGGCTTCGGGATTTTATACGGAAGCGGGTGAGGGACGCCAGGAGGTCCGGATTGCTTATGTCTTGTGCAAAGAAGACCTTGCCCGTGCCCTTGTTGTGCTTAGAAAAGCTCTTGAAAAATACCCGGGGCGGCAGGAATAATTACCTGTACAGAGTCAGGGTGACCGTTTCGGGGGTATTTTGTTCTATGCGGCAGGAGAGTTTCAATTCTGCCGCTTTCAGTTCCATAGCCAGCACTTTCTGTCCGAGAATGAAAGGTTCCCGGCAGTGCGCCTGAATGCTTGCAGACGCTTCGTCCATGTGCAGTGAGCATTCGCCCCGGAGCCTGTCCGCGCTTCTTGTGATGGCCTCAAGTTGCGCTTCCTTTACGACATAACTTGTGTCCGTCGCTTCGGTATGTCCTGATATGCGGGTGATGAGCGTGTCAAGCGACGGATTTGCCAGTCTTACAGAAGGTTTTCCGCGCCGTAGCTCCTCTTCTCTTTTTTCCAGATAATTATCGGCCATTGATGTGTTTTTATTTTATTTGTAAAGGTACGATATTTTTTTTGTATCTTCGCAAGATATAGCATATGAGGAAATTACTCTTGTCCATAGTTATAGCGTTTGTGTCCTGCTCTTTGGCCCGTGCACAATTTACCGACAGCTCGAGCGGCTTGCTTCAGATGCCCACGGCCCTGATGCAGGATGACGGTACGTTTATGATAACCAATAATTTCCTCAACAGACATTCCTTGCCTACGTCAGGATGGTCCTACAATACGTTTGCCTATGGGTTCGACGTTACGTTTTGGGATAGATTGGAGGTCGGGTACGTGTGTACCATATTCAACGGGAAAAAGTCCGGGAAAGAATCCGACCGTACGATGATATTGTTCAATCAGGACCGTCATTTCCTCGGGAAATTCCAGATACTCAAGGAAGGGGAGTTCGGGTTGGGGTGGATACCTGCGCTTGCTGTCGGGATAAGTGACCCCACTACAGCTTCTTCAGGGAACGGATATATAGACGGAAGCGCTGGAGTGGAAGGTACGGGCAACGGATATTTCAACCGTATGTATGTGGCATTGTCCAAGACATTTCCGACACAGTGGGGAAGAGTGGACGCCCATTTGGCATATTTGTATAATCGTCGAGACGACTATCCGCTCAACGGTCCGGGGGTTGCAGTCACCTGGCGTCCCGTGTGGCTTGTTGACAGGGGGCTTTTGGATGAAGTGCAGCTGATTGCGGAGTATGATGCCAGAACAGTCAATATGGGTATGATAGCATCCGTGTGGGACCGCAGGTTTGAATTGATGCTGGAGCTTCAGAATTTCCGATGGATTAACTTCGGAGCCAGATTTAAAGTGAAACTAAACAGAGACAATTAAATATGATGAGAATGAAAAAACTTATTGTTACCGTCGCCGCGTTTTTCGGCATTGTTCTTGGTTTGAATGCCCAGCAGGCATTCAAAAGTCTTGCTATAGGGTTTGAAGCCGGCACTACCGGACTTGGAGTGGAAGTGGCTGTTCCGATTGTTACCAATAGAATCGTGCTTAAAGGCGGACTTACGTCGCCGTCATTGACTTACCCGTTTTCTTTCAGCGGAGATATGCAGCCGGTCAATAATGAAATAATCAAGGCCAACGATTATCTGATGCAGAGCGGTCTGGATGACCGTATCAATACCAGATTTTCCGATTTGTCCCTTTCTGCGTCTTCAACCTTGAACCTAAGTTCAGCCCGTCTCCTACTCGAATTCTACCCGTTTAAAAGTAGTTCGTTTCATATTACGGCCGGTGCCTATATGGGAATGGGGGATAAGTTCCTTTCCTCGACTGTCCGTACTGATAAGACGTTTATGACGGAACTGAACGCTATGAAGGCTGAAATAAATGCGATTAATAGCAAATATGCCGATGTTCCGGGATATTCTCCTGTTGATGTGACGGCCGATTCTTTCAACATGTTCGATTCGACCTATAAAATCCGTGAGGAGGACGGGAGAGCTGTTTTCGATGCTGATTTCAAGGTTGCGAAAGTGAGACCTTATCTGGGACTGGGTTTCGGACGCAGTATGCCTAAAAAGCATTTGGGCTTCCAGTTTGATCTTGGGTTGTGGTATCATGGGAAAGTGTCCCTGTCGTCCGCAAATCAGGTGGATTTCAATCCTGATGCTCCGGATCTTACCCCGAAAATGCCAGGTCTTGAAAAAGATAAGGTGGAGAAAATGCTCATGTTCTATCCGCATGTTGCATTTCGTCTGATTTATAAGATATTCTAGGCTTTCTATGCACTTTCTTCTGTACTGTGTCGTCTTGCTTGCTCTGCTTCCTTTGGATAAGGATGCGAAGGAGCCGTTTTTCTGTGAGCGGCCCGGGGCGGTGATGCGGTATGAGAGGCGTTTTGCGGACAACAATAAATTGAAGTGGACTCAGGAAGTGTCCATACTTGACGTGTCGGAAGCGGAAAAGGGGAAGCGGGTCAGCTACAAGTCCGAGTTCCGGGGAAAATCCGGAAAATTGATGTATGGGGGGCCGGTGTCGCTGGAGATGCTTGTTTTTCCGAACGGTGATATAGGGATGGACTTGTCCGCCTCTCTTAAGTCTGTAGCTTCCAACTATGTGTCGGATTCCATGATTAAGGGAGAACCATGTTTCTCGGTACTTCCGTCATCAATGAAAGAGGGGGATGTGCTTGAAGATGCTGTTTTTGAGGTTACGGTGGCGGGCCTGCCGTGCAAGGTCTCCGTTACTGACCGAAAGGTGGTGGGACGGGAGCGTATTACTGTTCCGGCGGGGACTTTCGACTGTGTCGTAGTGTTGGAGCACAAGAGTCAGCGACTGGGAAAACTCGTTGTCTCTTATGCTTATACGTGGTATGCTGCCGGGATAGGTATGATAAGGCACGATACCTATATTAAAGGAAGTCTTAAGACTACGGAACGCTTGGTTTCATTGACAATGCCCGAATGATGAGAAAACTATTGATATTTGTCCTTTTTGTCGTTCAGACAGCGGTTCTTGCGGCCGCTGATATCGATGATATTGTGTGCAGACTTGAAAATGCCGGATTCGCTGACATCAGAGCCGCTCAGACAGAAGAGTATGTGGTGGTGTCCCTGTCGTGTGACTCGTATAAGCTTCCGGTGGAAGGCTTGTCCCGTGCCAGGCGAATATTGGAGGACGCGCTTGAAGAAAATCCGGTCAAGATAAAGGTGATTTGTACGGACAGGAACGTTCCTCAGCTTACCATGACGTTTGACCCTTCGTCCGGCAGATGGAGTACGACCCGCAGGCTTGATGAAAGCTGGGATGTGGTCAAAGTGGAGCGCCGGACTGCAAGTTCGATAGGGCGTACGAATATTCTCTTTTATCCGCAAATTTCCATCAAGAATCTGATTATCAATCAAGTCTATCAGACGCTCTGGCAGATTAGCCCTGCAGTGGAGGTGTCTTTGTGGCCCGGGATGAAACTGTCGTACCAGCTTAAATATCCGTTGTTCAATGACGGTTTCGGTGATGCTGAAAGCAAGGTTCATCCGGGTATGATGGCTCTCTCCCAGTCTTTCAGGGATCCTTGGCATCTGAATGTTTTCGGAAAGGTTACGGCCGGTGTGTTCTCGTCCAACCGTTACGGGCTCGCGCTTGAAGCATGGTATTATTTCCCGGGGGAGAGGCTCTCTGTCGATACCCAGCTTGCAATGCTGGCGAACTGCTATTTTGACGGGTTTATCTTTAAATTCGGCCGGCATCCTTATTTCAGATGGAACGTGGCGCTCAATTATTATATGCCTTCGCTGGATACGCAGTTTACTCTCCGGCTCCAGAAGTTTCTGCTTGGGGACGTGGGGTTGAAATACGAGATGATAAGGCATTTTGACAGGTGCTCGGTAGGATTGTATGCCGAAAAGGCCAAGGAAGCCCCGCTCAATGTAGGGTTCCGCTTCCAGGTATCGTTGCCGCCATACAACATGAAACGGCGGGGTTATGCTCCGCGCGTGAGTACGTCCACGTCTATGGGAATGTCGTACAATTCCAACAACGAGCTGTACTATTACAAGGAGTTCCGTACGGAGGCGTCGGACAATATTCTATGGAAGAACGCATACAATCCTTTCTTCATAGACAGACATGCAAAATAGTGTGCGATAGACTTTTGCTTGAAAGATAATTTTGTTTTCTAATTTTTTTTGATTAAATTTGGCGCTTGTATAGTGTGCTGTTATTGGCAGCACTTTGAGAAGTAATTTGTTTAATGATTTAATACTCACTTTAATGATGAAAAAACTTTTATCATTTTTCGCAATGGCTGGCCTTTTGGTGGCTTGCCAGCCGGAGGATCTTGAAACCGCTTTCGAGGTAGCTCCAGCAAAGGTTACCGTAACTGTTCATGCTATTGACGTGAACAATCCTGCTACAGAGGTATCTGCTGAAGTTTCTGCTTCTGAGGGTACTGTAGAAGGTAATGTAATTACCATTCTTGGTAGCAAGTCTCTCACTGCGCGTGAACTCACAGTCAACGCTAAATTCGAAGGCGCGACTTACTCTACAAAGCTCAATATCGCTGCTCTTCGTGCTGGCGGTGTTGCTGCATATGACGTGAATATCGTTGTCGGAAAGGCAGTGTCTGAAATTACCTTCAAGGTAAACGATGTTCCTGCTGCTCCAGTTGTAAAGGTTGCTTATTTCAATCCTGGTGACGGCCACGCTCTCGTGGATCATGCCGGTAAGAGCTGGGCGAAGAACCTTACAGAGTATCTCCTTAACGGTACTGTTACCTACACATCCAAGGTTGGTCAGTTCGTAGATGAGAGCACAGTCGTTCTTCCTGAGACCTCATCTCCGGTTTACAATGTTGTCAAGGCGTATGTAGATGCATACAAGGCTGTAGAGGGTACCACTACTGAGGAGAAGTACGACTTCACAGTGTCTGCATGGTCTTACTACACTGTATTCCAGACAGTTACATCAGTTAAGCATACTGTGGAGATTCTTGCTGACGGTGCCAAGGTCGGTTCTTTGGAGTATTCAGTTTTCTCTAATCAGGTAGAGTATGAGGAAATTGCAAATCCTGAGGGACACGGACATTATGTATATGGACACGGTCACGGTCACGGTGGCGCAAACGCTGGTGGCGGAATCGTTCTTCCTGAGTAGTCTTCTGTAAGTAGTGTTTTTTAAGAATTAAAATAGAAAAAGATATGAAACTTAAATTTTTGGCTCTGTCACTTGCATTGGCTGCTGTATCAGTATCAGCCGTTGCCAAGGATGACGACAAGTGCAAGGATTTCTTTGTAGGTGGTGGCGCAGGTATCATCTCTACGATGACTCCTGGCTTCAACACTCCTGCATTCTATGCCAACTTGCAGTTCGGTAAGTACATTACTCCGGTTTGGGGTGTGCGTGGTGTGATTGGAGGTCCTTTCCAGACTCTTGATGCAAATGAAGGCAACGCAACTGATCTCAGCGGTGCTGTTCGTGCTTATAACAACAAGAAGTTCGGAGAATTCAATGCAGACGCTATGTTCAATATCAGCAACCTTTTTGCTGATGATCTTGCTAAGTTCGATTTCTATCTCTTCGCTGGTCCTACCGTTAATTTCTCCAGAACCGGAACCAAGTTCTCAGACGTTCAGGATGCAAACAAGGTGCTTGTTGAGGAGTGCGACGACTTCAAGCTTCGCGTAGGTGCTACTGCAGGTCTTGGTCTTGCTTATAACTTCACCAAGTCATTTGCTCTCGGTGTTGAGGCTCGTTTCGGCCTTACTCCTTCAGTATTCGGTGACGCTGATGCTTACCGCAAAAATTCCGGTACCGCACGTTTCGCTGTAAACGGTGTATGGAACATCGGCGGAAAGAGAGGCAAGATTGCTCGTGCCGCTGCTACTGCTGCCGCTGCAGGATACCTCTCACAGGAGGCTGTCAACACTATCGTTGACGAGGCTCTTGAGAAGAATCCAAAGATTGTCGAGAAGGTTGTAGAGAAAGAGGTTATCAAGCAGGTTGAGAAACTTGTCAACAATGAGGTTCCTTCTTCTACCGCTATTTTCTTCGAGATTGGCAAGGCTACCCTTACAAGCAAGGATAAGGCTCGCATCAAGCTTTATGCTGAGTCTATCAAGAATTGCAAGGATGACACCGTATTTGAGGTTGCTGGTTATGCTGACAAGAAGACCGGTAGCGTTAGGACCAACCAGAGACTTTCTGAGAAGCGTGCCCAGACCGTTTACGATGCTCTCGTAGCTGAAGGCGTTCCTGCCGAGAAGCTTGAGAAGAAGGCATACGGCGGAGTTGACGCTATCTTCTTCAACAACGACGTTCTTTCAAGAACCGTTATCATCAGAAAGAAATAATTCTTTTGAAATTATATCTGAGGGCAGCCGAAAGGTTGCCCTTTTTTGTTGTGTGTGGTAGAAAAAAAACATTACGGATTGTTATGTCTGAATTTTTTGATTAAATTTGTAATCGTATATTCGGACAGATAGTTATGCTGGATGATGTTAAAAATGATATAGCACGATTGGTTTCGCTATATGAGGAGCAGCGGTACAGGGCGGAGACCTTGGCCGTCAAGCTTTCTGAAGCAGAGCAGAATGTCCGAAAATGCAAAGAGCAGATTACTGATTTGAATTTACAGATAGACAATCTTCATCTTATGAATGCGTTTATGGCTGATACCGACACGGGGGGTTCTCGGCAGCGGATAGACAAATTGTTGAGAGAGATTGATAAATGTATAGAACTGCTGGAGAAGTGATATGGGACAGCGTATCAAACTGAAAATCGGCGGCAAGGAGTATGAACTGGTGGCTGAGACTCCTGAAATGGAGCAATTGATGCGTCTGGCTGCAGACGAGGTGGATGTGATGCTTGCTGATTACAACGTGAGGTTTCCCGGGGCTGATGTGGAAGACAAGATGGTAATGATTGCCATTCGTGAGGGAGCCGGTAAGTTCTATGCCAATAAACAACTTGATTTGCTACAGAATGATATAGATTCTTTGGGCGATCAGTTGAAGACCTATCTGAGAGGGACTAAGGAAAAGTAGCCGTCAGGCCCATCTTCTGAAAACAACAAGTTCTTCGGAACAGGGTAAACTCGATGCGAGGATGGTATGCCCGACAATTCGGGAAACTTGAGACGTGGCGGAGCCCAAATCTTATTCAGAGGCTTTTTCTGAAAGTTCGGCTGACGGCTTTTCTTACAGTATCTGCAGTTTTGCAGATACTGTTTTTTGTTTGACACATAATAATTTATATATATGATTTTATACATAATACTTGCAGCTGTCGGAGGAGCCATAGGAGCTCTTGCAGTGTATATATTGGTTACCCGCTTTATCCTTAAGGGAAAAGCTGATGCAATCATAGAAAAAGCCAATGTTGAGGCGGAGAATATCAAGCAGCAGAAGGTTTTTCAGGCTAAGGAGAAGTTCCTGCAGATGAAAAGCGAATACGAGGCCAGCGTCAATAGTAAGAATAGCGAACTTCGTGACCGTGAGAACAGTATAAAGTCCCGTGAAGGACAGCTTAATCAGCAGGCAGGAGAACTTAACAAGAAAATGAAGGATCTTGAGTCTCAGAAAGGTCAAATCAATGCGCAGCGCACCAAGCTTGAGGCGAAGATGCAGGAATATGACAAGCTTACCGCACAGGTCAACAGCGAACTGGAGAATGTGGCCGGCATGACTGCTGAAGAAGCTAAGAAGATGCTTGTGGAGAACATGAAAGCTGAAGCGCGTTCCGAGGCACAGGCGTATATCAATGATACCATGGACGAAGCTCGTCTTAATGCCGCCAAGGAAGCCAAGAGAATAGTAATCAATACTATCCAGCGTACGGCCACTGAGACAGCCATTGAGAACGCCGTAACTACTTTCCCTATTGAGAACGATGAGGTGAAAGGACGTATCATCGGTCGCGAAGGAAGGAATATCCGTACTCTCGAAGCAGCCACCGGAGTTGAAATTGTCGTGGATGACACTCCTGACGCCATACTTCTTTCTGCTTTTGATCCGGTGCGCAGGGAAGTTGCCAGACTTGCCCTTCACCAGCTTGTAATAGACGGACGTATACATCCTGCACGTATCGAGGAAGTTGTGAACAAGGTCAGCAAGCAGCTTGAGGATGAAATTCTTGAAACGGGCAAACGTACTTGCATAGATCTTGGCATTCACGGACTCAATATTGAGCTTGTAAAATTGATAGGAAGGATGAAGTACCGTTCGTCATACGGACAGAATCTTCTTCAGCATTCAAGGGAAGTGGCCAATATCTGTGCAACTATGGCTTCTGAGCTTGGACTTAATCCTAAAGTGGCCCGCAGAGCAGGTCTTCTTCATGATATTGGCAAGGTCAGCGAGAATGAGCCTGAGTATCCGCATGCAATTCTTGGTGCCAAGTTGGCGGAGCAGTACAAGGAGCGTCCTGAGATTTGCAATGCTATAGGTGCCCACCACGAAGAGATGGAGATGACTTCCATTTACGCTCCTCTCGTTCTTGTAGCTGATGCTATTTCCGGAGCCCGTCCTGGTGCACGCCGAGAGGTTATCGAGTCTTATATCAAGCGCCTTAAAGGCATGGAGGATCTTGCAGCTTCTTATCCGGGAGTTACCAAGTCTTATGCAATTCAGGCGGGAAGGGAGCTTCGTGTGATTGTCGGTGCCGAGGAGGTTACAGATGCACAGGCTGCAAATCTCTCTACGGAAATCGCACAGCGTATACAGGATGAAATGACTTATCCTGGTCAGGTGAAAATTACTGTTATCCGTGAGACGAGGTCTGTAGCTATCGCCAAGTAAACGGAAGAAGAATATATGAAAAGAGCCCGGGCGTCAACAATTGAACGTCCGGGCTCTTTTGTGGTTAAAAGGAGAACTCTCTATAGGGATTCTATCATCCTTGTGAAGAGCTCCGTCATTCTCTCGGATGCAAGGTCAGCCTGCTTCACGACGTCATTGCCGTCATTGAAATTCTTCTCGACATTAAGGAAATTGGAAGAGTTGGTCACAACTGACATGCCGAACACTTTCAATCCGCAGTGGCGGGCCACTATGACTTCCGGAACCGTGGACATGCCCAAAAGATCCGCTCCGATGGAGTGATAGAATCTTACTTCGGCAGGAGTCTCGTAGGTTGGTCCGGTGCTGGCAAGATAGACGCCTTTCATGGCAGGGATGCCCATCTTGCTGCATATTCCTTCGGCAAGCGCCTGAAGCTGAAGATCATACGCACAGGTCATATCCGGGAACCTCTCTCCGAATGTATCGAGATTCGGGCCAATAAGCGGGTTTGGAATCATATTGATGTGGTCTCTGATGATGACCAGATCTCCAACCTTATAGTCAGGGTTGCAGGAACCGGCTGCGTTGGACACGAAGATGTATTCAACTCCTAAGAGTTTCATCACCCTTACGCCTATGGTGACATCTTCCATCGGGTATCCTTCATAGTAGTGGAATCTTCCCTGCATGGCGACAACTGTTTTGCCGCCAAGCTTACCATATATGAAGTTGCTTTTGTGCCCCACTGCGGTGGATACCGGGAATCCCGGGATGTCGGAGTACGGAATTACTGTCTTGTCTTGAATCCTGTCTGCCAGTTTGCCCAATCCGCTGCCAAGCACTATAGCGGCGACAGGTCGCTCACTGCCGACAACACTCTTGATATAGTCGGCGCATTTTTGGAGCCTGCTGGTGTAGATTTTCTTATCTTCCATATTAAACTATCGTGGTTTGAATCAAATTTTACTGAGTACTCTTCTTGCTTCTTTAAGGATTTCCTTCTCTCCTTCCACTTCCCGGTGTCTCATCAGGAACTTTCCGTTGCATATTACCGAGTCGATGCAATCAGAGTGTGCGGAATATACAAAGTTTGCAAGGAATGAGCCGTGAGAAAGGAAAAATGAATTGTCCGTATCCACTATGCTTATGTCCGCTACGGCCCCTTCCTCAATCCGTCCTGCATCCAGTCTCAGTGCTTTGGCACCGTTGACTGTCGCCATATTCATCAATTCCGGTATAGGGAGGGCGGAAGGGTCATCTCTCCATGCTTTCTGGAACAGGGCAGATGTTTTCATCGCTTCCTGGATATCAAGATTGTTGGAAGAAGCGCATCCGTCAGTTCCTATGCACACGTTGACTCCGGCATCCCTGAGTTCGTTGTACGGGAACCGGTATCCGGAAGCTAGTTTGGCGTTGGAGTTGATATTGTGGATGCAGTGCACTCCTCTTTTGGCGAGTATCTCTATGTCTGAAGGGGAGACCCATAGGGTATGCGCAGCAAGCACTCTGTCTGACAATATTCCGAGTCTGTCAAGGTACTCCACCGGAGTAAGTCCGCCATGTGCAGCCTTGCAGTCTTCGACTTCCTTGAGAGTCTCGCTGAGATGTATGTGGATGTTCAAATCGTGCTTGCGGGCGAAATCGTTTACCCACAGCATCATATTCTCGCTTACAGAATAAATCGCGTGAAAAGCTATTTCGTAAATGAGACAAGGGTTCCCGGAGCCAAGGAACGGTGCACTTTTCTTCTCGCACTGCTCTTTCTGCCGTTCGGCTTCAGCCGGATCGCCTTTGTCCATCACGTCATATCCGGTGGCAATCCTCATTCCCATCTCTGTGGCTGCCCGTACGGAATCTTCGAAAAACCAATACTGGTCATTGAATGTGGTTGTGCCGGTCTTGATCATCTCAAGACATGCAAGTTTGGTGGCCCAATATACGTAGTCGTGGTCGAGATTCTTTTCGACTTCCCATATTTTCTGGAGCCAACACTGGAACTTGACATCTTCCTCAATTCCCCTCATAAGGGACATAGGGGAGTGGGTATGCATATTGACAAACCCCGGGATGGCAACCATCCCGGAGCAGTCCATTGTTTCTATGTCTCCGGATATCTCCCACCCAACGCTGTCACCGGCTTCGCCTATCTTGGAAATGCGGCTGCCCTGGATGAGTATGTCTTTCAGAGAACCGTCAATGGTGATGTCCTTGAGAAGTATGGCCGCCATTAAAGGTCTTCGAACTTGATGTCTGAATCTGTCTCTTCTCTTACAGGAATCTCTCCATTGAAGCACTTGTCCTTGATGTAGGTAACGACATCCTGAAGGCCTTCGGCGAACTTCTCAAAGTCTTCCTTGTAGAGGAAAATCTTATGCTTGTCGTATGAGAAATTGCCGTCCGCACCGCTGCGGCGCTTGCTTTCCGTAATTGTAAGATAAAAGTCCTTGTTGTCTTTGGTGGACTTTACATCAAAGAAGTATGTGCGTTTGCCGGCTCTTACCGGTTTTGAATAAATATCCTCCCCGTCGCGGCTGTCAAACCGCTTCTTGTCGTAATCGTCTCTGTACATAATTTAAAAATTTGTATTTCGCCTTAGCGAAAAAAATGTTACTTTACTAATGCAAAATTATAATAATTTGTGGATTACTTGTTATCTTTGTACGATAAAATTTGAATATTGGTCCAAAAAGATGCTCAATAGACGTATTCTTCGCACAAAGGCCTTTAAAACGGTCTATGGATATGCGGAAAATTCAAGTATGACCCTCAAGGAGGCGGAGGCTTTGCTGGATATGACATGCGAGGCTACCCGGGATTTGTATCTGTTTCTGCTTTCAGTTACGGGGCCGTTGGTTGCCGAGGCTTCGGCCAGAATAGAAGCCGCACGGAACAAGTTTGCTCCTACTGAGGAGGAGTTGAACCCGAATATGAAATTCGTGGAGAATTCCATAACTCCTCTTATTACGGAAGATCCTGATTTCCAGAAACTTCTCAAGCGCAAGAAGTTCAGTTGGGAGCAGTACGATGTGTTTCTCCGTCATTTGTATGAAAGCGTAAGGGAGTCGAAGTACTTTCAGGATTATCTTGAGTCTGAGGAAAGCGGACTTGAGGCTGATGCTTCTCTGTGGGCCAAAATCTTCGAGCGTGAGTTTGAAGACAATGAGGAATTGAGAGACATTCTCGAAGATATGTCGATATACTGGAATGACGACCTGGGATATGCTCTCGGATGGTGTTGCCGCACGGTTCGTGAACTTGGAAAAGGGGGGAGATGGTCCTTGCCGCCGCTATACGTAAGCGATCTTCCGGGCAATGAGGCGAAGAGCAGCGACAAAGCGTTCGTGTTCGGACTTTTGCGGTCGGCTTATTTGAATTTCGATGCTTTCTCGGAGAATATAGCTGCGCTGACTCCCAAATGGAACAGGGATCGCATCTGTGCCACTGACCTGGCATTGATTGTGTGCGGAATGGCAGAGGCGAAGGCATTTCCTCAGACTCCGGTCAAGGTCATAATCAATGAATATGTAGAAATCTCGAAGTTCTACAGCACCCCTGAAAGCAGCGGGTTCGTGAATGGACTTTTGGATAGACTTATTAATAATCACAATTAAATTTTAATTCGATGTTGACTATTATTTTGCAGACAGCAGCTGCGCAGCCAGCAGGTAACGGCTTGTGGAGCATGCTTATTATGTTCGTTCTTATCTTCGCGGTTATGTATTTCTTTATGATCAGACCTCAGAAGAAACAGCAGAAAGCCATTGAAGAGATGCGTAAGTCTCTCACCAAAGGAGATAAGGTAATCACCGCAGGCGGAATATACGGAACTATCGCTGATATAGACGAGACTTCAGTTCTTGTCAAGGTAGATGGAGATGTCAAGATTCGTGTGGACAAGTCTTGCATCAATAAGGATACCACTGCATCCAAATAGTGCGGAATAACTGGGTACAGTTTCTCCTTTGTCTTTTGCTTTCGTCGGCTATTTGGCTGATTCATAATCTGTCCGGTTCTTATGTCGGCCTTGTGAGCGTGCCGGTGCAGGCGAAAAGCAATATTGAGGCTCATTCGGAGATGTCGACGACCGATGCCACCGTGACTGCACAGTTGCGCGCATCCGGTTTCAGGCACATTATGTTCGCTCTGAAACACAAGCGGCCGTTGGTTGTGACTTTTTCTCCGTCCGATCTGAAGTATTCAGGAGAGGACAAGTATTCCATACCTTCTTCCAGCCTGTATAAATACTCGACAGCAATCTTCGGAGATGGTGTTACCGTAGAGTCTTTCATCTTGGAAGGGTTGTCTTTTACTTTCCCGTCCGTCAGTTTCAAAAAGGTGCCGGTGGTGAACGTGGGATATCTTGATTTCCGGTCCCAATATATGGCCATCTCCCCGATGTCGCTTCAGCCTGATTCCGTATATGTTTATGGAGAACCTTTGAGGCTGGACAATGTGGACAGGGTCCTGACCAAGCCGCTCGAGATTTATGACATTAATACGGATTTGCATGGCTCGGTGAAACTGGAGGTGCCGAAGGCTTTGAGACTCTCGCACGAGTCTGTGACCTACTCTCTTGCAGTAAGCCGTTATGTGGAGGTGAAGAAGGAAATGAGGATTGAAGTGAAGAATGTACCTTCAGGTGTTACCATGTCAGTTCTTCCTTCAACTGCTGACGTGGTATTGAAATGTGTGTTCCCTCTGTCCGTGGATCCGTGTCTTAATGCCTCGCTGTATGTGGATTACAAAGATTTCGCAAATTCGATAACAGGGCGTTGTGTGGTTAAAGCGAGCGGAATGTCTTCCGCTGTGATAAACTATACGACAGAGCCTGAAGTTGTGGATTGTCTTATCAACTAGATGCGTACCATTCTTGTGACAGGGCCGATAGGCAGCGGTAAATCGGAAGTATGCAGGTTTTTCAGTGCAAACGGAATTCCTGTATATGACTGTGATTCCCGCACCAAGATGCTTTATTCGCTGGTTCCCGGACTGAAATGCAGTATTGAGGAAAGGTTGGGTATCAGGTGGAAGGACATTGGCGTGATTTTTACCGATGCCGGGAAAAGGACGACACTGGAGTCCATGGTTTATCCGTATGTGGTGGATGATATCAAGACATGGAAGGCGGATAATGCCGATGCTCCTCTTGTAGTAATCGAATCCGCTGTGGCATTGGACAAGAAAGCATTTGATGATTTGTATGATACCGTGCTTCTTGTCACTGCAGACAGGGAAATCAGGCAGAAGCGTAATCCTAAAGTTGCCGAGCGGGATGCTTTACAGAGTTTTGACGGTTCGCGCGCTGACTTTGTGGTGGAAAATAATTCCGACAAGGAGTGTTTATATGACAAGTTGGAGACATTGTTAATAAAATTGAAACAGGATTTATGAAAACAGATTTAAGAAGAATTCTTTCAGTGTCCGGACAGCACGGACTCTACAGATATCTTGCTCAGGCCAGAAACGGTGCGGTGGCAGAAAATCTTGCAGATAAGAAAAGAACGGTATTTACCGGTTCCAGCAGGATTACCACGCTTGCCGACATAGCAATTTATACCAGTGAAGGGGAGATGAAGCTTTCGGACGTGTTCCTTGCCATTAAGGCGGCTCTCGGTGATGCGGAAGCACCTTCAGCAAAGGCTTCCGACAAGGAGGTTCTGGACTTTTTCGCCAAGGCTATCCCTGATTATGATGCGGACAGATTCTATCTTTCGCACATGCGTAAGGTTCTTGACTGGTACAGTCAAATCGTGAAGTATGCTTCTTTGGATTTTGTAAATGACGATGAAGAGTCAGAAGAGGCTTAGGGTGATTACCCTCGGGTGCTCGAAAAACACCGTTGATACAGAACATCTGCTGGCTTCCCTGCCGGCAGATGATTTCGTTATTGTAGAGGATGATTCTCCGGTAGATTGTCTGCTTATCAATACCTGTGGTTTCATAGGTGATGCCAAGGAGGAATCCATCAGTGTTATACTTGAGTCCGTGGAGCGTAAGAAAGAGGGGAGTGTCTGGGAGGTGGTTGTGTTCGGATGCCTTTCGCAACGTTATATGCACGAACTGAAGGAAGAGATCCCGGAAGTGGATGCATGGTTTGGTGCTCGTGATGAAGATTTGGACCGTCTTCTCGGATACCTTGGGGTAGAAAGCAGTCATGTCGGGCACCAAAGGCTTGGTACGCAGGCTCCGTATGCTTTTCTGAAAATATCCGAAGGGTGCGACAGGCGCTGTTCTTATTGTGCCATCCCGTTCATTCGCGGGGCGCATCGTTCCGTACCGATGGAGGTGCTCGTCCAGGAAGCGAGTTCGCTTGCATCGAAAGGGGTAAGGGAGCTGATAATCATTGCTCAGGACACGACTTACTATGGGCTTGATATCTATCATAGACGGGCTCTTGGGGAACTTCTTGAGCGTCTGTCCGCCGTAGAGGGGATAGAGAGGCTTCGCATACATTATTCGTATCCGGCAGATTTCCCGGAGGATGTCATTGACAGTATGGCGAATAATCCGAAAGTGTGCAGGTATATGGATATTCCTCTCCAGCATATTTCCGATACCGTACTTTCCAATATGCACCGGAATATAGATGGAAACGGTACCAGGGCCCTGATTGAAAGAATGAGGAAGAAGGTGCCGGGAATCGTGCTCAGGACGACGATGATTGTGGGACATCCTGGGGAGAGTGAGGCTGATTTTCAGGAACTGTTGGATTTTGTCAGGGATGCGCGGTTTGAGAGGCTGGGAGCATTTACCTATTCGGAGGAAGAGGGTACGTTCGATGCCACCCATTTCAAGGATGATATCCCGCAGCAGGAGAAAGACCGCAGGCTTGATGTGCTTATGAATCTCCAGAGGGAGATTTCTCTTGAATATAACAACTCAAGGGTTGGAACCGTAGTGGATGTGCTTGTGGATGATATTGTGGACGGAACTCTTGTGTGCAGAAGCGAATTTGAGAGTCCTGAAGTGGATGGGGAAATTCTGGTAAAGGATGCCGCCGGAGACGTCAAGGTCGGCGATATGATAAAAGTACGCATCGTCGCTGCGGATGATTACGATCTTGCCGCAGAACGTGTAATTTGATTTTTTATTATATTTGCAGAGTACTACCAAAACCTGAAACAATGTCAGAAGACCGTCTGATTGATGTAAATAAGGTCTTATCGAAAAAAGCCAAAGGGAAAAAAGTCCCTGGCTTTCTTGTGAGTCTTATCAAGAGATTCATTCATCAGGACTTTTTGAATTCCATTATAGCAAAAAGTGGTGATGGGGTGGATTTCTGTACCGATACCATCAGGGAACTGAATGTGCAACTCACCGTGCGCGGCCTGGAAAATGTTCCTGATGACGGAACTCTCTATACCTTTGCGAGCAATCACCCTCTGGGCGGGGTGGACGGTGTTGCACTGGCCTCAATCGTGGGACAGAAGTTCGGAGATGTCAGATTGCTGGTCAATGACTTTCTGATGTTCATAAAGCCTCTTGCTCCGCTGTGTGTACCTATCAACGTACAGGGTAGCCAGTCAAGAAATCTTCCTCAGATGATTGACGGAGCTTTCGGCTCGCGCAAGCAGATGATAATCTTTCCCGCCGGTCTGTGTTCCCGCAAGATTGACGGGGTTATTCAGGACAGGGCATGGACCAAGACATTCATTGTCAAGAGCAAAGAGTCCAAAAGAGCCATAGTTCCGGTTCATTTCATCGGTAGGAATTCCAATCGTTTCTATCGCGTGGCGCGTCTGTGCACGATTCTGAAACTGAAAACGAATCTTGCGATGTTCCTTTTGCCGGATGAGTTTTACAAGGCGAGGAATTCCAAATTTACCGTGATATTCGGGAAGCCGATTCCCGCCGAGACATTTGACAATAGCAGAACTCCCCTTGAGTGGGCTTCTGTAGTGAGGAAAACAGTATATGAACTCTGATATGAAGCCGATTATCAATCCCGTGGACGTGAGTTTGCTTAAAGCCGAACTTACTCCTGACAGAAAGCTTTGCAACACCAACAAAGCCAACAATGAGATTTACATCGTAGATGCTTTCAATGCGCCCAATGTACTCCGGGAAATAGGACGTCTTAGGGAAATATCATTCCGTGAGGCCGGTGGCGGCTCCGGTATGGAAATGGACCTTGATGAGTTCGATCTCATGGAAAATCCATACAAGCAGATTGTGATATGGGATCCGGAGTCCGAGGCCATGCTTGGCGGCTATCGTTATATACTTGGTACGGATGTCAGGATAAAGGAGAACGGACAGCCTCATCTCGCTACGTCCCACATGTTCCATTTCTCGGATGCGTTCATAAGGGATTATCTGCCTCATGTAATAGAGCTTGGCCGGTCTTTCGTGACTCCGGAATACCAGAGTTCCAAAGCCGGAGCCAAGGCTATTTTTGCTCTTGACAATCTCTGGGACGGTATTGGTGCCGTGATGATGCAGCACCCTGGGATAGTCTATCTTTTCGGCAAGATGACCATGTATCCGAGCTATGACAGGTCATGCAGGGATCTTATTGTTCATTTCCTGTGGAAGCACTTCGGTGACAGGGATGAACTTGTGCGTCCGTACAATCTTGAGATGCCTTTGATTGACGGTCGTCTGCTCGACCTGATTCTTAAGGACGATGATTTCAAGAGCGACTACAGAAATCTTAAGAATGCCGTGCGGGCACTCGGTACGAGCATTCCTCCTCTTATCAATACCTATATGAACAGTTCTCCTACGATGAAAATGTTCGGAACTGCGGTCAATGACGAGTTCTCTGATGTGGAGGAGACCGGTATACTTGTGGGTTTCAATGAGATGTATGCAGATAAGAGAGACCGTCACAAGGAGCCTTATATGGCGCATGTGATGAAGCTGATGCGGGAGCGTTTCCCTCTTCTGAAGGATGGCTTCGCCGAGAAGTTTGCTTTGAGAAAGGATAGCCGCAGGGATAAAGTCATGCGTAAGATTAAAAAAGAAAAGGTGGAGCCGTAAGCCGGTTTCTGTTTTATTCTGCCATTTATCTACGCAACCTACCCCCTGTCATCGGGCGGGCAACCCTCAAATTGCCAGTATATTTGGTCTTGCAGGTCCCGGTGCCGTACCCGTCCGGCATCGCTGCCGGACGTCGTGAGCTCTTACCTCGCGTTTTCACCATTACCTTCTTGCGAAGGCTGTTATTTTCTGTTACGGCGTGCGTAAAGTTACCTCCACCTGCGATTTCCGCAGCGGGATGCCCTTTCCTGTCCGGACTTTCCTCTCATAAAGAGCGGCAGATCGCCCCACCTTTTCTTTTGCGGGTGCAAATATACTAAAAACTATCTCTCGGAGCGCTCGAATTGACTAGAATCTGACTTTTACTCTATGTCCATTGTACGAGATCTCCTTTGTGCTGTCTCCTACGGTGACTCTTATGCTTCTCTGTGCCGGCATTCCGGTGTAACTTCCGTTTCTTGCGCCTATTTCAAGAACCTTGCGAGAGTCGTTCCATTTCAATTCGATGGTGCTGTATTCGCCGTTTTCGTATGAATAGTCGGTTCCGGTGTCCTCGTATAAGGTGAAAGAACCATTGGCTCCCGGATAGACATGTATGTCAAGAGTCCCTCCAATGCTCTGGGCCGCATATTGTACATCCTCTCCCATAGGAACTATTGAACCGGCGCGTACAAATACCGGTATGGCGTCCATATTTACGGCAGTCCGGATGAATCTTCCTCCGCAATAGTGTTTCCCGTCCCTGAGGTCATACCACCCGTTTTCGTTTTCCGGCAGGTAGCATTCCATTATGTGTATGTTCCCTTCGGTGACCGGACATACGAGGAAGGCGTCTCCGAACATGTATTCTGTCTGCTGTTCGAGGGCTTTGCGGTCATTCGGGAAGTCGAATACGAGCGGCCGCATCAGGGTGCTGCCCTCAAAACTGATTTTGGAAGCCCAACTGTAGATGTACGGCATCAATTTGTAACGCATTTGTATGGCGGCCTTGAACCTTTGTTCCGCTTCTGGGCCGTATCTCCAAGGTTCGGTGTCACTCATGTAGCCGTGAACCCTCATCAGCGGAAGGAAAACGCTTGTCTGGATCCATCTGGTCATCCGCTCGATGTATTCCGGGTCCGAGTATTGGTTCCTTGGGCGGAAGAACCCTCCGGCATCATAAGTCCACCAGGCCTGTCCTGCGGACATCATTCCGAGTCCTGCGCTAATCTGTGTCCTGAGAGTATTCCAGTCATTGCCGACATCTCCGGACCATGTGGCTGCGCCGTATCGTTGCATCCCGGGGAATGCACTTCTTGTAAGAATCATGCTTCGGCGCTCCGGGTCGTCTTTGCGGAATCCTTCATAGACGGTCTTGCTGACAAGCAGCGGATAGCAGTTGCGCACCAGTTCGCCATGTAGAGTTCCTCCTGCGACCATGCGACCGACCAAATCATCGTTTTCCGGCTCTGTCGCGTCCTGCCACCAAGCATCGATTCTATAAGGTTTCAGGAGTTTGTCGCTGAAATTGTCCCAGTATGCCTGAGCGGCGGCGGGATTGAAAAAGTCTATCCAATCGGTATCCGGTATATAATATCCTTTTTCAAGCATCTGCCTTCCGAGAATGGAGCTCTTGTCTATTTTGGACCACACCGAAAGCATCAGTCTGACATTCATATCGTGCAGGCTGTCGGTAAGTGCTCTTGGAGAAGGATAGTTTTTCTTGTCGAACACCATTGAATTCCAACCGTTGTCTCCCCACCATTGCCAATCCTGCACTATCAGATCCAAAGGAATCTGCTTCTCGCGGAATGCCTCGGCGCTGCGGATTATTTCTTCCGAGCTGTGATATCTTTCGCGGCAGTGAATGTATCCCAAAGCCCACTGTGGCATCATAGGAATTGCTCCGGTGAGAGCGCGGTAGGATGCTGTTATCTCGTCTGCATTTCCCAAGAATACGGTGTAGTCCACGGCGTCCGCTACGGGGGAAGACAAAACCGTGGTGTCGTCCACAAGGCACAATCCAAGGGAAGGGGTGTCGTCTTTCTCCATTTCGGCTGATACTGTGTGTTTGCCGGCTTCGAGATAGACTATTGCAGAGCAGGTAGGCGGAAGCCAGAGATTTCGCTGGTCGAATATTGTCTTTCCGTCGATGACAAGGTTATGACGTCTGGCCATGGTGCGTCCGCAGTCCAGAAGAAGAGACCATCTGCCGCTTTGGGGGACATCAAGTTCTGCGGTGAACGTACTTCCGGTTCTGAATTCCCTGCGTCCTCCGGTGGTGGAGGTGACATCTACCATTTCTCCCTTGCTTTTGCTGTCTTCAACTCTGGAAAGCGATATGGTACGTTCTGACGGATTGAAGTCCGTCAGGCCATAGTTGTTCCACAGCAGTCCATAACCTTTGGAGGAGATGTACATAGGCAGTGAAATCTGGGTGTTGACCTGGGTCAGCCTTCTGGAAAGGCCGCACACATTGGTGTATCCGTCCTGAAACTGTCCAAGTCCATACATGAATTCTCCTTCGTCTGTCTTTACTCCCAGACTTGCGCGGGAGATATCCTTATCATAAAGCCTGCCCTTTACCAAATCATGACTGTCTGCGCAGAATACGACTCTGCCGGAGCGGTCAGATATTCTTACCGAGCGGTCTGCGGGATTCACGGTGAGGGTGTATCCGGCTGTCCGGATTGTTGCAGTGCCATCGGAATTATACGAACTTCTATGTTTTATTGGCTTGCTGTCAGTGTATATAAGGTTCGGGAGATCGAACTCCTGTCCCTTCTCGTAACGTATGCGGACAGCGCTTTCCGACAGTGGTATAACATGTATGTCACCCTCTCCAAAAGGGATCTTTTCCTGTGCGAGGAGGCTTGATGACAAAAGAACGGACAGCAGGAGTGCCGGTAAGAACTTGCGGGACATGCGGACTAATAGTTTTCTGCGTTGATTTCAAAGTAAGACTGCGGGTGGTTGCATGCAGGGCATGTCTGTGGAGCGGATGTTCCCACTACAATGTGCCCGCAATTGCGGCATTCCCATACCTTGACTTCGCTTTTTTCGAATACTGACGCTGTCTCTATATTTTTGAGAAGGGCACGATAGCGCTCTTCGTGATGTTTCTCTATCGCGGCGACAAGGCGGAATCTGGCTGCAAGTTCCGTAAAGCCTTCTTCTTCGGCGGTTTTTGCGAATCCTGAGTACATGTCTGTCCACTCATAGTTTTCGCCTTCAGCCGCTGCGGCAAGGTTCTCTGCGGTGTCGCCGATTCCGTTCAATTCCTTGAACCAGAGTTTAGCGTGCTCCTTTTCGTTCTCTGCAGTTTTGAGGAAGAGTGCTGCTATCTGCTCATAACCTTCTTTTTTGGCTTTTGAGGCGAAATAGGTGTATTTGTTGCGTGCCTGTGATTCGCCTGCGAAGGCTTCCAGTAGGTTTTTCTCGGTCTGTGTGCCTGAATACTTAGTTTTCATTGTGTATGGATTTTATGTGTAATGGTAGACAAATATAGGCAAATTTGGTTTCTGAAAAAAATATTTTGTATATTCGCATCTATGGAAACGAAACAAGCAGTAAGGATACAGACATCATTTTTGAATGCTGTCGAAAAAAAGGTTCTGGTATGGATAGCGGAAAGACTCCCCAAGTGGGTATCCTCCGATTTGTTGTCTGCAATCGGCTTTGTCGGTGCGGTGATCATTGCGGCCGGATTTGTGCTTTCCACCAGGGATATAAATTTCCTTTGGCTGGCCTCTTTTGGACTTGTAGTCAACTGGTTTGGAGATTCTTTGGACGGTACGCTCGCCCGAGTGCGCAAGCATCAGCGTCCGGTATACGGCTATTATCTCGATCATATGCTTGACGGCATCAACGAGAGTTTGATGTTTATCGGCGCCGGATTGTCTTCGCTGATGCATCTTTCGCTTGCTCTCTGCGTGCTGGTGCTGTATCTGCTGCTTACCATAAATGTCAGCATCAATGCTCATCTGAAGCATGAATTCAAGCTTACTTATGCCAGGCTTGGACCTACAGAGTTCCGACTTATCATTATAATAGTCAATACTCTGTTCATATTCATAAAACCGCTGCGCGAATTCTCTGCGAATGTCAGCCTTTTGGGATTTTCTGCCTCATTGAGTGCACTTGATATCGTTGCTGCGGCCATTTCTCTCATACTTGCAGTGATGTTTGTCGTCACTATGTTCAACGATCTTCGTGATTACGACAAGATAGATCCTAAAACCTGGTAATCCATGAGCATCTGGGTGGAGATTGTGTTTGTCTTGATTCTGCTGAGCACCATAGTACTGGTGATAGCGGAAAACAAGCATCCTGTCAAGACTCTTGCCTGGCTTATGGTTCTGGTGTTCCTGCCGGTAGTCGGCCTTGTGATATATTTCCTTTTTGGAATTGACAAGAAGCACCGAAGGCTGGTGTCTGACGTCGATCTCCGCCGATTGAAGAGTCACACGGAGAGTCTTTATGAGGATGAGATATGCGAGTCTCCATCCAAGGACCAGAAGGATTTGGTGAACCTTCTTCGTTCCGCCAATATGGCCTTTCCTTTAGGAGGTAACTCCGTCAGGCAATATACCGAATTCGATGCGATGTTTGCGGATCTGCTTGCGGATTTGAACTCTGCCTGCGATCATATACATTTCGAGTTCTTCAAGTTTGAAGATGACCGGATAGGTAGGGAGATTGAAGAAATTCTTGTGCGCAAGGCGGCGGAAGGACTCGAAGTGAGAGTCCAATATGATGATGCGGCCAATTTGGGGCATCGTTCGTTTTTCCGCAGGATGCGCAGCAAGGGTGTTCAGGTGCAGCCTTTCATCAAGGTGATGATACCTTTCATATCAAGTGACACCAATTATCGCAACCACAGAAAGGTAGTTGTGATTGACGGTAAAATCGGTTACATAGGAGGAATGAACATTGCTGAAAGGTATTCTGTCGGAATACGAGGCGGTGTATGGCGGGATACGCATATAAGGGTCACCGGCCCTGCAGTATCCGAGATGCAGACTTCTTTCCTTGTAGATTGGCAGTTCACTTCCCATCAGGTGCTTGATGATGATCGCTATTACCCTAAGATAGAGCCGCAGGGGAACGTGCTTATGCAGGTGGCTACATCCGGACCTATGGATGAATGGAGGGTAATCATGCAGGGAATCACCCAGATGATTGCTCAGAGCAAGAAATATATTTACATCCAGTCTCCGTATCTTATTCCTACGGAACCAGTACTTTTGGCGTTGAGAAATGCGGCGTTGGCTGGAGTGGATGTGAGGATAATGATTCCTTATCATGGCGATAAGGGAATAATGCCGCCTTTGGCATCGCGCTCTTATGTGAAAGATGTCATCACAGCGGGAGTAAAGGTGTATTTCTATGATAACGGCTATATGCACTCCAAGGCAATAGTTTCCGATGACAAAATAGCTACCATTGGTTCTACCAATATGGATGTGAGGAGTTACGAGCAGGATTTTGAAATCAACGCCTTTATATATGACAAAAAGGTAGCTAAGGAAACCAAGGCCGCATTCCTTAGAGACCAGGAACACTCATGGCTGGTGGATCCGAAGAAGTGGGTCGCCCGCTCGTGGTTTGTACGTTTTAAAGAGTCTCTTGCGCGGCTGACATCTCCGTTGTTATAATATGGGATTGAAGAAGTGGTTGAATAATGCAAGATCTGTCTCGCTGATGCAGAGCAGTATGCCGGCTCTGCTTGCAGTGGTGCTTGCAGTAGGGCAGCCTGGATTTAATTTGTGGCTTGCTATTCTGGCGGTTGTAGGAGTGATGTGCGCCCATTTGGGAATGAATCTTGCTGATGATTATTTTGATTATCGTGCAGATATGCTCTCTGACCGGGACAAGGTGATTCGCAGGGGATTCCGTGCGATGACTGAAAAGTATCCTTATCTTACGGACGGAAGTGTGACTCCGGGAGGGCTGCTCCGGGCGATTTTCTCATTCGGGGGAGTTGCGGCTTCCTGCGGAGCGCTTATCTTTTTGGTAAGGACTCTGTCCAATGGCTTCACGGGGATGTGCGGCAGTTGGTGGATAGTTGTAGTCGCCGTGCTCACAGGATTTCTCGGGTGGTTCTATTCCGCACCGCCGCTCAAACTGGCGTACAGAGGCTTGGGAGAACCTGTCATCGGAGTGATTTTCGGGCCTCTTCTGATGATGGGGGTATATTACTCGGCTTGCGGGGCGGTTACGATGGAAGTTGTGCTGGCTTCGGTGCCTGTAGGACTGCTTGTGCTGAATATATTGTTTACGCATAGTTTCATAGAACGGGAAAGCGATGCTGCGTCCAATAAAATGACTCTGGCACGGCTTCTCGGCTCGGACAAGGCGAATATGGCAGCTGCCGTAGTTATCAATTTCCTTCCGTACCTTATAGTGGTTGTGGCGGTCCTGCTTAAGGATATGTCTGCGTTGTATCTTACGGTGCTGCTGCTGATTCCCAATTCTATCTGGCTGTGCCGTTCGCTCGCTGCGTACAACAGGGGCGAGACTGGCGTGCCGGAAAAACCTCTTCCGTGGCTTGGCCCGATGGGGGACTGGGAACGGGTAAGGGCCAGAGGAATCGACTGGTTTCTGATGCGCTGGATGGCGGCTCGTAATATTCTCAGCGGATTTTGTCTTATAGTATTGATAGTGAGACTTGTTTTAATATTTATATGAGTAAGTTTTCCGAATTTACATACCTTCCTTTCTGGTGGATTCGTGCAGTGCTGGGGCGTCACAAACCGCTCCAGAGCGTGATTTTTATCTCTGACAGATGTAATCTGAGTTGTAAGCATTGCAGTGTATATAATCATGAACTGCCAAATGACAAGACTTTCGCCCAGATAGAGGAAGAGTTGAGATATTGCTATTCGCTTGGTTCCAGATTTGTGGATTTCGAGGGCGGGGAGCCTTTTCTGTGGAGAGACGGGGACCGAAACGTCAACGACCTATGCCGTCTGGCGAAGTCCATAGGCTTTTTCTCATGCACCATTACTACAAACGCCCAGCTGCCGTTCGACGGTACCGTTGCCGACAGTATCTGGGTGTCGATGGATGGAGTGGGAGAGGCTCATGAGCGTATCAGAGGCAAGGGCACATTCGAGAGACTGGAAAAGAATGTCGCTACTTGCGGCTGTAAGAACCTCTCTGCGAATATGGCTATAAACAGTATTAACTATGATTCTGTAGGGGCGGCTATAGAATATGTGGCTTCGAACCCTGCTTTCAAATGCATATCCCTTAATTTTCACACTCCGTTCCCGGGGACAGAATCGCTGGAACTGCCTCATGACAAGAGGATAGAAGTCATAGACATGATTCTTGACTACAAGAAAAGAGGATTTCCAATCATGAACTCTCGCAGCGGTCTCAAGAAAATGCGGGACAATGATTTCATCATGCGCTGCTGGATGACCAATTTTATTTTTGCCGACGGTACCCGCAGTGACATTTGTGCCGGTTATGAGGCCGGACTGTGTCCTAAGTGCGGATTCTGTATGGCGGGGGAGGAATCGGCAGTGATGGAACTGCGTCCGGATACCATTCTGTCCGGGTTGAAGCTGAGACTTAAATAATCACATAATTGATATACGGTATGAAAGAATATATCGAACAGAACAAGGAGAGATTCTTCGAAGAATTGTTCGGAATTCTCCGCATCCCTTCCATAAGTGCGAAGGAGGAGCACAAGGCTGACATGTATTTCTGTGCGGAAGCGCTGGCCGATCTTCTCGTGGAGGCCGGTGCCGATGAAGCCGGGGTATGTGAAACCATGGGGAATCCTGTGGTGTATGGGCAGAAAATCATTGACCCTAAGGCATATACCGTATTAGTATATGGTCACTATGACGTTCAGCCGGCGGAACCTCTCGATAAGTGGAATACGGATCCTTTCGAGCCTGTCATCAAGGATGGCGCTATATGGGGAAGGGGGGCCAATGATGATAAGGGACAGCTTTTCATGCACATCAAGGCATTCGAGTATCTTGTGAAGAGCGGAAAACTGAACTGTAATGTCAAGTTTCTCTTTGAGGGAGAGGAGGAGATAGGCAGTCCGTCTCTTCCGGCATGGATAAAGTCACATAAGAAACTGCTCAAAGCCGACGTGTGTCTTGTAAGTGACACGACTATGATAAGCGAGAAAGTTCCTTCCATCAACTGTGGAATGAGGGGCTTGAGCTATCTGGAAGTCAAAGTCGTCGGACCGAATAAGGATTTGCATTCAGGACATTACGGCGGAGCGGTGGCCAATCCAATACAGGTATTGTGCGAGATGATTTCGCGGCTCTTCGATGAGGATGGAAAGGTGACTGTTCCCGGCTTTTATGACAATGTGGTAGAGTTGTCTCGTGCAGACAGGAAGATGCTCTCGCGTGCTCCGTTCGATATGAAAGAGTATAAGGATTTCCTTGGAGTAAGGGAATTGCGCGGGGAGAAAGGATATACTCCGCTTGAAAGGACCGGTATCAGGCCTTGTCTGGACGTGTGCGGTATTTGGGGCGGATATACTGGCCAGGGTGCCAAGACGGTTCTTCCTTCGGAGGCTCATGCCAAGATTTCAATGCGTCTGGTTCCTAATCAGCGCAGTGCTGAAATTACCAGGGCGTTTGCTTCGTATTTCAAGAAACTGGCGCCTCGGAGCGTGCGTGTGGAAGTGACTCCTATGGAAGGCGGTGACGGATTCCTTATCCCTATTGATTCTCCGGCATACAAAGCTGCCTCACGCGCTATCGGAGAGGTGTTCGGTGCAGAGCCTGTTCCTTCCCGCGGCGGCGGCTCCATTGCAATCCTTGCGGAAGTGCAGAAGATTCTTGGGGTGGATCCGCTTCTGATGGGATTCGGACTGGAAAGAGATACCATACATTCTCCGAATGAGAGCTATCTTCTCAAGCAGTTCTTTTACGGCATGGAGTCAATAGCCAAATTCTACGAATACATCGTATAGTCTTATAGGGAGGAGTGATTCCATCTTGTCGGAAACAGAAGTAGTCCGACAGCGACTGTGCCTAATATGGCACCGAATACATACCACCATTTGCAGATGAAAGTGCTTATGGTGACGAGGATTGCCGTGTTGAATTGCGGAAGGCTCACGGGACGAAGGAGTGTTAGCATAGTGATGCCGGCACCAATGAGTAAACCTGTTATGAGCGTTATGAGCGACATGCGTCTATAGAACGCTATTTGCTTGTCATGCTCGCGTTTGATTTCGTTTGCCAGCAAAATGCGTTGCTCCAATTGCGCCATAAACTCTTCTCTTTTAAGCGGAGTCGGTCGGTTGGCGTGGAAAAACTCTCTGATTTCAGTATCGTTCATTGTCCTGCAGTTTGATTTTCAGTTTGGTACGGCCTCTGGAAAGCAGCGATTTGACTGTTCCTTCCGGCATAGCCATTATTACAGCTATTTCTTTTATTTCCTTGTCCTCCATGTAAAACAGCAGAATGGCTGCCTTTTCGTTGGGATTCAGTTCGGAAATGGCTTTGTATAATGACTGGTATTTGAAGTGTTCATCGGCCGAATCAGGAGATATCCCGTATCGGGCTACATTCTTGTCGGTGTCGATGCTGCTGTCCTGAGGTTTGGAGCTGCGGCTGCACCAGCAGTTGTATGCTATTCTCATGATGTAGGTTGAGAACTTGGACTCACCTCGAAACTTGCCTATAGCAAGCCATGCCTTCATGCAGGCGTCTTGTGCAATATCATCGGCCGTAAACGCATCTCCGCCGCACAGCACGCACAGGAACCTTCGTAAAGGCTCCTGCACAGCGCTGATTTCGTCTATGAATTGTTTTTCGGTCATTGATAATCTAAGCGTCTTCGTGCGCCTTTTGGTTCTGCTCTGACAGCTGTCTTTCTTCTTCCTCGATTTCCTTGGAGAACTGTTTCTTCATGATGAAATAGGCACATAGAAGTGAGATACCGAGGAATCCCAATATGCAGCCCGGAACTTGGAACAGGACGGCGTTCACCGTAGATATTGCGCTCTCGGCCCAAAATGGTATGACTAAAAGGGCGATTCCTATTGCCAGGGTAATCATACCGGCGGTACAGAGAGAGAAGACTTTTTGCTTTGTGGATTTCGTGCGCTCTTTTCCGAAGATATTAGGGTCCAGTTGCGCTCCGCTTTCGATGGCTTTAAGTACGACCTCAGTCTTTTTGTCAATCATGTGACTGCGGCTTCTAGTGATGAGGAAAACAATGATGCATGGCAGTACCACGCAGACACTGATAGGAACCAGAGTGGAAATAATGATTTCTTGCATAATGGTTGTGTTTTTGATTTGTTCTGCATGTTAGACCTCAAAAGCGGGTAAAAGGTTGCAATGCATCATGAAATTATTTGCTTTATTGGCGGAAATGCGTGTGAATGGTTTGCGAGCAGTAATGGAATGACTGAAAAAGGATGACTATCAGTCTTTTGACTCTTAGCCATCCTTTTAATGAGCCACTCACCAGGCTCGAACTGGCGACCTGCGCGTTACGAATGCGCTGCTCTACCGACTGAGCTAAAGTGGCGTACAGGCTGCAAATATACAAAAAAACTCCGATACCAAGAATATGTACCGGAGTTTTTATGTGATGACTTGAATTATTTGCGCCTAAGCTGTCTTCTTCTTCCCGGAAAACAGAAGTATTAGAATTGTTCCCAGTACACCGGAGAATACGGAGCCCAGAAGAACCGCAATCTTACCTGCATCCCTGAGATGCATCATGATGTCGGCAGGAGCATTGGCGAATGAAAGCGTGTCCACGAAAATGGACATCGTGAATCCGATACCTCCAAGACATGCGACCGCGAAGAAAAGGGCCCAGTTGGCCTTATCCGGCATGGCACCGATCTTGAGTTTGATAGCTATCCAGCTGAACAGCGTGATGCCGAGAGGCTTTCCAAGGAGCAATCCGAGGAAAATACCCATGGATACGCTACCGAGCTCCGGACTGTAGTTGAATACGTTGAAATATGAAGCGTCGCTTATTTCTACACCGGCGTTGGCGAGGGCGAAGATAGGCATGATAAGGAAATTGACCCAAGGGGAGAGAGAATGCTCCACTCTGTAGCTCATGTCCATCGTTCCATGTGCGACTTTTTCAAGTCTGCGCAGACAATGCTTCTGAGGTCCGTTAGGGAAAGACTCGTTGTCGATGCCATCATATTTTTCCAGCATGGCTATATAGTGATTGCGCTTGCGCACATATTGCGCCTTGTTGTATCGCGGTGCGGATGGAATCAGGAATGCCATTACCACGCCGGACATGGTGGCGTGTATTCCGCTGTAATAGAATAGAACCCACACAAGAAATGCGCAGACAATGTACGGGAACATCTTTTTCTCTCCGACTTTTCTCAGAAGCAGGGTTACGATAATCACGAGGGCAGCCATGCCGAGAAGCTCGAGATTGATGTTGCCTCCATAGAAAAGGGCCACTACCAATATGGCTATAAGGTCATCTGCTATGGCAAGCGCGGTGAGGAATACCTTCAGTGATACCGGTACCTTATCGCCCAGCATGGAGAGTATGCAGACCGCAAATGCGATATCGGTGGCAGTAGGAATACCCCATCCGGATGCGGCGAGCGTGCCGTGGTTGATAACTGTATAAATGACTGCCGGGGCGATGACTCCTCCGAATGCAGCTATGATTGGAAGCAGTGCTTTCTTGACTGATGAAAGTTCTCCGCTGGAAACTTCACGCTTAATCTCGAGCCCGACGGTGAAGAAGAATACGACCATCAGAATGTCGTTTATGAACTTCTCTATGGTCATATCGCGCGGGAACAACACATCCACAGTGCCATTGTCGCTGAAGAGATGAACACGGATGTTGGTCTCAAGGATGCTGTGGTAGAGTTCTTTGGTCAGAGGCAGATTGGCCAAAAGCATGGCCAGGGCTACGCAAGTGAGCAGCAGAACGCCTTGGAACCATGGCTTTTTGGAGAGCCTGTCACTCTTGTGGTTGAAATTGAGAATACCCTTGTTCCAGGTGTATATAGGAATTAGTTTCATAAACTTAATGATATATGTTAAAATATTGTCTTGAAATCAAGTATGGAGTCTTCGCCGAATGTCCCTGTTATGTGGCACCGGTCGTCTTCCCTTTTGCACAATGTGCTCCTTCTGTCGATTTCTATGGCCAGAATGTCTCCGATGCGAAGGTAACAGTATTTGGAAACTTCCTCTATGGCTGATTCAATCATACGGCTCGAGCCCTTGTCGCAGCTGAACAGCGGGGCGCCGTCTTTGCTCAGCTCGAACCGGCTCTGCTGTCCGTCAAGTCTTGCCGGAGGATACGTGGGAAACGTGAGAAAGGAGGTGTGATCCACACAACAGGCACTTGCAAACCCTTCCGGGCCCTTGCTTATCAGATCCTCGGGGTATAGGAGGACTCCGTATCCTATGCCGTCATAATATCTGGACGCAAACTTGGATGATATGCTGCGTCCCGGCTTGGATATCCTTGCAAAAAGCACCGGAGTCCAACTTATGGTGTTGATGAACTCCGGAACATAAAGGTCTTCGTTGTCTCTTTCCCAAGTTGTGTCCGGCCGAACGAAAACATTGGAATCGGAACTGAATACCACTATATTCATCGGTGATTCTCCGTTTTGAATGGTCTTACATTGAACTTGTCAGCGGACATAAGCGTCTCTCTGGTGTAGTCCTGCTCCAGTCTTGCAAATTGGGCTTTGGTCTCAAGGGTGAAACTGCTCTGCTGTATCCATTTGAAATAATTGGGCTCATTCTTGAATACGTCACGCGCGCGCTTGCCTTTGTGCTTGCCGAAATTGATGACAGGCTCGTTCTTGTCGTCACACACGAGAGTGCCCGCAAAATCCACATATCTTTTGGGTGCGTATGATGCCAGGGATTTGACGTCGTTCTTGAGGGTGTCGTACCTGTCAAGCTGAGCTTTGAGCACTTCGTATGTGGCGATGGTGTCGGCTTCGGCCGTGTGGGCGTTGTCAAAGTCCTCTCCTCCGCAGTAGAATCTGTATGCTGCCTTCAGGTTGCGCGGCTCCATCGTGTGGTAGATATTCTGGACGTCCACCATGAGCGGCTCATGAAGATCCACCTTCAGATCAAGTCCGGCGAGTTTGGCTCTTTCGAACTCTTCCGCAAGCATAGGGAGATCGAATTTGGCGGAGTTGAATCCGGCAAGGTTGCTGTCTTTGAGCCATTCGGCTATTTCAGGAGCATACTCATAGAAAGTACGGCAGTCCACAAGCATGTCATCAGTGATACCGTTGACTTTGGATGCTTCCGGATTCATGGGTCTTTGGCACTGCTTCTCGTAGTCCCATGGCTTGATCTTCCATGTCTTTATGCGGGTTTCTCCTCCGGGAAGAACTTTTACGAAACTGAGCTCCACTATGGAGTCCGCAGGTATATTCAGCCCCGTGCTTTCTATGTCAAAGAATATAAGGGGCTTGTCAAGGTTCAATTCCATCTCGATAGTCTTATGATACCATAATCGGCATGAGGATGCCACAAATCTTGCTGCTGCTCTCTTCTTCCTCGGAAGGAATGATGAGCGCCGCCCTGCGGGCATCTGCGAACTTCATGACAAGAGTGGTGCAGTCTATGTTGTTGAGGATGTCTATAAGGAACGAGGACTTGAATCCGATGCTGAGGTTCTCTCCCTTGTAGTCGCAGAGAATCTTTTCATATGCAGCCAGAGCGAATCCAAGGTCCTGCGCCGTGATCTCAAGCTGTCCTTCGGAAAGATCCATTTTGATATGGTTGGACGCTTTGTTGGCACATACGGCCACACGTCGGACGGTGTCAAGCAGCTGGGCGCGGTCTATTCTGAGAATATTGGCGTTGTTCTGCGGAATCACCCTGCGATAATCAGGGAACTTGCCGAGAATCAGGCGGCACACCATCATGGTGTTGCCGAAATGGAAGACAACCATACTGGAGTCGAATTCCATGGTAACCTCTCCTTCTTCCTTGTCAAGAATGCTCCTGAGGATTGCAGCCGGCTTCTTGTGGAGTATGAACGATGATTTCTCGCTTATTCGGGCATCTTTGGTGGTGTAGCAGATGAGCTTGTGTGAATCTGAGGCCACGAGTGTCGTGGAATCCGGATCCATGTCGAAGAAGATACCGTTCATTGCCGGTCTCATCTCATCGTCCGCAGTGGCGTATATGGTACTGCTGATTCCTTCACACAGAGTGTGTGCCGGGAAACTTGCCTTGACCGCGTTGTCCGACGTGCCTTTGATTTCAGGGTAGTCGGCGGCGGAAAAATACGGATGTGAAGAATTTCCGCTATTCCAAATGCACTCGAATGACCCTTCCGCTGCATTGCTTCCGGATGTTTTGATTTCAATCGGCTGGTCCGGGAGATTTTTCAGAAGGTCAATCATCTGTCTTGCAGGTACAGCGATGCTTCCATCAGAAACGGAATTCGTGACTTCAATGCTCGTGCGAAGCGTGAGCTCCTGGTCTGAAGCGGTAATCTCAAGAATATTGTCTTTCAGTACAAAAAGAAAGTTCTCCAAAATGGGAAGTGCTGTCTTGGTCGGTATCGCTTTGGATACATCCATAATGCCTTTTAGCAGGCTGGCGCTTGAAATGCTGAATTCCATATCTCGTACTATAAATGTTCAATGAGTACAAATTTAGCAATTATATCAATAAAACTGGCATATTATTTGACAATTTTGGGTTGTTGCGCTTATATGTGCGCCACGAACGTTTAACAGATAATTCTAAAAAGTGAATGATATGAACAAAAACATCATTACAGTGGCGGCTTCAGTGCTGCTGAGCGGTTTGGCTGCCTTCGGAATCGTCAAGACGGCGACGCCGGACATACAGACTCTGGAAAATATGACTCCGCAGGGACAGACCACCCGGACTGTCAATTTGTCATTGTCGGACTATCCGGATTTTACATACGCTGCCGAGAATGCCGTGGAGGCGGTCGTGTATGTGAAAGTGACCGTGAAAAGCCGTCAGCAGCAGTATATTGACCCGTTCTTCCGGTTTTTCTTCGGGGATGAGAACATGCAGTCTTCCGAGCGCGTGCGCCAGGGGAGCGGCTCCGGAGTCATAATCCGTCAGGACGGTTATATTGTCACCAACAACCATGTCGTGGACAATGCGACTTCCGTTCAGGTCACGCTCAACAACAACAAGACCTACGACGCCAAGGTTATCGGTACCGACCCGGCTACTGATGTCGCACTCATCAAGATAGAGGAGACCGGGCTTCCTGTGCTTCAGTTCGCGGATTCTGACGAATTGCGTCTCGGGGAGTGGGTCCTTGCTATCGGAAGCCCTCTCGGAGAGGAGTTGCGCTCTACCATTACGGCAGGCATAGTCAGTGCCAAGGGCCGTTCCATGAGCAATACGGGAGAATTCAAGATTGAGTCTTTCATTCAGACCGATGCCGCAGTGAACCCTGGAAATTCCGGTGGAGCATTGGTGAACAAGGCTGGTGAACTGGTGGGTATCAACACCGCCATCATATCTACGACGGGCTCGTTTACCGGTTACTCCTTTGCCGTACCGTCCAATATCGTACACAAGGTTGTGTCCGATTTGATAGACTTCGGCTCTGTGAAGAGAGCGAAACTCGGAGTTTCAATGTCGGCAATTGATGAAAAAACTGCCGAGGAAATGAAACTTTCTTCTCTTGACGGCGTATATATACACGAAGTCGTTAAGGGCGGAGCAGCGGACAAGGCCGGTGTGAAGAGCAAGGATGTGCTTGTGGCCATCGATTCCCATCCTATCAAGTCACCTGCTTCCCTTCAGGAGAGAGTGAACAGTTTTCATCCGGGAGACAAGGCTGTCCTGAAAGTCATACGAGACGGGAAAGAGTTGGAACTTCCTGTAGTATTCCTTGAGGAGAGTTCTGTCAACGGTACTGTGGCAGAGGATGGTACGGTAATGTTCTACGGTGCCAGTCTTAAGGCGGCCGCCAAGGGCGTGGAGATTGTTTCTGTAGGCAATGGCAAGATTGCCAAGCAGGGCGTAGAGGACGGCTTCGTCATCCTGTATGTAAATGATCAGAAGGTCAGCAAGCCGCAGGATGTGATAGACATAGCCAAGAAGAGCAGAAGATCCGTATTTATTGAGGGCATTACGGCCTCAGGCAGACCGGGATACTTCGGTTTCGGAAAGGACGAATAGACATTCGTGCTGAGATATATTGAAGTCGCGGTCGGGATGTCCCGGCCGCGGCTTTTATGTGCAGTAAAAACATAAACAAATATATGAGACAGTTAAAAATTACAAAGTCAATTACCAACCGCGAAAGTGCATCTCTGGATAAATACCTCCAGGAGATTGGACGGGAGGAGTTGGTATCACCTGAGGAAGAGGTGGAACTTGCCCAGCGTATCAGAAAGGGCGATCAGGAAGCTCTTGAAAAACTTACCAGAGCCAATCTTCGTTTCGTGGTGTCTGTAGCCAAGCAGTATCAGAATCAGGGACTCAGCCTTCCGGACCTTATCAACGAGGGCAACCTCGGACTCATAAAGGCTGCGGAGAAATTCGATGAAACCAGAGGCTTCAAGTTCATTTCGTATGCAGTATGGTGGATTCGCCAGTCCATTCTTCAGGCGCTTGCCGAGCAGAGCCGTATTGTGAGACTGCCTCTGAATCAGGTGGGCTCCCTGAACAAAATCAACAAGGCTCTCGGAAAATTCGAGCAGGAAAACGAACGCCAGCCTTCCACTGAAGAGCTTGCGGACATGATAGATATTCCTAAAGACAAGATTGCCGATACTCTCAGGGTTTCCGGAAGACATGTCAGTGTGGACGCTCCGTTCGTGGAGGGTGAAGACAACAGTCTTCTTGATGTCCTTCCAAACGACGATTCTCCAAGTGCCGACAGAGGACTTACCAATGAGTCTCTCGGTACGGAGATTGAGCGCGCCCTTCAGATTCTTACTGTAAGGGAGCGTGAAATCATCAAGTCGTTTTTCGGTATCGGCTGCCAGGAAATGACTCTCGAAGAGATAGGCGAAAGACTTGACCTTACACGGGAGAGAGTAAGGCAGATAAAAGAGAAGGCTATACGCAAACTCAAGAAGCCGTCTGCAAGTAAACTGCTTAAATCATATCTCGGGTAATGACGGCGGAACAGTTTGTCGCCCTTAAGGCCTCAGAGGCTATAAGGGCAGTATATTCGGCTGAAGTTGAGCCGTCTGCGCTTCAGATTCAGCCTACACGTAAGGAATTTGAGGGGGATTATACCCTTGTGGTGTTCCCGCTCCTTCGTATTACACATCAATCTCCTGATGCGAGCGGCAATGCCATCGGCGAATGGCTTGTGGCCAACTGCTCCGAGATTCGGGCGTTCAACTCGGTAAAGGGATTTCTTAATCTGAGTCTGTCTCAGGTCTATTGGAAGGAGTCTCTGGAAGGAGTGGTGTCTGACGAGAATTTCGGAAAACTGCCTTCCACCGGACGCAGAATCATGGTGGAATTCTCTTCTCCTAATACCAACAAGCCGCTTCATCTCGGGCATGTGCGCAATAATCTTCTCGGATCATCCGTATCAAATCTGCTTGCGGCCGCAGGTAATGACGTTATCAAAACCACGCTTGTAAACGACCGCGGAGTACATATCTGCAAGTCCATGTATGCGTGGGAAAAGCGTTTTAACGGAGCTACGCCTGAAAGTACCGGCAAGAAAGGTGATCATCTGGTAGGTGACTGCTATGTGGAGTTTGCCAAGATGGAAAAAGAAAATCCTGCCGTCATGGATGACGTGCATGAGATGCTTGTGAAATGGGAAGAAGGCGACCCTCAGGTAAGAAGACTCTGGGAGATGATGAACGAGTGGGTGTTTGCCGGATTCGAGCAGACCTACAAGGCTCTTGGCATCACCTTCGACAAGACTTATTATGAGCACGATACTTATCTTCTCGGTAAGGAACTCGTACAGAGAGGCTTGGATATGGGAGTCTTTGTAAAAGATCCGGACGGGTCGGTATGGTGTGATCTTACCTCCGACGGACTTGACCGCAAACTGCTTCTCCGCTCCGACGGTACATCTGTGTATATTACCCAGGATCTCGGTACCGCAGAACGCCGATTCTCGGAATACAAGCTGGATTCTCACATATATGTGGTGGGCGATGAGCAGAATTACCATTTCCAGGTGCTCAAGCTGATTCTCAAAAAGCTCGGATTTGACTGGGCGGATCAGATATTCCATCTGTCATACGGAATGGTGGAACTTCCGGAAGGAAAGATGAAGTCAAGGGAAGGAACGGTTGTGGATGCGGATGACCTCATCGCCAAGATGTACGACGAGGCAAAGGCTACATCAGAGGAAAGCGGCAAGCTTGCAGAACTCTCGGAAGAGGAAAAAGACAGGCTGTATTCCATGATTGGACTTGGTGCTCTCAAGTACTTCATTCTGAAAGTCGATCCTAAGAAGAAGATGCTCTTTAACCCTAAAGAGTCGATAGACTTCAATGGCAATACCGGCCCTTTCATCCAGTACACTCATGCCAGAATCTGTTCTATCCTCCGCAAGGCGCAGCAGCAGGGATTCAGTACATCTATGCCGGATAGCGCCGAATTGAGCGCAAAGGAAATTCGTCTGGTGAAGATTCTGTCTTCCTACCCGCAGAAAGTCTCCGAGGCGGCATCTGCACTCTCTCCTGCACTCATAGCCAATTATTGCTATGAACTTGCCAAGGAATTCAATCAGTACTATCACGATACGGGTATCCTCAAGGAGACTGACGCCAACTTGCGTGCGATGAGACTCGCTCTCATATCCGCCCTGGCTTCAGTACTTCGTAGAGGTATGAATATTCTTGGAATTGAACTGCCTGAGCGAATGTAATATACCGACTTCCGTAAAGGAAGTCCAGAGACTCGGATGGGACTACATCGACGTGATCTTCTTTACAGGTGACGCCTTTGTGGATCATCCGAGTTTCGGTACGGCGTGTATAGCCAGATACCTCGAAAAATTCGGTTACCGGGTAGCTGTGGTGCCACAGCCGAACTGGAAGGATGACCTGAGGGACTTCCGCAAACTGGGAGCTCCAAGGCTGTATTTTGCAGTGAATTCAGGGGCCATGGATTCCATGGTCAACCATTATACCGCCGCCAGACGTTTGCGTCATGAAGACGCATATACTCCTGACGGTCAGTTCGGAAGAAGGCCGGACAGGGCAGTCACAGTATATACCAAGATACTTAAGCGGCTGTGGCCTGACGTGCCTGTGGTCATAGGCGGCGTCGAGGCATCGCTCAGACGTCTTGCCCATTATGACTATTGGGATAATTCCATTCATCCGTCGATTCTCGTGGACAGCGGTGCGGATTGGCTCTGTTATGGGATGGGGGAGCGCACGATGCTTGAGCTGACAAGGGCAATAGAAAGCGGACGGAATCTCAGGCAGATGGAGAATATTGCGCAACTGGCGTTCTACCGTAAGGGTACATGTAAGCTTGACGGCGCGCTTGTGCTCCATTCCTACGAGCGGTGCCTTGAAGAACCCCGCTCGTTCGCGGAGAATTTCCATCAGATCGAGATTCATGCCAATATGCTTACGCCTCAGACCTTGGTGGAACCGGTGGGAGATGGTTATGTCAGGGTAAATCCTCCTCTTCCTCCGGCAACAACCGAGGAAATGGATTCTTTCTGGGATCTTCCTTTTACCAAAAAACCGCATCCGAGATACAAAGGAAAGCGGATTCCGGCTTATGACATGATCAAGGACTCCATCATTACCCACAGGGGTTGTTTTGGGGGATGTAATTTCTGTACCATAGCGGCGCATCAGGGTAAATTTATCCAGTCCCGTTCCGAAGAGTCCATTCTCAAGGAAGTGCGAGAACTTGCCGCCATGCCGGAATTCAGGGGGAACATATCGGATCTCGGGGCACCTACGGCCAATATGTACGGTATGCATGGTAAAGACCCGTCAAGATGTGCCGTATGCCGGAGGAAGTCGTGCCTTTTCCCTTCTGCATGCAGTAATATGGATCGTAATCATGAGCGGGTGCTTGCGCTTTACCGGCGCGTGGATGCCGTGAAAGGTATAAGGCATTCGTATATCGGAAGCGGTGTGAGGTACGATCTTTTTCTTGACGAGAAAGGATTTGTCGATGGGAGCGGAAAGAAATATCTCCGTGAGCTTATGCTGCGCCATACCAGCGGGCGACTTAAAGTGGCACCTGAGCATACTGAAGATAAGGTGCTGTATTATATGGCGAAACCTTCTTTCAGGCTTTTCGAACGGCTTCGTGCTGAATTTGACAAGATCAACAGAGAGGAGGGGACGCACACGGAGCTTGTGCCGTATTTTATCTCGTCTCATCCGGGATGTACGCTCCAGGATATGCGCAAGCTGGCTTCCAATAAGTCCCTTAAGGGCATTTGGATGGAGCAGGTTCAGGATTTTATGCCTACTCCGATGACCACTTCATCCATTATGTTCTGCACGGGTCTTGACCCTCGTACGATGAAAGAGGTATTCGTGGAACATGACCCCGAAAGAAAAAAAGAACAAAAATCTTTGTTTTTCAGAAAATAGTATCATCTTTGCAGTCTCAAATGCATTAGTATGGCGCAGGACAATAAGAAAAGACACATTATCAGTTATGAGAATATGCCACGTGAGTTGGCAGAGGTTTTTGCAGAGAAGTATCCGAAGGGTTTCAGTGACTATCTTCCGGATCTTACCAAATATAACAAGCCGGACGGGACTCCCTTTTATGCAGTGTTGATAGAGCTTCCGGAAGATATTTATCTTGTGAAGATTAAGGTCAAGATAGATGATGCGGACGATATCAAGAACTGGCTTGAAGGAGAGGAAGAGGCGGAGACTGAAGAAGTTGCAGGAGCAACATCCGATCCTGTCGATGATGAGGGTACGATTCCGGACGACAATATTTCCCAGTACGGTTCTGACGATGATCCTGCGGATTCCGGTGAATAGGTTGAATTTTAAAATATCCGATCAGAACAAGATATTGCTTCTGAGTTTTATAGTCGGCGTGCTCTCTGGGTGCGCCGCTGTCATTCTTGATTTCGCTATAGAACTCATAAGTTATGTTCTTAACGGCAACATCTGGGGCTCGCTTGACTACGAGTTCAGTTTTCTTGTCCTGCCAGGTGTGGGAATGCTTGTCTCCCTGCTTCTGCTGAAATTTGTCGTGAAGGACAATATCGGACATGGAGTGACAAAGGTCCTTCTGGCCATATCAAGGAACGAGTCCAAGATCAAGCCCCACAATATGTGGTCGTCTGTGCTGACCTCCAGTTTTACCATAGGTTTCGGTGGTTCCGTCGGAGCTGAGGCGCCTATAGTATATACCGGTGCAGCCATAGGTTCCAACATTGGACGGGTGTGCAAGCTTTCCTACCGGAACATCACCTTGCTGCTCGGATGCGGTGCCGCAGGTGCTGTGGCCGGGATATTCAAGGCCCCGCTGGCAGGTGTGCTCTTCACAATGGAAATATTGCTTTTCAACGTTTCCATGAAGACCATGCTCCCGCTGCTGATTTCTACCATTTCTGCTACGGTGATAGCATATATCTTCAGGGGACAGACCCCTGTGTTCGCCTGCAACCTTACACCCTTCTCGATGCCGAACATCCCGTTCTATATCGGGCTCGGAGCGGCTGCCGGCCTGTTTTCCCTGTATTTTACCAACGGAACGCTGTGGTTGGAGGACAAACTCGGGAAATTCAAAAACCCTTATGTGAAATGGGGAGTGTGCGCTGTGGGATTGGGACTGCTCATATTCCTTTTGCCGCCACTTTACGGGCAGGGGTATGATTCCCTTCACAGTCTTTTGAACGGGCATGAAATAGTTCTTGAGCGCAAGACCATGCTTTCATTCATGATGAATTACAAGTGGGGTATTCCGATATTCTTCACACTGATTCTCTTCTTGAAGATAGTGGCGATGACCCTTACAAACTCCGGAGGAGGAGTGGGAGGAACATTTGGTCCTACGCTGTTCTCCGGTGCCATACTGGGATTCATCGTGGCGAGATGTTTCAATCTTGTGGGCTTCAGTGTTCCGGAGCAGAACTTCGTCCTGGTGGGAATGGCTGCCTTGATGGCGGGAGTGATGCAGGCCCCGATGACCGCGATCTTCTTGATTGCGGAGATATCAGGTGGATATGAACTGTTGATTCCGCTGATTCTTACATCTACGGTGTCGTTCGGGACCGTGCGTATTTTTGAGAAATATTCCATATATACCAAGCGTATCGCCCAAAGCGGAGACCTGCTGACCCATGACAACGATCAGGCCGTACTTACACTGCTTCAGACCAAGGACCTTATCAGGGACAAATATCCACGAGTGCAGATAGATGCCACACTGCGTGATGTTGTGGGCATAATATCCGATTCGGAAGCTGCTGTGCTGGCGGTTATAGATTCGAATGGAAGATTTCAGGGAATGGTGGATGTGGCTGCCGCCCGCAAATATCTGTTCAGCCCGGACAAATACGACAGCATACATGTCTATAACATTATGGAAACGCCGCCGGATTACATCTACTATGGTGAAAAGATGGATACGGTGATGCGCAAGTTCGAGAAGACCGGGGCCTGGCGTTTGCCGGTAGTGGATCCGGACAGCAAGAAATATCTTGGATTCATATCCAAGTCCCGTCTGCTTATGGCCTATAGAGCCGAACTTCGGGAAATCTCCCTTGAAGACTGACGCTCCCGACAGGGGATAGCGTCCGAAATCAGGCGCACATCCCGTTGTAGCCTTTATATCTTGGATTTGCCGGCCGGCCTGAGAGCGATTCTCGATCTGTCGAGATCAACGGATTCCACTATTACCGTTATGTGCTGATGCAACTTAAGGACCTTGGTGGGATCTGTGCCACGGGGACCGAGTTTGGAGACGTGTATGAGACCATTCTCATGCAGACCTATATCTACGAACGCACCGAAATTGGTGATATTGGTCACTATTCCCGGAAGTTCCATACCGGTCTTAAGGTCTTCTATGCTTCTGACATCCTCTGCAAACGAGAATTCTCCTGCTTGTTCACGCGGGTCGAGTCCCGGTTTGGCAAGCTCTTTTATGATGTCATTGATGGTCGGGAGTCCTGCTTGGTCGGTTACGAAGTCCTGTGCGTTGATGCGTGAACACAAATCCTGATTGCCGACCAGTTCTCTGGTGCTGACGCCGAGTGACTTGGCCATTGCATCCACAATCCCGTAGGATTCAGGATGAACTGCCGATGCATCGAGCGGGTTCCCGGCTTCCCTTATTCTCAGGAATCCGGCACACTGCTTGAACGCCTTTGCGCCGAGTCGCGGGACTTTCTTGAGATCTTCTCTACTGATGAATGCACCCTCTTTGTCCCTGTATGATACAATGCTTTCTGACAGTGACGGCCCGATTCCGGCGACATACGAGAGAAGGTACGGTGAGGCTGTGTTGAGGTTGACGCCTACGGAGTTGACACAACTTTCAACGGTATTGTCCAGTTTCTCCTTCAGCAGGCCCTGATCCACATCATGCTGATATTGACCTATGCCAAGATTCTTCGGATCTATTTTGACAAGTTCAGCCAGAGGGTCCATAAGACGCCTTCCTATGGATACGGCGCCCCGGACAGTGACGTCTTCGTCTGGAAATTCCTTTCTGGCGACTTCCGATGCGCTGTAGATGGAAGCTCCGTCTTCACTTACCGTCCAAACTTTGCATCCTTCAGGAAGCCTGATGCGCTTTATGAAATCTTCAGTCTCCCGGGATGCGGTGCCGTTTCCTATGGCGATGGCTTCTATCTTGTATTTGCCAATCATTTCCTGCACCGCCGTGATTGACTTTACCTTGTCGTTTTGTGGAGGGTGAGGATATATGATTGTATGATACAGAAGCTTTCCTTCTGCGCTCAGGCAGGCTATTTTGCATCCGTTGCGAAATCCCGGGTCTATGGCCATGGTTCTTTTCTGCCCGACCGGTGCTCCGAGAAGGAGCTGCCTGAGGTTGTCCCCGAAGACATTGATGCTTTCGATGTCGGCCCTGCTCTTGGCCTCACGTATCACCTCTGCGCTGATGGAAGGCTCGATGAGTCGTTTGAATGAGTCCTGGACGGCAAGTTTGATCTGCTCTGCAAGTTCTCCTCCAGGGAAAGCATGCGCTTTGCAGAAATCGTAGTATATCTTGTCACAACTCCTCTGAGCGTCCGTATCTATGGATACCTTGAGGAATCCTTCGTTCTCAGCTCTCAGTATTGCAAGAAGTGTATGTGCCGGGATGCGGTCCAACGGATATGACTTGTCGAAGCAATTTCTGTATTTGTCCGCTTCCGGATTCTCTCTCCCGGATTTGGTGACCTTGGTGCAGAGATGTCTTTTACGGAAGATGGACCTTTGGTTCTCACGTATTGCGGCTGTTTCGCTGAGCCGCTCGGAAATGATGTCCCTTGCTCCGGCAAGAGCGGCTTCGATGTCGGAGACATCTCCCTTGACGAATTTGGAGGCATCGGATGACGGGTAGCGTGAACGTACATTCCACATCAGGTCTGCAAGCGGCTCGAGACCGAGTTCCCTGGCGGCAGTGGCCCGTGTGCGTCTTTTCGGTCTGAAGGGAAGGTACAAATCTTCAAGTTCGGTGGAGTTTACGCAATTCTCTATCTGTTCTTTCAGGTCTTCCGTAAGGGATCCTGATTCCGAGATGGTCTTGAGAACTGTTTCTTTGCGCTTTTCCATCTCGTTGAAGACGTCTATGTAGTGTTTGAGTTCTGCAACCTGGGCATCGTCCATGCCACCGGTCTTTTCCTTCCTGTAGCGGCTGATGAAAGGTATTGTGTCACCGTCTGCAAACATCTCGACACAATTCTCCACCTGCCAGGATTTGATGCCCATGATGTCGGCAATCCTGTCAACGTACAACTCTTTCATTATTTGCCTGCTTTTTTGAACTTGCGGAACCTGAGAGCGAGAACGCCCCAGAAGGCTTCTCCGAAAATGCTTCCTGACATCTTGGAAGTCCCTTCCTTGCGGTTGACGAATACGACCGGCACTTCGGCAATCTTGAAGCCGAGTTTGTGGGCGGTGTATTTGAGTTCGATCTGGAATCCGTAGCCCTTCATCCTGACGGCATCCAGATCTATGGTCTCAAGAACTTTGCGAGAGTAGCAGACAAATCCTGCCGTGCTGTCAAATATTCTGAATCCAAGGACCGTGCGTACATAGATGGAAGCACAATAGGAAATCATGATTCTTCCCATAGGCCAGTTTACCACATTGATTCCGTCGCAGTAACGGGAGCCTACAGACATGTCCGCGCCACCTTCGACACAGGCTGCAAGCAGTCTTGGCAGATCGGCCGGATTGTGTGAGAAGTCGGCGTCCATCTCGAAAATATAGTCATAATCATGCTCCATGGCCCACTTGAATCCGGCGACATACGCCGTGCCAAGGCCGAGCTTTCCGCTTCTTTCTATGAGGAAAATCCTGTCCGGACATTGCTTCTGGATAGAGCGGACCGCGTCTGCGGTGCCGTCCGGCGAACCGTCGTCGATTACCAGTATATGATAGTCGCCCTCAATGTCAGACACCGCGGCAATTATCTTCTCAATGTTTTCAATTTCATTGTAGGTAGGGATTATTACGAGTTTTTTCTCCATACGGAAAGCATTTATGTGGATACAAATTTAGTATTTTTTGTTTAAGTTTGCACTATTATGAAAATGGTAGAAAGATTTGACGTATGCGCCCGTACTTCTACGAAACGTCTTCGTGAGATAGCTTGCGCGTGTGATTCTGAATATTTGTTGTTGTACACCGGAGAGGGAGAGCTGCGGTGGGTGGATTTCGGCTTGGAAAGGATGGTTTCCGTGGCTCGGGATACGGGTGCGGCGATGGTTTATTCCGACCGTTTTGTGTACAAGGGCGGAAAAGTGGAGTCGGCCCCGGTTATTGACTGGCAGGATGGCGCGTTGAGGGATGATTTTGATTTTGGCGGCGTGCAGTTGTACCGGACATCCGTTTTTAAGGATGTTGTGAGGGAGATGGAGGCTGAATATGAGTTTGCGGCGATGTATGATCTGCGGCTTCGGGTGAGCAGGATCTGCGCCCCGCTGCACATAGGGGAATTTCTGTACTATGAGCTGGAGAAGGATTTGAGGGCTTCCGGAGAGAAGTTGTTTGACTATGTGAATCCTCGCAACCGGGAGGTGCAGATAGAGATGGAAAAGGTCTGCACTGCGCATTTGAAGGCAGTCGGAGGCTATCTTGAGCCTCATTTCAAGGATGTTGACCTGAGTGAAGGGGGAGAGTTCGAATATGAAGCGTCGGTGGTGATTCCGTGCCGGAACAGAGTGCGCACGATAGGGGACGCCATTCGTTCTGCATTGTCACAGAAGACGGATTTCAGATACAATGTGATAGTGGTGGATGACAATTCCACTGACGGAACGGTGGATGTGATACGCGGGTTTGATGACAAGCGGCTTATTTATATCGCGCAGGATGACAGCTATCATGCCATAGGAGGCAATTGGAACGCTGCCGTGCATCATCCCAAGTGCGGACGGTTTGCTCTGCAGCTTGACTCGGATGATATGTATTCCGATGAGAATACGGTGCAGAGATTTGTGGACGCATTCTGTAAGGAGAACTGTGCCATGGTGATAGGAACCTATCAGATTACGGATATAGACCTTCGGCCGCTTCCTCCCGGGGTAATCGACCATCGCGAATGGACAGAAGATAACGGACGCAACAATGCGCTGCGAATCAATGGTTTGGGCGCTCCTCGCGGCTTCTGGACACCTCTTTTGCGCACCATCAATTTTCCGACCGTGAAGTACGGGGAGGATTATGCCGTAGCTCTTCGTATTTCGAGAGAGTACCGTATAGGGCGAATTTACGAGGTGATGTATGACTGCCGTCGCTGGGAAGATAACTCCGATGCGGCGCTTGACGTTCAGAAGGTCAATGCCAACAATCATTACAAGGACAGCCTGCGTACCTGGGAACTCCGCGCCCGTCAGGCGATGAACCGGAAGTGAGAGCCTCTTGTTCTAGTCCATTTCGCGGAGTTTGCGGCATAGTTCGGGGAATCTCTCGTCGAGTACGGCGGGTTTCCCTTTATCGAAGAAGCAGTGGGTGGTGATGCCTTTGCATACCAATGCCCCGTTTACTGTCATCCGGTAATTGAATTTCATTTTCAGCGCCGAGATGTCTTCGAGTCCTATGTTTATGACTATTTCATCGCGGAAGGTGGTGGTTTTCTTATATTCGCACTCCACGCTGACAACGGGGGAGCTGATCCCTTCGGCCTCCATCCTGTCGAAGCCGTAGCCGAGCTTTTCAAGCAGCTCTATGCGGGCTTCTTCCATATACCTTATATAATTGGAATGATGGGTGATGCCCATCCTGTCGCATTCGTAGTAATTGACCTTTCTTCTGTAGATTTCCATCGAAATTGTTTCTAAAACCACGCAAAGATATGAAAAGATTCATAGACTTGTGGGGTAGGGAAATGTCAAATATTTGAAAAAAATTTGCGCGTACGGAAATTTGTCGTATCTTTGCAGTGTGCTAATAAACTATTACACTATTAAGATATGATAAAAGTCAATAATCTTGCATTCAGCTACGGCAAGGACCAGGTGCTGAAAAATATCAATCTTACTCTCGAGGACGGTAAGATTTATGGTCTTCTTGGGGAGAATGGTGTGGGCAAGACCACGCTGTTGACTCTTCTTTGCGGTCTCAAGAAGACGCAGGTCGGCTCTATTGATGCGGATGGCGCAAATCCTTATGACAGAGAGCCTTCTCTTCTTGAGCAGATGTTCTACCTTCCGGATGATGTGGCGCCAATATATGACAAGGCTTATTCCTGGGCAAAGTCCAGAGGAAAGTTCTGGTCAAATTTCTCGCTTGACAAGTTCGTGGAGATAATGAATGATTTCGAAAATGACGTGAATCAGAAGCTCAGCGCGATGTCCACAGGTCAGTTGAAGAAAACCTATATTTCATTTGCCCTGGCCTGCTCCACCAAGTATCTTTTCCTTGACGAGCCTACCAACGGACTCGACATTCCGTCCAAGTCCCAGTTCCGGTCGTCCATTCTCAAGTACACTTCGGAAGATTCCACAATAGTGATTTCTACTCACCAGGTGCGGGACCTTGAGAATGTGATAGACCCTATCATCATACTTGACCGTCAGGATGTGCTTCTCAACGCTTCTCTCGAAGAGGTTTCCCGCAAACTGTTTTTTGACTATGGTACCGAACTTCACCAGGAGAGTCTATATTCCGAGCAACTGCCGGGAGGGTTCATTCAAGTGTATCCCAATGTCCGGAACAAGGACAGCAAGGTCAACATTGAAGCGCTGTTCAATGCGGTCCACAAGAATAAAGAACTGATTAAAGGAATGTTTACAAGCAAATAAGGGATAATACTATGAACAATATATTCAATATCAAGCGGTTTTCTACGTATTTCATGTATGATCTCCGCAATGCCAAAAACAATTACGGTCTTTCCATGGTTGTAGTGGGACTCGTACCGGTCATAATGTTTGCATTCTACCAGATAATTGCGTGGATGTCCAGTGCGAACAATTATGTATTAGGATCTCCTGTCAGGGTAATGTCTTTTTTGATAGCCTGCTGCATAGTGCTGCTTTCTTCTCCTGTCAAGCTCTACGGACGGATTACCGAGAGGCGCTATGGCTCCGACTGGCTTATGATACCTGCATCGACATTTGAGAAGTGGTTGTCCATGATGCTTATTACAGCCATTGTGATTCCGGTAGTGATGACAGTGTTTCTTATGGTGAGTGATACGGCTCTGTCGCTGCTGTTCCCGTATGCGTATGGAGAGACTATTTTTTCCATTCTTGACGGCGTGAATATTTTTGACATTGAGTGCGGCCCTCAGCTGAGCATTAATCTGGGGTACCCGCTCATAATGTCGTGGATTTGCAATGCACTTACTTTTACCCTCGGTGCGATATTCTTCAAACGGGCCAAGGTTGCCAAGACCATTCTTGCCTGTATGGCAATCGGGGTAGTATCCAGCAGTGTTTTCTTCTCGTTTATCAATGCCGACAGTTTTGAGCTTTTTATCGACGAGGTGGAAATTAGCGGAGATCCGGGACGTGCAGTCAGTATTATGAACAATTGGGTCAACATTACCATGATTCTTGAACTGGTAGTTCTCTCGGTCGCTATATTCTTTAGACTCAGAACTATAAAACATTAGAGTTATGATGGAGTTCGACAATAATAAGCCTATCTACATACAGATAGCGGACAATATCTGCGAGAGAGTTCTCTCCGGAGAATTCAAGCCTGGGGACCGAATCCCTTCGGTACGTGAATGGGGCGCAAGGATAGGAGTGAATCCTAATACCGTGGCGCGTTCGTATGAAGTCCTTTCCAATCGCAGTGTGATATCCAACCAAAGGGGAATAGGCTTCTTTGTGGCAGGCGATGCACTGGATGTCATCCGGAGCTCGGAGAGGAAAAAATTCATGGAGGAGGAAGTTCCGGCATTTAGGAGTAGAGCCTTGCTTTTAGGAATTGATATAAAAGATTTGTTGATATAGTTTTAGATATATGAAAAACATTTTATGCCCATTGGCTGCTTTGTTGGCAGCATCTGCGTTGTCATCCTGCGCATTTGTCAAATATGATTCAAAAGGTGACGAGGAGCGAGTTCAGATTGAGGACAGCGGCGAATTAAGTGAAAAGGAATATGAAGTGGAGGATTTTACCGCCATCCGATGCAATATTCCTGCGGATATTGTCTTTACTCAGGGCGAGCCTTCGGTGAAGGTGATTGCAAAGTCCGGTACGTTGGACAAGATCAGTGTTCAAAGTACATCGGACGATATGGGAGGGCTTCTTACCATATCGAATGCCGGCAAATATTCTTTCAAGAATGTGCGCAAGCTTGAGATAAGGGTCAGCACCCGTCAGCTTTCCAAGGTGGAACTCAACGGAGCACAATCCTTTACCTCGAAGTCCGAAATCTCTACCGGGGATTTTGATTTGCAGTCTTCCGGAGCGGCCGAAATCGAGCTGGACGGAATGTCCGCTGCCGACGTGCGACTTTTAATCAACGGAGCCGGGGATATTGACATTGATAACCTGGACTGCAAGTCTCTTGATATTCAGGTTATCGGGGCGGGAAGTTGTGATGTGTCCGGAAAAGCGAAGGATGCAAAGGTCCTTATCAGCGGTGCCGGAGATATCGACCTTTCCGAACTGAGGGCGGAATCTTTCGACTCGGATATAAAGGGGATAGGAAGTATCAAGAAGCCTGTCCTGAAATAGATGCTGTATTATTTGCCGGTGTTGGGAATATGCCGGGACGCTGCCGATGCCTTGAGGTTCGCTTCAAGGCGTCGGTATTCGTTTTCGGGAATGCAGAATTCTTTCAGACGATTCCAGATAATATCCACGCTGACATCTCTTGGATGTACGAGGTCATTGGCATAGAAACGGTAATCTCTAAGCTCGTCAAGCAGTATTTCGTATGCCGGGAAGTATGTGGTGTTCTGCGGGAATGCTTCCAGAACACTCTGGAGTCCGATGTGCAGGGATGATTTTGAAATGGTGTTGGCATGTGCTCCGTCCCCGAGATGCCGTATAGGGGAGACCGTGAATATGAACCGCTTTTCGGGATGATTCCTTACGATACCGGACAGTAGGGCGGCAGTTTCCGAGAAGGAGAGCATGGACCTGTCAAACTCCTTTGCCGGGCGTTTCAGGCAGTTGGACACAACTTTGCCTTTGTGCTTCCAGATGAACGATGTGCCGAGCGTGATGATGACGATGTCAGAATTGTGCCAGAAGTCCCTTGACCGGACGAGCGAACTGTTGGCTCTGTCCAGAAACTCTTCAGAGGTAAGGGCAGCGAACGAGCTGTGGTGCTCAAAACTGCATATCCTCTCTGCTCCTGCTCCCATCTGTACGCAGTCTTCAACTGTGAAAAGCGTGTCGCCGTCGAGTCTGGATACGGCTGATGCTATGGATGCCGGATTATAAAGGGTGCCGAACGGATTGCAGAGAACCTGGAATCCGGCGTCACGGAGCTTGCCTCCAATCTCGTCGCTGAAACAGCTTCCGAGCATTACAATCCTGTTTGCCAGGGTGATGCTGATGTCGCTTCGGCGCTCTGTCCGAACCTCGGTATATAGTTTTGTCATAGCACAAATGTATGGATTATTTACTAATTTTGCGTCATGAAAAAGATGATTCTTAGTTGGTTCGTCGTGATGGCGGCGATGCTGTCCTGGCCGTGGACGGCTTCTCTTGATGCCAGAGAGCATAAGTTGTATGTAGTGACCACCGGAGATGTACATGGTGCGTGGTTCAACAGGAACTATATCGACGGCGCTCCGGACCGGACGAGCCTGATGTCAGTAAAATACTATGTTGATAGTCTCAGAACTGCGGTTGGGCGCGATAACGTGCTTCTTATCGATGCCGGGGATTGTCTTCAGGGGGATAATGCCACTTATTATTTCAACTATGTGGACACTCTCGGGAAACATCTTTTCCCGCGGATTGTGTCATATATGGGGTATGATGCCATTGTAGTGGGGAACCACGATGTGGAGACCGGCCATGCCGTGTATGACAAGGTTAACGCTGAGCTTCGGGACGAGGGGATTCCTTTTTTGGGGGCAAATGCCGTGAGGACTACCGATGGGGAGCCATATTTCCCGGCATATAAGATTTTCAGACGCGCCGGTATGAAGGTTGCGGTGCTTGGATTTACCAATGCCAATATGAAAGCCTGGTTGTCGGAAGACGTGTGGTCGGGGATGGATTTTCGCTCCCTCGTGCCTTGCGTGCAGGAGTGGGTGGATAAAGTGATAGCGGAGCACAAGCCGGACGTGGTGATTGCCGCCGTGCATTCAGGTACTGGCAAAGGTGATGGCAGGGTTCTTGAAAATCAGGGACTTGACCTTCTTTATTCTCTGCGGGGAGTGGATCTTGTAGTCTCCGCTCACGACCATGCTCCGTATGCTGTGGAGCATAATGGCAGCGCGCTGCTCAACAGTGGTGCGAAAGCCGGGAATGTTGGATATGCTGAGATTACGGCGGACAAGCGCTTTGGCGGACTGCGCTCCAAACGGACTTGCGCGCGGGTCGTACGTATGGACAAGAGCAAGGTGGACGAGGAAATGGTGGCACATTTCGACAGCGAGTATCGCATGGTCCGGGAATTCACCAACAAGAGAGTGGGGAGTCTTGCCATGGATATGCGTACCAGAGATGCCTACAAAGGGATGTCAGACTATATCAATCTGGTACACACCGTCCAAATTTCGGTGCCTGAAGCGCAGATTTCGTTTGCCGCTCCGCTTACGTTCGATGGTACGGTGAAATCCGGGGAACTGGTGTTTAACGATATGTTTACCATATATCCGTATGAGAATCAGATGTTTGTGGTAAAGATGACAGGACGTGAGATTAAGAACTATCTGGAGTATTCCTATGATACGTGGATTCAGACTCCGGGAGACCATATTCTCAGAATCAAGCCTTCTGCCGATGCGCGTACCGGCACTTCGCGATGGTCTTTTGTGGGGCGAAGCTATAATTTCGATTCGGCTGCCGGTCTTGTCTATACCGTGGATGTGACCAAACCTGCCGGTAAGCGCGTAAATATAAAATCTCTTGCCGGCGGTGGTACTTTTGACCTCGATGCCTGGTATAACGTGGCAATGACCTCATACCGCGCCAATGGTGGCGGAGAACTGATGCCTGAGGGAGCCGGCATCAAGGACATTGAGTCTGAAGGCAGGGTAGTGGCCCGTTATCCGGAATTGCGGGATATGATATACAATTATATCCTTAAAGTAGGGGAGTTGAACAGGTCCAATACCGGGGACGAAAAAATCCTCGGAGAATGGCATTTCATTCCCGAGGATATTGTAGGTCCTATGATGGATGCGGATATGAAACTGCTCTTCTAAGCGCGTTTATCGCTTTAGGGAGCGGAGTTTCTGCTGAAGGGAGCCGTCCACCGCCATCTTCATCATTTTCCTGGTCTGCTCAAACTGCTTGAGGAGTTTGTTGACCTCTGCGATGGATGTGCCGGAACCCTTGGCGATTCTTATTCGGCGGGAACTGTTCAGACACTCCGGGTGCTCTTTCTCGTACATGGTCATGGACTGGATGATGGCTTCTGTAGATTTGAAAGCGTCATCCGGAATATCGACGTCTTTGAGCGCCTTGTCCATTCCCGGAAGCATACCCATGATGTCTTTCATGTTGCCCATCTTCTGAACCTGCTTGAGCTGGTCGTAGAAATCGACCAAAGTGAACTGGTTCTTGGCAATTTTCTTCTTCAGAGCGCGTGCCTGCTGCTCATCGAACTGCTCCTGAGCCTTTTCTACGAGGGATACCACATCTCCCATTCCGAGGATTCGGTCTGCTACACGGCTCGGGTAGAATACATCGAGAGCTTCCATCTTCTCTCCCGCACTGACAAACTTGATAGGCTTGCCGGTAACGGCCTTGATGGACAGTGCCGCACCTCCTCTTGTGTCGCCATCCATCTTACTGAGGACTACTCCGTCGTAGTCAATCGCGGCATTGAATGCCTTTGCTGACTCTACGGCATCCTGACCGGTCATGGCATCCACCACGAACAGGCTTTCGGTAGGCTTGATGGCGTCATGGATGGCTTTGATCTCATCCATAAGCTCCTGATCCACCACCAGACGTCCCGCCGTATCTACGATTACTGCGCTGTAACCTTCGCTGCGTGCTTTGGAAATGGCGTTTTTCGCTACCTTTACAGGATCTTTTTCTCCCTCTTCGCTATATACTTCTACTCCTATCTGGCTTCCGAGAGTCTTCAACTGGTCTATAGCCGCCGGTCTGAAAGTGTCGCATGCTGCAAGCAGGACCCGCATGCCCTTTTTGCTCTTGAGATTGAGAGCGAGTTTGCCACTGAAGGTAGTCTTACCGGAACCATTCAGACCTGCCACGAGAATTACTGCCGGGGAGCCTTTGACATTGATTTCGGAATGCTCCGCTCCCATGAAGTCGGCGAGCTCGTCGTGCACGATCTTCACCATCATCTGCTGCGGCTTAACGGCGGTGAGCACATTGGCACCCATTGCCTTGGCTTTGACTTTGTCGCAGAATTCCTTGGCTACTTTGTATGAGACGTCGGCGTCGAGCAGGGCTCTTCGGATTTCCTTAAGAGTCTCAGCGACGTTGACTTCGGTGATTTTGCCCTCACCTTTGAGTATTTTGAACGACCTTTCGAGTCTGTCAGATAAGTTTTCGAACATATTCAGAAGATTAATCCTGCAAATTTATACAACAATCACCGCAAATGCAAACTGCAAAGCGGTGATCGGGTAGTAAGCGGGAATTTTTACTCTTCGCTGTGTTCGCTGTGTTCGCTGTGTTCGCAGTCGGAGCAGTTGTGCTCTCCTTCCTCAGAGGCGCAGTTATGTTCTCCTTCCTCAGCGGAGCAGTTGTGCTCTTCTGCCGGAGCCTTTGTCAGGGTTACGAGAACTTTGCCGGACTTGTCGCAGAGACTGAGCTTGTCCCCGTCAATGCTGGCTTTGGCAGTATGCTCGAGAGCATCGCTCAGAGCTCTTTCTATATCTGCGTCCTCAGGGCTTCCTGCCATCATGGTAGAGCCCATGTTCGAGAATGACAGAGAGCCGTTCTTGTAAGAGTATGAGCCCATCAGAAGGTTGATCCCAAGGCATCCGTTTACGCTGCCTTCCTGCTCGTCGAATGAGAGATAAGGAGTGGTCTCGCACTCGGAAACGCTCTTTCCGTCCACATCGTTTACAATCCATTTTCCGGAGAGGCTTCCTGACTGGGAAGCGCATGAAACCAGCAATACACTTGCAGCCAATGCTGCTACAACATGATTTAAAACTTTCATAACTAACTGTATTTAAATGATTAAAATGTTTCTATCGTAATATGGTCGATACCATCTTTCCTTAGAATTTCCTTGATTTCGGCAACGGCTTCGCGGCTTTGGCTGAGATCCTTGAGCTGCACCCTCGCCGTGAGCGCCTTTTCCAATATGCTGACCGACCATACGTGCAGATCTTGCACGCTTTCAACCTTATCGCACGAGCAGATGTGCTCAATGATAGTGTTGTAATCCATGTTATCCGGCACGGCATCCACGCTCATTCTGAAGCTCTCTCCCAGCAGATGCACCGTGTTGTGCAGAATGACGAGGGCTATGATGATGCTGACAATCGGATCCAGCAGATACCATCCGGTAAGGTTGATGATTATTCCGGAGATGACCACTCCCAGTGAAATGAGCGAATCGGTAGCCATGTGCAGAAAGGCACCTCTGGTATTGATGTCGCCCCTCTGGTGCTTCATGAGAAGCAGCGCGCTGATTCCGCTCACAAGGATTCCTACCGCGGCAGTCCATGATATGGCGGCTCCGCTGACCTCCGGAGGATTTACGAACTTCTGGCAGCTCTCCACGAGTATTATGCTCACGGCCGCAAACAGCAGGACAGCATTGAGAAGGGATATCAGTATGGAGGTCTTCTTGTAGCCGTAGGTGAATCTGCTTGTAGCTTTGCTGGATGCCAATTTGAAGGCAACCAGCGCGATGAGAAGGCTGAAGACGTCGAACAGCTTGTGTCCTGCGTCCGAAAGAAGTCCCATGGAATGGTATCCGATACCTACCGCAGCCTCAAGAATGACGAACCCGAAATTCAGGGCTATGGCAAGGTAATACACCCAGTTCAAAGATTGAATGGGGGAGATATGGTTATGGTTGTGAGACATGACTATCTTTTAATCTGTTTGTTTGCGAGATTGAGGCTGTAGCTGAACGTGCGCTTGCCGTGGTAATACTGCATGGACAAGGTGTTCGGGCCGGTAAAATAGATGCTGTTGAGCAGTCTGTCCTTGTATTTGTCCTTGCACTGCGGCTCCGCCCATGCGAGCACATACTGTCCGTCGGATTTTTGTTTGACAACTATCACGGTATAACCCTGAATATCCATTATGACGGCTGTGTATCTGGCAGATTCCTGCTTGCCTTTGGTCTTTGCAAACTGCTGGACCAGGGTGCTTTCGTCCTCAATGCCAAGGAAATGCAGCCTGCTGGCGTTCTTCAGGGCTGAAGGGTTTTCTTCAATCCATTTCCGGATGGCGGATGAGGTGTAGTACTCGCTGTCAGGGATTTTCTCAAGCAGAGGGTTATCCTGGATTCTTGCTGCCATGAGCCTAATTTGCGGAGCGGAGGTTTCAGCCGAGAAACTGTCAATCCTTCCCCTTATATGGTAAGGCTCGTTTTGCTTTGGAAGAGGCGTCCCGTTGAAGCATACGGAGCCGTAGAAGAAGCTGTCCGGGCTGAAACAGGCACTTATGTAACTCTGGCTCCCGGAGGACTTGTCGTCCGCGAGAAGGTTGAAGCTGAAGAAGAACTCGTCTCTTATCCGGAAAGTGCTGCACGAATCCACAAATCCTGAAATCTTCAGTCCCTCATCCATATTCAGCGGCATCGTGAACCGGTCAAGCGCTTTCCATGAATCCCCGTTTTTCTCTATCGCGTCCACCACAAGGTCGCTCTCCGGGGATATTCTGACAGCATATATGCGATCTACCGCATTCTTTCTGAACCCGAAAGCCCTTGTCTCCCCGTCATTGGGGACAAAGTCTGCGCTTATCTTAGCCGCCTGGTCAAACCCATAGGGTGAAATGCTGAGAAGGGTGTCCCTTCGTGCCGAGATATCACCTGCATACACTGATGAAGAATATTTCTTCAGGAACTTGTCATAAGCCTTGAGAGAAGGTTTTGCAATAGCCTTCTCGTAACTTTTGGTTTCGCTTCTAGTCTGAGCCGCCATGCCGCCGCAGAGCAGTGTGACGAACACAGTTACGCATATCAGTCGTTTCATAAATATGTTTCGAAGTAGTCTGTTATTTTCTCATACAGGTGGAGTTTTGCCGCGCCTGTCATATTATGCTTGTCCAGCGGGTATGGAAAATAATCAAGAGGTTTTCCTGCTTCTATAGCCGCCTGCACGAAGGACAGCGAATGCTGCCATACCACAGTGTCATCTTCCACTCCCTGGCAAATCAGAACTCTTCCGGTAAGCTTGTCCGCCTTCGGGATGAGCGAGGTGGATTCGTAACCTTCAGGGTTGGTGTCCGGATTGTCCATATAACGCTCTCCGTACATGACTTCATACCACTTCCAGTCAATTACCGGTCCTCCTGCCACTGCCACCTTGAAAAAGCCCGGGTTGTCACATGTGAGCGTCAGTGTCATGAAACCTCCATAGCTCCAGCCGTGTACCCCGATCCGGCTGCGGTCAATGCTTGGGAATCTTTCCAGAAGACTGTTGATGCCCGCCATCTGATCCGCACTTTCAGCCTTGCCGCATCCGCGGTTGATGGCTTTTTCGAAGGCCGCTCCACGGTTCTGTGTGCCGCGGTTGTCCTGAACATACACGAAATAACCTTTCTGTGCCATAAGCATTTCCCACATCCTTACATTGCCAAGCCAGCTGTTGGTGACCATCTGGGAATGCGGGCCTCCATATACGTACACGATGAGCGGGTACTTCTTGGAAGGGTCGTAATCGCGAGGATAGAACAGGCGGTAGTAATTGTCGGTCTGCGCATCAGCTGACTTTACGGTGCCGAGCTCGACCTGACACTGCGCGTAAATGTCCAGCGGGTCAGGTGAGGTGGATACGCGCTGAAGCAGATTGCCGTTGGAATCACGCACCTGGGTGACGCCAGGAACATTGAGGCTGCTGTATCTGTCTATGAACCGGCTGCAGTCCGGGGACATGCTGATCTGATGCCAACCTGTCTCAGGAGTCAGTCTTTGGGGCCTATTGAGGCCGAAACTGTCCTTCAGTTTCAGGCGGAACAGGTGATTCTCGACAGGGGAGACCTCGGCAGAGGTGTAATAGACATATTTCCCGTCATTGGCCACATACGCCACGTCAGCGTTGCATTTGGTGAGTCTTTTGACCTTTCCTAGAGTGTCGCAGAGGTAAAGTGAACGGTATCCGTCCCTGTTGTCCGTGCGGTAGATGAATTCGTAGCTGTCTTTTATGAAGTACAGCGGGTCAAGCGGCTCTATCCAGTCATTGTTGCGTTCGCTCAGAACGGTCCTGACGAACGTTCCGTCAGAACTTCTGTACATATTCAGCCGCATCCGGTGCTGTACTCTGTCAAGCACTTGGACAAATATGTATTTGCCGTCCGGAGACCATGTAGGATTGGTGAGATATCTTTCGTTGTCGTAGTCCGTGACTTGCAATTCTGAAAGGATATTGCCGGACTTGTCGCAAATGCAGATGCCCAGTTTCTCCGAAGTCATACCCGCCATAGGATAGCGGATCATCTTTGCCTCCCCGGTTCTGGAGCGGATGTCATAAATGGGGTACAGGCTTACTCCCGATTCATCCTTGCGGTAAACGGCAAGTCTGCTGCCGTCGGGGGAAGGAATTACCCATCTGTTCCCGCCGAACTCATTTCTGCTTACGGACTGTCCATACACTACGCCTTCCTTGTCGGAGGCAGGAAGCGTGTAGTCTTCGGGCGATGCGCGTCTGACGGATTTTGAGAGTTCTCCGCTTGCATCCCAGTAGAGTCTGACCCTGGACGGATATACGGAAGAAGATTTTGCTCCTGCGATTTCCTCTACGGTGAGAAGTCTCGCTCTTGGGTTTCCTGCCGGGTGAGTGTCTATGACAGACTGTCCGCCGGCAACAAAAGGAATCGCCACAAAAGTGGCGATAAGAGAGTATAGAATTTTATTCATATCATTAATTTGTTATTACAAGAGGAATGTCGGATGCCGCCGAGTCAATTTCGCGCACGGAGACAATCTTGTCCACGATGTAATGCTGCATTCCGCGCCACGGCAGCCATCCGTTGTATTCCTTGTAATGAAGTTCGACGAATTTGCCGCTGCTTCTCATAAGGGAATCCGCCACGGATTTGTCAGTAACCGAGAAGTTGAATTCATTGGACTGGATATTCCCGCCTTTCTTGGCACTGTTGAATCCTGTCTGGATAAGGCGTCCCTCATAGGTCTTCCATACCCATCCTTTGTAAACTATCTGATTCAACTCTCCGGCCTTGACTCCTTCTCCGAATACGAAGTAGAACTTGAAATAGATGAATATTGCAAGTGATACGGCCAATATTGCGCCTATCCAGCTTAGAATTTTCCCTTTCTTTGTCATAACAACAGCATTTTAATCGTACAATGATAGCAATAAAATCTATCTTTATCAAATATCTGTTACCTGCGTCTTCCGTGCTTCTTGCGTTTTCCGGAAGTAAGTCTTGTGGCGACGAGTGCGCAGAGAATCACTACCACTCCGCCTACAAGTACATAGGTCCACATATTTGCGTTGTCACCTTTTACTCGGGACCACATTTTCATAAGGGCCTCGGTGCGGTCTCCGCTGTCGTGCATCATTCCGCATCTTTTGATTACTGAAGCGTCCGGGTACATCACAGGGTTCAGACATACGCTGTCCGCCTTGTCCCCGAAGAAATACGACGCGTCAAGCGGAGCGAAAGCGTCCGGATCTTCCATCTCTTCAAGAATCTCATCTCCGCCGATAGCACTTACATAGCCTATCACGTCCATGTTGCGGACGGCATTCTCCGGCTTGCAGAGGAAATTGATGAAATAGCTGGCTGCCTTGACGTTCTTGGCATATTTCGGGATGAGCCATCCGTCAAACCATACAGTGCTGCCTTCCTTCGGAACGGCATATCTGAGTTCTACCCCTGTCTCTGCAGCTTCATCTATTGCCCACTGGGCGTCTCCGCTCCATGAAAGATTGATCCATGCGCGCTCTTTGGTCATCTGCTCCTTTCCGAAATCGGCCTCCCAGCCTGCAACACCGTCCTTGAAAGAGTTGAGGTATGCCTCCACCTGTGCGATGGATTCGTCGGAACTGTCAAGTGCAATGGAGTTGATGCTTTTCTCCCCGGAGGCGATGGCGTCTTTGTTGAGGGCTATGAGCATGGAGGTATATATATCCCTGAAAGCATCTTTCATGAGAATCTTGCCGGCAAATTTCGGATTTCTCAGCGCTTCCCATGTCGAGGCCTCCTCGTCGGTGACGAATTTAGGGTTGTATATCAGACCGGTGGTCCCCCACATGTAAGGGACTGCATAGTCGTTGGCATTCTTGCCGTGGGCCGCCACATTTGACATAAGTTCCTGCATGAACGGGGCGACTCCGTCAAGATAGTTGGTCGTGCTGCCGAAATCTTTATTTATCGGAAGAAGGAGGTCCTTCTCAAGCATCCTTTCTATGATATAGTCTGAAGGGCAGATGACATCGTAGTCTTCGTGACCGAGCTCGATTTTGGAGAGCATGGTCTCGTTGATGTCGAATGTCTGATATATGACTTTGACAGGTTCCCCGGTCTCTTGTTCATACCACTGCTCGAACTCGCCGAGAAGTTCTTCATCTATATAGTCGGCCCAGTTATAGACCTTGAGGACATGGCTTCTGTCCTCTGCACAGGCGCAGAGCATTGCCGCTGCTGCGATGATGGATAGAATTTTTTTCATTTATCTTTCTTGTTTTTTGGCGTTTCTGATTTGTCTTAAATTGATGATTATAAGAAGTATCAGAACGGTTAGGAATATGATTGTTATAAGAGGTCTGAATTCCGGTGTCAGACCGCCCTTGCGGGCATCCGTGTAAATGTAAGTGGACAATGTGTCCAATCCGATGGTTCCGCGGGTGAAAAATGTCACTGCGAAATCGTCAAGAGACATGGTGAAAGCCAATATGAATCCTGAAATCATTCCCGGACGCAGCAGAGGCGCCAGTACTTTGCGCATGGCCTGCGCCGGAGTCGCTCCGAGGTCCAGAGCGGCTTCATAGATATTCGGATTCATGCTGGTCAGCTTCGGAAGTACGCTGAGCACCACGTATGGCGTGCAGAACGTTATGTGCGCCAGAATCACGGTCACGTAGCCTTGGGATACGTGAAGGAATACAAACAGAAGGAAAAGGGACACACCGGTGATGATGTCCGGGTTGATCATCGGGATGTTGTTGAGGAATGTCAACGCCTGACGTTTACGTCCCCTCAGGTTGTGTATGCCTATAGCTGCGAATGTTCCCAGCAATGTCGAAACGCCGGCAGCTATCACCGCGATGATGAGCGTATTCTCGATTGCCGACATAAGCGTGCCGGTGCCCTGCATGTCTCCGGTGAACAGGTTGGAGTACAATTTGGTTGAGAATCCCGTCCAGTTGCCAAGTACCTTACTCTCGGTGAAAGAGAATATGGCAATGAAAAATATAGGTGCGTACAGCAGGAAAAGCAATATCCAGATGTAGCTTTTGGCTAAAAACTTTTTCATTATACGAGCCCTCCTTCCGATGATTTCTTGTCGCTACCTTGAAGGAAGCTTGTCAAACCTATGATTACCAGCATAATAAGCGCAAGCGCGGCGCCGTAATTCCACATGGAGGAGTTGATATTCTCCTGAATTATCGTACCGAAGAGCTTGATTTTGTTGTTGGTGAGGAATTCCGAGATGGCAAACGTGCTCACTGTCGGCATGAATACCATGAGCACCCCGCTGGCAACGCCCGGCATGGATAGAGGGACAATGACCTTCCAGAACACTTTCCACGGAGTGGCTCCGAGGTCCTGGGCCGCCTCCGCGTAGGATTTGTCCATTTTGTCGAGTACGTTGTAGATAGGGTAAATCATGAAGGGCAGGTAGTCATATACCATTCCGTACAGAAGAGTCCCTTTTCCAAGATGTATTCCGAGCACGTTGAAAAGTTCTGCCGTGGCAAGCGTTCTCATAAGTGCGTTTATCCACATAGGCATTATGAAAAGCACTATGGTCACTGCGCTGCGGTTGTATTCCTTGTTGGACAGGATCCATGCCGCCGGGTAGCCGATCAGTATGCACAGCAGAGTGGTCTCTATGGCTATCTCTATGGACACGGCAAACGTGCTGAGCGCATCCGAGTCAGTGAAGAACTTGGTGACGTTGCTCAGGGTGAAGTGTCCGGAGCCGTCCTGAAGCGCATATACCAGCACCAGCAGCAGCGGCAGCACCACGAAAAACACCAAAAAGATGAAATAGGGTAATGCCCATGAACTTCTTTTAGTCATTTGTGTTGCAGAGCTTTATGTCCTTAGGTGCGAAATTGATACCTACAAGGTCTCCCTTGTCCCAGATGTCGTTGGTGTCCACCCAGATATGGTCTCCTTCATCCGTGAGGATGGTAAGGTGGTAGTGGTCACCTTTATACAGAAGAAAATGCACTTCTCCCCAGAGCTTTCCGTCCTCCTGATGGTCCGTGAGTTCCACCTTGTCGAAATCCACCCGCACGCTCACCTTGTCACCTGCGTTGAATTTGGTCTGAGGCTTGCACTCGAAGTCCTCTCCGAGGAAACGTACATGGTTTTCGTCAATGATTTCTCCTTCAAAGGTATTGAAACTGCGTTCCTTGCGCATTACCTGGATATCATTAGGCCGGATAATCAATCCTACCTCGGAGCCCGGTTCGAAGGCATTGTAGTCCTGGATCATCAGTTCATATCCGGTGTCCGTATCCACGAACATTTCGTAGTGGACGCCTTTGAACGTGCAGGACTTGACAGTGGCGGTGAACTGAGCGCCCTCCGTATGGTTCATGATATAGATGTCTTCCGGACGTACGACTACATCCACATCGACATTCTCTCCGAATCCGTCGTCCACGCAATCGAATTCGTGACCTGCAAACTCCACCTTGCGGTCACATATCATGCGGCCGTTGAGGATGTTGGATTCTCCGATGAAATCTGCAACGAACGAATTCTGCGGCTCGTTGTATATGTCCGTCGGAGTGCCGATCTGCTGGATTTTTCCTTCATTCATCACGACGATGGTGTCGGACAGCGTGAGGGCTTCTTCCTGGTCATGAGTGACATATATAAAGGTGATACCCAATTTCCTGTGCATCTCCTTCAATTCGATCTGCATGTCCTTGCGCATCTTCAGGTCAAGAGCCGCGAGCGGTTCGTCCAGAAGAAGAATCTGCGGCTGGTTGACAAGGGCTCTCGCTATGGCGACTCTCTGCTGCTGTCCGCCGGACAGAGATTCTACGTCACGGTCCTCGTAATCGGTCATGCTGACCATTTTGAGTACTTTGCGGACTTTCTTGTCGATCTCGTCCACAGGGGTTTTCTGCAGTTTGAGACCGAACGCTATGTTGTCATATACATCCAGATGCGGAAACAGCGCGTATCTCTGAAAGACTGTGTTGAACGGTCTTTTGTATGGCGGAAGAGACGCTATGTCCTTGCCTTCAAGCATTACGGAGCCGCTGTCCGGAGAAAGAAATCCGGCGAGTATTCTGAGCGTGGTGGTTTTGCCGCAGCCCGAAGGTCCGAGAAGCGTCACAAATTCCCCTTTGCGTATATCAAGGCTGATATCGTCAAGAATGGTTTTGTCTCCTAATGTTTTGCTGACATTCTTCAGCGAAAGAATAACGTTTGATCGAACCATTTCCTACCAAAGTTTGAAGCTGAATTCGTATTTGGCGCCTATCATAAGGCTTATGCTGTCTGAAAGCGAGTCATATCCGGCGGTGGCATGCAGGCGAAGGGCCTTTGAGTCTGCCAGAGGGTAGAACTGTGCTACTGCGGCTGCTTTGTAATTGGCCGGAAGAAGTCCGTTCTTGTCTGCGCTCATGTATGCGGAGTGCAGGGCAATGTCAAATTTCTCACTTGGTGCGTACTGGACGCGAGCCTGGTATGTGTTGCCCGGAGCTATGCTCCAATCGCTTTCGGTGTAGAATCCGACATTGTTGAAATAGTCGAATGTGAGGGTCCAATTGCCCAGATAGAACTGGGTTCCGAGAGCAATGACGTTCTCAAAACGGTTTTTCTCCCGCTCTATTGCAGAGTAACTCCAAATGGTGGCGAAGTAGTCATATTCGGCTCTCCACTGTGCGGAATAACTCCATAATTTGCTGCTGAAAGGGTGTTCTCCAAAAGGGGAAGAGACCATCTGGAGGCTGAATGTGTTGGTCTCGGAAGGAATGGTGTAACTCAGTTTGGCTCCCCACTGATAACATGAAAGACCGTCAAAATAAGGGGATGAAACTGCTGAATAGACGTCCCAGTCCCAGTTGTCGAGTTCAAATCCTCCGGTGCTGATGAAGTCCTTGCCGAGAGTCAGAGTCCAGTTGCCGAATGAAATGTCTGCATAGCAATAATTCAGCCAGTTGACATCGTCCGACCGTCCCAGATTCTGGTAAGGCCACTTGATTCCGTCGGAACTTACCCATTGGTTGCATACGAACCACGAGAAATGCTCTGACGCGGAACCTTCGAATGTTGTACAGAATAATGAATTGCCAAAGTCGAAACCCATTTCGGAATCGCCGAAATAGTAAGATGGTTTCAAATCAAGGCGCGAAATAAGCTTAACCTCGGCGTAACTACCGAGATTGTCAGCCTCTTGCGAGTGCGCAAAAGAGCAGAGCAGCAATGCTGCAATCGAAATAAGTAGTTTCTTCATTTTTTAACATAAAAACTAGTTTAGTCAAACTTGGGCGCGAAGATACAAAAAAAAGAATTTTAATTATTATTTTTTGTGTGTAATTTTGTGATACTATGTACGATTTTGATCAATTGATAGACAGGCGGGGGACCGCTTGCGTCAAGTACGATTCTCTGGAGGAGCACTTCGGCCGGAGTGACTTGTATTCAATGTGGGTGGCGGATATGGATTTCAAGACCCCTGATTTTATCTTAAATGCTCTGCGTGAGCGTCTTGAACATCCTGTTCTGGGCTATTCCCTCAATGGAAAAGACTTTTTCCCTATCATTTCATCCTGGGTGGAGCATCTTCATGGATGGCAGGTGCCGCCTGAAAATATATGCTACATCCCCGGTATTGTAAAAGGAATCGGACTTGCGCAGCGATGTTTTCTTTCTGAAGGAGACAAAGTGATAATCCAGCCTCCTGTATATCACCCGTTCAGAATCGTAACTCAGGCCTGCGGGTTTGAGGTTGTCAACAATCCTCTGATACCTATATATAATGAGGACGGGACCCTGGAAACATACGAAATGGATCTTGACGGCCTGGAGTCCCTTATAGATGAAAGGACTAAAATGCTGGTGCTGTGCAATCCTCACAATCCGTGCGGCGTCTGCCACTCGAAAGAAAGCCTTCAGCGCCTTGCCAGGATATGTAACGAAAGGGGAGTGATTGTGGTTTCTGACGAGATTCACGCGGAGATGGTGCTGGGAAGTCGTCGTCATATTCCTTTCGCTTCGGTAAGCGAAGATGCTGCCGAGTGCGCAATTACCTTCATGGCTCCGTCCAAGACATTCAATATAGCCGGAGTGGTCAGCTCTTATTGTATAATTGAGTCGGACAAGCTGCGGGAGAAGTTCTTCGGATACCTTTCCGCCTGCGAGCTTGATGACCCGAGCCTTTTCTCAATAGTTGCTACGAAGGCTGCGTATTCTTCTGTGGAGTCCGATGTCTGGAGACGCGAGATGCTTTCGTATGTGGAAGGGAATCTGGATTTTGTGTGCGACTGGTTCGCTTCCAATCTTCCGGAGATTCATCCTGTGCGTCCTCAGGCGTCATTTTTGGTGTGGCTTGATTGCAGAAAGCTCGGATTGAGTCAGGAAAAGCTGACTGATCTTTTCGTGAATTATGCGCATCTTGCTCTGAATGACGGCGCTATGTTCGGAGAAGAAGGGACGGGATACATGAGACTCAATGTGGCATGTCCTCGCAAGGTGTTGTCTTCCGCACTGCGCAATCTCAAGGCGGCGGTAAATATTTTAAAAATATAGCAAAATAAATTTGCAGGATAAAAAATAATCACTACCTTTGCAATCCCGTTTGGGGACAACAATTGGTGCTGTAGCTCAGGTGGTAGAGCAATGGACTGAAAATCCATGTGTCGCCGGTTCAACTCCTGCCAGCACCACATTAGGCCCGCTGTTTTTCAGCGGGCTTTTTTGTTTCTACTTTTGGGGGACGGCCCTTTTCAAGTGAATGTAGGCCTTTCTCGAGCACCCATTAAATTTTACTGACCAAAAATGTCAATCATATCGTAATTTGTGCTTCGCCCGCCTTCGTCGTTTTTGCGAAGGATGCCTTTTTTGACAAGGTCTTTAATATCGTTTAGCGCTGTATCCGTTGAGCATTTTCCGATCTTGGCCCACTTGCCGGAAGTGAGTTTGCCGAAGAAGCCGTCGAATTGCATATTGATGATTTTTCGCTGGCGATTGTTCACTGCCAGGTCGCGGTGGTTCTCCCAGAAACGGGCTTTGGCGAGGACGGAGGCGAGCGTCTCTTCCGTGGAGGATAGAGCCCGGTCGAAGCAGTCAAGAAACCAGAGGAGCCAGGCGGTGATGTCGCCGTCGCCCTTCTGAGTTTTCTCAAGTACGTCGTAGTACTCCTTCTGCAGGATCTTTATCTCGTTGGACATACTGTAGAAGCGTTTGGCGGAATGCTCACTGCGGGCCAGTAGCATATCTGTGATGGCGCGTGTGATACGGCCATTGCCATCGTCGAATGGGTGTATGGAGACGAACCAGAGGTGGGCGATGCCGGCTTTGAGTACGGGGTCTATGCCGTTATCAGCATTTGCCCAGTCGATGAAGCGGTGCATCTCTTCTGCCACGCGCTCCGGCTTGGGAGCCTCGTAGTGGATTTTTTCGTGGCCCATCGGCCCGGAGACTACCTGCATTTCTCCGGTGCGGTATTTAGCAACTTCTATGGCGTATAAGCCACTGAGACCCGTTGGGAACAGGACATTGTGCCAGCCGAATAGGCGATCGTCGGAAAGGGGCTGGTCGTAGTGCTGCGTGGCGTCCAGGAGCATCTCAACGATACCCTCAACATAGCGTGATGCAGGCACCAGACCGGCAGTATTGATACCAAGACGGCGGGCTATGGAGGAGCGGACTTCCGTGAGATTGAGGACTTCGCCTTCTATCTCGCAGGAACGTACGAGTTCCATGGACATGGTGGTGAGTATGGCTTCGTCCTGGAAGTCGAAGCCGAGGGACAGCATTCGGCCTAGCATGAGGCCTTGTTTTGCTCTTACGGGGCCGAGTTTGTTCATCACGGCCTCTTTGTCATAGCGGAATTCCCACCAGTTATTTCTTTGATGCAGGTACATATCGTTTCTTTGTTTCGGTGCAAATCTACTGTGTATTCGGCGAAAAAGCAAGATATTCACCGATAAAAGTTCGGTGAATGTTAGCTTTAATCCCCGAGTATTTCTTTTTGAACGCCTCTTCCGTCTTCTTGATGGCGTCCTTCTTGAGGGAGTGGAGTCCTCTCAGAGGCAAGCTGCCACCGCAGCGGAGCCTGGCGAACAAAAAAAGAGGCCGACCACAACCACAATATGTTCCTTGCGCCCTTTGATCTTCTTGTTGCCGTTGATCCCACGGTCGGTGCCAACATGGCGCGAGGTCCTTGGGCAGCATACGCCGCTGGCAGCCTGTCTTCAACATATGCATGATGTCTCTGGGGCTTCGCTTTCTGTATTGCGGATCAAGAATATTTTCGGTAACTTGCATCGTTATGTAGCAACTTTTTTCAATCTATTTTAAACAGCTTCTAATTATACCAGATATGAATACAAAAAAAACACTATTGTCGCTTGCGGCGAGCGTCGCAGCCGTCTCTTTGTCGGGACAGACAAATGATTTTTCTATTGATGTGGGACGGGTCGGAGCTCCGATTCAGCCGACCATGTACGGGATCTTCATTGAAGACATCAATTTTGCTGCTGATGGCGGACTTTATGCCGAACTGGTGAAGAACCGTTCATTTGAGTTCCCCAACCATCTTCAGGGATGGAGAGTCGGAGGAAATGTTGAAGTGCGCGAAGATGGTCCGTTCGAGCGTAACCCTCATTATCTCAGGCTTTTGAGCTCGGGACATCCTCACAAGTACACTGCGGTGGAGAACGAGGGCTTTTTCGGGATTGGACTTAAAAAGGATGCGACCTATCGGTTCAGCGTATGGGCGCGTATGGCGAAGCCTGGCACAAAGGGTGCCTTGCAGGTGGAGTTTATCGACAGGGCGTCAATGGATGAGGTTCAGGCAAGCACAACTGCTGAAATCAACATAGATTCGTCCGAATGGAAGAAGTATGAGGTGGTGATGACATCGAAGGTGACAGACCCGAAAGCAGTGCTTAGGGTGTTCCTGGTAGGGGATGACGCCATAGATATCGAGCATGTGTCGCTTTTCCCAACGGATACGTGGATGGGACGCGAGAATGGCCTGAGAAAGGATCTTGCACAGGCCCTCTATGACCTTCATCCGGGACTTTTCCGTTTCCCGGGAGGATGCATCGTGGAAGGAACAGATCTTCAGACCAGATACCAGTGGAAGAACAGCGTGGGCCCGGTAGAGAACCGACCGCTCAACGAGAACCGCTGGCAGCACACTTTCAAATACAGGTATTATCCGGATTATTATCAGTCGTACGGACTCGGGTTCTATGAGTATTTCCTTCTGTCCGAGGATATTTGTGCAGAGCCGCTTCCGGTGCTCAGCTGCGGACTTGCATGCCAGTTCCAGAATGACAGCGAGAGTGCACACCAGCCGGTGGATGAACTGCAGAGCTATATTGATGACGCACTTGATCTGATCGAGTTTGCCAATGGTTCTGTGGACAGCAAATGGGGTTCAGTGAGGGCATCCATGGGACATCCGAAACCTTTCGGACTCAAGTTTCTTGCCATAGGCAACGAGCAGTGGGATCAGACATATATTGATCACCTCAAGCCTTTTGTGGATGCTATTCGCAAGGCTCATCCGGAAATTAAGCTTGTGGGCACTTCAGGCCCGAATTCTGAGGGAGATCAGTTCGATTTCCTGTGGCCGGAGATGAAAAAGATTGGGGCGGACCTTGTGGATGAGCATTTTTACCGTCCTGAGTCATGGTTCCTTGCGCAGGGAGCACGATATGACAGTTATGACCGCAACGGACCAAAGGTGTTTGCGGGCGAATATGCTTGTCATGGAGCCGGCAAGAAATGGAACCATTTCGAAGCGTCGCTTCTGGAGGCAGCGTTTATGACTGGTCTTGAGAGAAATGCCGATATCGTGCACATGGCTACCTATGCTCCTCTCTTTGCCCATGTGGAGGGATGGCAGTGGAGGCCGGACCTTATCTGGTATGACAATCTCCGCAGTATGCGTACATGCAGCTGGCATGTGCAGAATCTTTACACGACATACAAGGGAACGAATGTCCTCAGTCTTACTATGGACGGACGCAATGTCACCGGGGCTGACGGACAGAACGGGCTTTTTGCAAGCTGTGTTCTGGATGCGGACAAGAATCTTGTCTATGTGAAGGTCGCGAACACCTCTGACCAGCCGCAGGAAATTGTCATGAACTTCAACGGACTCAAGAAAAAACATCTGCTCAAGGGTGTGGAATGCGTGACATATCATAGCGATGACCCTGATGCTGACAATACTCTTGACGAGCCAAATAAAATCATTCCTGTGAGTCAGCCTCTTGACTTTACGGGTGATGTCCTGAGCACTTCTGTGGCAGCGAAGACATTTGCGGTTTACGTGTTGGCGATAAAGTAGGGCTGGGGTTTCCCGTAAGGAATGACTTGGGAGGCATTCCGGGCTGCGCTTTTGCAATGCCTCCTCTTTTCTGGCAGTTTGATAAATTCGCTGCCGGCAATGCCTTTCCCATTTCTGGCTTTGTGGCATTCGGTACCGGAGTGCTGTGGTAGCTAGGTGATTGGGTGGTTGGGTGGTTGGCATTCGGTACCAAAGAGGGCCTTCTCTGGTACCGAATATGCGTGCCGTGCTCAAAAAGGCTTCCTGGGGTACGCGGCGCATTTTCTGGGCACTCTGTCTTTCCCTGAAAAAAGTTGACTCACAACAAAGAGTTAACAATGGCGTAT